>ERZ1106976.4014-NODE-4014-length-10815-cov-3.537546_pt1 | contig 10815 bp, 10 predicted proteins | sample MGYA00403687_ERZ1106976 | MGnify/ENA primary metagenome ERZ1106976 (study PRJEB35170, sample SAMEA104062446) | human gut metagenome | biome: human gut; feature: human-associated habitat; material: faeces | place: Denmark | collected 2013-02-22 ... | reverse complement strand
CCGCGAGGGGCGCAACATCCGTGCGCTGGAAGCGGCTACCGGCATCGAGATCATCGTCGACGACACGCCCGAAGCGATCATCCTGAGCGGCTTCGACCCCGTGCGCCGCGAGATCGCCCGTCTGGCGCTGCATCAGCTCGTCACCGACGGCCGAATCCATCCCGCCCGCATCGAGGAGGTGGTCGCCAAGGTGCAGAAGCAGATCGAGGAGGAGATCGTCGAGGTCGGCAAGCGCACGGCCATCGATCTGGGCATCCACGGCCTGCATCCCGAACTGATCCGCCTGATCGGTAAGATGAAGTACCGTTCGTCCTACGGGCAAAACCTGTTGCAGCATGCCCGCGAAACGGCCAATCTGGCCGGTATCATGGCCTCCGAACTGGGGTTGAACCCCAAGATCGCACGCCGTGCCGGTCTGTTGCACGACATCGGCAAGGTGCCCGACGACGAACCCGAACTGCCGCACGCGATCATCGGCATGAAGCTCGCCGAGAAATACAAGGAGAAGCCCGATGTCTGCAATGCGATCGGAGCGCACCACGACGAGGTGGAGATGACATCGATCGTAGCTCCGATCATTCAGGTGTGCGACGCCATTTCGGGCGCCCGTCCCGGCGCCCGCCGCGAGGTGGTGGAGTCCTATATCAAGCGGCTCAAGGAGATGGAGGAGATCGCCCTCTCGTATCCGGGCGTGCAGAAGACCTATGCCATTCAGGCGGGCCGCGAGCTGCGCGTGATCGTCGGCGCCGATAAGCTCTCCGACCAGGAGTCCGAAGGATTGTCGCGCGACATCGCCAAGAAGATTCAGGACGAAATGACCTATCCGGGTCAGGTGAAGATCACCGTGATCCGCGAAACGCGCGCCGTAGCCTACGCGAAGTAGCGCCGGTTCGCCGGACAGGCCATTGATCCGCGGAACGTGGGTCCCGGTTGCTTGCCGAACGGGCTCGACATTGCCGGACGACGTGTCGATCGTTCACCTCCGCGGCAGCGGGCGGTTGCGGTCGAGCGCGGCCAGTACGTTGCGGCGCACGGCGCGCAGCGACGGCGGCAGGAGATCGGGTTCCAGCAGCTCGACCAGCGTCCGGAATTCGTGCAGCAGGTCTTTCTGGGTGCGGCACATTTCGCAGGCGAGCTTCATGCAGTACATGCGCACGGCGTGCGGCTGCGCGGGATCGGTCATCGCATCGAGGCAGAAATCCAGAAAGTCGACCCGCAGCGGCTCCGGCTGCGGTTGCCGGTAGAGAAGCGCGAGCAGCAGCCGCCGGCGTCCCGCGTGCGGGCAGTCGAGCGCCGCGGCGACCAGTTCGTCGTAGCGGTCGCGGAGCACGGCGTCCCATGTCGGGGCGAGGTGGCACAGCGTCCACGCAGCTCGGTAGGCGAGCGGCTCTTCGCCGGCGGAAAGCAGAGCGTAGAGTGCCTGTACTTCGTCGGCCGAACGTACGGCGGAGGCGATGCGCCGCACGGCGGACGGATGCGTGAACCCCAACAGTTCGTCACGCAGCTCCGCGACGGTTCGGGAGCTATCGTTCGACCGGTTCATAGTCGATGTGCGACTCCTCGTCGGTGCGTTCGATCTTCATGATGACCGGCCGCAGACCGTCGTTGCAGGAGCAGATCGCCACGCCCTCCCGATCGATCCAGTCGCCGTAGTAGAAGACGCCCGCTCCGTGCGACAGGGCGAAAACGTACTGGTAGACCGCTTTCCACGCTTCGTCGCAGAAGCCTTCGGGTTTGGCGTAATCGGCGTAGAAGACCTGCCCTTCGCGCATCATCGGGCAGCGGGTGAAGCCGGGGGCGGCGTACTCTTTGGCCAGTTCTTCATCGAGGGTGGTTTTGAGAATGGTGATTTTGCAGCGTTTCATCCTGTGGGATCGTTTGTTTTTCGTAAAGATATGCAAAGTCGCGGGGAAAAGCGACGCTTCGCAAGTTTAAAACGGGGAATTAAAAATTCTGTGATGTCATCCTGAGGGCGGCGGAATTCCGGCGTAAGGACCGACTGCTGTCGTATTTGCGGGGCGGAGTCTGCGGAGAGGCCCGCCGCGGGCGGTGTCTGCGAGGGCCCAAGCCCCGCGCGGCATCGAATCCGGCCGCCCTTTCCGCCGTAATCGGGCCCGAGTAGTTACCGTCGTCTTTTCGGATCGTCCTCCGAGGTGCGGCAGCACCCGTTGACGGCGGTCGAGCCGTCGGATCGTACTTCCATGTCGAAGCCGACGGTCGCCTCGTCGATCGTGAGTCGGGGAATCGGGACGAGCGTCAGCAACGGCACTTCGACCGGCTGCCCGTCGGAGGTCGTAAAGGCGATGCGGGAGGATGCGTCGACGGGACGGCCGACCGCGTCGGGATGGGCCGCCGGATCGTCCGGCAGCGGGGCCTTTCGGGGATCTTCGTGCATGGGTCTATTCGTTTCGGGGTGTATCCTGCCGCAGAATCTCGTCGCGCAGCAGGGCGATGGCCTGTCCCGACGCACGATCGATGATCTGGCCGCGGTCGCTGCCCGACTGCCGGCAGACGGCGACGGTTCCCTGCGGGCCCGCCACGGCCATCCAGACCGTTCCGACCGGACATTCGGGCGTGCCGCCCGCGGGGCCTGCGACGCCGGTGGTAGCCACTGCATAGTCGGCGTGCGCCGTGCGCCGCATTCCTTCGGCCATGGCGCGGACGACGGGTTCGCTCACCACGCCGTAGCGGTCGATGTCGTCGAGGCTTACGCCCAGCAGGTCGTGTTTCGCCTCGACGGTGTAGCTGACCACGCCGCATCGGAAGTAGGCCGAGGCGCCGGGCATGGCTGTGAACCGGGCGGCGATGGCGCCTCCCGTACAGCTTTCGGCCGTGGCGAGCGTCAGGTGGCGCTGCGTGAGCAGGTCGTGGACGACCGACTGGATCGTGGCCGTTTCGTAGCCGAGGATATATTCGGGAATGATCGTGCGCAGCTTCTCGAACTGCGCTTCGATTTCGTGCGCCACCTCTTCGCCTTCGACCTCGTAGGCCGACAGCCGCAGCCGCACCTTGTCGGGCGAGGGGAGGTAGGCCAGATGCAGGTAGGGCGGCAGGGCGGCCTCCCAGCCGGCGATCCGTTCGGCGAGCATCGACTCGGCCAGTCCCGAGGTGATGAGCGTGCGGTGTACGATCTGCCGCAGGGCGAAGCGGGCTTTGAGACGCGGCATCACTTCGTCCTGCATGAGGTGTTCCATTTCGAACGGCACGCCCGGCAGCGAGACCACGACACGGCCGTCGCGTTCGAACCACATCCCCGGCGCCGTGCCGTGGGCGTTGAACAGCACCGTGCAGCAGGCGGGAACGAGCGACTGTCCCCGGTTGAGGTCGTTGTAGGCGATGCCCCGGCTTTCGAGCATCCGGCGCACGTGCCGGGCGACCCGTTCGTCGCGCACCAGCTCGCAGCCGAACAGCTCGGCGAGCGTACGTTTGGTGATGTCGTCCTTCGTGGGACCTAGGCCGCCGGTGAGGATCGTCACGTCGCTGCCGTCCATGGCGCGGCGGAGCGCGGCGACGATGGCGTCGCGGTCGTCGCCGACCGATTCCTTTTCGGCGACGACGATGCCCGCCGCGTTGAGGTGGCGGGCGATGGATGCGGAGTTGGTGTCGACGATCTGTCCGATGAGGATTTCGTCGCCGATGGTGATGATCGTGGCTTTCATGGAGCGTATCAGTTTTCTGCGGCCTTCTTTTCGAGCAGTGCGCGGCAGATTTCGCGCACGTAGCCCGGGCCGTTGTAGATGTAGCCGGTGTAGATCTGTACCAGCGCAGCCCCTGCGTCGAGCATGGCCCGCACGTCGTCGGGTGTCATCAGACCGCCGACGCCGATAATCGGGTAGGTTCCCTGCGAACGGGTGTGGATGCGGCGCACGACTTCCAGTGCCCGCTGCGTGAGCGGCTGTCCGCTCACGACGCCGGCGCCGATGCGCGTCGCTTCGAGCCGGTCGACTCCTTCGCGCGAGACGGTGGCGTTGACGGCTACCATGCCGTCGAGCGGCGTGTCGAGCATGATGTCGGTCATCAGGTCGATCGTCTCGTCCGAGAGGTCGGGCGAGACTTTCAGCAGGATGGGGCGGTACTGGTTCTGCCCGCGGCGGAATTCGAAGAGCGGTTCCAGAATCTTCGTGATGTTTTCGCGCGTCTGGTACGATGCGGCCTTCTGCCCCGGATCGCAGGCGACGTTGATCGTGAAATAGTCGGCGTACTGGTAGAGGTTGCGGAAGCATTTGAGGTAGTCGGCCGGCGCCTGGTCGCAGGGCGTGGCCGTGTTCTTGCCGATGTTGCAGCCGACGATCGCCTCTCCGCGCGGCTGTCGCAGGTGCGCCACGGCGCGGTCGAGACCGTGGCTGCAAATGCCTACGCGGTTGAGCAGCGCGCGGGCCGCGTCGAGCCGGAAGATGCGCGGCTTGGGATTGCCCGGCTGACGCTTGGGGGTGATGCTTCCCACCTCGACGAATCCGAAACCCATGGCCGACAGTTCGCGGTAGATGTGGCCGTAACGGTCGAATCCGGCGGCCATTCCTACGGGATTCTTGAAACGGATGCCGAAGACTTCGCGTTCGAGCGACGGGTCTTCCGTCGCATAGAGTTTGTGCAGCAACCACCGTCCGCCGGGCACCTTGCCGAGCAGCGAAAGGGTTGCCGTCACGATGTGATGGGCCTGTTCGGGAGGCAGGGAGAAGAGCAGGGGTTTGATGAGTTTGCCGTACAGCATGTACCGATGAATTAACGGTGCAAATATAGGTATATTTTCACAATCGACAACGGACGATCGACAATTTGCCGGCGGCCGCGGGACCTTCGCCCTCGTTCCGCGCGGGGTGTCCGCATCGCCGTCTTCTTCCGGCGGGACGAGGGCGTTCGCGGCGAAGGCGGCGGGTTCCGATCACCGGCTCAGAAATACTCTTCTCGGTAGGAGTAGCCGTTGCGCAACGCCTCGAATCGTTCGGGGTAGCGTTTGAGCGTGTCGCTCTCGGCGGCGATGTCGTAGCGTGCGCCGATGGTCGCGGCCAGTTCGTCCCAGCCGATCGGGCGGGGATGCGACGGCGCGACGGCGGGGTACCACCCTTCGAGCGGCAGCGCGAAACGGCGGGCGACGGCCCCGACGGCCATGGCCGTGGCGTTGGCCTTGCCCTGCGCCGAATAACCTGCGATGTGGGGTGTGGCGAGGATCGCCCCCGCCAGCAGCCGGCGGTCGATGTCGGGTTCGTGTTCCCAGACGTCGAGGACGTAGGGACGGCCGCTGCGGAGCAGCGCGTCGCCGTCGACCACCTCGCCGCGCGACGAGTTGATGACCACGGCCATCGGTTTCAACCGGCGGAGGAGGGCTTCGTCGGCCATGCGGCGCGTCGTGGCATCGAGCGGCGTGTGGAACGTGACGAGGTCGCAGTGCCGCGCCACCTCCTCCAACGGGACGAAGTCGCCGCCGCCTTCGCGTGCGGCACGCGGCGGATCGCAGGTCAGCACGCGGAATCCCCACGATGCGGCGTACCGGCGTACCAGCTCCCCGACGTGTCCCGCGCCGACCACTCCCAGCGTCTTTTCGGCCGGATGCCACCCGTCGCGCTGCGAGAGGTGATGCAGTACGGCTGCGATCCATTGCAACACGCCGCGGGCGTTGCAGCCTGCGGCCGTTGCTACGCCGATCTGCCGGCGCCGGCAGTAGTCGAGGTCGATATGGTCGAATCCGATGGTCGCCGTGGCGATGAACCGCACCCGCGAACCGTCGAGCAGCGCCGCGTCGCAGCGCGTGCGGGTGCGGACGATCAGCGCGTCGGCGTCGCGCACGTCGCGCGCCGCTATCTCCCTGCCCGGAAGATAGCGTATCTCGGCGTAGGGTTCGAGGACCCCTTCGAGAAACGGGATGGCGTTATCGATGACGATTTTCACTTTTCACTATATGTATAATCGGGACAAAGGTAGGAAAATTTGAAAGGTTTCCTATCTTTGACTCCGCCTTGGATACTTCGTCTCGGCATAATCAAGCTGGCGCTTGCTTCTGCGCTCGACTTTTCGTACTTTGGCTGACGCCTTAGATACTTCGTCTCGGCATAATCAAGCTGACGCTTGCTTCTGCGCTCGACTTTTCGTATCTTTGCGGAGATACGTCGCAAACACCCTGCCGGTTCGCGGAGCCTGCGGATGTCCCGCTGCGGTGCGCTGGTACCTCCGGATGCGATATGACGATTTGATATGAATACACTCGATACATTCGACCCCAATGGGGTAGGGCTCGACAACGGGGCCTATTTCGGCCTGCCGTTCACGCCCGACGAGGCAAGGCTGGTGCTGATTTCGGCGCCGTGGGACGTTACGGTTTCCTACGGTACGGGGACGTCGGAGGCGCCCGACGCCATTATCGAAGCCTCGATGCAGCTCGACCTCTACGACGCCCTGTCGCCCGGCGCGTGGCGGCGCGGCATCGCCACGGCCGACATCGACTACTCGCTGTTGGAGACTTCGCAACGGCTGCGCTCGGACGCCGAGCGGGTGATCCGCCACCTCGAAGAGGGCGGGTCGGTCGCCGACGATGCGGTCTGCCGCAAAATCCGCCGCGTGAACGAAGGATGCGTGCAGATGAACGAAAACATCCGTGCGCAGGCCCGTGCGTGGCTGGCGCAAGGCAAGCTCGTCGGCCTGGTCGGCGGCGACCATTCGACTCCCTACGGACTGGTGCAGGCGCTCGGCGAGCGGGGCGAAGGGTTCGGGATTCTGCATATCGACGCCCACTGCGACCTGCGCAGGGCCTACGAAGGGTTCGAATACTCCCATGCGTCGATCATGTACAACGTGCTGCGCGACGTGCCGCAGGCGGAGCGGATCGTCGAGGTCGGCGTGCGCGATTATTGCGACGCCGAGGCGGAACTGGCACGCTCTTCGGAACGCATCCGCATGTTCGACGACACGCAGCTCTCCGCGGCAGCCTTCGAAGGCGAAACATGGGGTGCGACCTGCCGCCGCATCGTGACCGAACTGCCCGAACGGGTCTATGTCAGCTTCGACATCGACGGCCTGTCGGTCGAATACTGCCCCCATACCGGTACGCCCGTCGCAGGCGGGCTGACCTTCAACCAGGCCGTCTACCTGCTGCACGAGACGGTGCGTTCGGGGCGCCGGATCATCGGTTTCGACGTGGTGGAGGTCGTTCCCCGTCCCGGGAGTTCGATCGACGCCTCGACGGGAGCGCGCATCCTCTACAAACTTTGCGGACTGACCCTTGTCTCGAACGGCTGTCGTTGCGGCGAGGCGGATGAACAATCGATAATTTAATTCGACGATCGAATGCGACTTTTTTCACTATACGGCTGGGTGCGGGCGCGTTATGAGGCCAAACTGCGCAGATCCAACTTCGTTTCGGCCCCGTGGGCGGGCGGTGTGGTATTGCTCGTTTGTGTCGTCGTGGCTATGCTGCTGGCCAATCTGCCGTGGACGGCTCACTACTATCATGAATTTCTCGAAACCGGTCTGACCCTCTCGGTTCATTCGCCGAGCGGGTCGGTCAACTGGATTTTCCCGGAGGGGATGACTGTCGAAAAGTGGATCAATGACGGCCTGATGGTGATCTTCTTCTTCATCGTGGGGCTTGAAATCAAACGTGAACTCTTATGCGGGCATCTCTCCTCGTTTCGCAGGGCGATTCTTCCGGTGCTGGCCGCGATGGGCGGTATGCTGATGCCCGCGCTGATCTATCTGGCGTTCAATGCCGGCACTCCGGCGAGTACGGGCTGGGGGATTCCGACTGCGACCGATATCGCTTTCGCGGTGGGAATTCTCTCGATGCTGGGTGACCGGGTTCCCGTTTCGTTGAAGATTTTCCTTACGGCGTTGGCTGTGGTCGATGATCTGGGGGCGATCCTGGTAATTGCACTTTTCTACGGCGGACAATTGCATTGGGACTATCTGGCGGCAGCGTTGTTGGTCATGGCCTTGGTCTATGCGATGAACCGCATGGGCGAGAAGCGGATGATTTTCTATTTCGTTCCGGCCGTAACGGTATGGACTCTGTTCTACTATTCGGGCATCCACTCCACGTTGTCGGGGGTGGCCATGGCTTTGCTCGTTCCGATAGAGCCGCGTTTCAGCAAGAGCTATTTCCTGCATAAGACGAAGTGGTTGAAGATACGGCTCGTCAATGCCAATGCGGATCTGGATGCCGATGGCGTCGAAGACGGTTTTCCCAACGAGGAGCACCGCTTCTTTCTGCGTCAGTTGAAACGGCTTTCGTCGCAGTCGATCGGAATGAGCTACCGGTTGGAAAATGCGTTGACGCCTTATGTGACGTTTCTTATCATGCCGATCTTCGCGCTGGCGAATGCCGGTGTGACAATCCCTTCGATGGAGTATATCGATATTTTTCAGAGTTCGCCCGAAACGGGTGCCTCCGGCATGGGCATCTTCTTCGGACTGCTTGTCGGCAAGCCGCTGGGAATCTTTCTGGCCAGTTGGGTCGCCGTCAAATCGCGCTTGGCCGTTATGCCGGATGGAGGGACTTGGGGCATGTTGCTGGCTGTCGCCTGTCTGGGCGGTATCGGTTTCACGATGTCGCTCTTCGTCGATTCGCTGGCCTTTACCGATCCCGAACTGATCGATCGCGGCAAGATCGCTATTCTGATGGGATCAATCGCTGCTGCTGCGGCCGGCAGTCTGTTGATTCTCGTATTTTCGAACAAGCAAAAGTGAATGTCATGAGAAACATTGCAGTAATCGTGTTCGGCTGTGTCGCGCTTTGGACCGGCGGTTGTTCCAAAAGCGGCGGCGGGGTGAAATTACACACCGATACCGATTCGGTGGCTTATGTCATCGGTCTCAACGTGGGTGCCAACCTGCTGAAAATGGATTCGACGCTGAATGCCGCGGCCGTCTGCAAGGGAATCGCGGATTATTTCGCCGGCCGGCAGTCGATGACCATGGAGGAGGCGCAGACCTTCTACCTGCGTTATGTGAACTATGCCGTGCCCGAGAAGATCCGCGAGCAGGAGCGGCGGTTTCTGGACGACGTGACTTCGGGTCAGGGGTTCAAGAGCAGCGAATCGGGCTTGCGGTACGACGTTACGCGCGACGGCGACCTCAAACGGACGATCGCCTCCGACACGGCCCGCATTGCCGTTCGCATCAAGGCGTTGCGGCGCGACGGCGGGGAGATTTACTCCTCCTACGAGCGTGGCGATACGTTGCGCACGCGCTTTGATTCGCTTCCCGCGGGGTTGCGCGAGGGGTTGAAGCTGCTGGGCAGCGGCGGTGCCGGGAAATTGTGGGTTCCTGCCGCACTGGCCTACGGTGCCGAGGGCGACCGGACGTTGGGAGTGGGGGCCAACGAGACGCTCTATTACGAAGCCGAACTGCTCGACGTGCAGGCCGATGCGCCCGCCGGAGGAAAGTCCGGCGGCCGTTAGGCGGATTTTGCGGGAAAAACTGCGATTTGCCGCCGACGGACGCACGAATATCGATTAATTTGTATATCTTTGTATGCTTGTGCACTATGAAACTTTATAAAAACTTTGATACGCAAATGAAAAAACTGTTATCGGTTGCGGCGCTCGCGGGTGCCGTGTTGCTCTGCTCCTGCGGCGGCAACAAGACGTTGAAAATGGGCAGTCTGTCGAAATTCGACTCGCTGTCGTATGCATTGGGAGCCAATATCGGCTACGGAATGCAGTACGAGATGAGCGACATCCCCTTCAATTTCGAGGAGGTGAACAAGGGCATCAAGGAGGGCGCGCTCGACAAGTCGAAGCAGAAGCACGAGGATGCCATCGACATCCTGCGCGATTACTTCATGAACAAGCGCGGCGCACGCGCCTTCGCCATCCAGCAGAAGAAGGCGATGCAGGCTGCTGTCGCCGCCGATTCGACGGGTATGCTGAAAGACACGCTTCCCGCTGCGGAGCCGATGTTCCTCACGCCGGGCGAGTGCGACTCGGTGTCGTACGCTTTCGGTAACGACATCGGTAACAATATCAAGTCGAGCGACATCCCCGTACAGATCGTATGGATCACCGAGGCGATGGCCAACGTGCGCGACAGTGTCGCCAAGATGGACGAGATGATCGTGCAGGGCTATCTGCAAAACTACTTCATGGTCGTCCGTCCGCGCGAGAACGCCGAGGCGTCGGCGAAGTGGCTGGAAGGTATCGCCAAGAAGTCGGGTGTCGAGAAGACCGAATCGGGCCTGCTCTACAAGATCGAGCGTCCGGGCGACGCCGACACGATCGCCGTCGACGACCGCGACGTGGTCGTGGTGAATTACGAGGGCAAGAACCGCAAGGGCAAGGTCTTCGACTCGTCGTACGAGCGCAACGAACCGGCCGAGTTCCCGCTCAACCGCGTCATCAAGGGTTGGACCGAAGGCATGAAGCTCGTCGGCAAGGGCGGTAAGATCACGTTGTGGATTCCGGCGGAGCTGGCCTATGGCGAGCGCGGCGCGGGCCGCGACATCGGGGCCAACGAAGCGCTCGAATTCAGCGTGGAGGTGGTCGACGTGAAACCTTACGTGGAACCCGCTCCGGCCGACAGCACGAAGGTGGCCGAGCCGGCGAAGAAGTAATCGCCGTCGGCGTGTCATACGGGAAAAGTGTCTCTTCGGGAGACACTTTTTTCGATCATTGTTTTCAACCGATTTATTGATGATATTATGGAATTCGAAGGAGTCGTATATAAGATCATGCCCGTGACGCGGGGTACGTCCGCGCGGGGCGAATGGCAGCGTCAGGACGTTGTCTTCGACTACAACGACGGCGGGCAGTTCTCCCGCAAAATCTGCGTGACGTTTTTCAACAAGGAGAGCGACGTGGCCAAACTGCGCGAAGGAGAGACTTTCCT
>ERZ1106976.4006-NODE-4006-length-10832-cov-23.455414_pt1 | contig 10832 bp, 10 predicted proteins | sample MGYA00403687_ERZ1106976 | MGnify/ENA primary metagenome ERZ1106976 (study PRJEB35170, sample SAMEA104062446) | human gut metagenome | biome: human gut; feature: human-associated habitat; material: faeces | place: Denmark | collected 2013-02-22 ... | reverse complement strand
GTCACGAGGGTGCCATCGCCATGGTGGACGGCAAGGCGCAGCTGATGCGGGACGATTACTGCGACGGCTTGGGCGACTGCCTGCCCACCTGTCCCACCGGGGCGATCACCTTTGTGGAGCGGGAGGCCGCCGCCTACGATGAAAAAGCCGTCATGGAGAACAAGCAGCGGAAAATGCGGGAGCAGGGCATGACGCTGCCCTGCGGCTGCCCCGGCAGCCAGTCCCTGAACATTCAGCGGGAGGCCGCGCCCGCCGTGGAAGCACCCCACGCTGAGCAGGCAAGCCGTCTGTCCCAGTGGCCGGTGCAGATCAAGCTGGTGCCGGTGAACGCGCCGTATTTCGACGGGGCGCGGCTGCTCATCGCCGCCGACTGCACCGCCTACGCCTACGCCGCCTTCCACGAGCGGTTCATCAAGGGACACATCACGCTGGTGGGCTGTCCCAAGCTGGACAGCGTGGACTATGCCGAAAAGCTGACCGAGATCATCCGGGAGAACAACATCAGGAGCGTCACCGTCGTCCGCATGGAGGTACCCTGCTGCGGCGGGCTGGAGCTGGCGGCGAAAAAGGCACTCCAGCAGAGCGGAAAGTTCATCCCGTGGCAGGTGGTCACCGTCACGGTGGACGGCCGGCTGGTGGAGGAGTAAAACACAGGAGAACACGAAAGGAGAAGTATTATGAAATACGTTTGCACCGTTTGCGGTTGGGAGTACGACGAGAGCGCAGGGTATCCCGAGGGCGGCATCGCGCCGGGAACGCCCTGTAGCGAGGTACCGGAGGATTTTGAATGCCCCCTGTGCGGCGTGGGTAAGGACAGCTTCGAGGAGGCGTGAGCTTTCTGAGAGGCAGGAGCCAAGCGACAAGCGATAAAGACCGAAAACAGCTGCGCGGCTGCGGGGAGAACGCTCTTCGCAGCCGCGCGGCTTTTGGGCTTGGTTCTTTTTCGCAGAGGCTTTCTTCTTGCTGCCCCTGCTTTTTTCCATAATCGCTTTATTTTCAGCGAATTTAAGATATATTTCCATTAAATTTCCGTTCTTAACAAAGATTTTAACCCATTCACTTTATTATGGTAATAGAATGCAGCGTGTCTGTCCCACCAATGCCGCCCTCTTCCGCTGCGGCCGTGGAGACAGTAAGAATAAACAGTCCTTGCGGCAGAAACACCGCAGAAGAACGACGACAAAGATCAAGGAGGAACGAACATGAACACGAAAAAACTAATGACATTGCTGTTGGCAGTCGTGATGGTGCTCTCTCTGGCCGCCTGCGGCGCAAAGGGCGGCGATCACATGGACGGCATGGACAACGAGCCGAAGACCGCCGAGGAGGCAGCCGCCATGCACAAGGAGCTGACAGCGCAGGAGGCTGCTATTCTGGCGGAGAACACAGCACTTTGGGAAAAGGTCTTTATGGCAGCGGACAAGGGTAAGATCATGATGGAGGACGGCAAAAACTACGGCGACTTCCTGCTGGAAACCATCAACGCCGCCAAGGATCAGTTTTCGGCAGACGAGCTGAAGCTGCTTCAGAGTGAGGCGGAGAAGATTCGCGACATCGGAAACAAGCTGGCCGCACTGGAGGAAAAGTATCCCGAGATCATGCAAAAATCTCTGGACAGCGATATGAATATGCCGGCGGACAAGGATATGGACACGATGCCCGACGGTGGCAGCAAGGACAATAAAACCGACGGCGGCAACACAGGCAATAAAACTGATAGCGGCAGCACGGGCAACACCCCCGACAATGGCAGTACGGGCAATAAGACCGATAGTGGCAGCACGGGCAGCAAGACGGATGACAGCAGCCTGCCGAAGTTCCCTGCCTTTGAGGGCAAGGATCTGGACGGGAATACGGTAAAGAGCAGTGATCTGTTCTCCGGCAAAGCCGTCACCGTGGTGAATTTCTGGTTCACCACCTGCGGTCCCTGTGTGGGCGAGTTGGGCGATCTGGACGCGCTGAACAAAGAGCTTTCCGGCAAGGGCGGTGCGCTGATCGGCATCAACGCTTTTACGCTGGACGGCAACGAGGCGGCTATCTCTGACGCCAAGGATGTGCTGACTCAGAGCGGTGCCACCTATCAGAACGTGTACTTCGATTCCGGCAGCGAGGCGGGTAAGTTCGTGGAGAGCATCTACGCCTATCCCACCACCTACGTGGTCAACCGCAGCGGCCGCATCGTGGGTGATCCCATTGTGGGGGCTATCACCAGTAAGGCACAGGCCGATGCACTGCAAGCTCAGATCGACAAGGCACTGGCTGCCGATATGGGCTGATCCAATATCTTCAAAGGGAGGCTATTATGAAGAAAAAGAACTGTAAGCTGACGAGCATTCTGCGCGTCATTGCCCTGCCCCTGGTGGGTAGTGCCGGAGGGTGGCTGTACTACCGCTATGTGGGCTGCGCCACAGGCACCTGCGCCGTTACGTCCAGCCCGTGGCTCTCCACCGGCTTCGGCTGCGTCCTTGGGTCGCTGCTATATACCGTCCTGCGGCCCGGCCGCGGCAAGAGGCAGGACGGTAACGGGGCGGAGTGACCCTTGCTCCCCCTGAAAGGAGGAAACGCCATGTATCGAAGCGTATTGGCCCTTCTTTTCGCCTCGGTACTGCTGCTCAGTGGCTGTGCCGCAGGACGGCAGCGTGTACCGCGGGAAAAGGACACGCAGGGAACGGACATGGCCGGACAGCCCTCGGATATGTCCGGCGAGGAGGGTATGTATATGGACACTACGGAAAATGTCATCTATCTGGCAGGCGGCTGCTTCTGGGGCATGGAGCAGCTGATGCAATCCATCCCCGGCGTCATCGACGCCCAGAGCGGCTACGCCAACGGCACCTGCGAGGCGGACGCCGATTACAAGACCATCTGCAAGGGCGACACCGGCTTCCGGGAGACCGTTCGGGTGGAGTATGACCCTGAGCAGGTGAGCCTGGATGCCCTGCTGCTGGCGTACTTCTACGTCATCGACCCCACGGTGCAGAACCGGCAGGGCAACGACCGGGGCAGCCAGTATCAGACCGGCGTGTACTACACCAACGACAAGGTCAGGGAAACGGTGGAGCGCATCGCGGACATTGAGCGGGGCCGCAGCGAGAAATTCTTTGTGGAGATCGGCCCGCTGAAGAATTACTATCCCGCCGAGGAATATCACCAAAACTATCTGGAAAAGAACCCCAACGGCTACTGCCACATCCCCCGGGCGGAGATGGAGTTGTTCTCCAGGCTGCGCATCGATCCGGGCGACTACCGGAAGCCCGCGGCGGAGACCATCCGGGACACGCTGACGGCGGAGCAGTACCGCGTCACGCAGGAGAGCGGCACGGAGCGCGCCTTTACCGGCGAGCTCTGGGACAAGTTCGAAAAGGGCATCTATGTGGACATCGTCACCGGCGAGCCGCTGTTCTCCTCCACGGATAAGTTTGAAAGCGGCTGCGGCTGGCCTGCCTTTACAAAGCCCATCGAGAGTCCTGCTGTGGTGGAACGGGAGGACTTGAGCCACGGCATGCGCCGCACAGAGGTGCGCAGCCGCGCCGGTGACTCCCATCTGGGCCATGTGTTCACCGGCGATCCGGAGTCGCCCAACGGTGTGCGCTACTGCATCAACAGCGCCGCCCTGCGCTTCGTGCCTTACGCGAGGATGGAGTCCGAGGGCTACGGATACCTCCTGAATTTGTTTGAGGGATAGGCCGGGCACGGATATGTTGACGCAGCAGAAAAGAAAGCCCCCGCTCGACTGAGCAGGCCACACAAACCGATTGACCCTCCGCATGCTTCAGTACATACGGAGGGTCAGCTGCTGTTCGTAATGAAAGCCTTTTGCTCTGAAGGTGCTTTTGGGGTTTGATACGCAGGAAGCGGCTCAATTAGTTTCCTGCTTTCGTTCCGCGGATATATTCCTGCTGTGCTGTCATTTTCGCAGCTGCAAGCGCCATCAGCTGCCGCTCACCCTCGATCTCGCTGGGATAGGGATAGGATTTTGCGCATTGGCGAAACTGCGCCATGAGCTTCTCAGCCTTCTTCGGGTTTTGCTCAGCCAGCAGTGCATACACATATTCCGTGCGCAGCACCGACGGGTATTTTTTCATAGCCTTCATGACCCTCAGCTGATCCCTTGTCCGCATTTCGTCCAGGATCTCCTTTCGGTTTTCCGAGATCATTTCCACATACATCTGGTCGCATACCATCAGATTGCGATATAAGCCAATGATCCCATTTTTCTGAGAGAGAAGCCGTTTCATCAGCGTGTCTGCTTCATCAAACCGCTGCTGATCCATCAACCGGTTGCATGCCAGCACGCCGGTCGTGGCTATGATCCCGTTTTTCATCGACTCGTTAGAGGGGACTTTGAACCACTCATCGGGCATATCCTTTAAGCGAAGTCCCTTTGCGATTTGTTCATTTACCTTCATCTGGATCCAGAACGCCCGGGTTGCCTCTTCACTGCGGGAAAGCTCCAGCGCGTTCCTTCCATCATTGTTTACCGGCCCCATTTTGATGGGCAGACCGTTTATCAGGGCGAAGGCCAGCCCGATAACCGCAAAGATCATCAGGATCGTCCAGCCCAGCGAACGGGCGGAGCAGAGGAAAGACAGGCCCACACAAAGCACGGCTGTGGCCAGGTTTATGATCACACCGCCAAAGTTATACAGCATTACCGGCATTTTCCCATCCTTCAAATCGGGTGGTATCATCAAGCATTGGCCGCCGGTTCCGGCGATATGCAGCTTCCTGCATTGTATGCGGCCGTCGAGCTTTACCCACATCAGATTTGCAATTCGAAAGGAGCTGAAGCGGTAGCCGGTCATCAGGCCAAAGATCAAATGCCCTGCCTCATGGATAATGAGCTGAATCAGTATGGCGGCGTATGTGCCGATAAGCATCAGTGCAAGGGGTATAATCTCCGAAAAAAGCCCTTTTTCAGACTGACCCGCCGTATCCATATACATGAGATCGAATATGCCGCAGGCAGCACCAAGCAGCATGTAAAACACGATACCGATCCATTGTCCCTTGTTCTGTGCCGTTTTCTCTTTCTTCTTTTTTGTCATGAGACCTCCATTATTGGTTCTTCTGCATCTCCAATCATACCGGAATTATGAAAACAAATTGACAGCTGCTGTTCATAAGACAAATCTAAGCTTGTCCATTGACCAACTATTTTTAAGTTTAGCATATCTTTTTGCGTTTTTCTACCGCTTTTTCACCTGGCATTTGCCGCTGCCTTTTCGCCGCCGAAAACGGAGAGCGGATCATTCCGCTCTGCCGCAGCCCATTTCAGCGGAGCGGGCGCTATCCGCGCTGACGGCTGATTTGCGACGAATTTGCATATTGACATCGGGGCGGCATCATGTTATGCTGAATTGCAAATGAATTGCAAATTGGAGGCGTGGTGACTTGTCCAGTTACAGCACGCGGCAGAGGAAAGCTCTGCTTGCCTATTTGAGCCGGCACCCGGATGAGCTGCTGTCCGCACGGCAAATTGCGGACGCGCTGGCGGATGAAAAAATCAGCCTCAGCGCTGTGTATCGAAACCTTGCGCAGTTAGAGGCGGAAGAAAAAGTGCGGCGCAGCAGCAAGAGCGGCACGCGGGAGGTCTACTATCAGTACCTTGACGCCGAGAGCTGCAAGGGTGCGCTGCACATGAGCTGTGTAAAATGCGGCAGGACCTTTCACATGGCAAGCGGCAACGCCGTCCTGTTTGCAAAGCACCTGGCGCAGAACGAGCAATTCACGCTGGACGCCGCCGACACGGTTCTCTATGGCACCTGCGCGGATTGCCGGGAAGAATAATATTTGGAAGGAGGACAGGCTATGACAAAGAAATCTCGTTTGATCACAGGCTTGCTGGCAGCCGTGCTGGCGGCTGTCATGCTGTCCTCCGCTATCTATATTGCGGTCGAAGCCAACCACAACTGCTCCGGCGAGGACTGCGCCATCTGCCACCAGCTGCAGGTCTGTGAAAATCTGCTCAAGAGCATTGGACTTGCCGGTGCTGCCGCGGTTTTCGCCGCGGCGGTCGGGTATGCCCCGTGCAGAGTCATTCCCTCCTGCGTGGAGCTTGTCCGCACGCTTACTCTGGTTTCGCTCAAGGTCAAGCTTTCAGATTAAATAAGAACTATTTACAAGGGTGTAGTCTATCCGTTTTCGGATAGGCTTTCGCGGCGTTGCCGTTACCCTTGTATTTTTGCGCCCATTTTTACGTTCTTATCATAATCTGGAGGTACATATAGCCTATGAAAAAGATAACTGCGCTGCTGCTTGCGCTAATGATGCTGGCCGGCGTCCTTGCCGGCTGCGGAAAGCCGCAGGATGCCGGAAAAGCCGGCAAATTGAAGGTCGTCACGACCATCTTTCCCGCATACGATTGGGTCAGGGCGATCCTGGGCGACAAGGCGGATAACGCCGAGGTCACCATGCTGCTGGATAATGGCGTTGACCTGCACAGCTATCAGCCCACCGCCGATGATATTGTCAGGATCTCCGATTGCGACCTCTTCGTCTATGTGGGCGGCGAGTCCGATGGCTGGGTGGAAAATGCCCTGAAAAACGCCGCCAACAGGAATATGAAGGTCATCAATCTGCTGGAGGTGCTGGGTGATTCCGTGAAAACGGAGGAGACCGTTGAGGGCATGCAGGAGGACGACCACGGTCACGGTCACAGTCACGATGAACAGCTCACGGAGGATGACATCAGGGATCGCTCCCTCTCGGATTTCGCCGGTGCGTGGAAGTCCCTGCACCCCTATCTGCTGAACGGCGACCTGGACAAATTCTGCGAGCACAGGGCGGAGAAAGACGGGGACAGCTCGACCACAAAGGACACCTATTTGGAGAAGTTTAAGGCTTCGTGGCAATGCGACGCCGAGAAGATTTCTATCAACGGGAACACGATCACATTCACTTATGGAGACGGAAAAACCGTTTCCGCCGAATACACCTATGCCGGTTATCAGCCGAAGCTGGATGACGAGGGCAATATCCGCAGCGTCCGTTATCAGTTTGAAACCACCAGTGCCGATGCGCCCAAATATGTGCAGTTCAACGACCACGGTCACGAGCCGGGCGAGGCGGAGCATTTCCATATCTACTTCGGCAACGACGGCTTCGATGCGCTGATGAGTGCCAAGACCAATCCGTTTTTTGTGAAGGACGCGCTTTCCGCAGAGGACATCCTTGACGAGCTGATGGGGCATGACCATGGGGAGGAAAAGGACGAGCACGTCTGGCTGTCCCTGAAGAACGCCCAGACACTCTGCGTGACGCTTGCGGATGCGCTGTGTGCCATCGACCCGGACAACAAGAACACCTATATCGCCAACGCCGCGGCGTATAGGGACAAGCTGGCTGCTCTTGACGCAGACTATAAGGCGGCTGTGGACGGTGCGGCCCATAAGACCGTTTTGTTTGGCGACCGTTTCCCGTTCCGCTATCTGGTGGACGATTACGGTCTGCGCTACTACGCCGCCTTTGCGGGCTGCTCCGCCGAGACCGAGGCCAGCTTTGAAACCGTTTCGTTCCTTGCTAAGAAGGTGGATGAGCTGGGACTTCCCTGCGTGCTGACCATCGAGGGCGCACAGCACAGGATCGCGGAAACCATCGTTCAGAACACCGCCGGGAAGAATCAGAAGGTGCTGACCATGGATTCCATGCAGTCCACCACCTCCAAGGGCGTGGCAAACGGCACCACCTACCTTTCCGTTATGGAGAAGAATCTCTCCGTGCTGAAGGAAGCGTTGGGGTAAGGAGGTAGGTCTATGGCTCAGCTCACTTGTCAAAATCTCTGTGCCGGCTACGATGGACGGCCCGTTCTCCAAGACCTCAGCTTTGAGCTCCTTGCAGGCGACTATCTCTGCATCGTAGGGGAAAACGGCTCCGGCAAGAGTACCCTTATGAAAACGATCCTCGGCTTGCAGACACCCATCAGCGGCAGAATTTTGACGGGCGATGGGCTGAGGAAAAACGAGATCGGCTATCTGCCGCAGCAGACAGTGGTACAAAAGGACTTCCCGGCAGCCGTGAGAGAGATCGTTCTCTCCGGATGCCAGGGACGCTGCGGCAGCCGTCCTTTTTATAACAAAAAAGAAAAGAAGCTTGCGGTGGACGCCATGGAGAAAATGCAGATTACACAACTTGCAAGGCGGTGCTATCGCGAGCTGTCCGGCGGGCAGCAGCAGCGGGTGCTGCTGGCCCGCGCGCTGTGCGCCACACAAAAAATGCTGCTTCTGGATGAGCCTGTTTCGGGGCTTGACCCCAAGGTAACGGCTGAAATGTATACGTTCATCGAAAAGCTCAACCGTGAGGACGGCATCACCGTGATCATGATTTCTCACGATGTGGCTGCCGCCGCCCGATACGCCAGCCATATTCTGCATATTGGCGACACCGTTTTCTTTGGGACAAAGGCAGACTATCTCCAAAGCCCGCAGGGGCGGCTGTTTGACGCGAAGAAAGGCGGTGACATCCAATGACTGCTATCTTGGAAAAGCTGGCTCTCTATTGGGCATACCCCTTTGTCCGCTATGCGCTCATTGTCGGTGTGCTGATCGCGCTTTGCTCCTCCCTGCTGGGCGTGACGCTGGTGCTGAAGCGGTTTTCCTTCATCGGTGACGGTCTGTCCCACGTGGCGTTCGGCGCGATGGCGATTGCCGCCGTGCTGCAGATCACCAACAAAATGCCCCTTGTAATGGTCATTACCATCCTCAGTGCCGTGCTGCTTCTGCACACCGGGCAGAACACGAAAATCAAGGGCGACGCCGCCATCGCCATGATCTCTGTCGGTTCTTTGGCAATCGGATACCTATTGATGAATATTTTTTCAACTTCATCCAACCTTTCGGGCGATGTGTGCAGCACGCTGTTCGGCTCCACCTCCATTCTGACGCTGTCCCCCGCAGAGGTATGGCTGTGCGTGGGAATGTCGGTGCTGGTCGTGGCGGTGTTCATCCTGTTTTACAATAAGATCTTCGCCGTGACCTTTGACGAGAGCTTTGCAAGGGCGGCCGGCACGAAGGCGGGACTTTACAACCTGCTGATCGCCGTCGTCGTTGCGGTCATCATCGTGCTGGCGATGAACCTTGTGGGTTCCCTGCTGATCTCCGCACTGGTGATCTTCCCGGCACTGTCCGCCATGCGGATGTTCAAGAGCTTTCGCAGCGTGACCATCTGCGCGGCAGTCCTTTCGGTTTTCTGTGCACTACTTGGCATTCTGGCGTCCATTCTCGCCGGTACGCCGGTAGGCTCCACCATCGTCGCCGTTCAGATCGGCGCTTTCGGTCTGTCGTGGCTGGCAGGCACGGTATTGGGAGGTGTTCGCAGATGAAAAAACTATTTTGCCTGCTGTTGGCAGCCCTGCTGCTCTGCCCTCTCGCCGCCTGCGGCCGTGAGGACACCGCAAAAAAGCCCCCTGCGGAAGATGCAGAAGGCACCGCCGCGGTCGACATTGACCTGACCGCACTCAGCGGCATCATGGTCTATTCCGAGGTCAACAGCATGATCTCCTTCCCGGATAACTACATCGGAAAAACTGTCAAAATGCAGGGGCAGTTCACCATATACCAGGCCACCGACGAAAACGGTGCTTTTATCCCGGACAAAATGTTCTTTGCCTGCATGATTGCCGATGCCACCGCCTGCTGCGCACAGGGGCTGGAGTTTGCCCTCGCCGGAAAGCCCGTCTATCCCGATGAGTATCCGGAGCTGGGGGCAGAGATCACCGTGGTGGGTACGTTTGAATGGTACGAGGAGGACGGCTGCCGGTACTACCGGCTGGGTAACGCATCGTTTGTGAACTGAGGCAGCGTGGGCTGTATCAACCGGAAATTCCGTGCCGCGCTTCGATTACGATAGTATAAGCAGCAACAACACCGGTGCGGCAAGCAACGCAAAGTAACATTCGTGCATTTGACCCGCTTTGGCTCAATGGCAAAAGGTGTTCACTGTACCTCGCTGGGCTTTGTACCGACCTCCACAACGTTATCGCAGCAGCTCTCGATCAGTTCCCTGTCGTGGGTGATCACGAGAATGGTTCTGCCGTTCCGCGCTTCGCTTTTCAGCCTTTCCGCGATCAGGCGCATATTCTGCCCGTCAAGGCCGCTGGTGGGCTCATCGAGTATCAATATCCTGCGGCCGGAAAAGATGGCGCAGGCAATGGCAAGCCGCTGCTTCTGCCCACCGGACAGGGCGGACGGGTGCGCAGCCCTGTATTCGTAAAGGCCAAATTCCTTCAGCAAGTGTCTGGCACGGTCTTTGTTTTCTTCTGTCAATTCGGTATTCAGCAGCAGCTCCTCCGCCACGCTTGCCGTAAAAAACTGCGTTGACGTGTCATTGCCGCAGTAATAGATCTCCCTGCGCCGGACGGCCGCTCTTGCCTTTTTTCCATCTATCAGGATATGTCCCCTTGTCTGCCTTGCCAGCCCGCAGAGGATCTGCGCAAGGGTGGTTTTCCCCGCGCCGTTTTGCCCCGTTATGGCGGTCACGCCGCCCTCTGGAACGGACAGCGAAATATCCTCAAAAATAACTTCTTTGCGTATTCTTTTCGAGAGCCCTGCTGTCTTCAAGACGGCAGGGCTTTCGTCCAATACGGAGGGAGCGGGAAGGCTCTTTCCCTCGTGCGGAGAGCGCAGACCCATGCCTAAGATGTCTGCTTCTGGCAGAAGGAGCAAATCCTCCGGTGTATACTCGGCCGCTATTCTGCCGTCCCGCAGATACAAAAAGCGGTCTGCGATCCCCATCAGCCAGTCGATCCGATGCTCCGCGATGAGCAGGGTAAAGCCCTGTGCCTTGAGCTGCCGAAGGGTCTGCGCAAGCTGCCGCGTCCCGGCGGCATCGAGGTT
>ERZ1106976.3997-NODE-3997-length-10870-cov-4.505964_pt1 | contig 10870 bp, 9 predicted proteins | sample MGYA00403687_ERZ1106976 | MGnify/ENA primary metagenome ERZ1106976 (study PRJEB35170, sample SAMEA104062446) | human gut metagenome | biome: human gut; feature: human-associated habitat; material: faeces | place: Denmark | collected 2013-02-22 ... | reverse complement strand
TGATGAAACTTCCAAAGGACTCCTCGCATTTGGCGATATAAAAATGACGCTTGAAGAAGCGTTTTACATTGAAAGCCAAGCGGTGAGCGTGCTAAAAGGGGCTGCCGAGGCGGATGAATTGACAGAAAAAGCGGAGGATACAGCTGAGAAAAAGCTGGAAGAACTTTTTCAGCCAGTTGCAAGGGCTGTTGACCCTGATTATCGGATTGTCATTCGGATGTATTAATCCTTTATTTAGAAAGCGAATTTCTACACATAGAAAAATTCCATTTGATGATTTTACAAAAGAGAAGTCAAACTGACTTCTCTTTTTCTATACGCCGGTGCAGGTATTCAAGCGCGTCGGAAAGCCCGCCGAGCTGGTCGATGAGCCCGCTTCGGACGGCTTCCTCGCCGTCGAGCACGCTGCCGATGTCCTGCGTCAGCTCGCCGATGCGCATCATATACTCGGTGAATCTCTCCGGCGTGATGTGGGAATGGCCGGTGATGAACCGGACGATCCTGTCGCTGATGCGCGAAATGTAATCGTACGTCTGCGGTACGCCGATCACAACGCCCGTGAGCCGCACCGGGTGGATCGTCACGGCGGCGCTCGGCACGATGAACGACCGGTCCGCCGCCACCGCAAGCGGCACGCCGATGGAATGCCCGCCGCCGAGAACGACGCTCGCCGTCGGCTTGCTCATTCCGGCGATCATCTCGGCAAGGCAGAGCCCTGCTTCAATGTCGCCGCCGACGGTGTTGAGCAGTATGAGCAGTGCGCGGATATCCTCCGTTTCCTCCACTGCGGCGAGCAGCGGCATGATGTGCTCATACTTGGTCGTTTTCGTGTCCGGCGGCAGCATCACGTGGCCTTCGACCTGCCCGATGATCGTGATGCAGTGGATCTCTCCGACCCGTGCGGCGCCAAGCTCACGCAGGGCTTCCTGTTCTCTTTCCTCCATGCGGCAACCCTCCTCCGGAGAAGTATGCCGCACCATGTTGTTCTGTATGCACTCTTTATCTGCGAAAATTGACAAGCTGGGGAAATTTTCCTATAATTAATCTGAAAATCTGCCGCAAGGATGCTTTCCGTATGGTATTTTCCAGCCTGATATTTCTCTATGCATTTCTGCCGCTGAGTCTGGCGGTGTATGCGCTCTGCCGCAGCCTGCGGGCAAAGAACATCAGCCTGCTCGTTTTCTCGCTGATCTTCTATGCGTGGGGCGAGCCGGTGTATGTGCTGCTGCTGATGGCGATGGCGCTTTTTGACTGGTATTTTGCTCTGCGTGTACAAAGAGCGCAAAGGGAAGAGAAAAACGCCAAGCTCTGGGTCGCGCTCGCGTGCGTCGTGAATCTCGGCCTGATCGGGTTTTTCAAATACGCGGGCATGGTCTGCTCGATCTTCGGGGACGTACCGGCGTTCGTGCAGCGCATCGCGCTGCCGCTCGGCATTTCGTTCTATACGTTCCAGCTTCTGAGCTATGTTGTGGATGTGTACCGCGGCGACGCCGAGGCGCAGGATAAATACTGGCATGTGCTGCTCTACGCCGCGCTCTTCCACCAGTGCATCGCCGGTCCCATCGTCCGGTACAAGACCATCGCGAAGGAACTCTTCGATGGCCGCGACGAGACGGCCGACCGTGCGCGCGGCTGTACGCGCTTTGCCGTTGGCCTTGCAAAGAAAACGGTGCTCGCAAATGCCTGCGGCGCGCTTGCCGATTCGCTTCTGCTCACGGACGCCGCCATCGGTTCAGCCTCACAGCTGGCGGAAAACCTTGCGGAGCTTTCCAACACGCCGGCGCTTGCGCTCTGGATTGGCATAATTGCGTATGCGTTCCAGATCTATTTCGACTTTTCCGCCTATTCCGATATGGCCATCGGCATGGGACAGATGATCGGGCTACACTATCTCGAAAACTTCAACTATCCCTACATATCCCGCACGGCTACGGAGTTCTGGCGGCGGTGGCATATGTCGCTCGGCACCTTTTTCCGCGACTATGTGTACATCCCACTCGGCGGCAACCGGAAGGGAAGAGCGCGCGCGTTTCTGAACCTCTTCATCGTCTGGGCACTTACCGGCCTCTGGCACGGGGCGAGCTGGAACTTTGTGCTCTGGGGGCTTTATTACTTTGTGCTGCTCATGCTCGACCGGCTGTTCTGGCAGAAGCTGCTCGACAAGCTGCCGAAGGCGGTCTCGGCGATCCTTTCCCACATCACGCTCCCGCTCGCGGTGCTCTTCGGGTGGGTGTTCTTCAAGTTCACATCGCTCCCGCTCGCCGCGGCGGTCGTGCGCGGCATGTTCTGCGGCAACGGCAACGCCTTTACGAGCTTCACCGTTACGGCGGAGATAAAGAGCCATATGTATCTGCTCATCTTCTGCGCCGCGGCGGCAACGCCGGTGTTTTCGTATCTTGCGAAGCGCTGGGAGCGCGCCGGAGAGGGGAGCACCCTTGCGCAGAAAAGCTATTCCGTTGCCGCCTATGGCGTTGCGCCGGTTCTGCTGCTGCTTCTGAGCACCGCGTGCCTTGTCGGCAACAGCTTTAATCCGTTCCTATACTTCCGGTTCTGAGAGGGATCCTATGCACGATGAACACGAAATCATAAGCCGCCGCGCCCGCCGCGCCCATGCGGAAAAACAGAAACACCGCGCCCGTTTGCCGGGGCTGCCGTTCTTCCTCGTGCTGGGCATTCTCACGGTCATTGCGTGGATACTGCCGCTGCGCCCGACGGTGTCGGCAAAGGAAAAGCGCACGCTGGAGACGTTTCCGGAGTTTTCTCTTTCCGCCGTGACGGACGGAAGCTTTTTTTCCGATATCAGTCTCTGGTTTTCGGACACGTTCCCGGGGCGTGACGGCTGGATCATGGCCGCGCAGCGGCTCGAATCGCTGTACGGCGACTCCTCCGTAACGGTGTACGGCAATGCCTCTGCCGGAGACAAGATCCCCGTTCCGTCCACGCCCGCGCCGGAGACGAGCGCCGACCCGGCAAAGCCGGCAAGCGAACCGACGCCGACCCCGGAACCGACGCTTACCCCGGAGCCGACGCTTACGCCGGAACCGGAGTGGGGCGGGGAAAACCCGGACGACGAGCTCGTAACGCTCGGCGCCGTCATCCAGATCGGCGACAGCGCCTATACCTATACGGCTTTCAGCCAGTATTATTCGGACACCTACGCCGCCAATGTGACGCGCGCGGCCAATCTGCTGGAGGGGAAATGCCGCGTCTTTGACGTATTCGTCCTCCACGGGACGACGCTCATGCTCCCGCGTGAGTACCGCGAGTCGATCGGCGTTGCATGCGAGGAGGACATCCTCGCCTATGTAAATTCCCAAATGGGCGACAATGTCTACTGCGTGGACACCTACAACTCACTCCTGCCGCACAACGGTGAGTACATCTATTTCCGCACCGACCACCACTGGACGGCGCTCGGCGCGTGGTACGCCTATGCGGAATGGGCGAAAATGGCGGGCTTTGAGCCGGTGCCGCTCAGCGAGTATGAGGAGATCGTGCAGGAGCCGTTTTACGGCAGTCTCTACTATCAGGCCCACCAGAGCGGCAAGCTCACGGCCGATCAGGTCTACGGCTATGTCCCGCCCGGAGATGTGCATCTCTATATCAACCAGGGAAGCAACGACTCGCTCTCCAACCGCGGTTATGAGCAGACGCTCATTACCCAGATCCACGGGAACGACAAATATATGTGCTTCCTCACGGGCGACTTCCCGCTGTGCACGTTCATAAATAACGACATCACCGACGGCAGCGCGTGCCTGCTCGTCAAAAACTCCAACGGCAATCCGTTCGGGTATTATCTCACGCAGCATTATCAGTATGTCTATGTGATGGACTACCGCAAATACTTCAGCCGCCCGCTGACGAAGTTTGTGGACTACTACGATGTGGACGACGTGATCTTCTGCCTGAGCAGCGGTCAGGCGCAGAGTGCCGGCGGCAACAGTCTGCTGCAGGGACTTATTCAATAATCAAGCACAAAAACACCGGCGGCTATCGGAAACGATAGCCGCCGGTATCTTTTGGCATGAGCCGCCCTCTTTGTGGGAGGTAGATCGGCGCAAGGCGCCGGGACGGAAGGAGAACACTTCCGCAAAGAGGGAGCAGGATGAGAAATTATCTGTCCTTATAGAACGCCCACATGGCCTTGTAGGTCTGGTAGCAGTCAAACTTTGTCACGGTCTCAAAGGGAGCGTGCATCGAGAACACGGGCGTACCGGCGTCGATGGTATCGATGTTGCGGTTGGCCATATACTGCGCGACCGTTCCGCCGCCGCCCTGATCGACCTTGCCGAGCTCGCTCATCTGCCAGACAACGCCGTTGTCGGCAAAGATCTTGCGCAGCTTGCCGACGACCTCGGCAGAGGCATCGTTGCTGCCGGACTTGCCGCGCGAGCCGGTGAACTTGCAGATGCCGACGCCGTAGTTGGCGCGGGCGCCGTTGCGGTTGGGGTACTCGCTCACGTCCCAGAACGTCGGGTCGTAGGCGTTGCAGACGTCCGCGCTGACGCAGAAGCTGTTCTCAAAGCAGTCGCGCAGATGCACGTCCTGCTGCTCGCAGAGGTCGGCCATGAACGTTTCAAACGCGCGGCTCTGCATGCCGGAAACGCCCATCGAGCCGATCTCTTCCTTGTCGGCAAGGACGCACACGGCGGTGCGATCCGGCGTCTCGGTGTCGAAAATGGCCTTGAGCTCGGCATAGGCGCACACGCGGTCGTCCTGACCGTAGCCGCCGATGAACGAGCGATCCACGCCGATGTCGCACGCTTCAAAGCTCGGCACGACCTCCAGCTCGGCGGAGAGAAAGTCCTCTTCCGTGATGTCGTAGCGGTCGTTCAGAAGCGACATGACCGCGAGCATCACGCGCTTGGTGCCCTCCCCGGCGTAGGGGACGCTGCCGGCGAGAAGGTTCAGATACTCGCCCGGAATGATGTCCGAGCCGTGCTTGGCCATCTGGTCCTTTGCGAGATGCGGCAGCAGATCGGTGATCGTGAACTTCGGGTCCTCGGGATCCTTGCCGATGACGACCTCAATGGTCTCGCCGTCCTTCTTCGTCACGACGCCGTGGATTTCCAGCGGGATGGCGACCCACTGGTATTTCTTGATGCCGCCGTAGTAATGCGTCTTGAGAAGGCAGATCTCGTCCTTTTCGTAGAGAGGGATGGGCTTGAGGTCAAGGCGCGGGGAATCGACGTGCGCCGCGGCGATGTTCGCGCCATGGTCGAGCGTTTCACGGCCCATAACGGCGAGCATGAGCGCCTTGCCGCGCACGCTCTTATAGATCTTTGTGCCCGGCTCGAGCACCATGCCGCGCTCATACGGCACAAAGCCGAGCGCTTCGGCCTGCGCGATGGCCTCGGTCACGGCCTCGCGCTCGGTGCGCGCGGCGTTCAGATATGCCTTATACGCCGTCGCGTATTCCTCAAGCTTGATGCGCTCGTCTACATCGATGATATCGTAGCCCTGCTTCTGCTTGTAAAGGAGCTTTTCCCGCAGAGCGTCCAGTTCGTTCTTTTCTTCCATAAAAACATCTATCCTTTCTGTACTTTTTTATACTGTCTTTTATTAACCGATGCCGAAAAGCTCCCGGCATTTGGCTTTCAGTTCTTCCGGCGTGCCGTCGTTGCGCAGCAGATAATCGCAGCGCATTTCATAATACTCGTCGTCCGGCTGCGCCTCAATGCGCGCGAGCGCGTAGTCCGCGTCGATGCCGTCGCGCGCCATGATGCGCGCGCAGCGCTCGTCGTCCGGGGCGGTGACGCCCACGGTGAACACGCAGTCCTCGGAAATGCCGCTTTCAAAAAGCGCGATGGCATCCACAACGGCAACGGTGCCGCCCTGCCAGACGTATTCGCGCAGACGGCGGTAAATGTCCTCGCGGACATAGCGGTGCGTGATGGCATTGAGATCGCGCAGCGCCTCCGGCACGGCAAAGACGATCGCGCCGAGCATCTTCCGGTCGAGTTTTCCGTTTTTGAAAACGGCGGGGAAACGCGCCTCGATCTCCGCGAGCATATCCGCGTTCGTTTCGAGAAGCTCGTGGTATATTTTATCGCAGTCGAGCGCGAGCACGCCCTGCGCGGCGAGAAACTGCGTTACGGTCGTCTTGCCGCTGCCGGAGCCGCCCGTTACGCCGATGAGCCGCACACCGGAGAGGAGCGTGTTTTCGATCTCTTCCTTTGCCAGCGCGCCCTCGCGCAGAATTTTGAAGGGCTTCTGCGTCAGATCGAGGATCGTGGACTCGCGTGAGAGCGTGCATTCGCCGCCGTCGATCACGCCTTCGATCTGCCCGTCAAAGTAGGCGAGCACCTGCTGCGCGGTCGTAGGGCTGGGAGCCCCGGAGGGATTCGCCGAAGGCCCGGCAAGAGGCAGCCGGGCGCGCTCAAGCAGCGAGAGCGTGAGCGGGTGCGCCGGGCAGCGCAGCCCGACGGTGTCCTTGCCCGCGCGCACGATGGAGGGGACAACGTCCTTTTTCGCCTCCAGCACGAGCGTGAGCGGGCCGGGCCAGAAGCGCGCGGCGAGAATAAACGCCGCCGGGGGGATATGTTCCGCGTACTTTTCGATCTCCGCCGGGCCCGCCACCATGAGCGAGAGCGGCTTTACCTCCGGGCGGCCCTTGACCTCATAGAGATGCGCGACCGCCTCGGCGTCGAGACCGTTGGCGCAGAGACCATACACCGTCTCCGTCGGCACGGCCACGAGACCGCCGAGCCGCAGCGACGCCGCGGCGACGGGGATATCGTTCTCTTCGGTATAAACACGGGTTTCCATGCTCTTACATGCCTCCGTTTTCGGAATTTTGGAGCTGTTCGGCACGGCGCGCGGTGAGCAGCGCGTCGATGAGCTCGTCCAGATCGCCGTTCATCACGGCGTCGAGCTTATAAAGCGTCAGACCGATGCGGTGATCGGTCACGCGCCCCTGCGGGAAATTGTAGGTGCGGATGCGCTCGTTGCGCATGCCGGAGCCGACCTGCGATCTTCGCTGCGCGGAAACGGCGGCGTCCTGCTTCTCCTTCTCCGCCTGCGCGAGCCGCGAGGCAAGCACGCTCAGCGCACGCGCCTTGTTTTTATACTGGCTGCGCTCGTCCTGACACTCCACGACCGTGCCGGTCGGCAGGTGCGTCACGCGGATAGCGCTCGAGGTCTTGTTGACCTTCTGCCCGCCCGCGCCGGAGGAGCGGAACGTGTCGATCTGCAGCTCGGCGGGGTCAAGATGGAATTCAGCTTCTTCCAGCTCCGGCAGCACCGCCACGGTGCAGGTACTCGTGTGGATGCGGCCCTGCGTCTCCGTTTCCGGCACGCGCTGCACGCGGTGCACGCCGCTTTCAAACCGGAAACGCGAAAAGGCGTTCGTGCCGCCGACGATGAAATCGATCTCGCGGATGCCGCCGAGCTCGGTCTCGTTGCGGTTGACGATCTCCACCGAGAAGCCCTTCCGCTCGGCGTACATTTCGTACATCCGGAAGAGGTCGGCGGCAAAAAGCGCGCTCTCCTCTCCGCCGACGCCGCCGCGGATCTCCACGATGACGTTTTTCCCGTCGTCCGGGTCCTTCGGCAGCAGGAGGATCTTCAGCTCCTCCGCCGTGCGTTCCATGCCGGAGCGCGCTTCGCTGAGCGTTTCGCGCGCAAGGTCTTTCATTTCGGGATCGGAGAGAAGCTCTTCCGCGCTCTCGGCTTCCTGCCGGAAGGCCTCGTAGCGCGCATAGGCCTCCATCAGAGGGGCAAGCTCTGCCTTCTCGCGGCTGAGCGCCGCGGCCTTCTGCGCGTCCGCCCAGACTTCGCTCTGCGAGAGCATGTATTCGATCTCCGCGTATTTCTGCGAGAGACCTTTCAGCTTTTCAAGCATCCGCGCGCCCCCTCTCTTCCGTAATAAATAATTTTACCACACGCCGCCGCGAATGTAAACGCACAAAAAATCCGTCCCCGGGAAACCGGGGACGGATATGTGAAGAGCATACTTACGCCATTTCACTACGGTATTCAAGTCCGCAAATAGTGCAGCGTTCAATAATGACAACTTTGTTGGGGTACTGAATCCTTTCCGTTTCCATGTTGTGCTCGCCCATTTCCGCATAGCCGCAGGCGCACTCACGTCCATGGTGCATGCCGTCGTCCAGCGCCGTCCACGGAGTAAAACTGTGGACGTGCTCAGGCTCTTCGCCCGGCTTGCTCCGGCCGCACACGGTGCAGCTGCCATCCTTATAGGAATGGTTGCCCTGGCAGAGGTCAAACTCAATGCCGAAGCAGTCCTTGCAGGTGCCGTAACGCAGACCGCGCCAGCGGCAGTTCTGATTGAAAATGCGGTGCCAGCCATAGGTGTGCTCGCTGTCGGCGTCCTTTTCGGGGGCGTGGTTTTTTACGAGATCGATAAGCTCCTTTGACGGCTCATAGCCGTCGGCAACGAAAATGCGCGGGCCAACAGCGGTAATTTTGATGATAAGCGGCATTTCCGCGATGAGCTCGCGCTCGGTCTTGCCGTCCTTTGCCGTTTCCTTGTACCAGGAAACGGAGGTTTCGGTCTCTTCCGTGATGGCGTCGCGGTCAACAAAGAAGAGCGCGAGCCCCTCGGCGGTGAGAAGCGTGTCGTCGGCCGGTTCGAGCACAATGGTGACGGTCTCATCTGCTGCTGCTGCGCCCATGGTGCAGAGCGAGAGCGCAAGCAGAAGCGCGAGAAGAAGGGCGGTGATTTTTTTCATAGAGGCCTCCTTTTGGTCGAAAGATTCTTTCGGATGGCGCACCGATGTGGTGCGTGTGCCAATTATACCATGAGCGGCGGAGGAATGCAATCCGTTTCTTTGCGCCGGGCGGCGATTTGGCAAAGTTCACGGTTTGTTCCCAATCTCGCCCTTGACAAGAAACGCCGGAAAGCTTATAATGCCTACGTTAAAAGCCGAAAGTTTGAACTTCCAAAGCGTTTCGGCGCCTGCGGAGGGAGGGATATAGAATGTCTGAAATCCATGTCAAGGAAAACGAGTCTCTGGATGCCGCTCTGAAGCGCTTCAAGCGCTCCTGCGCGAAGGCCGGAGTTCTGGCTGACCTGCGTAAGAAGGAGTACTACCAGAGCCCCAGCGTCAAGCGCCGCAAGAAATCCGAGGCCGCCCGCAAGAACAAGCGCTATTATTAATTTTGATCGCACAGATCCCCGCTCATCCGAGCGGGGATTTTGTTTTTGCCAAAAACCCTTTTTGGAGTTGACAGCCCTTTCGCGATGCGCTAAGATAGGCAAAATACCCGAAAGCCACGTGCAGAATACGATCGAAAAAACAGGAGGATATGGTCTTGAACAGTGCTTATGCCAACCGTTTCGTCGGCGAAGGGCTCACCTTTGACGACGTGCTGCTCGTCCCGGCGGAGAGCTCCGTCGTTCCGCGCGATGTGAAGCTCGAAACGCATCTCACGAAGAAGATCCGTCTCGGCATCCCCATCATGAGCGCGGCCATGGACACCGTGACCGAATCACGCATGGCGATCGCGATCGCGCGCGAGGGCGGCATCGGCGTCATTCATAAAAATATGACGATCGAGCAGCAGGCCGAGCAGGTCGATCTCGTCAAGCGCAGCGAGAACGGCGTCATCACCAACCCGTTCTTCCTTTCCGCGGAGCACACGCTGCGCGATGCGGATAATCTCTGTGCCAAATTCCGCATTTCCGGCGTTCCCATCGTGGACGAATCCGGCAAGCTCGTCGGCATCATCACCAACCGCGATATGAAATTTGAGACCAACCCCGACCGGAAGATCCGCGAGCTCATGACGAGCGAAAATCTCGTCGTCGGCCGCGAGGGAACCACGCTCGAGGAAGCCAAGGAGACGCTGCGCCAGCACAAGATCGAAAAGCTGCCCATCGTCGATAAGGATTTCCATCTCAAGGGTCTCATCACGATCAAGGATATCGAAAAGGCTGTGGCGTATCCCAACGCCGCAAAGGACAGCCGCGGCCGTCTGCTCGTCGCCGCCGCCATCGGCGTCACGGCGGACGTGCTCGACCGCGCGGGCGCGCTGCTCGACGCGGGCGCGGACGCTCTCGTGCTCGACAGCGCCCACGGCCACTCCCGCAACATCATGGAGGCCGTGAAGAATATCAAGGCAAAGTACCCCGACGCGCAGCTCATTGCGGGCAACGTTGCCACCGCCGCCGCCACGGAAGCGCTCATCCAGGCGGGCGCGGACTGCGTCAAGGTCGGCATCGGCCCCGGCTCCATCTGCACGACGCGCGTCGTTGCGGGCGTCGGCGTGCCGCAGATCACCGCCGTGATGGAAAGCGCGGAGATCGCCAACAAATACGGCATCCCCATCATCGCCGACGGCGGCATCAAGTATTCCGGCGATATCGTCAAGGCGCTTGCCGCGGGCGGCAGCGTCGTGATGCTCGGCTCCATGCTCGCCGGGTGTGAGGAAGCCCCGGGCGATACCGAGGTGTTCCAGGGCCGTCAGTTCAAGGTCTACCGCGGCATGGGCTCGCTCGCCGCGATGGCGAAGGGCTCGAAGGACCGCTACTTCCAGGAGAAAAACTCCAAGCTCGTCCCCGAGGGCGTCGAGGGCCGCGTACCGTACCGCGGACCGGTGTCCGACACGGTGTATCAGATGGTCGGCGGTCTCCGCTCCGGCATGGGCTACTGCGGCGCGCCCGACATTGAAACGCTGCGCACCACCGCGCAGTTCGTGCGCATCACCGCCGCGGGCCTGCGCGAGAGCCACCCGCACGATATCTACATCACCCGCGAAGCGCCCAACTACACCATGGGGCCGAATACCTAAAAAAATTCAAGCAAACCCCACTCCGTTGAGGGGTTTGCTTGAGGGGCTGCGGCTCGCGAATTGCTATGATCGAGGCAGGTGCTAACTGCGTATCTGATGACGATATGTACAA
>ERZ1106976.3995-NODE-3995-length-10871-cov-10.551868_pt1 | contig 10871 bp, 17 predicted proteins | sample MGYA00403687_ERZ1106976 | MGnify/ENA primary metagenome ERZ1106976 (study PRJEB35170, sample SAMEA104062446) | human gut metagenome | biome: human gut; feature: human-associated habitat; material: faeces | place: Denmark | collected 2013-02-22 ... | reverse complement strand
AAAAAAGCCGAGAATAAACAATGTTTTCACCTCAATCCCCAATTATACTAAATAAGAGTTACCGAGAGTTAACAGCTTATTTACTTAATTTAAACCGTAATTCTCAAGAACGCGCCTAATAAGCTCAGCGCTTTTGTGAATATCGTCAAGCTGCTTCAGGATATCCCTGCAGTAGCCGAAGCAGTTAACCGAAAGATAGCGAGCCTGAGACGGTGTAAAGTCGAATTCATGCTGCAGCCTGCAGGACATGACATATCTGTCTCTGGCGGACGGTTCAGATCTCAATATCAAAGCCTTTCTTAAGCTTCTCAAGAAGCTCATCGGAATAGTCGAGCCATCCGACGGTACAGAAGTCGCCGCAATAGGAGACAGGGAACTTACCGAAGAAGTAGCCCTTTTTGACTACCTCGGCAGTCTTCAGACCGCGCGAATGATAATACAGATGAGCGCCGAGACCGGACACGCATTTACCGAGATTCTTGTTTATGTACTTCGTCACGTACTTTGAAACCGCCTCCTGATTCTTGATCGGCTCCAGGTCACAAAAGCCGAACTTGGCAGCGTAAGCAGGCCAATTATAGACGACGTCGCCGCGGATCACCTTATCGGCAATCGCCTTGCCCATACGGTCGCCGATCCGGAACTGCCGGAGCTGCTCCGGAGGAAGTCCCATAATGAAGCCGTGCATGTGCCAGCTTTTGCCGTCGCTGTGAAGCTCCGGGATAAGAAGGAACTTGATATCGAAGCCGTCACCACGATTCTGATTTTGAATCCATTTACTCAAATCCTTATGGAACTTCTCAAGATCCTGCCGATTATATTTCGAAGCGTCAAGGGTTCCGGTGAAGAAGTACTGCCAGGGATTGCAGTAGGCTAAATCGAAAATACGATCCTTCGCTCTGGCGATGTTGTCGTCCAGCTTATTTTCATTCACACCGCCGCGAAGAAACTCCTCTTCGTCGTCCTCAATGCCGGAGTTCCGGAGATACGCCATCACGGTTATTTTTATACGCCGGCTCTGACCGGTGCCGTATACCTTAAGGATAGCCTGATTGGAAAGATACTTTTGTCCCTTTAATGGCATAACCGTTTCCTCCTGAGCGTAATTTGATAGTTAGTCAAGTAATAGCTATATTAATATAGTTGTATACGCGCGCACGCGCACGCGCGGGCGCGCACACGCGAGAGAACGCTTATTTTTTGTTCTGTATGTACCGACCGCTGCGGCGGGGTTGGTCTCGCGCAATCGTCAAATAGTCGCCGTAGCTGCTGTGTTGCTCGACTTGGAGGCGCGTTTTGGGGCGTTGCCCTCAGTCGTCTAAAGTTCACCGGCGCCAATGTCGAATAAAAAGAAAGCGGGAAGGGCAACATCAATATAGTTTTGCAAGCGGGTACCCCTCACCCCGCATTTAGTAAGAGTCTCCGTTTTTTATTAGCTTAGTTAAGTAGAAACCTTAGCACAGTCATTCTTAATTTCATCGGTATCATAATGCTTGCAATACTTAGGAATGTATGTAAAATCCAATCCACGGAAGAAGAACGGGACTTTTAAGTAATCATCGACAATTCGGGAAGTATCTCTGGCATCTTCAGCGCTGATTACACGGGGAGACTTAACATAATAACGGCGAAGAGTAAAGACACGGAGAAATTTCTTTTGTATGGCAAGTCGATCAGCCAGATCACGAAGCTTCTTATCACAGTCGAAGGTCTGAGAGTAGGCGATCACCTTAACGCCACGTTTCCTCTGCTGCCGAAACCAATCTTGAACACGTTTATCAAAGCTCTTGAAATCTCTGTTATCCCAGAGCAGGTTAACCTCATCAATAACTACTAAGCTATTACGGGGAAACTTATATGCATAGAGCTTAGAGCAATCTATCATCTTCACAAACTTAAGATGTGTGTTAGAATCAGCATAACATTTCCAGCCTCGTTTATTGTGTTTAATTAAGTCCTTCTGCATAGATAGAGACTTACCGACACCCTTTTTACCAAAAACAATAGTAAAGGTATAAGGACTGAGATATTTTTTAGTCAAGAGATTAAATATCATCACAGCAAGAAAGAACACAATGCAGAAAATACAAAGAAACTTAATCATAATAAACTCCAATCAAAAGAATAGACGGTTGCCGAAGTCGGCAACCGTCTTCCGCATTAGACGCCCCATATAGTACCGCGTACCACCTTAACGGCAAGAAGAACGAGAGAAACGCATATTCCAAGACCGAAATAAGGAAGTACTGCATCAGAAACAACCCAAGTGAAGAACTGAGGAATAAGACCTGTTACAGCCGTAGCACCTTCACCGGAAGGAGTACCGCCGAAGAGCATAATAGCAAAATCTTTTAAAATTGTTACTATAGAATCCACAAATCATACCCCCCAAATAGTTCCGCGAACAACCTTAACGGCAAGAAGAACAAGCGAAACGCATATTCCAAGACCAAAATAAGGAAGTACAGGCTCAGACACTACCCAATTAAAGAACGTTGGAACAACTCCGCCGGAGCCGAACAGCGCCGTCATAAAAGACGTAAGATTCGTAATAAGACCATCCATTTTTTAACCTCCTAAAATTTTAATTTATCTGAACCGCCTATAACGGCAGTAACCAGCGAAAAGAGAAAATCCAATAGCTTGTAAGCAAGACAAAGAATAAGAGCAACAGCACCGCCAACAACCAAATAAGTTATCGTTTGATCCGTTCCGGAATAACCGAGTATATTAAGCAGCGTATCAATCATTTACGGCACCACCCTTTTAAAACAAATACGAACGAAGCTATCAGCAAGCCGATGCAGGCCGCCGAGATAAGCGCATTAAGCGTAGTATTAAGAGTAAGCAGGGAATCAAGCTTAGTATTAATACTCTGATTCTCCGTAAGTATTTCCCGTAGCAAACTAATAACCGTAGATTGGTCATACATATTAAACCCTCCGTAAGAACGTCAGAAGCACGATAAACAACGAAAACAGAATAACACATAGACATACATGGGTGTAAAAATCTATGCTTAAAAGGCCATCTAAAGCCGTCTGGCAAAGGCTAAATAAATCACTCATAATTAAAGCTCCTCTATATCAGTGCGATCATTAACACCCTGCTTATCATAATGCCTTGTGGTCCTTGTATAAGATGTTTGCATCATTTTACCATGCTTGTCTCTATAAGTTCTCGACGTTATAGAAACAACCTCACGCTCCGGATTGTCCTGCTTTGGAAGAACAGAAGACAAAGGACCGGGAGAAACAGAAGGACGAAAGATGAAGATAGAGCATAGCTGCCAAACAATGAAAAACGAAACAAGAATCATAAACAAGGATAAACCATTAAACAGGGAAGCGATACGGGAATCCAACAACAGGGAATACAGATTACCAAGAATATCCGTAAAAAAGCCAAGAAATTCTGTCATGAGTTATCACCACCCAAAACAAACTTAAGAATATAAATCGCACCGCACACAATCGCAACCGGCATGAGAAGCGTAGGCACATACATCATCAGACCGGAGGAAGGATTCATAAAACGAACAAGAAAGGGAATCCACTGTATCAAAGACCATAACGAATCGAACAGAGCGGCAAGCATATCCCAAATAGACTTAAGCATTTCAAGCATTTATATCACCTACCCAAGACAGCACGAACGCAAAGGAATAACACAGCCATAATGATAAACGGTGTAAAAATAGCAGCGTTAAAAAGCGTATCAATTACCGTTCGCCAGAAAAGAGAGTTCGTAGGATCTAACGAAGAAAGAAAGCCGTCAACCTCATCCGCCATATCCTCAAGCTGACCGATCGCCTCCGACTCCCCGACAAGCTCACCGGGGTTGACAACTTCAGGAACAGTCATTTCATCAGAATAAGGATTATTATTAAGTGCGTCATTTATATCACCAAGCTGAGATTCAATATCCTCAAGCTGTGTTTCGATCGGAGACAAATCCACAGAAGAACCAGAAGAAGTCTCTGCTTCTTCATTCTGATAAACTATATCCGAAAGATACAAATTCGAATAAAAATCGTATTGGCCAAGGGGAAGAGCCGACGTCGTATCTTGACCAACAGTATATTTGATCATGAGAGCAACAATTTTTAATTCAATGCCATGCTTATAGAATTGAGAAATATTGCCGACAGGAGTACCGGTCTTAATATCCTCGTCTAAAAGCATCATTTCAAGGTTACCGGCAGAAGTATAATAAAACAGATAGGCATCAGCATTAACTGCAGATAAAGGATCCTGCTCAACAGTAGTTGCCAAAGCATAACTACTGTCCCACTTGCAAAAAAATCCAAATCCACCCTTTACATCAATAGCATGCGGAAAATCTATAAAAATACTGCGATAAACAGGAGTTACGCCATCTGTTTCAATATTCTGAACATACTGAAAATGCGCAAAGTCAGAACTAAATAGCCCCGCATTAGCCCAAGTTGAATTACCATACAAAGACAAATTCAGATACCCTTGAGAAATAGACCATACATCCTCATCAGCAGGAACAGAGTACCCAGGAGTAAGAATTTCAGGACCTTCTATTTCCAAATCATAACCGGAAGGCGCATTATAAATTACAACATTATCCGAAATCCATTCCGTATAAGGCTCAACATATTCTACCGTTGCAGCAGAAACGAAAACAGACAGGGAGACAGAGAGAATCAATACAACAGCAGCAACAGCAGCAATCCTTTTCATCTCTTCGTCCCCCTATTTAAAATCAATCAACTAACTCAAGGGAATCCGGATACGCATGATATTCACCCTTGAACTTCTTGATCACAAACTTAAGCACATACTCCTGATCGACTACATAATCCGCGGAAGATCTTCCGGTAAAGAACTGCTCGAACACTCGATGACCGGTAAGCTTCGGCCGATCCTCGTCCTCTTCGGTCACAATGCCGTAGACGGTAACGCCTTTTACCTCTCTGCCGGACGCGTTCTTATATTCCACGTCCTCAAGTCCCTGAATTAAGATAATCATTATAAAATGCCACCTCCTTATTACGCAGCGCACTTATCTCCGAGGAAGAAGGGATTTCAGCACCAAAAACTACATGCCAAATTTTCAACCTATCTTCGTCATCAAAGTTACACGAATCATAAGTTTCAAGATAGCCCTCCTCAGTGCTGTAATATTGCAGCAAAAAGCCGTCCTCATTGTACTCGACTTGATAATAGCAATACTCATCCATCCTGTGCCTCTTTCCGCCCGTCTTCTTTGGGCTTTTAAAAATTTATTTTGTAAAACTTTGGTTTACAAGAATTAGTATACCATTGGTTTACAATTTTGTCAAGAACGATTTGCAATTTTATTGTATTATGTTAAAATAAAACAAAAACGGAGTAAACCAATGAAAACCGAAAAAAGACAAATTCAAAAAGCTATTCGATTCACAGAAGAAGAATATAGGCAAATAGAAGAAGCTGCAGAAGAAGAACAAAGAAATGAATGTGACTTCATGAGATTGGCAATAATGGAATACATCAGAATAAGAAAAAATATAAAAAGATAAAAGCCCCGGGAAACCGGAGCTTATTCTTTTGAAAGCCTCTGAGAGGCGATATAACACGCCTATTTTAAAAGATAGAGGATTTTAAGTATCTCTTATCTAATTTAAATAACTTTTGCAAAAACAGTCTTTAAATGAGTTACAGCGAATTTCACCGCAAACGCGGCAGGCACCCGCGCGCATTTCCTGTCACGGCCCCCGCCGCCTGGCTGCCTGCGGCGCCGGCGTGGGCGGAGCGCGCCTCCTTTCCACGTTTGCTGGTTCGCGAACAGAGATAAAGCTCCGGCAAAACCGGAGCTTTGTATTACTGAATGTCGTTATCTCTGCGCTTAGCGCAGTTAACCTCATAGCACTGCAGATAACCGTCACACTCATTCTTACAAACCTTGTCATAGGGAAGATAAGCCATCGGATAGCGGAACTTCCGTCTGCTGATCAGGGGAGCAAGCCAGAACCAATTAACGAACTCCAGCAGAGCGCCGAGAAAAAAGCCGAGAATAAACAATGTTTTCACCTCAATCCCCAATTATACTAAATAAAAATTTAGTATAATTAAGGGAACTATAAATTATAAATAATTTGATCTTCAGTATCAAAGAATCAAGTAGAGACAACAAATAGTAAAAGCGCGATGTTGTTGTGAACGCCGCGCTTTAAGTTTGTCTTAATAATTCTCTTTTTGAGAACCGGTAGGATTCACAATGCTGTATCCAACATTTACAAGGTGGTCTGCAACACGCTCAAGTCCCACAATGACGGATGAATAATACGGACTTACATCAATACTACAATTTCCTTCCGCAAGTCTGGAAAAGTGCCCGGAAATGAGTTCTTTTTTCATATCGTCAACGCTTTCCTCTAAGCGAGTAAGCTCAGATAGCTTTTCCCTGTCCAAATTTTCAAATGTATCCTTGGAAATAACAAACATCTGCATTACCGTATCACGCATAGTCATTATTCCTTCTCGTGCCTGATCGCTGAAAGATATCTTACGGTCTATCATTTCAAGACCTATCTCATGGAAATTTTCGGCATGGTCTCCGATGCGTTCCAAGTCATTGAGGACATGAAAATAAGAACCGATTACTTTCGCATCACTTTCTTCTACATCAGCAGAAAGTTTAATCAAATATCTGGTTAGCGCACTGTTTGTAAAGTCGATTATCTCTTCATTTCTTCGAATAATCGTGCCATGTTCTGCTGATCCGGTATCCATTGCTACAAAAGAAAGATTCGAATTTTCCTCCACCAAAGAAATCATATAATCAATTTCTTTCTTAACTTGCATAAGTGCGATATATGGCATGGAAAGAAGTCTTTCATCCACAAATTTAAGTGTTAAAGTTTCCTCGGTTGGCTTCTTATCCTTAATAACTGCACAGGAATAATTCACAAGATGCTTTACAAACGGAAGCAGTAAACAAGTGGTGGTTACATTAAAGATAACGTGGAAAATAGAAACACGCATTTGCAACGACATGGGATCACTTCCGGGAAACAAAGAAAGCAGCATATTTACAACAGGGTCTCTGAATATCCAAATAATAGCTGTAAAGAAAACAGTACCTATAACATTGAATGTAAAATGTATAAGGGCTACACGTTTGGAGTTTGCATTTGCCCCAACAGAAGCAAGCAATGCCGTAACACAAGTACCAATGTTGGCACCAAGCACGATAAACAGTGCTAAGTCAAGTGGTAGCACACCGGCCCCAACCATTGTAATAACAACACCTGTTGATGCGGAAGAACTCTGAATAAGTCCGGTAAATATAACGCCAACTAAAATAAGCAAAAGCGGGAAATCAATCTTCTTAAAAATTTCTGTAAACAGATTCTCAACAAGAGGATTTCCAAAAGCCTGTTCGCTACTCATAACTTCAAGTCCAACGAAGATCAGACCTAAACCACAGCAAAGACTACCGGCAATCTTGATTTTTTCCTTTTTGAAAAAGCTCATCATAACACCGGCAAAAGCAAGAAGGTACATTACCATATTAAAATAATCGTTTTTGAGAGCAACCAAAACCCCCGTGATAGTTGTACCGATATTAGCGCCCATAATGATGGGAGTCGCTTGCATCAAAGTCATAACCCCTGCATTAACGAGACCGATAACCATTACACTTGTTGCGGATGAACTTTGAATGATAGCGGTAACGCCCGCGCCGATACCAACACCTGAAAAACGATTATTGCTGATTCGTTCAAGAAGTCGTTTCATTCCATTGCCGGCACTTTTTTCCAAAGCATCACCCATGAAATTCATACCGACAATAAAAACACCTACACCGGCAAGAAGCCAAACTAAGCTTTGAATTAATTGCATAATCTCTTTTGGTGATAACATATTTTTCTCCTTCTGAAACTATATTGGTCGAGCAAAACACATGATAAGTCTTATCATTGAGCTCTGTATCAAATCCTCGATAGCTTCGTCACGTTCGTTCGTCCTTAAATCTCGTCTATTAACAGAAATAGAACGTTATATACGCGCTTGTGAGAGTACGGAAAAGTCTTTCAGATACAATCCCAGAATCACATTATATGTGGCTACAATAAAAAGAAAATAAGATTGTTTATCGATAGAACGTGATTGTAAATAATTTGGATATCTTCATCTGTTATTGCTTTTTCCCTTTTTAAACTTCGAGGGCAAGGTTAAAACTGTGTAAATCAATAATCCGATAAGATGAGCAGACCGTAATAATACTTTCAATCTGTTTACGGTATTGGTAGATGAATGTGAACGGAAAGCTCAATATGTAGAACTATTTTGGATTGTAATTAACTCCAAAATTATAATTGTCCGAAAGTTTATCGGAAGCTTTCGGACAATTATAATTTTATCCGCCAAGATAAGCTTTTTTTATTTTATCGCTTGCAGCAAGTTCTTTACCTGTACCGCTAAGGGCTATTGATCCGGATTCAAGTACATATGCCCGATCAGCGATTGCAAGCGCTTTTTCGGCGTTTTGTTCGACTAACAAAATTGTTGTACCGGCAGAATGAAGTTCTTTGATTATGCTGAAAATTTGATCCACAAGAATTGGCGCAAGTCCCATCGATGGTTCATCAAGCATGAGAAGTTTGGGGCTGCTCATAAGAGCACGTCCCATTGCAAGCATTTGCTGTTCGCCGCCCGATAAGGTTCCTGCAATTTGATTTTTGCGCTCATAGAGTCTTGGAAAACGAGAAAAAACGACTTCAATATCTTTTTTATAATTATCTTTCCTAATGAAGGCACCCATTTCAAGATTTTCCATAACCGTCATCTGTAGAAAAATTCTTCTTCCTTCAGGTACATGAGCCATTCCCTTTGTAATTAATTTATGGGATTCGGTATGAGTGATATTTTCATTATCAAAGACTATTGAGCCGGTTTTGGTTCGTAAAAGTCCGGATATTGTTTTGAGTATTGTAGATTTTCCCGCGCCATTAGCGCCGATAAGTGCAACAATTTCTCCATTGTTAACCTCAAAGGATACATCTTTAATGGCATGAATTTTTCCATAATAAACATTTATGTTATTGACAATTAGCATCCTCATTTACCGTCCTTTCTTCCGAGATAGGCTTCGATTACGCGAGGATCCGATTTTATTTCATCAGGTGAACCTTTTGCAATAACTTTACCATAATTCAAAACACATATTCCTTCGCATATTCCCATAACAAGATTCATATCATGCTCTATAAGAAGTATAGCGATTTGGAATGTATCTCTGATTTTGGATATGTTTTCCATTAATTCTGCAGTCTCTGAAGGATTCATGCCGGCGGCAGGCTCGTCTAATAAAAGAATGCTGGGATTGGTTGCAAGCGCTCTGACAATTTCAAGACGTCGCTGTGCACCGTAAGGAAGACTTCCCGCTAATGATTTAGATAAATCAGCCATATTAAAGAAATCCAGAAGCTCATAGGCACGTTCGTTTGCGAGTTTTTCGGCACGGGTGTACCCGAAAAAGTGTGTCATAGCCTCAAAAATGTTTTCTTTCATTTCGTTATGTAAACCGACTTTAACATTATCAAGAACCGTCATGTTGGAAAACAAACGTATATTTTGAAAAGTCCTGGCAATTCCCATTTTATTTACCTGAGCGGTTGTTTTACCGTAGGTATTATATCCGTCAAGCATAATCGATCCTCTTGTCGGATGGTACACATTTGTCAGCAAATTGAATACTGTGGTTTTTCCCGCACCATTTGGTCCTATGAGTCCTGCAATTTCTGTTCTTCCTATTATCAAAGAAAAATCGTCTACAGCAGTCAAGCCTCCAAAATCAATCCCGAGATGTCTTGCTTCGAGTATCGGGCTTTTATCAACGTCTCGCTCAGGTACGAAAGCATTAGAAGGGAGCGGAACAAGTTTTGAAGATTTTTTATCCATTACTTATCCTCCTTGCCGACTAAAGTTTTATTTTTCTTAAAATAGAGAATTACATTTTTTATTGAAAGCCTTCCACGGATCTCAGCAAATTTTGGAGAAGAATTAAGAAGCATGATTGCAATCAAAAGAATTGAGTAAAGCAGCATTCTGATATCGGAAAACTCTCTTAACAATTCAGGAAGAGATCTTAAAATAATTGCTGCAATCACAGAACCGCGAACGCTTCCCATTCCTCCCAAAACAACTATAACAAGTATTTCGATTGACATATTATAATCAAATAATGTTGACTTGATATTTGAATAAGCATGACCGTAAAGAACTCCTGCCATACCGGCAAAAAAAGCGGCAATTACAAATACAAGAAGTTTATAATATGTAATATTAATCCCGCTTGCTTCAGCAGCGATTCTATTATCACGAATAGCGGTTATTGCTCTGCCATGTCGGGAGTGCTTTAAATTCATGGCTACCAACACTGTTATAAAAACCAGAATGATTGCGAAGGGCAGCAAAACGACAGGTTTCGAATATATTTTCAGCGTATTGAGACCAAGAGCTCCGCCGGTTATACTAAGATTATTGATTATATCTTTTATAATTTCACCGCAGGCAAGAGTAACAATAGCAAGATAATCCCCTCTCAGCCTAAGTGCCGGTAACCCGACAATAAACCCTACAATTGCAGCAAAAATTCCTCCAAAAATCATGGAAATGGGAAGCCTTGCAGCGATAGGAAGGTAATTTTCAAGAGCGATGGATACAAGGCAGCCCGAAAACAAACCAACAGACATAAAGCCTGCATGTCCGAGAGACAGTTCTCCGAGAAGTCCGACGACAAGATTCAAAGATACCGCGAGAACGATATAACAGGAAACAGGAATCAGCATATTGGTTATCTGTCGGCTGAGACCGCCTGTATATAAAAGAGAAGATAGAATAGATCGGAAG
>ERZ1106976.3984-NODE-3984-length-10889-cov-4.946465_pt1 | contig 10889 bp, 8 predicted proteins | sample MGYA00403687_ERZ1106976 | MGnify/ENA primary metagenome ERZ1106976 (study PRJEB35170, sample SAMEA104062446) | human gut metagenome | biome: human gut; feature: human-associated habitat; material: faeces | place: Denmark | collected 2013-02-22 ... | reverse complement strand
CGCGGGCATAAAGCGCCGCCCCTGTGAATACCGCGTTATCAAGATAATCACAAGCAACTATATCATACTTCCCGTCAGACGAAAGAAAAGCCAATCTCTCTGTATGCTTTCTTATATAGGGAAGCAGAAGATCCGCGTCATTTGCTGCTCCGCCCCCGAGAGAAATTCTCTCCGGAGAAAGAACAGCAAGAATATTCGCCATAGCATACGAATAGCTCTCTGCCCATTCGTCAATTTCATGCAGCGCAAAGCTATCTCCTTTTCTTGCCGCCTCGCACAGTTCCTTAAATCCCGCCTCCTGCCGTTCGGAATAAAGAGATGAACTTTCGGGAATATAACCCTCGCGTCTCAGCCTTTCCCTGACTCCCGTCCCGCTGCACACCGTTTCCATTCTTGCACATTTGCCGGTTTTTCTATCAGGAACATAGGTCTGACCGAAATATGCTCCTCCGAAACCGATACCGTCAAAGGTTCTGCCGTCTATAAAGACCGAACCGCCGCAGCCTGTACCTATATTGGTATACACAAAAATTCTTTTCCCCCGTCCGCTTCCGTAAAGAAGCTCCGCATATCCCCCGCAAACGGTATCATTCACCACAGTACAGGGACGGGAAAACTCCTCTTCAAACCAACCCTTCAAAGGAAAGTCCTTCCACCCCGGAACGTGTACCGAGCATATCGAAGCCCCTCTTTTGGTATCAAGAACACCTCCGAAGCCTACTCCAATGCCCTCAAAGCCATATTCCTTCATAAGCGTCGGGATTTTTTCCTTCATCCAATCCAATATGTCGGGAGCACCTCGCTTCAATTCTACTCGCTCTGAAATCACTTTCAGTATTTTTCCGTTCTCTCCGATAATTCCGATTTGCTGCTTGGTGCCGCCGATTTCAACTCCTAACCAATTCTTCATATCATTTCTCCCTCCGCAGTCTCTTCCTCTTCGCTCTGAGTCTCCAAATAAGTATCCGGCACAAGGAAAGAGCGGCATTTCTCTTCAAAAGCGCAATGGCATTCGGAAATAATATCAGCCTCCTCAAGCTCAAGCGCCTTATAGGTAAAGCTTACCCCCACCTTACTGCTGTCCATAAGCAAAAAAGTTTTTTCACTGTTTTTCTTTACGATTTTCATTTTAGCCGCCTCCGCGGAATGAGGCGTACTGATACCGTGCGCCTCCGACAGACCGTTCGAGCTCATAAAAGAAATGTCAAAGTGCAGGCTCCTCAACTGTTCCTCCGCCGTGCTCCCGACGATCGAGCCGACATCTCCCCTTACCGTCCCCCCAATGGTCACGCACCGAAATCCAAGCTTCACTGCCCTCAGAACCGTATAAATCCCCGTTGTAACAATGGTTACGTCTTTTGCCGTAATAAACTGCATAATCGGATATACACTTGAAGAAGAATCCAGATATACCACATCGGAATCATGGATCAAAGAAGCCGCATAAAGCGACATCTTTTTTTTCGCAAATGTATGGATGTGAAGCTTAGAATCAATCGGAAGGTCATACATATCCTTGCTATCGGGAAGCTTTGCGCCGCCGCGCAGAAGTATAACCCTCCCCTCAGAGGTGAGCGCCTGAAGATCTCTTCTCAGCGTGGAAGGTGATATTTCGGGAAATGCGGAAAAAATCGTATTCAGAGAGGTATATTCACTCTTGGTGAGAAAACCGACAAGCGCCTCTCTGCGTTCTTCTGCTATCATAGTAATCTCCATTCCGCCGCCCAAACGGCGGCACAAACCGTAATAAAATTCTCTTACGTTTCCGAAGAAAACAAAAATGGAACATTTCCGATTTAAGGCAGTGCCGCACAATGATTGCTGCACAGATGCGCCGCCGGACAATACCAATTTGAGGAGACAGGAGCGGCTCCTCTGCCGACGAAATCGGTAAAATATGACGGAATAGAGGCAAGCATATGCACAATAAAGGCGTTAGCTATGCACCCAGCGGTATTGCCTTAACAAGAATTCGGGCATGAAACAAGTTGAACCTCATACAAGCTAAACCTATAGTTCACGCTGCTTCTCTTCCAGATTGACAAAACAGGTTCTTTTCATAAGGTTATGTCATAGCAAGCAAATCTACATACAATAAATGGGTTCAGCGTAAATAAAGATACAGCTTACTGTTGAAAGGATTATCTGAATCTTTACGGCACCTCTAATCATTCAATGTTCATAGGCAACAAAGAGATTCTTTCGTCAGTCTATACAAAAACTTCGCAGATAGCGTATCCATCTGACAAGGACTTTTGCGACGAATGACGGAAAACAGGTCAAGCTGAATTTGGCAGTGAGGTTTTAGAGATGCCCTTTATTGATCAACATTACTATACCTCTCGGATGCAAAATATAACATTACCCTTTCCAAACATAGAATATCATATTTTTCATAATTTGTCAACTAAGTTTTCAAAATATTTCTTTTTGTAAAAGCAGAAATTTCTATTAGTTATTGACATTTGAAATTTATTGAATTATAATGGAATCAACCGGTACGATAGCACCGAATACAGCTTCAAAATAAATCAGAACAGTTCAGGAGGAAAAACTATGATCAACAACGCTTTGCTTCCGGTCGGAGTAAGAAAAGACGGCTCCTATTATACAAGGGTATTATGGGCAGACGTCACCGAAAATGATCCCACCTTTTGGGTAAACAATCTTATCAACGACGATCTGGAAAGAAACGGAGGAACGTGGGGGGCAAATTCAGAAACGACGGCAAATGCCGTTCTTGATTTCTTTGGGGAAACCCAGACAATCGGAAAAATCTCCATCTATAAAAATGTCGGCATCACCATCAGCATTCTGGAAGAGCTTGCAAAATATATCAATATTTATGTAAGCACAACCGATGAACCGCTTAAGCTCCGCCGCAAGGAAGATAAAATCGACGATGTTACATGGAAAAAAATCTGCCATTTCGACATTGTAATGGAAGAAGGCTGGCAGAGCATAACCCTTTCCGAGCCTGTCGAGGCAAAATACATCCGCGTTGAGCTTCAGGAAAATTTCTGCAAAAAAGACGACTCCTTTATTCCATGGATTGAAACCAGCGAAATTAAACTCTATCCCGCCTAATGCATCTGAAAAATCCAGAAAGACCGGGGCAGCTCCGTGAATTACCGAGTCTGTCCCCGCTCTTTTCATAGATTCGCAAAACGGCTCAGCAGAAAGTCTATCTTCGTCTCCCGCAATATCGAACATCTGCGCAGCTTCCGACGTTCATTGCCCAAAGCGAACTCACGCCGACATCTAATATACCGCTTGGCGTTTTTACATATATCGGTCACAGGGAAAATATAAACAAAGGTTTGTGAAATTTTATGGTAGAAATCGTTACCTTGCGCCATGAATGGCCTGAAAAAGCCGGCTTTGTCATTAACCGCCCGCTCGGATATCCTAAATATACGCTGCTTCATTTTTTTAACAGCGTAGAGCTTCTTCTTGGCGAGAAAATGGTTACCACAGAACCCCACGCTTGTATTATTTACAATATAGGCACGCCGCAGCGTTATGTCAGCCATATGCCTCTCACGCACGATTGGATGCATTTTGAAGGAGATATTTCCCCAATATTTTCAAAATACGGGCTGTCTGTCGATACCCTTTATTATCCCTCCAATCCATCCTTTATCACCGATATCATATCCGAAATGGAAAATGAATTTTTCTCCCACCGCCCGCAATGGAAACAGCTTTTATCGATTAAAACCGACGAGCTTTTTCTGAAATTAGCGCGCGCCTGTCAGAAACAATATACTCTTACTGTGGATTCCTCTACAGAGGAACGTTTTTATAATCTCAGAAGCAAGATTTTTTCAGAGCTCGCGCATAAATGGACCATCGATGAAATGGCGTCGATGGTTGGGCTCAGTGAATCAAGATTTTTCAGTCTATATAAAAATCTTTACGGAATATCCCCGATAAACGATCTTATCCGTGCAAGACTTGACGCAGCTATCAGCGCTCTTGAAAACAGCAGCAAATCGATCAGTGAGATCGCAGGCTCACTCGGATATGATAATCTCCCTCATTTTATAAGACAGTTTCACCGTTATGTAGGCATGTCTCCCAACGCATACAAAATACAGTATCAAAAAGAGAAAGAGCAGCTAACAACTCTTAACCGTTCTCTTCCCAAAGATATTAAGTAATACAATCGATACCGATCAATATAGATTTCGTTATTTCCGCGTTTTCATCAAAGAAGACGCGGCTTTTTTGTGTACATTGTGCATTTGCAGTAGGATATATCAAGAAATACAGTATATTATGCCATTGAAAAAATATGTTTTTTGATTTATTATATATTTATAAACAACATTTGAGGGAAGAATAAAATTTGATTTATTGTTAATGTTTTATAAAACATTGTTACTTTTCCCAAAAAAATAAGTTGCATTCATCTTTCAAATATTATTATTAGGAGGAAAATAATGAAAACAGTAAAAATCATATCGTCTGTTTTGGCTATGATAATTGTCGGTTCGGCAATTCTCTCCTGCCAAAAGGATCCGGACAAAAATAAACCGTCAAGTGACAGTACCCCAAGCTCCGACACCAATGAATACACGGCGGACTATCTTCCCGACGACACCTACGACGGTTATACATTCCGTATTCTGACTATATCAAACGATTCCAGCGGGATGCCTACCTCTTTTGACGCGGACGCAGACACCACCAATCTGGTTCTTGCCGCGCAATACAAAAGAAACCGCATAATAGAATCACGCTATGATATTGAGTTTAAAGAAGATACCGTCAGCAGCTGGGAAGAGCTTTCAAGCAGATTCGTAAATTATGTCTCGGCAGTCAGCGACGAATACGAACTCAATATGCTGATACAGCGGGAAGCGTTTTCTTATGGAGTTGACGGATATATCACACGAACCGACCGCCTTAAATACTGTGATACCACGCAGCCGTGGTATATACAGGATGTCAACAACGCTCTTACGGTAAACGGAATTCAGTTTTTCTCCTATAGCTCCGAGTGCCTTAATATGTTTGCACAAACAAACTGCACCATTTTCAACAAGAGAATACTTGAGGACAATCAGCTTGAAAATCCCTACGATCTGGTCAAAGCGGGAACATGGACCATTGATAAAATGCTTTCCTCCGCAAAAGCGGCAACAAAGGATCTGAACAGTGACGGTCTGTATAATGATTATGATCAGCTCGGCATAGTAGGAGAAAGTGACATGATATATCCTTCCCTGTGGATTGGAGCCGGATATTCTACCATTGAAAAAGACGAGAATGACTATCCCATCTACTCCGCTCCCTCAAACGAAGGCTTTATCGATTTCCTGACTAAGATCGGCGGGTACTTTAATGAGGATATGGTAATATACGATACCCAATTCCGTCCTACCGAGCAATATTTCGGGCAGGGAAACTTCCGCGACGAGGCCTCCTTGGTTTTCAGGAACGGAAGCGCTCTTTACCGTGTTTCAATCATTCATGAGCTTGCTAATCTTAATGATATGACCGATGATTTCGGCGTCGTTCCCAATCCCAAGCTTGATGAAGCTCAGGAGGAATACCATTCCAGAGTAATCGACGGATGGCTTTATGTTGTTCCCAATACGAACACCCGTCTCGATATGACCTCCGTCATTTTGGAAGCACTCGCTATCGAAAGCAAAAGCTATGTTTATGACGCTTACTACGAGCAAGCACTTAAAAACCGATATACCAACGATCCGGATGCCAAGGAAATGCTTGACCTGATCAGCAGTACGCGCACCATTGACCTCGGAGATACCGTTTGGCAAAGCGATATACGAAACAAAATACAGGATACAATCTGGAAAAAGGCTCTCACATTCAGTTCTGCTCTTTCTTCTATCTCGTCGTATGTCGATCTTATGATTGATATCTATCTTGACGAGCTTGCAGAATAAAACGTGAAATCTTCCGTAATTCTGTCCGAAAGGACAAAAAACATAAGGAGTAATATGAACATGAAAAACGCAAAAAAAATTCTCTCTTTCTTGATGACCGCAATCCTGCTCGTTCTCTGTTTTCCAGCTTCCGTAAGTGCCGAGGGCGATGACGTAGTAATGGAAAGCGTCGAAATTATCTCTCCCAAAACCCTATATATGAATTTCTCGGTAAAAATGGACAATGTACACGATCCTGATTCAAAAAGGACCGAGGAAATGGGAATGGTGGGATTTTACTATTTCGCCGCAATCCGTATCGTGGATAACACCACCGATTGGAATCTGCAGTACATTGGAGACGTTCCGCTGCAATGGGGAGGCTATTGCGATTATCCTCTTGGGTTTGCTATGGGAGAAACCATGTCATGGACAATGGTAGACACAACCTTATCCTGTCAGAATATCGAAGATATTCTCAAGCTTGTCCGCCCCGGCGGTTCTTTTGAGGGCTGCGTTGTTGCCTTCTGTCTTGAGGAAAAGGGCACTGTCACACTCGGAAACGGTTATGTTGACGCGCTCTTTGATCAGACTGATTTCAACAAAAAGCTATATGCCAACAAGCCTGCTCAGGAAGGCTCTTACGATGGAGCTTATGTTGAAATAACAGATACCTTTGAAAATGAAGATACTTCATCAGACAGCACCTCCGCTCCCGTTGAGGATACCTCAGCCGAAATTACAACCGAAAGCAAACCGACTGTCTCATCGGAAGAAACAGCTTCCCAAAACACCGCAGATAATACCGATACGGAAAAAGCACCGAACGAAAAATCCTCCGATAATACCTGGATATATATTGCGGCGGCTGTCGTTGTCATTGCCGGAATCGTAGCAGCTGTCATAATTGTCAGAAAGAGAAAATAAATGAAAGCCAGGATATATGCCTCTTTTGCAGCGATCATCCTGTGTACCATAATGATGATAAACTTATCCGTCCCGTCAAAAGCGTCTGACCTGCTTACTGTAACGGAGGTAATCCAGATCAGCGATACCCAGCTTATTATCCGTTTTTCAAAGCCGATTGCCTTTAACCTTCTCGGATCAAACCGCGGACCGTATATTGCGCTCCGCGTCGTTGACGCTAATAATATTCTCCAATACAGCGATAATTCTCAGCCTCTGCAGTTTCAGGGAAAAATCTGTTTTACCGATTCAGAGCATGACACCATTCTTTTTGCCTATGACGACGGAGTAAACAATATTACTTCTCTTCAGCGGTTTGAGGGCGATCTTGTCAACTATGCAGGAAAAGGATATACGCTTAAGCTTGCAATTGAGGAGGTTCCGTTTGATCAGACAAACCCAAGCCGGGACGGTTTGATCGACAATATTACAACCGTCGACGGCACCCAAAAGCTTACGGCAAATCTTGTCGGAGGCTGGGACGGTCAATATAGTTCGATAGCGAAGGATTTTTCAATAAAAACCGATAAGGTTTCCTATGAGGATGTCGGCATTCCGGACAGTTTCGACTACGGGACAGTCCTTTCCATAAAAAAAGAACCGACACAGTCTGAAACAGACAGTCCGGAAAGCAGCAAAAACGATATTTCCGATACAAAAAACAGCTTTATGCCTGCGGCAATATTAATTGCCAGCGTTGCATTCTCCGCACTGTTAATCGGCTTCGTGCTGCTCGGCGGTAAAAAAAGAAAAAGGGGAGAGAAAAAATGAAAAAAAGACTCTTCTCTCTCATATTGGTGACCGTAATGATTTTCAGCTTCTATGCTTGTAGTAAAAATAATTCCGGAAAAGAAACAGCAGAGACGGATAAAAAGGAAACCGTCTCATATAGTCCCACTTCCCTATCCAATTCCGCCAGTCTTGAGACTGCAAGACTTTGGATAGAAGAAAAAATCGAAAACGATTCCCTTTTTTCCTTTGAATACGGCTCTCTGTCCTATTCCGAGGTAATATCGGGCGCAGAAAAGAAGACCGATAAGCAGCAAGACGAGAGCGGAAATACCGTCTATACCGTGGAATATTTATTTGACGGTGTAACGGTATCCTGTACTGCCTTACTCTATAAGGACACTGCTGCTGTCGATTGGGTATGCAGCTTTAAAAATTCAGGAAATTCCGATTCACAGCCGATTTCCAACATTCAGATTATAAATTCTACCGTTGCGGTGAACGAAGCCGAGGTAAATTATGCTTACGGAAGCAACGGAACCTCGGAGGATTTTTCCCTGCTGTCGCAGAAGCTGTCCAAAAATCCCGAGTTGAAGCTCTCAAGCTCCGGCGGACGTTCTTCCCAAAACCACATGCCGTATTTTGATATTATCAATGATAAAGGAGGCGTTCTTGCTGCGGTAGGCTGGACGGGACAGTGGTCTGCCTCCGTAAAAACCGAGGGCGACGAGGTGAGAATTCGCGCCGGCATGACAAATACCGACATAGCACTTCATCCCGGAGAATCGATGCGTACTCCGTCGTTCGTTCTTACCTTTTTCAGCGGTGACGCCGACACAGGACACAATGTATTCAGACAGCTTATTCTCAATGAATATACTCCTGTTGACAAAAACGGAAATACCGTTACGTCTCTTCCGCTTACCATCAACGCATGGGGTTCATCGGGAGTCCAAAAGCTGCTTTCGGAAATCAACACCGCAAAAGACTTTGATGTAAAGTTCGATGTTCTCTGGGTTGACGCCGGTTGGTACGGAAGCCGCGCTTCTGCCGATACTTATGACGATGCCTGGTCACAGCAGGTCGGAGATTGGTATTACAATGAAAAACTCTATCCAAACGGATTCTCCGAAATAAGCGAGCTGCTTCATCAGGATAACAAAGGCTTGCTTCTTTGGTTCGAACCGGAGCGCGTCCGTAAAGACACCGAGCTTTATCGGCAGCACCGTGAATACATTCTTGAAAGTCCCGCTACAGGAGATACCTGCCTTTGGAATTTTGCCGATGACGAAGCAGCCGACTATATGATCGCGCTCATCAGTACCTTTATCAAAAACAACGGTCTGGACTGGTACCGCCAGGATTTTAACTGCGATCCTCTTGTTCTTTGGCAAATTGAGGATGACAAGCAGGGATTCCACCGCGAGGGTATCACTGAAATCAAATATATCACCAATCTTTACCGTTATCTTGATACCCTGTCAGAACAAAATCCGGGACTGCTCATCGACAACTGTGCGTCGGGAGGCAAAAGACTCGATATCGAAATGATGAAACGTTCGGTTCCGCTTTGGCGCTCTGATTATTATGTGAGCGGTTCCGCAACCGATTCTGATTCGGCAAGATCTCTCGGATATAATTTGTCCTATTGGCTGCCTCTTTCCTGCGGCGGCTCCACATGGGACGGATTGAATACAGCCTATGATTTCCGAAGCGCCATGGGTTCGGGAATGACCGTCGCTATTCCGACATCGAATTTTAATTGGTGGAATCAAAGAGTCGAGGAGTATTATCGGATACGGGAGCTTATGACCGGAGATTATTATATTCTCTCTCAGGGAAACCTCACAAATTTCACCAGAAAAAACGCCTGCTATGAGTACTGCAAACCGGATACCGGAGAGGGCTGTCTGATACTGTTCCGACCAGAGGATTCCCTTGCCGCTTCACAAACCTATTTCCTAAAGGGGCTTGACACCAACGCAAGCTACTCTTTGATTGTTTCCGACAACGGGGAAAAAATAACGGCAACAGGAAAAGAGCTTATGGAAAACGGTCTGACGGTCAGTATGAAACAACCGCGTATGTCTCTTGTAATTTATTTCACAAAAAATTAACCGTGTCAAACACGGATTTAAGAAAGGAAAACCATTATGAAAAGGCTTATCTCTGTAATTCTCATTCTTTGTATGCTTTTTGCTCTGTCGACCTTTACCCTGTCCGCAGCAGGTTCGAACTCGGTGCGCGAAACGCCGTATGCCGTCCGCAGCGGTCCGTATCTGTTCGTTAACTTCGGTCAGAAATATGACTGGGCAGTCAATGCAAGCTTTGTTGCGCTTGCAGTATCCGTCGGAGACACACTCTGTACGGCAAGCGCCGACGGAAGCTCAGGTCATCTTCAGGCTTCCGGCGTACTGACATGGCTGAACGAAGCAAAAACTCTCGCCGTTTTTGCACTTCACGGAGGACACGGCGCCACGGTTGAAGAATTTTTCAACGGAAGCAAGGTATATGAGGGAAAAACCTTCCCTCAGTGGGTTTCCGAGAAAGAAGGCTCCGCCATTACTCTCCGTGTTGACTGCGCGGCAATAGAAGGGGTTGTGGACTACAGCTGTCATTATCTCCCTATCTACAATTCCGAAGCAGAAGTCAGCTATCCCATTGCCATCAGGGAAGAAAATACGCTCACGCTTCTCACCGGTGCATTATATAAAGACGACGGAACGCTGGAAGCCGTCAGACCGTCATGGTCAGACACGATAACTTTCTCTGCCCTCTGTCTCGCACAGGATAAAGCAGACGGAGGTGATGAACTCTGCTGGGGAGATGCAAACACGCCTCTTCAGGCTTCCGGAGATCTTTCATGGAACGAGCCGAAATCGGTAGCCAGCTTCCTTCTTCACGAAGGACATTCAGCAAAGCTTACCGACTTCTACGACGGTACAAACAAAGGCTGGGGCGGAAAAGGCTGGGACGAATGGAAGTCATCCATCAGCGATTCTTACTATGCGCTCCGGCTGGAATGGTGCCGAGATCCGTATGATTGCCATTATGCCAAAATAATCGACGGTGCATCGGCGCTAATTGCCGAATTAAAGCCTTCGTCTTCCTCGGGAGATAATGCGAACACCGGTGATACTGTCATCTTCAGTTTACTGTTCGCCGGCGTCGCAGCAGTCGGTATCTCGACAGCCGTCGTCAAAAAAAAGAATCATTGACCTCTTTAGCATGATAACCTTCTGCAAACCGGAATACTCAAAATAAGCAGAAAGTGAACGCCGTCGAATCGGATAA
>ERZ1106976.3972-NODE-3972-length-10922-cov-4.713904_pt1 | contig 10922 bp, 9 predicted proteins | sample MGYA00403687_ERZ1106976 | MGnify/ENA primary metagenome ERZ1106976 (study PRJEB35170, sample SAMEA104062446) | human gut metagenome | biome: human gut; feature: human-associated habitat; material: faeces | place: Denmark | collected 2013-02-22 ... | reverse complement strand
GGTCATAGGGGCGACCGCAAAGCCCCTATATCCAATCGACGGCAAGGCCGCAGGCTTTGACCGGCGAAACCCCAAGACCTCCCTCTTCGAGGGAGGGGGACCGCCGCAGCGGTGGAAGGAGTTCGTCCCCCGTAGGGGCGCGCATTGATGTTCAATACTGCAAGCTCAGGAATCGCCAGCATGAATATGGCAGGAATGATCGCGAAATATTTCGCCACATCGTTCGCGATGGAGAACGTCGTCAGCGCGCCGCGGGTCATCAGCAGTTGTTTGCCGATCTCAATGACTTCAATCAGTTTGGTCGGGTCGCTGTCGAGGTCGACCATATTGCCGGCTTCTTTCGCCGCCTGCGTTCCGGAGTTCATGGCGATACCGATATCCGCACGGGAAAGTACCGGTGCATCGTTGATACCGTCACCCACGAATGCCAGTTTTTCCTTCTCGCTCTTGTCCTGCAACAGCTTCTCCACGCAGCTTACCTTGTCTGCGGGAAGCAGTTCACTGTGTACCTCATCCAATTTTAACTCACCGGCCACATATTCTGCAACTGTTTTGCTGTCACCGGTCAGCATAACGCATTTCTTCACACCGGAATTCTTCAGAGATGCAATGGCTTCCTTCGCACCATCCTTGATCACATCAGAGATCAGGATGTATCCGGCATATTTTCCGTCTACCGCTACATGTACCACTGTACCGACACCGGTATTTTCCGTATAGGACAGATTCAGGCTCTTCATCAGTTTCGCATTACCGGCCGCTACCTGCTTGCCATTTACTTTGGCAGTAACGCCGTGTCCGCTGATTTCTTGATCTGCGTCAACGTTTTTTTGGGGCGCACCCGTTAACTTTGTTTCCATGAAACGAGCGATTGTCATCGGGGCCACTTCCGGCATCGGCCGGGCGTTGGCCGAACGCCTTGCGGCCGAAGGATACCGGGTCGGCGTGACCGGGCGGCGCGAGGCGCTGCTGGAGGAGCTGGCGGCCAGCCGTCCGGGCAGCTTTTGTTACGCCGCGGCCGACATCATGGACCCTGCCGCCGCCTGTGCGGCGCTGGAACGCCTCGCCGGAGAGCTGGGCGGCATGGATTTGTGCGTGGTCAGCGCCGGAACCGGCGACCTGAATCCCGGACTGGACTATGCGCTGGAAGAGCCGGCCATCCGCACCAACGTCGTGGGCTGGACCGCGGCGGTCGACTGGGCCTACGGCCGTTTCGAGGAGCGGGGCGGCGGCCATCTGGTCGTCATCACGTCGGTCGGGGGCCTGCGCGGCGGCGGTGCGGCTCCGGCCTACAACGCCTCGAAAGCCTATCAGATCAACTATGCCGAGGGCCTGCGGCAGCGGGCTGCGAAGTCCGGACTGCCTCTCCCGGTGACCGACATCCGTCCGGGATTCGTCGCGACGGAGATGGCCAAGGGCGAGGGGCTGTTCTGGGTGATGCCCGTCGACCGGGTTGTGGAGGGGATCGTGCGGGCCATCCGCCGCCGCCGTAGCGTGGCGGTCGTCACACGCCGCTGGCAGCTGCCTGCGTGGCTGATCCGGCACATGCCGGAGTGTATTTACCGTAAAATGGGATGATGATGAACGGATGGTTTCTGGCGGCCGGAGCGTTGCTCGCCGCCGCATTCTTCGTACACGTGTTTTCAGGCAACCGCTTCTACTCGGCGGCGCGCCCCGATGCGGCAACGGCCCCTTCCGGAGCTTACGAGGCGTGGCTGATGGGCCGCTGCGGCGTTCAGATGATTTCAGTGGACCTGTTCCTCTGCGCGGCTTTTCTTTTGCTGCTGGGGACGAGCGTCCTGCCGCGCAATTTCGCGCTCGAACTCCTGCTGCTGCTGGTGTTCGGCGGCTGGTGCGTCTTCTGGCTGGTGTCGCTGCTGTGTGAAAAAGCCGGAGGACGTCATTACCTCCGGCTGTGCCACTGGGCGTTGTTCCTCGTGCTGTTCGGTCTGGTGCTGGGCGGCATGCTCGGGTAGTCCTACTCCTCCTCTTCGTAATAGACTTTGTAGAACTTGCCCTTCTCGTCCTCGCCCTGCTCCAGCAGGTTGCGGTTGCCGTGGACGTAGATGTGGAAATTGCGGTCGAGCTTGATGACGCTCTTGTACGACCGCGCCTGCTTCTTGACGGCTGAATCCGAGATGCCGAATTCGTCCTCGATGCGGATGTCGCGGTCCTGTTCGTACTCCTGGCGGAAGCGCGTGAAGCTCTCCACGACCTCCGGCTGGCGGATCACCTTCTCCGAAAAATCATCCATCGAAAAGCTCTCCTGCTCCTGGAAATACTTCATCGTCTCGTTGAGCAGCTCGGCCTGGTCGGCCTTCGACACCTCGAACTCCTTCGAGAGGTGTTTCGTGACGTATTTCTTGCACATCGCCAGCGTATTGTGCGTATTGTGGTAGTTGTCCTGCCGCTGGCGCACGCGCAGGAAGTCGTCGATCCAGTAGCGTGCTTCGGTGCGGTTGGTGTTGTCGACGACGAAGACCGCAAACCCCTCCTCGCGTTCCGTGTTGAAAATGACGGCTCCCTTGTCCAGCCGTTTGATGTCGATGCCTTCGCGGGCCACGATGTGCACCCCTCCGGCCTGCTGTTCGACGTCGAGGAACGTGTCGCGCGTCTCGGACTTGAACAGCCCCAGCGCGTCGCAGCGTTCGCCGCCGAAATTGCAGTCCGAAAAGTAGGCCGTGTAAAATTCGCCGCCCTTGATCTGCGGGTGCATGCCGCTCTCGTAGAGGTGCTTGGCCAGACTCACCGAATGTTCGAGGAGCGCCTCCGGGTCGTCGAAGATCCTGCATGCGAAGTTCCAGACCTCGTTGCATCCGAGGTCGGTCTCGTGGTGGAGGTTGTAGCACTCCTCGCTCTTGAAGCCGCCGAGGAAATAGGCCGTGAGCGTGCGCATCAGCCCTTCGTCGGTGACCTGTACCGAGAGTTCGGGCGAGACCGTCAGGGGTTCGTCCTTCGATTTGTTGCCGACGACGTGTACGGCCAGCGCTTCGATGCGCGTATCTTCGGTGTATAACATGTTCGGGATCGTTTAACGGACGACAAAGATGCGCATTTTTTGTCTCCCCGGCAAGTCCTGCGGCCGATAAAAAGGCCGGAATCCGCGGGGGACTCCGGCCTTCGGGCGTGTGGCGCGGCTTATAAGCGGGTCGCAGGCGCGATCTTCAGGCGGAACGTGTAGTCGGCGTAGGGAATCCGGTATTCGGGCAGCGGCAGCGCGCCCCACGAGTTGACGCACGCCAGTCCGTACTGCACCTTGTCGAGGCATACCGAAACGTTCTTCTGCTTTTCGACCTCGGGCGAGTGTCCCTGCCGTTTTGCGGGGCCTTCGTCGAGCGACTCCTGCGGGTAGTGAAGCGCCGAGGCGGAGAACGGAGCGTCGGAGGTCACCGTAAGACCCCGTCCGCCGATGTCCGCGAGGTGCCACCAGCGCAGGTCGCTCTTCGTGCCGGTCTCCTGCGGGCGGATGTAGGGGTGGAACTGCTCGTCGACGCTCTGGCGGTAAAGTCCCACGAAGGCCGACGATTTGCGGTCGGCGTAGTTCTCGCCCGGGCCGCGGCCGTAGTATTGCAGGCGGTCGAACGCCTCGGGCATCTCGAAGCGCATGCCGAAGCGGAACATGTCGGGAACCTCGGCCCCCGGCGTGGCGTGCAACGACTGTGCGATCGTGACGGCGCCCGTGTTGTCGACGGCGTATTCGATCTCCAGCGTGGCCTGCACCCCGGGCATTTCATAGCCGGCCTTCACCGTGACGATGCCGTCGGCCTCGGCATGGGTCAGCGTCTTGAGTTTCATTTCCGGCTGTTTCCAGACGGCCATTTTGTGTTGCAGTCCGGCGCCGAAGTCGTTGTCGGTCGGCGCGCGCCAGAAGTTGGGGCGCAGCGTGGAGCCGTCGGCCAGAAAGTCGAGCCCGCGGACTTCGTAACGGGTGATGAAGCCCGTCTTGCGGCTGAAGTCGAGCCGCAGGCCGTTGCCCGCGACGATCAGGAAGTCTTTGTGGTTGTCCGCAACGAAGAGCGATTCACCTTCGGCTGCGGATTTCGCCGCGGGAGCCGTGAAGACGTATTCGCGGATCGGCAGCTGGGCGCGTGCCGCGGTGTGGCCCGCGGGCAGGATGCCTTCGGCCGTCTTGAGTTTGTAGGCCACGTCGAGCAGCAGTTCGCCCGCCGCGGGCAGCGTGGCCGGATCGTAGGGGAGCGCGATGCGCACGCGCTGCTGCGGCGCGGCTTTCAGTCCGTCGACGACGCCCCGGCGGAGGGGCGTCCCGTCGCAGAGCACCTCCCAATGGAGGTCGTAGTTTTCGAGGCCGCGGAAGAAATTTTCGTTGAGGACCTCCACCGTATTCCCCGCATCGCCGGCCCACGTCGTCCAGACCGACTGGTAGTAGTAGCGCACCTCCTCCATGTGTGGGTTCGGAATGCGGTCGGGACCGATCAGGCCGTTGTCGCAGAAGTTCTGGTCCGAGGGGTCGTAGGGGTTCCAGTCGCCTCCGTAGCCGTAGACCGTCACGCCGTTGCGCCCCTTTTTGTGCAGCGACTGGTCCACGAAATCCCAGATGAATCCGCCCTGATATTTCGGTTCGCGGCGGATCAGCTCCCAGTACTCCCTGAATCCGCCCATCGAGTTGCCCATGGCGTGGGCGTATTCGCACTGGATCAGCGGTTTGGCGGGATTCTCGGCGAGGTATTTCTCACACCGCTCGTAGTCCCAGTACATCGGGCAGATAATGTCCGTGTTGCGGCTGCCGGGCGAATAGACGGCCCGTTCGTGGTGAATCGGCCGCGAGGGGTCGTAAGCCTTGATCCAGTCGTAGCAGGCGTCGAAGTTCGGCCCGTCGCCCGCTTCGTTGCCCAGCGACCAGATGATGACCGACGGATGGTTGATGCTGCGCTGCACGTTGCGTTCGTTGCGCTCCAGATGCGCCTTGGCGTAGAGCGGATTCTTGGCCAGCGTCTTTTCGCCGTAACCCATGCCGTGCGACTCGATGTTGGCCTCGGCCACGACGTAGAGTCCGTATTGGTCGCAGAGCGAGTACCAGCGGGCGTCGTCGGGGTAGTGGCACGTGCGCACGGCGTTGATGTTGTTCTCCTTCATGATGCGGATGTCCTCCAGCATGCGCCCCTCGGAGACGTAATAGCCGTAGTCGGGGTCCATCTCATGCCGGTTGGCACCCTTGATCAGCACCGGCCGGCCGTTGACGAGCAGCTGCCCGCCCTCGATCTTCACGTCGCGGAATCCGATCCGGAGCGGAATGACCTCGATCACTTCGCCCGCCGGCGCGCGGAGCGTCGCCGTCAGTCCGTATAGCACGGGCGTCTCGGCGCTCCACAGGGCGACTTTCCCGGCGTCGAGCGTGCAGCGCTCCTCGTCTTTCGTGACGCGCAGCTGCTGCGACGCGACGCTGCGCCCTTGGGCGTCGGTGAGCGCCAGTTCGACGCTGCATCCCCGCGCCTGCCTGGGGAAGAAGGCTTTGACGGCTACCGTTCCCGCGGTGTAGTCGGCCGAAGGCGCGGCGTCGACCTGAATGTCCGTAATTTGCCGTTTGTCGCGCGCGTAGAGGTAGCAGTCGCGGCCCACGCCCGAAAGGCGGAAGAAGTCCTGATCTTCGAGGTATGTGCCGTCGCACCAGCGGAAGACCTGGAACGCGATGAGATTCCGGCCGGGTTTCACGTAGGGCGTCAGGTCGAACTCGGCCTCCAGCTTGCTGTCCTCGCTGTAACCCACATAGCGGCCGTTGACCCAGAGGTAGATGTTCGACGTCACCGAGCCGAAATGCGCGACGATCTGCCTGCCGGCCCATGCCGCGGGGATGTCGACCGTACGGCGGTAGGAACCCACGTGGTTCTGCTCGACGGGAACGTGCGGCGGATCGTTTTTGAACCAGCCCCGCCAGGCGTAACCGACGTTGAGGTAGACCGGATCGCCGTATCCGTTCAGCTCCCAGAGTCCCGGCACGGGCATGTCGTTCCAGCCTTTGTCGTTGTAGCCGACGCGGAAAAAGTCCGTCGGTCGCTGGTCGGCGTCGCGCACCCAGTTGAATTTCCAGTTTCCGTTCAGCGTGACGAACCGCTCCGAGAGGGTCTTGTCGCCCGTTTGTGCGGCTTCCGGCGATTCGTACGCGAACCAGGAGCCATGCATCGGCATTCGGTTCACGGCATTCACGCCGGCGTCCTGCCATTCGTTGCTCTGCGCGCCGGCCGTCAGCGCCGTCGCCGCGGCCAGCCAGCATAAGAGGATTTTCTTCATCGGTTATCTCTGTTTTTAAGGTTTAGGCATAGTCTGCCGAAGCGGTTTCCGCTGTGCCGGATGTCCGGCGCGGTCCGATCGGTTAAATTTCGGAAAAATGTCGGGAAACTCCAAATATGGCGGCTGAAAAAGACGACAGCCGTATTGTTCCGGTGCATTTTTGCCGGGTGACGGTTATTTCCAGTCATGTACCTGGTCCGTTCTCACGCCGCCGCCCGCAGGGCAGTCCTCCTATAAAAAAGCAAGGACGCAGGTACAACCCCTACAGTCGGCCCGTTACAGCCTTATGATGGTAGTTGCCCTTACGCCCAAGCCTGTCCCCCACCCGAACGGGCAGGGACAAGGCTCAAGTTTCAGACAAATATTACACCATCATAAAAACTGCCGTATTTCTACAACAGGTAACGGTTTACTGTAGGTATAAAGGTTTGTCTTAACCTTTGTTTCTATTTTCTATTGCGAAGATAGTCAAATAATCCGACTAACCAAAAAATCCGGCCCCCTTTCGGAGGCCGGACCCACTATAAATAACTATGACAAAAACTTTCGTTTATGCGTTGGCGGTCGCCAGCGGCGAAGCCTGCGTGTAGGTGCGGGCGGCCAGCTCCTTGTCGAGCATGTACAGCCCGAACTTGTTGCCTTCGACGGCCTCGCAGGCGGTGATCATCTCGCGTGCCGACTCCTCCTCCTCGACCTGCTCGTCGACGAACCAGACGAGCATGTTCGACGAAGCGTAATCCTTGTCCTCGGCGGCGATGGCGGCCAGATTGTTGATCATGGCCGTAACCTCCTTCTCATGGGCCAGCGTGTCCTGGAACATCTCCAGCGGCGAAGTCCAAGCAGTGCGCACCTCCTCGATCGGGAGCAGCTTCACCTCGGCGTCGCGCGAGAGAATGTAGTTCATAAAGATCCGCGCATGGTCCTGCTCCTCCTGGAACTGTACGTAGAACCAGTTGGCGACACCCTTCAGCCCCTTGGCCTCGGCGTCCATCGACATCGAAAGATAGAGATAGGCCGACCAAAGCTCGGCATTGATCTGCGCGTTCATCGCTTCGTGTAATTTCTTGCTTAACATAACTGTATTGTTTTAAGTTTGCGGTTTATCATCGTTCGTGATACAAATATACAATAGTTTTTCGTGATTTGTATCAAAATAGTCATCAAATTATTTTATATCGAAATGGCGAGACATTATAAAACAAAATAGACGGCGTCCGAATACGTATTCGGGCGCCGTCGGATGGTTTTCAGCGGAATGCGGATCAGTCGTCGATCTCGATCAGGCGGAACTGAAGGTCGAATTTCAGGTCGAGACCGTTGTCGAGCTTCACCTCCCAGTCGCGCTTGTCGCGGTCGATCGAGACGATCTTGCGGCCTGCGAAGTTCTTGGCGACATAGTCGCGGATCTGCTGCGGAACGATGGCTGCGGGAACCTCGCCGTACTTGCAGTCGACCTCCTTCCACGCTCCGTCCTTGGCGAACTCGACCTTCGAGCCGTTGACGAAGACCACCTTGTAATCCTTGTCGAACAGTTCCTCGTCGACTTTGGCGTAGGAGACCTCGACAGCCTTGAAGTGGGTCTGGACGAACTGTTGCGCAACGGCGGGAAGTTCGCCGACGGTGATGATCCGGTCTTTACCGGCGAAAGCGGGAACCGAAGAGGCCATGACGGCCAGCGAAGCGAGAAGAATCGTGAACTTTTTCATAATCGTAGTGTTTTAATTGAATTTCGTACTGCAAAGTTGCGGCCCGAAACTGAAACGAATCTGAAAAAAGCGGATTTCCTGCATTTTTTTTCACGCCGGGAAATCGACCGCGAAGCAATGCCGCCCCTCCTTATAAGAATAGGACACCTTCAACCCGTAGAGACGGCAGACTGCGTCGACCACGGCAAGGCCCAGCCCCGTAGAACCCTCCTTCTTCGTTCCCTGATAGAACCGGTCGAAGATACGCCCGGCGTCGAGCGGACCGCCCGCACCGCTGTTGCAGACCGTGAAGCGACGCGGAGCGACGCGCACCGTCACCTCGCCGCCCTCGTCGCCGTGAACGAATGCGTTTTTCAGCAGGTTGGCGACCACGCTCCCGGCCAGCGACGGATTCATCCGCGCCGTGAGCGGCCCCTCGTCCACGAGCGCAAAGCGCATGCTGCGGTAGGCGTAAATCTCCTCCATGTCCTCGGCCGTGCGGCGCACCAGTGCGTTCACGTCGACCTCTTCGGCCTCGGGGAACTGGCCGTTGTCGATCTTCGACAGCAGCAGCAGCGAACGGTTGAGCCGCACGAGGTAGTCCAGCGTCCGCTGCACCTTGGCGATCTCGCCCAACTGCTCCCCGGTGAGCGCATGCGCATCGTCGACCAGCATTTCCAACCGGTTGCGGCAGACCGCCAGCGGAGTCTGCATCTCGTGCGAGGCGTTGCCGATGAACTGTTTCTGCCGCTCGAACGACGACTCGGCCCGCTCGGCATAGCGGCGCGCGGCATCGTTGAGTTTCCGGAACTCCGTGACGGAGGTCTCGACGGCCAGCGGCGCATTCCGCGCCCCCACGGTGTAACCGTCGAGCCACCGCAGCAGGGCGTAGAGCGGCCGCATCGTGCGGTAGAGCACGATGACCGTGACCAGCAGGATCATCAGCAGCAGGAAGAGGTAGAGGCAGACCATCCACCGGAGGATCGACTCCCGGAGGTCGTCCTTCTCGATGGTCGGAGTCATCACCGTCAGTTCGCGCCATTGCCCCGCGCCGTCGCGGAACACCTTGCGCAGCACGCGGGCCGGCTCCTTGTCGTCGCGTTCGGGAATGAAAATCTCCTCGTCGGAATAGCGTTCGTGGTGCTGTGCGGCGGCATATTGGGGCGACACTTCGTGCAGGAAATAGCCGTTGTTGCCCTCGTCCGCCGGAACGGGAAGTTCCCGTCCGGCCAGAACCCGCTTGACGATCACTTCGGCACGAGCTTCGAGCGCGTCGTCCACCTCGTCGTTGATCTCGTCGATCAGCGTGAAGTAAAACAACACGGCCCATGCCGCCAGAAGCAGCGACAGCGCCCACGAAAGGTGCAGCAGGATGCGGTAAACCAGTTTCACGGCTGTACGAGTTTATAGCCGAAGCCGTAGACGGCGCGGATCTCGATGTCGGCGCCCGCATCGTGGAGCTTGCGGCGCAGGTTCTTCATCTGCGCATAGACGAAATCGAAATTGTCGGCCTGGTCGATATGGTCGCCCCAGACCCCTTCGGCCAGCGCGGTCTTGTCGACCGTGTGGTTGGGGCGGGACATGAAGTAGTGGAGGATGTCGTACTCCTTGCGCAGCAGCTCCACCTCGCGGCCCGCCACCTCGACCCGGCGGCTGTCGGGCCACAGGCGCACGTTGCCCGCGTCGAGGCTCTCGTAACCGCCGCGCTGGTGACGGCGCAGGACGCTGCGGATGCGGGCGCTCAATTCCGCCAGGTGGAACGGCTTGGGAAGGTAGTCGTCGGCGCCGAGTTCCAACCCCTCGATCTTGTCGTCGAGGGAATCGCGGGCCGAAATGATGATCACCGCAGCCGGGCTGCGACGCCTCTTCAGCTCTTCGAGCAGCCGCAGGCCGCTGCCGCCGGGCAGCATGATGTCCAGCAGGATGCAGTCGTAGTCGTATGCGGCGATCTTGTCGAGCGCCGCGGCGTAATCGGCGGCCTGCTCGACGACGTACTGCTCCCGGGTCAGCGTCCGGACCATGATCTCCCGCAGGGAGGGTTCGTCTTCAACAATGAGTATCTTCATAATACACTCCTTTTTCTCGGGACAGGGGGAAGGGCGAAAATCCGGTCTTGAAACCCGCGGCCCGCCACCGCCCTCCGAAACCCGTCTTTCAGACGGGCGAAATTACGGCCCGAATCCGAAAGGAAACTGAAATGCCGGGAATCAGCGCTGCCCGGTGCGCCGGAAATAATTCTGCAAGACCAGCAGTGAAATGATCTTTTCGCGCCGGCGGTCGCGGAACTGCGCGACGTATTCGTGCGCATGCGCGATGATCGCCTCGGCCTCGTCCGGATGCTCGATGTAGTAGCGCATCCGCTCTTCGAGGTCGGAATAGTCGGGCCGGATCTCGACGTAGTGGTAACCGGGGATGAGCGTGCCCTCCATGAACCACGTCTCGTAGGTCGGACGGGGCATCACGGCCAGCGAGTTCGACGACATGATCCACTTGAGGTTCGTCGCCACGTCGTAGCCCTCGATCGCCAGAATGAACTTATAGTTCAGGTGGTCGTACATCGAAATATGGGGTTTGGTCCACTCCGGGGGATATTCGGGACGGGGCGTCGAGATGCCGGCATCGCAGCACTCCGAACCGAAATACATGCGCATGAAACGTTCGCGGTGGGGACGCCGCGTGATCGCCAGCCGGAAAATCGCCTTGTCCGACTTCTTCCGGAACGGAATGTCGTCCCGCAGGAAGATGAAATGGCGAACCTTGTCGAGGTTCAGCAGCACCGAATTGGCGTTGTCGCCGCAGATCGGCCTGCTCTTGACGATCGACGGCACGTCGGGAACCGTCGTCACGTCCCCGGGAACGGTATTCCACAGCAGGCGGTCGCTGAACCAGCGGGTGAACTCGTAGGTATCGAAGAAATAGGCCGTCTTGACGCCCCGACGGAACTTGTGGTCGCCTAACGGACGCAGCCCTTCGCGGGAGATCGGAAGAGCA
>ERZ1106976.3966-NODE-3966-length-10939-cov-18.101066_pt1 | contig 10939 bp, 7 predicted proteins | sample MGYA00403687_ERZ1106976 | MGnify/ENA primary metagenome ERZ1106976 (study PRJEB35170, sample SAMEA104062446) | human gut metagenome | biome: human gut; feature: human-associated habitat; material: faeces | place: Denmark | collected 2013-02-22 ... | reverse complement strand
CACCGTAGGCGAAGTGTTAGGACATACGCTTGCGGGTATCGGCGTATCGCTTGGATTGTCTATGAACTTTGAAGCCGTTACTGCCCGCTATGTTGACGTGCGGCTTGAACGGAAAAAAGAAGTCCTGGACGCTTATCATGGGGCTGTCAAACAGGCAGACCCGGCAAAGGCAAAGGAAGCCGAGCCGAAGAAAGCAAAGAGTGCGGCGAAGAAAAAGAGCAGCGAAATTGAGCTTTAACCGCCTTATCTTTTTACTGCTTCTTATAGCCTTTTATAGCCCCGCGTGGGATTTGGGCACCATTTGGGCACCATTAGCCGAAAACGCACCACCAAAACAGGCGATAAAAGAAACGCCGAGAACACGCAAAAACATAGTGTTTATGCGGGTTTCCGGCGTTTTCTAATCCCTCAACCGACTTAAATCTATCTTGTGCGAGAGAAAAAAATTCTACTATTTTTTAGTTCTTCAGATGTCATTTTTAATCTCCTTTGCGATCCAAACGTATTCATCTATTGGAATCCATTTTATGGACGATGCTTTATTTAAGCGGTCTCTGGATATTAGAATTATCCCATCAGGAGCCTCACATCCCTTTATCTCCGCACGATATAGTCTATAACCCATGAGAGCAAGTGTCGGATTTCCATAGTATAAGTCCATTCGAATAAAAATAAAACCAATTAGTACCAGTAGCACTCCAAGAACAATAACATAACGAACTTTAGTCAAATCTATGCAAATCAACGGAATTATGTAGGTGGTAAGAAATGTTAAATATTCGTAATTTTCGTTTTTAACTGATAAAATTTCATATGGCGGATTTGAAACACCAGCCCACTTTCGCCTTTCCATAGAGGCAAAAACAATTCCAAGTAGTGCCAGTAGCAAAGAAATAAATGCAAACCAATTCCGTTTTAATAACGGCATAACACCTATAAAATGAGCGTCTTTTGAAAAGCTTATTGGAATGTCGACAGTAAGCAAGAATAACAAAACAAACAGGAGCCACAGCGACATGATATAGAAATGCAGTTTCAATGTTGTATCTGTATCGCGATTTAAATTCTCTTTTCTTTTCATATCACTACTCCTTTTACGAATCATGTAATATCAAATCCGCCTTCAAGAATAAATCTTCTCAACATTTGGTCAATCTTCATGTTGATCTGGAATTTCTTGATAGGCTTACCCTCTATCATTTCAAGGAAGGTTTTCGCCTTTTCCGTATCCACGGTTGCCTTCAATGTGTCAAATTTACCAAACTCATTGATATTGGCTTCCGTGATTTTCAACTGCATAAAGCTACGCAGTATCGTTTCATCAACTCCGATGGCGGTGGCAAAACGGTGGATCTGGTCATTTTTGGCACTGGTCATATATTCTGTAATGTAATCACGGAGCGTTCTTCCTTCGTCAACTACCACATCACCGTTCTGGACATCGTGAAGGAAGATGTTTGCGTATTTTTGTTCCTCTTGCGTAAGCGTTGCAAACGACTTGTGAAGTTCATCTAGCACAGCGGCAGTTTCCGCACCATCCTGCAATGCCTTGATGTACTTTTTGAACCGGGAGTTCATATAGTTGGCATCAATTACACCAGTATTGATTTCCGTCAGGTAGGAGTCGATTTCATACGGCACATCTTCAACACCGGTCCCTCCGCTACCACCAGAGAATAGTTCCTTATAGCGTAAAGCAAGAATCAAGTAGGTGGTTTCATCGAGGTGCAGATTTATGATCACTTTTCTGCCAACGTTCTTAAATTCATAGGACAGCTTATTCCAAGTGAAGCCCTGTATCTTAGCAGCCTCGAGATAGCTGTTAAGCTGCTTGAATAATTTAGCAAATTGTCCGCGCTCCGTATGATCAACCGGAAGTTTTTCGAAGTTCTCAATTCCGGCAGACCGGAAGATGCTCCCAATATCATCGTACAACGCATTTATTTTTTCGAGGTTGTGTTCCAGCTTGTCGGCAAATAAGCCAAGAGGTCTATCACCTGAATACAGCTTGAACGCTTCTTCAATGTTTCTCTGCATTGTATGCGGTTTACGATAATAACGAATCGTACCAAAGGGCTTCTCCGGACCATAGAGACGATTGGTACGTGAGAATGCCTGAATCAACTTTTCGTAAACCAAAATCTTATCCAAATATAGCGTGTTGATCCATTTGGAGTCAAAACCAGTCAGCATCTGATCGACAACGATCAGTAGATCAATTTGCTGGTCGGAAGTATGTTCAATTCCTTTGTACTGTTCTTTGTGCGCCAGACGATAGGAAATGTCCTTTTTGAAGGTTGCATAAGTTGCCATTTGGAACTCCATACTGTATCTGGTATTGTAATCTTTGATGATTTCAACAATGCCCTCTTCTTTAAAAAGCCCATTACCATTGTTATCAATACTGGGGTCAAACAAAGCGGTAATCTTCAGATTACCCTTTGCTTTAAACAGTTTATAATACTGGATTGCCTCTGGAATGCTACTGGTAGCAAAAATCGCATGAAACTTGCTGTCGTGGCTTAGGGTTGTCCAGTTTTCCAAAATATCATCAACTACGGCACACTGATGCTCTTCGCGTTCGTACTGAGAAACAGGCAGATAATCTTCAATGCCTTTCAAATAGCTACCATCTGCCTGAACATATCCAGCCATCGGCACTTTTGTGTGATCCATATAATGCAGATAAACTTTTTTCTTTTTAGGGTCTGCCAACGCTTCTGCCTCAGTAGTTGCCTTAGCTCTTTCAAGTGCAACCGCTTTCCGAAGATCACGATCTTTGTATGTTGGCACCATGTATGGATCAAAGCCCAGAACATTCTTATCACGGATGCCGTCCGCAATGCTGTACCTGTGCAGCTCATTGCCGAACACATCCGAAGTAGTGCTCATTTTCTTCTGATTTTCATCGTGGATCGGCGTGCCGGTAAAGCCAAAAAACATGGCGTTCGGGAAAGTCTCTTTAATAGTCCGCAGCATTTCGCCAAACACATCACGATGAGCTTCATCAATGATAAATACAACCCGTTTATTTTGAATCAGTTCGATGTCGTGCGCATTGAAGCCATTTTCTTCTTCCACACGGCTCATTTTCTGAATAGATGTGACAATCAACGTGTTTGCGGGATCATCGCTCCGCAGTTTTGCTACGAGAATATCCGTGTTTTCTGTAGCTTGCACAGAGTCTGTATCGTCGGCAAACCCGCGATAGTCCAACAGGGACTGCGTGCCAAGTTCAACCCTGTCCATCAGGAATACAACCTTGTCGGCATCCTTGGAAGCTGCAATCAACTGAGCCGATTTGAAGCTGGTCAGTGTTTTTCCGGAACCGGTGGTGTGCCAGATGTAGCCGCCCATCTGATCCCTATCAGCCCATCGGCGCATAGCAACGCGGCTGGTAATACGAGAAGTCGCATAATACTGATAGCTGCGCATAACCTTCAAAATACCGTCGGTATCGTCGGCAACGGTATAGAAGCCGATCAGCTGGTGTGCCATAGGGATGGAAAGCAGATACTGTGCAATGTCTTTCCAGTTGTTCAACGGCTCATTGTTGGCATCTGCCCAGTGAAAGTAAAAATCTTTGTTGAACTTTCCGTCCGGACCGGGATTTGAAAAATAGACTGTTTCATCCGGCTGCATAGCAATAAAAATCTGCACAAGAGCAAACAATCCAGAGAAAACTCCCTCATGTGCATATTTTTCAATCTGGTTGTAGGCTTGGCTGACATCCACACCGCTGCGCTTCAGTTCGCAGTGAATCAGTGGCATACCATTGATCAACAGCATGAAATCACCACGGCGGTTGGGTAAAACAGAGCTTCTTGCCTTGAACACCGGTTGCTCTGCAATCTGATAGCGGCTCTGACCGGCGGCAATTTCCTGACGGTCATAGATTTTCAGACTGACTTCTTTCCCGAAGTGCAGTTCATCTGCGGGATTGTCGCGTTTGACAGCAACGGTTTTACCATTGATAAAACCGTTGAGTTTCAGCGGCGTGCGAAGACGGGTAATCTGGTCAAGAATCTGCTGCATTTCTCCGTCGGTCAGCGGAACATCGTTCAGCCGGTCCACATCCCGGTTGTTTTCAAAGAGGATCTGTTTCCAGTTTTGGATCAGGTCTTCTTCCGTTTTGTAGCGCAGAATTTCCGACTCCCAGCCATATTTTTCTGTCAGCAAATTAATGAGCGCCGTTTCAAAGGCGGCTTCCTGTTCAAATGCCATAGCTTGCCTCCTGTATCAGACAAACATTTTTTCAAGCAGAGATTTCTTGATGCTTTGGAGCTTTTCCAACTCACACTGATGAAGGGTGATAAGGTTGTCGAGTTGGCGAAAGAAGTCTCCGATTGCCTTCTGTTCTTTCAGTGACGGAAAATCCACCGATAGTTCTTTGACAATAGTTCCGGATAGGTTTCCTTGCCCACCTTGCAGGTATGTTTCTATAATGCTATGCTTGCTTTTTCGTAGCCATTGAGCAAGGTATTCCGAGTCGTAATCCGTATGAGGTTTTATTGCTAAAACGGCTTGATTTATAGCACCTATAAGCCTTGCTCGCCCCACTTCGCCACTTGTTGCACCATATAAAGCGTACAGAATATCGCCCACAGCCACAAGTCGTGCTGAGGAGTTTTTCAAGCCTTCTTCGGTTAGAAAGAGTTCAGTTATTTCGCTATTGATTTCCGCAGAACGAATGAATGGTATTTGTCCTCCGTAATACTCTTTGACACCTACCGAAGGCGTTCCACCAGAGTAGGATTCGCTCACTTCTCCAACCTTACGCTGTTCCCAAGGGTCAGTAAATCCCTTGAAACGAATTTCGGGATAGCAGCTGCCATTTCGAGGGAACATCTTTTCGAGCATCGACTTTTTCACATTCGTCAACTTTTCAAACTTACGCTGATGAAGGGTGATAAGGTTGTCGAGTTGTAGAAAGAAAGCACCTATTTCTTGCTGTTCTTTGGTGTTTGGTGAAATAATTACATCTTTTTGTTCCATTCCTTCTTTTGTGATATGAACCATCGTAGAACCATTTTTGCTTGATAAAATATTGGCTCTATCCTGCTCCAGCAACTGAACTGCGAATTGTTTTTCAAGTTGGTCTGAAAGGTTAATCTTCCATATGTGATAATGGTAAATAGCCCTGTCGCCAAGCCAAATATGAGGACCAAATGTTGCTGACCAAGTATATAAGAGGTCACCGTAATCGGCGTAGTATTTTTCACCCAACTCAAGGTCTGAGTAATACCACGAATCATTCGTGTAAAAATTTCCCACACGAAGTACTTTGTATTTTCCTGATGACAATAATTCCGGTTGCGAATAGGCTCTACCGTTAATGAATGTTGCGACTTCTCCGAGCTTACGCTGTTCCCAAGCGTCGTCAAAGCCGCGAAAACGAATGGAAGGGATTTCGGTTTTACTCATTTGCATCACCCTTCAACAGAGCTTTGAACTCTGCCAATCCCTTCATGTCGTATTCATTACCTGTCAGTTCATCGATCATGGAAGAAAGCGCTTCCTCGGATTTCTGAATCTGCTCATCCAATTCCAAGTAAGTCACAGCATACTTATCCACCAACGTCTGTACTGCCTTTTCCAGTGTGTCAATGATTGCATCCGGCATGGCACGGAGAGATGCGCACAGCGGAACAATCCATTTCAGGCGCAGCAACTCAAGGGCTTGTTCATCGGACAGCCCTTCGATGGTTTCTTTGGTTTTCATGTGGAGCGCATAGGATTTTTCTTTGACATCCTTTTTGACGGCTTTTTCTTCCGTCATCAGCTTATCAGCACAGACCATCTTCGCCTCAAAGGAATCTTCCGGGAAGGAATATGCCTCGCGCAGCGTTTTCATATAAGCCGCGACTTTGCCCTTGGTATACGGGGCATTTCCATCTACAAACGCCCAGTTCACTTCCTTATGCTCAAAGATATATTGCAGTTTCGCCGCCTTTCCGGCTTTGGCATCTATCAATGCCGCATATCCCTGCAAACCAAGCAATTCCGGGGAAGAGATATCTGCATAGATTTCCGCAAGTTTTGCTGCAAACTCTTTGGGGACAAATGCAGTATTGTCATCATTCAGAAACTCTCCGCGATCACCCTCATCAATGGAATCTATGATCTCCGTCAGTTCAGCGGCAATTTCATCCAATCTGGCTTCTTTTGCCTTGAGTGCATCATAATCTTCCCGAAGAAGTGTAGTCTGCACCAAATCAAAGGGAATGATATGGCCTACCCAGCCGTTCTGTACTTCTTCTTCCTTATCGCCTTTCTTTTTGATGACCATATTCGGGTCGACCTGCTTTGTGGCCGCAAAACCCTCTGTCTGGATAATTTCAAGATCGGTGGAAATTATATTCCACTTGTCATCCAACAGTTGATACGCCTGATACTTGTCGATCAGGGGAAGCGGTGCAACACGGCCAAAGATATTCTGCGTAATAATATCCTCAGCCTTGGAGACATTCAGATCCATCATTTTTCCGATCAGTTCGCCGTTCAGATATGTATCAAAATCTGCGAACGCTGACTGATGTGCTGCAACGAACGCTTGTACATCGGCACTGCCTTCGATAGCTTCTTTGATGTTTTCAACTGCCAATCTTGAATACGGGGTTTCATCGGCGGCAAACAGAACACTTCTCAGCTGAGGGAACGCAGTCCAATACTGCTCCAGAAGATCTATTTCATGGTTGGGTATGCCGCCGAACATGGTGGCGTAAATATCCCAAGTTTCCGCCGCTTCGGAAGAATCGATATAACGGGGAATATTCAGGTTATATCCATTGCGGCGAATCTCTTCCTTGGAGACCAGTCGGGCGAATTTTTCAATACTTTCAGGGCGGGCGGCAATCGCGTCCACAATTCTCTTGATGTCCGACGCCATCAACTTGTTGGTCTTACCAACTTTGGTGAATCCCTTGGAAGCGTCGATAAAAAGCACATCAGAAGCTTCACGTTTTTGCCGTAAAACCATAATGATGGTGGGAATACCCGTGCCATAGAAAATATTTGCGGGCAGTCCGATAATTGCTTCGATGTTGTTATTTTCGATCAGATTTCGGCGAATACGTCCCTCGCCTTCACCCAGTCCATCAGCGCCTCCAACAGCATCACCACGGAACAGAACACCATGAGGGAGGACGATGGTCATAATACCGTCTGGTTTTACATGGTACAGGTCATGAAGCAGGAAGGCATAGTCAGCTTTTCCTTTTGGTGCCATGCCATAGCGATAGCGGGGATCGGTTTCCTTGTGAGACGGATCCCAGTGCTGTGAATACGGTGGGTTGGAAACCACAGCATCCAGATACAACGGGTTATACGTCTGAGTGACATCATCGTACATAGGCCAGTCCTGCTCCAATGTATCGCCACAGCGAGTGAAGATATTGGCTGGATTGATGCCGCGCATAACAAGATTCATACGGGTCAGATTGTATGTGTTTTCCTTCAGCTCCTGCGCATAGTACATGATGCCGTCTTTATTCTTCAGGTACTTGGTAGCACTTTTGCCTATGGTGATCAAAAGAGAGCCAGAACCGCTCGTAGGATCATATATTTCGATTTTCTCACGATCCTTCAAGTGATTTGCGACAATCTCAGACATAAGCTGAGACACTTCATGAGGCGTATAAAACTCACCGGCCTTCTTCCCAGCATTTGCAGCAAAGTTGCTGATCAAATATTCGTAAATAAAGCCTAAAACGTCATAGTCCTGCCTGCCATCGGTAGGAATATCCTTGATCAGCTGAATCAAGTCGCGGATAGCTTTGGTTTGATTGCTGGTGCTGTCACCAAGTTTGCTCAGACCAGTTTCCAGTGTATTAAAAATTTTGCTGAACACCTTTTTCTGCGTATCACTGATCAAGCGATTGAATGCAGAAAGAGCAGTTCTCACATTGTCAACAGTAAAGCTATTTCCCTTATCCAGCCATGTCAAGAAAAGATTATCATAGGCGATAAAATAACCAAGGTGTTGCTGACAATAATCAACAAGTTCCTCGTTGTTCTCATGTACATGTTCCTGAAGGTCAGCTTCTTCATATCCGTCCTTTTTTAGAAAATCTACTTCTTTGTCAGAGAGAAACTTATAGAAGATGAAACCAAGAATGTAGTCTTTATATTCGTTAGCCTCGATCTTGGAGCGCATTTTGTTTGCGGATTCCCAGATTTTATTGGCAAGCTGCTGTTTGTTCATAATTGTTGCTCCTTTGTAGGACTCTGCTATAATCTGTCGAATCGACGATTTGGGTAGAGTCGTAACCAAGGGGTCAGTGCGCCCATTCGCACCCGCGAGATGGAATAGACCCCATTATTTCGAGTTAGAGTCGCTGATATGATGCGGCTCATTTTTCATTTTCGGCGGGATTCTTGATATACTTGCCGTTCTTGATTCTCGCGTCCGCTGGTTTCTCTGCGTCCTCTGGAATCCCCCAGACCGAGCCAATGCGGATAGCACCGGGGACGCGCCCCTCGCCGCACAAAATCTGAATACGGCGGGTGGAGATGCCCCAGCGTTCGGCGGTTTGCGCGATAGATAAATACTTCATGGGTAGCACTCCTGTTGCAGTTAAGTTCCGCGTCTGCTTATAAAATCACAGTATAATTATAATCGTCAAAGCGAATAAAAGCAAGGGCTTTCTGAAAAGTTCAGGAAGTATTTTCAATTCAGACATGAAAGGGGTGTGGGGATTCCCCAACAACAAAATGAGCAGTTCGGGCGCAAGGCTGAACCGCCCATTTTTCCGGTGTGTACGGACACCGGATGTGCTTGCTACTCTCTCAAATCTCATATCCGCAGATACAACGCGCTCCCGCTTTCGCAAAAGCAGGGGCGCATATTTTTTGAAAATCTTCCGTTTCGATACCTGCGTTTTGACTTAAAAATGTCCGTTGTAAAGTGAAAGGAAAAAATTTTTGCCGCCATACTCAACAAACGGCAAAAAGGTGTCCGTTGTAAAGTGAAAGGAGTTCTTTGATATGCCAGACCGCACACGACCCATCCGCAAGGAAATCTGCCTAAATGAGCAGGAATTGAGCGTAGTTCGCCACAAGATGAATCAACTCGGCACCCGCAACTTCGGCGCGTATGCCCGGAAAATGCTGATTGACGGGTACATCATCAAGGTCGATTACACCGAGCAGAAAAAGTTAGCTGCCGCTGTCAGCAGGATTGCCACAAACATCAACCACGTCTGCCGCCGCATCAACAGCACCGGGCATTTCTACGATGCCGACGTTGCCGAGCTGAAAGAACGGATGGCTGACGTATGGGAGCTGCTGAAAGTACAGCAGAGAAACGAATTGTAATTCGGGAAAGGAGTACAGATATGCCGCGCATGAGCAAATCAAAAAAGCTGGAATGGTCGTTCTTCCTGAATGACCGGGGACGCAAGGCGTACAACACGCTCTGCCGCCGCTGCGTCCACGATTGCAAGCAGAGTTTCCGGGCGGTTGTCGTTATTTGCCCGCATTATCAATCCAAGAGGGCAAAAAAGGGTGGTACATCTGCGTACTCCCCTCGCGGACCCGATGGAACGCCACCATGAATACCGCAGACACCGAAAGGAAGTGATACGCCATCTATATCAAGATTGATACCTCGCTCCCACCGTTCATTCCTTTGCCACAATTTATGGTAGTCAGCGAACATTCCATCAACGCTAAACTGCTGTATGCCCTCCTGCTGAATCGCACGATGCTTTCGCAAAAATCGGGGTGGGTATCAGAGGACGGAAATGTGTATGTCATCTACACAATCAAGCAGATGGCGAATGACCTGAATCGGAGCGAAAGAACGGTAAAAACCGCCTTGTGCGAACTGGAAAATGCCGGGCTGCTGACTCGCGTCCGACAGGGCTTGACCAAGGCTAACAGGCTGTTTCTGCAAATACCCGATGGGGTGCAGCTTTCTTCCCCTCTGATGGGCAAAGGCTGCCTTTCAGAAGTGCAGAAAACCGCCCCTCTTGATGGGCAGAAATTGCCCACAAGTAATACTAATACAGAATATAAAGAACAGAGTAAGACCGAAAGAGTAGAGAGTACGCGCCGCCGATATGGAGAGTATCAAAATGTTTTTCTGTCAGGAGAGGAATATTCCCGGCTGGAGACGGCTTATCCCGGCAAAGCTGCCGAATACATTGAGCGGCTGTCCCGGTACATGGCTTCCAATGACAGGCACTATGCCAATCATTACGCCACCATCAAGAAGTGGTTGGACGAGGACAGCAAGGGCAGGAGAGCGAAAAACTACACTTACGACGATAACGAGGGAGAGTGTCTATGAATCCGATTTTTACAAAAATGGTTGATGCCGTTGAAGCGGCTAATGCCGCACCTGACGATTACATCAATTCCGCTGATGGGCTGAAATACTGCGGCAAGTGCCATACGCCGAAAGAAGCCTTTTACCCCGCAGACCTTCAGGCACAGGGCTTTACCAAGCACCCGGTTATGTGCAAGTGCGTCGCCGAACGCCGAGAACGGGAAGAAGCGGAGCGTCGGGAATATGAGAGAATGTCTTACATGACGATGCTCCGCAGCGAGGCGTTCCGCGATATGCCCGCCGCTGGCTGGCGGTTTGAGTCAGCCGCAGTTACAACGCCCCAGCTTGCAAAGGCGAGGGGTTACGCGCAGAACTGGGACGAGTTCAAAAAAGCAGGAATCGGGCTGCTCCTGTTCGGGAATGTCGGCACGGGAAAATCCTATGCCGCTGGATGCATTGCCAACGCTCTGATTGACCGTCTGGAGTCCGTCCTCTTTGTGGGAATGTCTGATGTAGTCAACCGTATGCAGGGTAACTTCGGTTCGGACCGCGACAATTACATGAAATCGCTTATGCGCCCCGACCTCCTCATTCTGGATGATTTGGGGGCAGAACGTAACACCAGCTTCGGTAAGGAGCGAGTGTTCGATGTGGTTGACAAACGGCTGC
>ERZ1106976.3959-NODE-3959-length-10964-cov-5.849024_pt1 | contig 10964 bp, 8 predicted proteins | sample MGYA00403687_ERZ1106976 | MGnify/ENA primary metagenome ERZ1106976 (study PRJEB35170, sample SAMEA104062446) | human gut metagenome | biome: human gut; feature: human-associated habitat; material: faeces | place: Denmark | collected 2013-02-22 ... | reverse complement strand
GGAGAAAGACTTTATTGATAATCCGATTCCTCCCTGCGGTGCCTGCCGCCAGGTGATTCTCGAAACGGAGAAACGCTACGGGCAACCGATCCGCATTCTGCTTTACGGCAAAGAATGCATCTACGAAATTAAAAGTATAGGCGACTTACTGCCGTTATCATTTGACGCATCAGCTATGGAGGATTAATTATGCTGCAACAATATCACACAAAACTTAAAGGAACACTCGCGCTTACGGATTCTTATCAGACAGAGAAGACACTGCAAAAAGAAAAAGGACTCTACAAGTTTATATGGGTGCGCAAGGGAAGTATCACGGTGGAAATCGACCACCAGGAAATGCTGATGTCGCAGGATGATGTGATTTCACTGACACACCTGCAACATCTTGAGTTCAAATCAATCGACGGGGAATATACAACTTTACTGTTCAACAGTAATTTCTATTGCATCTACGGCAATGACCATGAGGTGTCGTGCAGCGGTTTCCTCTTCAACGGTTCGTCCCACCTTGTCCGCTTCACCCTCAACGAGCAGGAACGCCGGCAACTGAACGATATCACCGTAGCCATGGAGAACGAGTTCACCGTTTCGGACAGCCTTCAGGAAGAAATGCTGCGCATCCTTCTTAAAAGGTTTATCATCCAATGTACCCGGATAGCCCGTCACCGGTTGGACATTACACGGGAAAAGGAATCCGGCTTCGAGATTGTCCGCCAGTACTACAATCTGGTGGACGAGTATTACAAGACTAAGAAACAGGTGCAGGACTATGCCGATATGTTGCACAAATCACCCAAAACCCTGTCGAATATCTTTTCTACGTGCAAACTGCCTTCCCCACTCCGTGTGATTCATGAACGGGTGGAAGCGGAAGCGAAACGCCTGCTGCTGTACAGCAGCAAAAGTGCCAAAGAGATAGCCGATATTCTGGGGTTTGAAGATCAGGCTTCTTTCAGCCGTTTCTTCAAAAACATGACGGGACAGAGTGCCGTGCAGTTCAGAAATGAGCAGATTGGGAAGAATTGATAAGTAATGCGGCAGTATTGCCATTTGGAGGTTATGAGGAAAGCGCGACCTTTGCGATGTAAGTTAAACTCATAAACGACAACAATATGAAAGAAAAATTTATCGCATTACTGACCTTCACATCAAGTCTGAGAAATTTTGGTACCAAGTTTATCCGTGTAGCCATTCTAGTCGTATTCGTATGGATAGGCGGGCTGAAGTATTTCCACTACGAAGCCGACGGGATTGTTCCGTTTGTAGCCAACAGCCCGTTCATGAGCTTCTTCTATGCAAAGGAAGCGCCGGAGTACAAAAACTTCAAGAATCCGGAAGGTGCTCTGGTACCCGAAAACCGTGCATGGCACGAAGCGAACAACACATATACTTTCTCCTACGGACTGGGAGCGCTTATCATGAGTATCGGTATTCTGGTGTTCTTGGGCATCTTCTTCCCCAAAGTGGGACTGGTGGGCGATTCGCTCGCTATCATCATGACGCTCGGTACACTTTCGTTCCTCGTCACCACGCCGGAGGTCTGGGTACCCAACCTGGGGAGCGGAGAATTCGGTTTCCCGTTACTGTCCGGTGCAGGACGGCTGGTGATTAAAGATATCGTCATACTGGCAGGTGCAGTAGTGCTTCTATCCGACTCGTCACAACGTGTACTCAAAACATTGAAAAAAGACTAACCTCACTACTTTTGAATTCCTTAACTTCTCGAAACGACGAAAACAAATAATTCATCTCACTGTTATATAGTTGAATATTAATCGTTAATGAAAGAAGTTATGAAACAATATGATGCAATCATTATAGGGTTCGGCAAAGCAGGAAAGACTCTTGCTGCCGAACTTTCAAACCGCGGCTGGCAAGTTGCCGTCGTGGAACGTTCAAGCATGATGTATGGAGGAACGTGTCCCAACATCGCCTGTATCCCGACGAAAACGCTCGTGCACGAAGCCGGCATTGCCGCCTTGCTCTATCACGATGATTATCCGAAACAGGCGAACTTATACAAACAGGCTATCGGCCGGAAAAACAGACTGACGTCTTTCTTAAGAAACAATAATTATGAAAGGTTAAGCAAACGTCCCAATGTAACGGTCTACACGGGAGAAGGTTCTTTCGTTTCGGCTAATATCATCAAGGTGGCGCTGCCGGAAGGGGATATCGAACTGCAAGGGAAAGAAATCTTCATCAATACGGGTTCCACACCGATTATTCCGGCAATAGACGGGATTAAGGAGAGTCAGAAAGTATATACCAGCACTACTCTTTTGGACTTGAACGTGCTGCCTCAACGCCTGATTATCGTGGGCGGAGGATATATCGGACTGGAATTTGCTTCGATGTATGCCGAGTTCGGGAGCAAAGTTACCCTTCTCGAAGGAGGCAACCGGTTCATGCCCCGCAACGACCAGGATATAGCGAACAGCGTGAAAGAGGTGTTGGAAAAGAAAGGGATAGAGATTCATCTGAATGCCCGTGCACAGTCTATCCATGATACGAATGACGGTGTGACGCTGACTTATTCGGACGTATCCGACGGCACTCCTTATTTTGTAGACGGTGACGCTATCCTTATCGCAACCGGGCGAAAGCCTATGATTGAAGGGTTGAACCTGCAAGCAGCAGGTATAGGGGTGGATGCTCACGGGGCTATCGTGGTGAATGACCAGTTACGCACAACCGTCCCTCACGTTTGGGCAATGGGTGATGTGAAAGGCGGACCGCAGTTTACCTATCTCTCATTAGATGATTTCCGGATCATCCGCGACCAGCTTTTCGGAGACAAGAAACGGGACATCGGAGATCGTGACCCTGTTCCTTATGCCGTATTTATCGACCCACCGTTGGCTCATATCGGACTTACCGAAGAAGAAGCACTGAAAAGAGGATATTCTTTTAAGGTTTCCCGTTTGCCGGCTACTTCTGTGGTACGTTCGCGCACGTTGAAACAGACAGACGGCATGCTGAAAGCAATTGTAAACGACCATAGCGGAAAGATCATGGGGTGTACACTGTTTTGCGCCGAAGCCCCGGAAATAATCAATATCGTTGCCATGGCGATGAAAACAGGACAACATTATACATTCCTGCGGGATTTCATCTTTACGCATCCTAGTATGAGTGAAGGCTTGAATGAATTGTTCGATATATAAGAAATAGAATGGTAAAGAAATAAAGGAAGATATAGACTATAAACCAGTTGATTAGCAATAAACTTCCTCTTACCTACTCACAAACTTATCCCGGACGAATACTAAACTTGTCAGACCCTAACAATAAACTATAAACGAAGCTTTTGTTTTTATAAATGCAACCTGCGTTTTTATAAATGAAAGCTTCATTTTTATAAATACAAGTTGCGTTTATAGATTACAATTAGAGAAAAGGAACTTTGCAACAGGTAGGCAACAAGTTTATACTAAGGAACGAACAACTTATCTATTAATAGATTAGATGAAGAGTAAGATAGAATGACCGGATATCAAACCTTATAAAACGGAAAAATAACCTCTTGATACGCTGATAGGCTTACTTTTGCCCTATCATTTTTAATGTAATGCTTATGAAAAAACTAATTCCTGTAATTTATTTGTTGTGCATCCATTGGATCTCTTGTGCACAGGAGATTCCTCAAAAAGTCCCTATTCCGGAAAGTGAATTGATGAGGCTTCCCATCAAAGAAATCGTTACCAATTATTATAATGGTAATTTCTATATCGGAACCGCCAATCATGGAAAACTGATAGATGAACTTTCCGGCCGGATAGCCGCCCGTGAGTTTGACTATATGACTCCGGCTAATGACTTTAAGCAGAGTTATATTCATCCTACTTATGATTCCTGGCGGTGGGAATTGCCGGATAACTGGATTACCTATGCCAAAGATAAAAAAATACGGCTTCGTCTACATAGCCCTATCAGTCCGCAATGCTCGAAGTGGGTGAAGGAAGACAATCGTACTCCGGAAGAACTGACCCGTATGTTGGAAGAATACATGACACAACTATGTATCCGATATGCTAACCAACCGAATGTACAATGGATAGATGTAGTGAATGAAACGATTGCGAAAGAAAACGTGAAAGATCCGGTATTCGGCGATCAAAAACGGGGAGAATGGTTTGGCGCCCGCCAAGGAACATCCCTTTGGGAGAATCCCTGGACAATTATCGGTTTCGATGAAGAAAGTGAAATCCGTACTCCTCTTTATATTAATAAGGCATTCGAGATAGCCACTCAATATGCGCCTTCAGGGGTGAAACTAATCATTAACCAACACGGAAACTTTGAAGAAGTAGTGTGGGAGCGTATGAAAAAGCTAGTCAGTTATCTTCGCGAGAAAGGCTACCGGGTGGACGGACTGGGTTGGCAGGCACATATTGATACCGGCTGGGAGAAAATACCCGGCAATGTGGAACGACTGGACAAATTTATTTCCTGGTGTCATCAACATTCGCTGGAGTTTCATATTACAGAAATGAACGTATGGATTAAAGACGGTGATACAACACGTGAAACCGAACAGGCAGAAACGTATGGAAAAGTGACATCTACCTTGCTGAAACACGTACATGAAGGAGTAGTCGGTATCAGCTTTTGGAATGTACGTGATGAAGATACACCCAATGAAAAATGGATGGGCTGCCTATGGGATAATGCAGGACGAGCCCGTCCCGGATACGAGCGTATCAAACAAGAACTTATAAATCATATCACACAATAAATCTGAAAACTTATGAAAACAAAATTTTTGCTCTTGATTGTCTTACTTCTGCAAACGGCTCTGGCTTTGGCTATCAAAGTGGAGGGTACAGTGCTGGACGAAATGAAGCAACCCGTCATTGGTGCAACAGTTCAAGTGAAAGGTGCTGCCAGTGGGACTATTACAGACTTGAACGGGAAATTCACCTTGAAAGTTGACCGTGTGAAAGAAGATATACTTGTCGTTTCTTATGTAGGCTATAAAACCAAGCATGTAGCTTTAAAGGGACGTTCTATATTAACTATTGAACTGGAACCGGAAGTTACGGAACTCAATGAAGTAATTGTAGTGGGCTACGGTTCGATGCGTAAAAGTGACCTGACAGGTTCGGTCACTTCCGTAAAGGCCAGCGCTGAAGAAGCTGCCCGTGCCACTTCATTCGACAAAATGCTTCAGGGAAAAGCTGCTGGTGTAATGGTTTCTACTGGCAGTGCCGCTCCAGGCGGTTCGGTAAGTGTACGCATTCGTGGAACCAGTTCTTTGCGTGGTAACAATTCTCCACTGTATGTAGTAGATGGAAATATAATCTCCGATTTGGGAGATACGGCTGATCCGATGTCTGCCGGTACCGGAGGAGGTAATTCGCGTGCGGATGCACAAAATCCGTTAGCAGCTATCAGTCCGCAGGATATTGAAAATATCGAGATTCTTAAAGACGCTTCTGCTACGGCTATCTACGGTTCGCGGGCTTCGAACGGTGTGATTGTAATTACTACGAAGAAAGGGGCTGATACCAATTTGCGCTTTAATTATTCAACGAACCTGTCGGTAAGTACAGTTACTGAAACGCTGGATATTCTTTCTGCCGATGAATTTCGCCAGTTTGTTCCCACTGTATCCGGAGTACCGGCTTCTGTGACCTTAGGCACGGCATCGACTGACTGGCAGGATGAAATCTATCGGACGGCATTCGGACAGGAACACAACTTTTCTGTATCGGGTAAAGTGAAGCAAAATGCTCCTTATCGCCTTTCGGTTGGATATACCAATCAGAACGGTGTCATACGTACCAATAACTACGAGAGATTTACATTCAACGGAGGTATTTCGCCCAAGTTTTTTGATAATCATCTCACGGTTGACCTGAACCTGAAAGTGTCTTATGAGAATAATAAGAAAGTCGATGAAAGCGTCGTAAATAACGCGCTTCGCTATGATCCTACACGTCCGGTTAAGACCGGAAGTGCCACTGCGGCTACTGATCCGGGGTTGGGATATTTTATCTGGATGAACGGTAATTCTCCGATGGCCATCCAGACGGATAATCCGGTGGCGCAGCTTGACTTGCAGGATATCCGCAATAAAGTGACACGCTCTATCGGTAATGCATCCTTCAACTATAAGGTACATCATTTGGAAGATTTGCAACTGAACATGAACCTGGGATACGATGTCCTGACCAGTAAATACTCGAAAGAAGTGCCCGAACTGGCGGGAATGATGTACACCTCTAACATGAAGGATGGTACAGGTCTTGTCTATGACTCCAAGCAGAACAAGCGGAATTATCTGCTGGACTTATACGCCAACTATTCTCATGTTTTCAATGAGAAGCATAACTTCAGTGCCATGGGCGGATACGGCTGGCAGCATTTCTGGAAGAAGTTTGATGCTACTACCTTTTCTCCGGAGGGCAAGGAACTCTTCTCTCCCAATCATTATGAATCGGAATATTATCTGCTTTCTTTTTACGGTCGTCTTAACTATTCGTATGATAACCGCTATATGATTACAGCTACGTTACGTTCGGATGCTTCATCCCGTTTTGCAAAAGGCAATCGTTGGGGATTGTTCCCTTCCGTGGCATTGGGGTGGAAAATCAGCCAGGAAGCTTTCCTGAGAGATTCGGATATTCTGTCTGACCTGAAATTGCGTCTGAGCTACGGACAGACCGGACAACAGGATATTCTGAACGACTATCCTTATATGACAACTTTCACAGTATCCTATCCTGAAGCTTGCTATCAGTTCGGAGATAAATGGTATAATACGTATCGTCCGAATGGTTATGACTCCGACATTAAATGGGAGACTACCGAAACTTATAACATCGGATTGGATTACGGCTTCCTTAATAACCGTATCTATGGTTCTGTGGACTATTATCAACGCCACACCAAGGACTTGCTGAATACGATTCCTGTGATTTCGGGAACCAACTATTCTTCTGTGATTACCACGAATATCGGTGAAATGGATAATAAAGGACTCGAATTTTCCATTAATGCAGTGCCGGTACATACCAAAGACTGGAAATGGACAGTAGGCATGAACTATACCTGGAACGATTCAAAGATCACAAAACTGAATGTAGTGGATTCGGAAGCCAACTTTGTACAGACTGGAGCCATTTCGGGCACTGGTAAAACAGTACAGGTATTCATGGTAGGCGAACGCCCTTATACTTTCTATCTGGCAAAACAAGCTTATGACGACAATGGCAAGCCGATAGAAGGCCAATATGTACAGCCGGACGGTTCCGTATCGGCAACAGAAACAAAGTATGCCACCAACAAGAGTGCATTGCCGGAATCCTATCTGGGCTTCAATACCCAACTGAGCTATAAGAACTGGGATTTCGCTATCAGCGGGCACGGAGCTTTCGGCAATTATGTCTATAACTACATAGCTGCCGACCAGTATGTACAGTCTGTTTATAGCGACCAGGGAAACTTCTCGAATATCCTGAGCAGAACCAAAGCTACAGGTTTCCAGAACCAGCAACTGTATTCGGACTACTTCCTGGAGAAAGGAAACTTCTTCCGGATTGACAATATCTCATTGGGTTACACTTTCAAGAAACTGTGGGATCAGTCAAGCTCTTTGCGGCTGACTTTCGGTGTTCAGAATGTGGCTACCTTTACCGGTTATTCGGGCATCGATCCGGAAATCTACAGCGGTATCGACAAGGAGATATATCCCCGTCCGCGAGTATTCTCATTAAGTGCTAATTTAACTTTCTAACGGATTAAAAAAAACTATGCGATATGAAAAAGATAATTGCCTATTCATTCAATCTACTTTTCTTGGTCACGTTTCTGGCTTCGTGCCTGGGTGACCTCGATACCATGCCACTGGATAATAACCAGTTAGTGAGCGACCAGGTATATAAGACCAAGGACGGCTATACAGGCGTGCTGGCCAAGTGTTATTCATCTCTGATCCTGACAGGACAGCAGGGTGGCGATGGCGGCAATGGCGACTTGGAAGGTGCCAATGAAGGATATTCCGGTTATGTGCGTCTGTTGTTCTACTTGCAGGAGATGAGTACGGACAACTTCCTGATGCCTTCTTCCTCAAACGGTCTGCGTAAGTGCCTGAACCTGCAATGGGATGCCTCCAATGCTTCTGTTGTCACCTGGACTTACCAGCGACTTTATATGAGCATTGCTTACTGTAACGAGCTGCTGCGCGAATGTACCGAAGGGAAGTTACAGGATAGAGGACTTTGGGAGGAAATGAAGGACGAATACATTGGTTACAGAGCCGAAGCACGTTTTATACGCGCATACTGTTATTCCATGCTTTGTGATTTGTTTGGTTCCGTGCCCTATGTGGATGAACATACAGGTGTGAAGGAAATTCCGGTTCAGTATACCCGTAAGCAGATATTTGAATATGCGGAAAGTGAATTGCTGGCTGTTGAGAGTGAACTGAAGGCTCCGGGAGAAAACGAATACGGACGGATTGATCGTGTAGCCGACTGGTTCCTGCTGGCACGTATGTATCTGAATGCCGATTCCTGGATTCATGAAAATAAATACCAGGAGGCATATACGTATGCGAAGAAGGTAGTTACAGACGGACACTATCCGCTGGCTTCCGACTATCGTGAAATCTTCCTGGCGGATAACAAAACCTGCAAGGAGATCATCTGGGGGTTGGTGCAGGACGGACAGCGTGCCCAAAGTTCAGCCGGAACAAACTTCTACGTAAAAGCTTTCGTGAATGGTCCGATGGACGAATTGTATAAGACAGGAGTCGGTTCGCGAGGTTGGGGTAATGTTCGTGCCAAGATGACACTGGTAGACGCCTTTGATGCGGATGATGTGGCGTTTGATGTCAATGATACCTGGGGTAACGGAAAGAAGGATAAACGTGCACAGTTTATGACCGCCCTTCCGAATCAGGTGAAGGAAACCTGGGACTCGGAACTGAATATGACCAGCACCTTTACCTGTGGTTATGGCTATATCAAATGGAGAAATGTAACCAAGGATGATCAGCTCTGTGCTTCGGGCGATGCTTATACCTCTATTGATTTCCCGTTGTTCCGCACTGCCGATGCCTATCTGATGGCTGCCGAAGCTATCTTACGTGGCGCAAATGGTACGGAAACGGAAGCATTAGGCTACGTCAATGAAGTCCGGTCCAGAGCGTATATGTCCGGTAAATATGCGAAGAGCGGTGTCCGTTCGGATGTATCAGGAGAAATCGGCCTCAATGAGCTTTCTTTGAACTTTATTCTGAACGAGCGTCAGAAAGAACTGGCATCCGAGCTGACCAGGCGCACTGACCTGATCCGTTTCGGTAAATATACGAAAGGCAATAACTGGGACTGGAAGAACGGTATCCGTCTGGGAGGAGATGTGGACGACAAGTATCAACTGTTCCCGATACCGGAAAGCGAATTGACCAACAACCCGGCGTTGAATCAGAATGACGGTTATAAACAATAAATGAAGAATAGAATGAGACTGAAACAATTACTGTTATGTGGTATGATGTGGATGTGTTGTGTTCCTCTTGGAGCGCAGACATCCAAAGAAGAAATGTTTTCTACTATTGAGAAAACGGGTGGAGTCTATTGGGCCTATCCACTTGATTTTGTACCGCAAACCCGGGCTCCCAAAGGATATAAACCATTCTACGTAAGCCACTATGGACGGCATGGTTCCCGTTATCTGATTGGTGACCGTGATTATAAATGGCTGGTCGACCTTTTTGAAGAAGCACATCGTGAGGGTGCACTTTCCGACTTGGGAGAAGATACCCGGCAGCGTTTGCTGAAGGTGTGGGAAGAAGCGGAAGGCCATGGAGGTGATCTGACCCCATTAGGTGTCCGTCAGCATCGTGGAATTGCAGAAAGAATGTATGCCGCATTTCCCGAAGCCTTTAAGGGTAATCCTTCCATTTCTGCCCGTTCTACGGTTGTGCTGCGTTGTGCGATGAGTATGGTGGCTTTTGGTGATCGTTTGAAGGAACTGAATCCCAATCTGCGCATTTCTTATGAAGCCAGCCATAAGTATATGGACTACTTGAATTACCATACGGACGAGTCCAATCGCTTTACTTCTTCCACTGACGGTCCGTGGGCTGAAGAATACAGAAAGTTTGAAGATGTTCACACCAATCCCGACCGCTTGATTGCTTCTTTATTTAAGGACAAGCGTTTCATACTGAAGAAAGTGAATCCGAAGGAAGTGATGTGGGGTATGTACTGGGTGGCGAGTGATATGCAGAATGCAGAGACTAAGGTTTCCTTCTATGATCTGTTTCAGCCCCAGGAGCTGTTTGATTTGTGGCAGTGCATCAATTATCGTTTTTATGTGGGCAATGCAAATCATGCCGACGGGAAAGGGATTGTTGTAGCCAATGCGAAATCATTGTTACGGAATATTCTGGATAGCGCTGATGAGGCTATTCAGAAAGGAGGCATAGCCGCTACCCTTCGCTTCGGGCATGATGGCAATGTGATTCCTTTGGTGGCATTGATGCAGATAGAGAATTGTAATGTTGCCGTAGATGATCCTTACGAGGTGTATAAAGTGTGGAGTGACTTTAAGGTAGTCCCTATGGCGGCTAATGTGCAGATTGCCTTCTTCCGGAATGAAAAAGGAAGTGCGGATGATATTCTGGTTAAGATTCTGCATAATGAGCATGAAGTACACATTCCGGTACAGACCGACCAGTTTCCTTTCTATAAATGGAGCGATGTGGAGAGTTACTACCGGAACTTATTGAAATAAAGCACAGTTTTAAAGTTAACAATATTGAAACTACTAAATGGGAAGTGTGCCGATGGGATATCGGTACACTTCTTTTGCTAATATAATGTTAATGCTTTCCTGTTTATATGCTATTTCATAAGAAAACCTTTATCTTTGCACCCGAAAATGAAATGTGGAAAGATTTGAGTAGCTTGCAACCACAGAAAAAAATGCTAAAACACATCCTTTTCTGA
>ERZ1106976.3958-NODE-3958-length-10967-cov-7.872434_pt1 | contig 10967 bp, 8 predicted proteins | sample MGYA00403687_ERZ1106976 | MGnify/ENA primary metagenome ERZ1106976 (study PRJEB35170, sample SAMEA104062446) | human gut metagenome | biome: human gut; feature: human-associated habitat; material: faeces | place: Denmark | collected 2013-02-22 ... | reverse complement strand
TTCGGCTCGCGGACTTTACCGCCGGTCGGGAAACTCTCCCTGCCCTGAAGATATCCTATTTCGTTGTGCCCTCATTATAGCGCTGTGAATTTAAATGTCAATACCCTTTTGACATTTTTATTATCATGCCGTACAATGGAAGGCGGTGATGTTATGGAACGCGGAAAAAGCTGCTGCTTTTCCGGCCACAGGCCGTCGAAGCTGCCATGGAAATATGACGAGTCGGACGAACGCTGCGTCGAGTTTAAGGAAAAGCTCTTTGCCGTAATAGGCGCCGTGTACGATTCGGGGATAAAGCACTTTATATGCGGCATGGCGCTCGGCTGCGACATGTATTGCGCCGAGGCCGTGATAAAGCTCAAAGCAATGCACCCGGATATAACGCTCCAGGCCGCCGTGCCGTACAGAGGACAGGCCGACAGCTGGAACGGGTATAACCGCCTGAGATATAAGCGCATAATAGATAACTGCGATGAGGTCACGGTGCTTGCCGAGAGCTACGGTCCCGCCTGCATGGCGATACGAAACCGCTTCATGGTCGATAATGCAAACGTTCTCGTCGCATGCTACGACGGCATGTCTGGCGGAACATGGAATACCATCCGCTATGCGCAGAAAAAGGACATCGAGGTAATCCAATTGCCGATAGAATAGCATAAAAAATCCCGCCCATTCGGGCGGGATTTTTTATGCTTAAATCAAAGCTGCGGGCCTGCTGCTACGAGTGCCTTGCCTGCCTCATTGCCTTCGTACTTTGCGAAGTTCTTTATGAAGCGGCCGGCGAGATCCCTTGCCTTGCTTTCCCATTCGGCGGGATCGGCGTAGGTGTCACGCGGGTCGAGAATACCGGTATCGACGCCCTCAAGAACGGTGGGCACTTCAAAGTTGAAGTAGGGGATGGTCTTGGTGGGCGCGCCGAGGATAGCGCCGCCGAGGATGGCGTCGATGATGCCGCGGGTGTCCTTGATGGAGATGCGCTTGCCGCTGCCGTTCCAGCCGGTGTTGACGAGATAGGCCTTCGCGCCGCTCAGCTCCATCTTCCTGACAAGCTCCTCTGCGTACTTGGTCGGGTGCAGCTCAAGGAAGGCCTGACCGAAGCATGCCGAGAAGGTGGGAGTGGGCTCGGTTATGCCGCGCTCGGTGCCCGCGAGCTTTGCCGTGAAGCCGGACAGGAAGTAGTACTTGGTCTGCTCGGGCGTGAGGACGGAAACCGGGGGCAGAACGCCGAAGGCGTCCGCAGACAGGAAAATGACGTTCTTCGCCGCGGGAGCCGCGCTCACGGGGCGCACGATGTTCTTGATGTGATAGATGGGGTAGGAAACACGGGTGTTCTCGGTAACGGACTTGTCGGCAAAGTCGATCTTGCCGTCTGCGCCGACGGTCACGTTTTCGAGAAGAGCGTTGCGCTTTATTGCATTATAGATATCGGGCTCGGACTCCTTGTCGAGATTTATGACCTTTGCGTAGCAGCCGCCCTCAAAGTTAAATACTCCGTTATCGTCCCAGCCGTGCTCGTCGTCGCCGATGAGAAGGCGCTTGGGATCGGTGGAAAGCGTGGTCTTGCCGGTGCCGGACAGACCGAAGAAAATGGCGGTGTTCTCGCCGTTTAGGTCGGTGTTTGCAGAGCAGTGCATCGAGGCTATGCCCTTGAGCGGCAGATAGTAGTTCATCATGCTGAACATGCCCTTCTTCATCTCGCCGCCGTACCAGGTGTTTATGATGACCTGCTCACGGCTGGTGATGTTGAAGACAACGGCCGTCTCGGAGTTGAGACCCAGCTCCTTATAGTTTTCAACCTTCGCCTTGGAGGCGTTGTAGACAACGAAGTCGGGCTCGAAGTCCCTGAGCTCCTCCTCGGTCGGGCGGATAAACATGTTCGTTACAAAGTGCGCCTGCCATGCGACCTCCATGATGAAGCGGATGGCCATGCGGGTGTCCTTGTTTGCGCCGCAGAAGGCGTCGACGACATACAGCTTCTTGCCGCACAGCTCCTTGACGGCGATCTCCTTAACGGCCTTCCAGGCCTCCTGAGTGGCGGGGTGGTTGTCGTTTTTATATTCATCGCTGGTCCACCATACGGTGTCCTTGCTGTTTTCGTCTACAACGATGAACTTGTCCTTGGGGGAGCGGCCGGTGTAGATGCCGGTCATGACGTTCACGGCGTCAAGCTCGGTGAGCACACCCTTGTCAAAGCCCTCAAGGCCGGGCTGCATTTCGGCTTCAAAAAGCTTCTCGTAAGAGGGGTTGCGGATGATCTCCGTAGCGCCGGTGATACCGTATCTGCTCAGATCAATACTCATTTCAATAACCTCGCTTATAAAAAATTTACTGCGAAATACACAGGGGATCTCGCGTATTATTATGCTGATATTATATATTTGCCGTTGTTAAAGGTCAACCATTATATTAACACAAAAGCACAAAATGATACCTTGTATAAAATGCCCGGCAGCGCACAAGGCGCCGCCGAGTATTGTCATTTTGTCAGATATTTATACAGATCGTCGGCATCCTCGGCGATGTAAACCGCGCCCTCGGCCTCAAGCTCGCCGGGCTCTGCATAGCCGAAGCGAACGCCGATGCAGTCAACGCCGCATTTTTTTGCGCCGATAACGTCATACTTCCTGTCGCCGACCATGATCGCCTCGCTTGGCGCTATGCCGAACTGCGAAAGCGCATATTCGATGACCTCCCACTTCTGCCCGCGTGTACCGTCCAGCTCCGAGCCGCAGACGAGGTCGAAATCCCTCTGCATATCGTACTTTTCAAGTATCCTCTGCGCAAAATGCCGGGGCTTGCTCGTCGCAACGGCGAGCCTTATGCCCTTTTCGTGCAGCCTGCCCATAAGCTCATGCATACCGGGGAAGGGTCTGCATTCTGCCCAGCCGACGGGCGCATAGCGCTCACGGTAAAGCTCGACCGCTCTGTGCGCCTGCTCGGCGCTCATTCCGTAGCGCAGAGAGAACATCTCGCCCAGCGGAGGACCGGCAAAGCACATCAGGTCACGCCTGTCGGCCTCGATGCCCATTTTTCCGAGCGCGTACTGCACGCTTTTCGTTATGCCCTCGGCAGAGTCGAAGACCGTGCCGTCAAAGTCGAATAGAACATAGTTTTTCATTAATAACACCTCACTGACAGCTTGAGCTGACGGGAGCCGAACCCCTACCGGTTTTGGCAGAGCTGATTTTCACTCATGCCGCGTTAAAACCCTTGAAAATACGGAAGTATTCCCTGCGGGCTTTGCCTTGCCTGAGCAAAAATCATCTGCGCCAAAACTGCAAAGCACCTGTCAGCTCGCAATTTTCAGGTGATTTTCGTTCTTCTTTAGTGCAGATGGGCTGGCGCCCATCAAGATAAAAAGGGCGAAAAGCGCCGAAAAGGGCTGCTGACAGGCGGCAGGGGGTCGACTCCCGTTAGCTCAGTTTAACATCAGCTTAAGCCCGATGTCAACAAATGATGTAAAATAACGCTGTCGTACTTGATAAAACGCTGCGATTTTGTTATTATAATCTATTATAAAAAATATTAAAATGAAGCAGTGTTTGTGAATGAATTACAGTAATTGGAAAATTGAAGAATGCCCGACAGATAAGCTGAAAATGTTCACCGATGCCGGCTATCCCGCGCTGCTTGCCGCGCTTCTCTCGGTGAGGGGGCTTGGCAGCGTGCAGGAGGCGAAGAGCTTTCTCGACGGAGGCGCGGAGCTTTTATGCGATCCGCTTTTGATGAAGGACATGGACAGGGCCGCGGCACGGATAAGACGCGCTCTGAGTATGCGCGAGACGGTAGCCGTTTACGGCGACTACGACGTTGACGGCATAACCTCGACCTGCCTTTTGACCGATTGGCTGCGCAGCCGGGGGCTTGAGTGCTATCCGTATATACCCGACCGCATCGGCGAGGGCTACGGAATCAACAGCGCGGCGATTGACACACTGCACGGCAAGGGCGTCAGCCTCATCATAAGCGTTGACTGCGGCATAACCGCAGCCGAGGAGGCCAAGCACGCCAAGGAGGTGGGCGTCGACCTCATCATAACCGATCATCACGAGTGCCGCGAGCAGACTATACCCGAAGCGATAGCCGTTATTGACCCCAAGCAGGACGACTGCATGTATCCGAATAAGGATCTTGCGGGAGTCGGCGTTGCTCTGAAGCTCGTGTGTGCCGTTGAGGGCAAAAGCGAGGAGATAGTCGAGCGCTATGCCGATCTTGCGGCTATAGGTACGGTTGCCGACGTCGTTCCGCTCACGGGCGAGAACAGGTACATCGTCCGCCGCGGACTTGAAAGACTTAGAAATCCGACACGACCCGGCCTTGCGGCGCTCCTGCGCGAGTCGGGCGCGTCGGAAAAAAAGATATCCTCCTCGACGATCGGTTTTTTGCTTGCACCGCGCCTTAACGCGGCAGGCCGCCTCGGCGAGGTGTCCGTTGCCGGAAAGCTTCTTATGACGCACAATCTGAAGGAGGCAAACGACCTTGCCGGTGAGCTGTGCGAATTAAACCGCCGCCGCCAGCATCTCGAAACGGAGATATGGGACGACGCCTCCGGCATGATCGACGGGAGGGCTTCATCCGCGCCGATTGTTCTGGCAAGCGAAAAGTGGCATCAGGGCGTTATCGGCATTGCGGCCTCAAAGCTTGCCGAGCAGTATTCAAGGCCGACCATCATGATCTGCCTTGACGGCGACAAGGGCAAGGGCTCGTGCCGAAGCTACGGCGGCTTTAACCTGTTTGATGCGCTGTCTGCCTGCGCGGAATATCTCGAGGGCTTCGGCGGACATGCGCTTGCGGCCGGACTTAATATAAGGCGCGATAAGCTCAGACAGTTCTGCCGGGCGTTCAGCGAATATTATGAGCACAATAAGCCCGCAGAGCGCCCGACGCTGTGCTGCGATATTCAGATAACCGACCCCGGGATTTTGGATATGCAGGGAGTCGGCTCACTCTCGCGGCTTGAGCCCTACGGCAGCGGCAATCCCAAGCCCACGTTGTGCATCCTCGGCGCACGCCTTGAGAAAATAACGCCGATCGGCGGCGGAAAGCATCTGCGCCTGGGCATAAGCTACAAGGGCGCGGAGTTTGAGTGTGTGTTCTTTTCACACTGCGAGTCCGAGCTCGGACTGAGAGCCGGAGACAGGATCGACATCGCCTTCACTCCGCAGATAAACGAGTTCAGACTGCGCCGCAGTGTGCAGCTTCAGATAACGGAGGTGAGAAAGCACGATCCCAGGCCGCTTTGCGGCATGATCCTCGACGATGAGCTGCCCGTGAGGGAGGCCTCGGCCTATTGCCCGGACCGCGGAGCGTTTGTGAAGGTCTGGCGCAGACTGCAGGCCGTCGGAGGCTCGGTCGCGGGCGATATTGACGGCATAATAAGCCAGTGCCCTAACGGGATAGAGCCTGAGAGATTCTGCATATGCCTGCGCGTTCTGTGCGAGATGGGGCTGCTGCGTACCGTAAGCCCCGGCTCGGTGTTCGGAGCGAGGATAGTCTCCGGCAGCGCAAAGGTCAATCTTGAAAGCTCGGAGCTCATAAAACGCCTGAAAGCGAGACTGTCATAATGTCAGACATTGAAAACAGAAAACTTGATCCCGACGAGATGTTTGCCGCGCTGAGCAAAAAAATCAGCGACAGCGGCATGGATATGGACATGGGCAGGATAGAGGCTGCCTACCATATGGCAAAGCTTGCCCACACCGGTCAGCTGCGCAAGGACGGCTCGCCCTATGTCACGCACTGTGTCGCCGCGGCGGATATCGCCGCCGATATGGGGCTTGACGAGGACTCGATAGTTGCGGCGCTGCTGCACGACGTTATAGAGGACACCGATCTTACCCACAGCGATATTGCAAAGCAGTTCGGCGAGCCTGTCGCAAATATCGTCGAGGGAGTTACAAAGCTCACGCGGGTGCAGTACACCAGCAAGGAAGACGAGCAGATGGAAAACCTGCGCAAGATGCTCATGGCGATGGCCAAGGACATCCGCGTCATCCTCATAAAGATCGCCGACCGCCTGCATAATATGCGTACCATGGCCTATCAGACCGAGGAAAAGCAGCGCCAGAAATCGCTGGAGACGATGGAGATATATGCCCCCATCGCGCACCGCCTCGGTATGCAGAGAGCCAAATGGGAGCTTGAGGACCTCGCACTGATGTACCTTGACCCGACGGGCTACAAGGAGATAACCGATACGCTCAACGACCGCATGGATACGCTCAAAAGCTTCATGTCCGAGGTCGAAACGAAAATAAAAAAGCGCCTCGAGGAGGAGGGGCTTCAGGTCACGGTATACAGCCGAATAAAGCATATCTACAGCATCTACCGCAAAATGTATGCGCAGAAGCTCGATATAAACGGCATATTCGACCTGTGTGCTTTTCGTGTCATCGTTGACACGATACCCGACTGCTATAATGTGCTGGGCATTATCCATGATATGTTCAAGCCCGTGCCCGGCAGATTCAAGGACTATATATCTACCCCGAAGCCGAACATGTATCAGAGCGTGCATACCACGGTCATCGGCTCCGAGGGCATACCCTTCGAGGTGCAGATACGCACATGGGAAATGCACCGCACCGCCGAATACGGCATTGCCGCGCACTGGAAGTATAAGATAGGCTCTGCGGCGGAAACGATCGTCAAGGACGGCGACGAGGAGAAATTCGCCTGGGTAAGGCGGCTGCTGGAAAGCCAGCAGGAATCCGACGCGACGGACTTTTTCCACAATCTAAAGATCGACATGTTTGCCGACGAGGTCTTCGTCTTTTCTCCAAAGGGCGACGTCATAAATCTCCCGGCGGGGGCAACGCCCATCGACTTTGCATACAGCATACACTCCGCCGTCGGCAACAGTATGATCGGAGCGTCCGTAAACGGAAGGATAGTTAACTTCGACTACGTTCTGCAAAACGGCGATATCGTCGAGGTCAGAACGTCAAAAAGCGCCACCGGACCAAGCCGTGACTGGCTCAATATCGCAAAAAGCGGCTCTGCGCGCACGAAGATAAAGCAGTGGTTCAAGAAGGAGCGCCGCGAGGAGAATATCGAGCGCGGCCGTGCCATGTTCGAATCCGAGCTTAAAAACAGGGGCCTGCGCATGGAGGATATCTGCGACGAGGAGGTCCTGCCGCAGCTTCTGAAAAAGGTCTCATACGCGAGCCTTGACGAGATGTACGCCGCCATCGGCTACGGCGGCATGGCAGCGACGAGGGCGGTCAACCGCATGAAGGATGAGCTTGCGCGTCTGCACCATGCCTCCGGCAAGAAAACCGTCCTTGAAAAGGTCACCGAGGCTGCCGAACGCCGTGAGCAGCAGGCGAGCAGGAAGGTAAAGCCCGTCCACGGCGTGCTGGTTGAGGGACTGGATAACTGCCTTATAAAATTCTCACGCTGCTGCACACCGATACCCGGCGACGATATCGTCGGATATATAACCCGCGGACAGGGCGTATCCATCCATCGCACCGACTGCGCAAACTATGCCCGCCGTGAGTTCAAGCCCGAGGATATCGGCCGATGGATAAACGTAAGCTGGGCCGACGAGATAAAGGAGAGCTACGCGACGGCGATAACCGTAGTCTCGCGTGAGCGCAACGGACTTATCATGGATATCGCAGCGATATTCAACACCCTCAACACCAAGGTGCGCACGATAAACGCACGTGATACGGGCGATAAGTCAATAGTTAATATAACGCTTGAGACATCGGGCATCGACGAGCTGCGCACGGTCGTAAACCGCATAGGCGCACTGCCCGGTGTCGTTGAGGTAAACAGAAACGGAGGTAAAAAATGAGAGCTGTTTTAACGAGGGTCGACAATGCCTCGGTAGCAATAGACGGCAAGATAAAAAGCCGCATCGGAAAGGGCTTTCTCGTCCTGCTCGGCGTGCATGAGGACGACGGGGAAAAGGAGGCCGTAAAGATTGCCGATAAGATCTGCGGACTGAGGATATTCGAGGACGAGGCAGGGAAGATGAACGTAAATCCCGCCGATGCGGGAGCGCAGCTGCTCATTATAAGCCAGTTCACGCTTTTTGCCGACTGCAAGTCGCGCCGCCCCGGCTTCTCAAAGGCCGCACGTCCCGAAAAGGCAATACCGCTTTACGAAAAGGTCATAGCCGAGTGCCGCACCCGGGGCTTTGAGGTCGGAACCGGCGAGTTCGGAGCGGAAATGAAGGTCGAATCCGTAAACGACGGACCTGTAACCATAATTCTTGACACGAAGGAGCTTTGAAAATGAACATAAAAACTTTGCCGGTTGGTCAGCTTGAAACAAACTGCTATATTGTCATAAATGAAGAAACTCTCGAGTGCGTCGTGATCGATCCGGGCGATGAGAGCAACACCATAATGGACTATATCGAGTCGAATAAATTAAAATGCAGGGCAATAATGCTCACCCACGGCCATTTTGATCACGTGGGCGCGGTCAACGCCGTCGCCGGGCAGACCGGCTGCACGGTGTATATAAATCCCCGCGACGAGGGCTATAAGATCGGCATGAGCGGCATGATGTTCAAGCTCCCCGAGGGAGGAAGGTATTACGACGACGGCGACGAGATATGTGAGGCGGGGCTGAGCTTCAAGGTCATCGCAACTCCGGGACACACCCCCGGCGGCGTCAGCCTTATCTGCGAAGATGCACTGTTTACCGGCGATACGCTGTTTCGCGGCAGCTGCGGCAGAACCGATCTTCCCGGCGGCGACACCGAGACGGAGCTGCGCTCAATAAAAAAGCTCTGCGAGCTTCCCGGCGATTATGAGGTCTACCCCGGACATATGGACAGCTCGACGCTTGAGCGTGAGCGCCGCTTTAACCACTATTGCCGCGAGGCAATGCTGAATTTCTGAGTCAACGATCGGAGAGCCAATGCTTCCAGACATACTCAAAACCCTGGTCACGGCCATGCTGCCGATACTTGAGATACGCGGCGCTATCCCCGTCGGAGTTGCCGCCGGAATGAATCCGTGGACGGCCTTCGCCATAGGTCTTGTAGGTAATATGCTGCCAGTGCCGTTTTTGATTCTGCTCACGCGTAAGGTGATAGAGTGTATGAAAAAGCACCACATCCTCGACAAGCTTACGACCTTTGTCGAGCGCAAGGGACATGAAAAGGCAAAGAGCGTTCAGGCCTACAGCTTTTGGGGACTTTTCATCCTCGTCGCCATACCTCTGCCTGGTACGGGAGCGTGGACGGGGGCGCTCGTCGCCTCGCTTCTGGATATGCGCCTGAAAAGGGCGCTGCCTGCCATAGGCATGGGTGTTGCCGTTGCGGGACTCATAGTTCTGGCGCTGACCTACGGCGTCATCCATGTCGGCACACTGTTCTGATAATTATTCACTTACATATAAAAATAAATCAAGAATAAGTATGCATAAACCCCTGCAAAATTCACACGTTTTGCAGGGGTTTATGCATATTAAGAGCCGATTGTTGCATTTATACAAGCTCAAGCCTGTGCGGAATGATTATTTGTTGAAAATAACGAGCAAATATTTATTCAAAACTATTGCATAATAGTGAATAAAAATGTATAATAGCCATCGTCAATGAATAAAATACTCCAAGAAAGGCGACAAGGTGAAAAACATGCATAAGGCGAAAACAAACAACAATTTCACTAAACTCATTTCCATGCTGCTTGTTGTGCTGATGCTCATATCGATAGTCCCGATCACGGCCTCGGCAGATCCGGTAAGTGCAAGCTTTGAAAATGTGTCCGGCGAAGGTAAAGATATAATATCTCTCGCGGAAGGACGTGAATACAAAGCGACTATTCCGATCAGCGCAGATGTTGACCCGTCCGCGGTAACGTGGACGATGGTCAAGGACAGCTCCAAGAGCTATGTGAGCAAAGAGCTGTTCCCCAATCAGACCGAGGGCGGCTCGCTTGACAGCTGGATCTGCGACGACGGCAAGACTAAGTTCTTCGGCGAAGTCAAGACCAGCGTCAAGGACGAAAACGGTCAGAAGGTACTCGTTGCAGAGTTTGGCACCAACGACTTCTTCTTCGGCTACGACTGGTACACAGGCGAAATGTACCCCGACAACAGCGCTCCTCACGATGAGGGCGGCGCGTACCTCGATTCCTGCGGCTACTTCAAGCTCACGGCGACCGATAAGGACGGCAAGGTCCTCGGCTCGGTTCCCGTAAAGATCGCTCCCTATGACAGCTTCCACACGATGGACGAGATATACACCGAGCTCGACGATATGGTGGCGGCAGCGAAGGATTCCGGCATCTTTGTGAAGAAGTATTCAATGGGCAAGTCCTCGGGCGATATATATGAAGCACTCGATATGCCCTACCTTATCGTTGCAAAGGATCAGAGTGCCGTGATCAAGTGGCTTGAGTTCACCGAGAAGGCGGAGACTCAGCCCGATCAGGTCATCGCCGATATAAAGGCCGGCAAATATGACGATATAAAGGTTCCCGTGATGTACTCGAACATCCACGCCAACGAGGTCGCGGCGACCGACGGCATCATGGAGTTTGCATGGATGCTCGTAAATGCAGCCACCGGCGACGGCAAGCTCAGCTACAACAACCTCACCGGCTTCACCGCCGAGGGCAAGACCGAGTTTGAAAGCGAGAAGGCCGCAAGCAAAATGGCCGTTCCCGACCTGGTAAAGGACAGCGCGACCTATCTCGGCTGGCTGACCGGCGATAACAGCAGCTCCGGTATTGTCGATCTCGACAAGTACTATGAGCAGGAGACCGTAAACACCACACTCGACGAGCTGCTCGACAATGTATTCTTCATCCTCGTTCCCGAGGAGAACGTCGAAGGACGCACCTACATAACCCGCGAGGCCTCCAACGGCTATGACCTTAACCGCGATAACTCCTTCCAGACCACCGAGGAAACTCAGAACATGCAGAAGCTTATCGCAACCTTCAACCCCGTATCCCTCACCGAGTTCCACGGCCGCGTCTCCGCGTTCCAGTGCGAGC
>ERZ1106976.3946-NODE-3946-length-10987-cov-3.732986_pt1 | contig 10987 bp, 9 predicted proteins | sample MGYA00403687_ERZ1106976 | MGnify/ENA primary metagenome ERZ1106976 (study PRJEB35170, sample SAMEA104062446) | human gut metagenome | biome: human gut; feature: human-associated habitat; material: faeces | place: Denmark | collected 2013-02-22 ... | reverse complement strand
GAACATATTTCAAATTGCACATTTTTGGTTCTCATATCCGTAATTTGTTCATCCACTGTCAGCTTAACTTTATCATCTGTCTGATTTTCCATATTACTCCATTCCGTTCGACTTATAACGCGCCATAATTAATTACGAAAGTGATTGATATTTCTATTCTCTTTTATAATGATACTGTATTATACATTATACTACGCAAGTAATCTTTTTAAAACATATTTTTGATTACAATTTGATTCCATTGCCCCTCCTCCTTTCATGCGGGTTTGCGCGTCGTGTTTTCGACCAAGTTTCTTTGCTCCGCTCCGGTCGTTGCCAGCGTCCACCAGATGCTGGCAACGTCTCGCACTCCGGGTACTGGTTTCTTCGTACCGCTTTAATCTGTATAAATATTTCAAATTTAGTGTTGACAAATTGTAACTCATGTTGTATGATATCAAATGTGTCTGGCAGATATAACCGACACAGCAACCTATGCGCGAGTGGCTCAGTTGGTGGAGCACGACCTTGCCAAGGTCGGGGCCGCGGGTTCGAGTCCCGTCTCGCGCTCTGGGAAAAGAGATACATCGCATGATGTATCTCTTTTTTTCGAGTCCTGCCGGACCAGGTCGTTCGAGTTTCTTCGCTCCGCTCCAGTCCGCGTAGAGCAGATAAATTCTATTTGCCCTTGTCTAATGGCATAATGATATTTCGTTAAAAGTTAAATCAAAAAAGACATCAAATTCTACCTGTCAAAGTAGATTGATGTCTATTTTTACCTATAAAAAATGGGCACTGCCATATCAGCGGCTGCCACACAGGCAGCTTATGTTACATATATTCACACACTAATATGGGCTTACATACCCCTCAAATTTCTATTGGTGTCCTAACATATAGTATATGAAAATACAAGCGTTTATTCCCGTTCTGCTCCGTATTTTATACCAATATTTTCAACACTATATGTCTTATTTTCCGAACTTTTTATAATGACATTCGGCTTCCGATGGATGTCATTTTTCCATACCGAGTCCTTCTCCTTTACTTGCAGGATTTACAATACAGCTCCGCCCACATCGGCACAAATCCCGCCCCAAGTGCTACTCTCTGCGATGCTATATGTGACATTGAGGTACCATAAAACGGAAGCTTCCCGCGCTTTAAAATCTCGTTTTTCAGGACCGCAACAAGCATGGAACCTATTCCAAGTCCTTCTGCCTCCGGCATCACATTAATTCCAATCTGCCACATGCTGTCGCTGTCGCTTGTAGCGCCCGCCATGCCAAGAAGGACGCCATCTCTGTAAGCTCCTACCCCAATTTCATCCTTGGGCAGCTCATGAAAGAGAAATGCTTCTCCAAAGCGTTCATCTCCTCTGAATGGCTCCAGTTCTTCTCCCTCAAAGATTCGGATCTCATAATCTTTCGTGTCTACCTCGGACATTTCGGTCGCAATATAAAATGGATGAGCCTGTGCAATCTGGCAGTGGAACATTTTTAAACCTGCTTCCAGCTCATGTAAAGCTTCCACGTCCATGAACCAGGCGCCGCTTCTGTCTTTAAATGTTTCCCTCACCCATACAATAATATCCTTCTTACCGGATGCAAGAATCTTGCCATTGATGCAGGCAATCTTCAGAAAACATTCCCCTTCTTCAAAAATCCTGCGTCCCTGCAGCGGGGTATACACAGTGAAGATATTTTCCCTGCTGGTAACTGCTCCTTCCTCTGTACAGAAATCAATCGCCAGCTGCTTTACCAATATCTCGTTCATACTTTTCCACAATTCTTTTCTCTCTCCGCCATCCAGACTTTCCTCTCTTGACCGATGCGGCGGCCATCCTGCAATCGGACCAACCTCCGGGTCTTTTGCATATTCAAATAAACTGTCCGCGTCTTCCTCTGTCCACTTTCTCAATAGCAGCCGTTCTGTTTCTAACATATCGTATTCCTTTCCACTCCCTGCCACGTAAACCTGCCCGCTTTCCAAACAGAAACAGTTCTACTCCGCGCACTGTTCTTTTGCTTCGGCATCGGGTCCTAACATTCCCAGCTTAAAATGTCTTCTGCAGAGCGCCACATAGCTGTCGTTTGCTCCTAACATGACCTGCGGGCCAGAGCGCACAATGCCATGCTCGTTGTATCTCGTATTACAGGTAGCTTTTCTGCCGCACCAGCACACCGTCTTTAACTCCTGGATCACATCCGCAATCGCAATCAGGCGCTCGCTCCCCGGGAACAGCAGGTTGCGGAAATCTGCGCGCAGTCCGTAACAGACCACCGGCACATCCATAAAATCCACAATATCAGACAGAAAATCCACCTGCTGCGGCGTGGCAAACTGCACCTCGTCTACAATGATGCAGTCATATCCGCGAATCTCCTCCTCCTTCATCTGCTGCAGTTCTTCTAACAGAATGCAGTCATGTTGAAGCCCGATCCTTGAATATACCGTCCGCTCGCCATCTCTGGCATCGATCGCCGGTTTACATAACAGCGCTTTCTGTCCCACTTCCTCATAGTTAAAATGCGTCATCAGCGCATTTGCCGTCTTAGAACTTCCCATTGCACCATAGTAATAATATAATTTTGCCATCAATCCACCCTCTGTCGCTGCCTGCCGCCCACTTCCTGCATACAGTCATTTTCTTATTAAAAAGCGCTGTGCGCCACTTCTATCCATTATACCTGTACTTTTCTGCACCGGCAAGTACCTTTCCATTCTCCCGTGTCCACATTCCATTTCTCCCGTGTCCACATTCCATTCTTCTTGCACACCACCCATTTTTTCGCTATAATATCTTGTGCACGATTTACGAAAGGCATGGGATGATATATGAATAAAAAAGATATCTTGGAGTTAAAAAGACGTTTTAAAAAGGATGCCTGCACCTTCACCAGACTCTGCGGATGCTACGTAGACGCAGACCGCAACAAGGTCACAACCTTCGGGGAGACCTTCTTAAATCTGGAGGATGAGGAATTCTATAAATACCTGGAAATTGCAAAAAAAGTCATGTCCGGCACGATCGGCAACAACATTCTGGAGCTGGAGTTTCCGACCGCCGAGGAGGCACCCGGCGGAAGACAGCAGTTTTTGATGGGGCTGCGCGAGAGCGCCTTAAAAAACGACGATCTGATGGACACATTCTATGATCTTGTCATTGAGAATTACAGTTATGTCGGGAATTATCTGATTCTGGTTTTCCACGACGCTTACGATGTCATGACCAAAACCTCCGACAATAATAAGCTCGACGAATCCGAGGAAGTCTACGAGTATCTGCTGTGTGCGATCTGTCCGGTCACTCTGACCAAGCCGGGGCTTGGCTACCGCGAGGACGAGAACCGTATCGGACCGCGCATCCGCGACTGGGTGGTCGGCGTTCCGGACACAGGTTTTGTTTTTCCGGCGTTTACCGAGCGCAGCAGCGATATTCACTCCGTGATGTTCTACACCAGGGATACCAAGACACCGCACGCGGAATTCATGGAATCCGGTCTCGGCTGTGGCACCAAGCTGACCGCCACCGAGAAAAAGCTGACATTCCAGAGCATCATCAAAGAAGTCATCGGTGAGGATGAGGAAGAGAGCGACGCTGTCTTCGGGGATATCCAGGAAAATCTGAACAATATGATTCCGGTCACGGAGGACGAGACGGTGGAACCGGAACCGGTCATCGTCACCAGATCCGCCATTGCAGATGTCCTTGCAGAAAGCGGTGTTACCGAAGAACAGGCTGCCGTCATTGAAAAGACCTACGAAAATGTATTTGGCGAGGAACTTCCGGAAGCCGGTCAACTGGTCGATCCGAAGCTTGTGGAAGCCAACGGAAAGCGCAAGGAAAAGCTGGAGCTGGTAAAACAGGTCGAAAACTTAAAGCAGCAGCTTGAGGAGACGCGCTCCGTTCCGGTCTCGGAGGGAGATGCCGATGGCGAAGATGTCCCTGCCGTCAAGACCTACGATGTCATCCTGCGCGTCAAGCCGGAAAAAGTCGGACAGATTCACTCCCAGGTCATCGACGGACAGAAATGTCTGGTCATTCCGATGGATGAAGATGAGCACGCCGCTGTCAACGGTGTCAATACCACCGTATAATACGGATCGATGCAATCGATGACGTATGGAATATGTTCCATACCGGCAGAAGCCAGCAGTGACGGCATTCATGCCACCGTATCCTATTTTGCATAAAACCCGTCATGAAATGATTTCCTTTCTCATTTCATGACGGGTTTTTCATAACAATCCTGTTTCAGACGCAGGCACAGCGTTTATTGCGTCAGCCGCTCTCTGATATACTGCTCCATCTCATCCTTCGGTATGCCGAGTGTGAGCGAGAGTTCACTGTACAGTTCATTCTCCGCTGTCCGCATGTAGCGCTCGTCCAGCGCCGTGATCTTCTTCCCCTGTGCCGTGCGCTCCTGTTTTCTGATGTATAGTGTCTTTACAATGCTGACCCACGCACGATAATCGCAGGTGTTCATTGCCTCCTTGTATCTCGCCTCTCTCTGCCTGTCATCCGGCACCCAGAGCTGCTCGATCTTAGGCATATCCTCAATCAGCTGATCCGCTTCCTCCCTGGAAATCACTTTGCGCATCGTAATCTTCTGATTGTCCGTCGGTGCATAGATCCTTCCACTGCCATCGCCAACCGGGGCAAGAACATAATACAAACGGTCTTTGTCCGCCCCGGAAATGTCAATGTGGGTAATATCCTCAATCCGGCATACACCCTTCACTCCATACACAATATACTCACCGATCTCAAACATCTTCCCCGATTCTCCTTTCATCACAGTTTTAAAGCATCCATTTCTATTTTAACACGAAAAATCCCGATTTAATCAATATTTTCCGCTTTTTTCCAATTTTCGTAACTATTGCCAGAAAACAGGCGGCGTATGATTGTACATATTTGCCAAAATAGGAAGTAAAAAAGACTCCTGTCACAGAATTTTTGCGCCGGGCGCGGTCATGCGGCATGCTTCCCATTCGCGCGGTCACGCATCTTCACAACATATTTTTGTGTGACAGGGATGAATTCTCCCAATCGAGTAGGAGGCGGTGTATTGTTCACGTCTGTCCAAAATCTCTGCATCCGCTTTTTCAAATTGCTTGAAACTGTTGTTCTGTTTCGAGCTGCACAACAGTTTCAAGCAATTTGTCTTTGTCTGTGCCGTTTAATATACGCTGCACTATTTTTTTAGCATGGGCATCTTTATACGATCTTAATACAGTAAACCAGATCATTACACCTTTTTTTTATATTTCACGTTATACTCTTTGTAAGCAAGCAGAAAAAGGAGAAATATATATGCTTGAAATTATACATAGAAAAAAACGGCTGTCATCCTTTAAGCTGATTGCTCTGGGTTTTGCCGGAGTCATTGTACTTGGAGCACTTATCTTGATGCTACCATTTTCATCAAACACCGGATCTGTTACACCATTTCATGAGGCACTGTTCACTTCAACCTCCGCTGTTTGCGTTACGGGGCTTGTTGTGCAGGATACAGGCAGCTATTGGTCCGCTTTCGGGCAGGCGGTGATTTTGCTGCTTATTCAGATAGGCGGACTTGGCGTTGTGACGGTTGCTGCAACATTTGCCATGCTTTCCGGCAGAAAAATATCGCTGATGCAACGCAGCACCATGCAGGATGCCATTTCAGCCCCAAAAGTCGGCGGCATCGTTCGCCTGACTCGCTTTATTGTACGTGGGACTTTTCTGATCGAACTTATCGGAATGTTTGCCATGCTACCGGTATTTTGCAGAGATCACGGTTTCAAAGGAATTTGGATGGCGGCGTTTCATTCGGTCTCCGCTTTTTGCAATGCAGGATTCGACATACTCGGCACCACCGAAAACAAATATCCATCTCTTACGGGATACGTCGGAGAGCCGACAATAAACATTGTAATTATGATTTTAATTATCGTGGGCGGCATTGGCTTTTTGACTTGGGATGATATCTGTACAAACAGGTGGCATTTCAAAAAATACCGTATGCAAAGCAAGGTAATATTAGTAACATCGGTGATTCTTATTATCGTCCCCGCAATATTTTTTTTCCTCTTCGATTTCACAGGACTGCCGCCCGGTGAGAAGATCCTTGCCTCGCTTTTTCAGTCTGTCACACCGAGAACCGCCGGATTCAACACCGCCGACCTTACCGCCATGACTGAATCTTCCAAAGCAATTATGATCCTGCTGATGCTTGTCGGCGGCTCACCCGGTTCCACCGCCGGCGGTATAAAAACGACTACGCTTGCCGTTCTGATCTTGAACGCATTTTCCGTCTGCCGTAAAAAAAACGATACTGAAGTCTATGGCAGACGGCTTGAATGCTCGGCGGTAAAAAGCGCCTCAACCATCGCCGTAATATATTTCCTGTTATTTTTTATCGGCGGCATTATTATCAGCACGGCAGAAAGTATGCCGCTTAGCGCCTGCCTTTACGAAACGGCATCCGCCGTCGGAACGGTCGGCCTTACACTCGGCGTAACGCCGCAGCTCAGTGTTTTTTCTCAGTTTATTTTGATCGTCTTAATGTATCTGGGAAGAGTCGGTGGACTTACCCTGATCTATGCGGCGATCTCTAATAAAAATCAGAGCGGTGCAAAACTGCCGCTCGAAAAGATCACAGTCGGATAAAGGAGTTACTGTTATGAAAAACATATTATTGATAGGTCTCGGCAGATTCGGTAAGCATATTGCTTTGCAACTGAACAAACTCGGGCATGAGGTGATGGCAGTAGACAGCAACGAAGAAAGAATAAATGAAATCCTGCCGATCGTCACCAATGCACAGATCGGCGACAGCACAAATACGGAGTTTTTAAAGTCGCTCGGTATCGGCAACTTTGATGTATGCATCGTCACCATCGGAGGTAATTTTCAAAACTCACTTGAAACTACTTCTTTGCTGAAAGAACTCGGTGCAAAATTAGTTGTGTCCCGCGCCGAGCGTGATGTACAGGCAAAATTCCTTCTGCGCAACGGAGCGGACGAGGTCGTTTACCCGGAAAAACAGGTGGCAAAATGGGCTTCTATTCGGTATACCGCCGACCACATTCGGGATTACATCGAGGTTGATGATTCTCATGCCATTTTTGAAGTAGAGGTACCAGAGGAATGGATCGGCAAAACCGTCGGAGAGCTCGACATCCGCAGGAAATACAGCATCAATATTATGGCGACTAAGGAGAACAGAAAAATCAATATGGCAGTTTCGCCGGAAACTGTTCTTACAGACAAGATCACACTTTTGGTTCTCGGTGCTTATAAAGAGCTGCAAAAGTGTTTTCGCATTTAACAGAGGTGAACGGCATTGGCTGAACTATTGCTGATTATCAGCTTGCTTGGCGTATTTGCTTTCGGCTTTTATCTTATGAGCAGGCTGGACCGATTTCTTGAGAAAAACAGGAAGGCGCTGTTAAAAGGAAACGAACCCCGTGAGTTTTCCGAAATTTTGCTGCCGCAAGGACTGTCCGACAGTGAGATATTAAGCGAGATCCGCCATTTTCGGGAAACACACGGAAAAGTCGATATTATCCTTTCTGACGGAAAAGAGGATGCGTTTTAGTTTACGGTAGAAGATTTTACGATTTTGTTGTATAATGAAACCAAAAAGGCGGTGAAACCGATGCAAATACAAACCGAACAGCCAAAAAACGGTGCGGACGAGCATATCCTTGTCTGCCTTTCCTCTTCACCGTCCAATGCACGGATCATACATACCGCCGCAAAGATGGCTAAGGTTCTTCATGCAAAATTTACCGCCATCTATGTGCAAACCGATTCGGTTGAAAGCGAAAAAAATCGGCTGCGGCTTGAACAAAACATTCAGCTTGCGCAAGGGCTTGGCGCTGAGATCATTATGACGCACGGCGAGGATGTGCCGCTACAGATTTCGGAATATGTCCGGCTTTCAGATGTGACCAAAATCGTGATCGGACAAAGCAGCGCCCGCCGCAGAGGACTGTTTGGAAAACCCACCCTAACTGAAAAACTGATTTCGGTCGCTCCCAATGTGGATATTCATATCATTCCAGACGCACTGAACTATGTAAGACCGCACCGGCGCCGTTTGCTTTTCGGTGCAGAAACACCTTCGTTGCGGGATATTGGCGTGACCGTTCTGTCACTTGCCGTATGCACGGCGATCGGTTTTTTGTTCGATCATCTCGATTTCCCCGACACAAATATCGTTACGGTCTACATTCTCGGCGTACTGATGATCTCCGTTTTGACCAAAGGATATCTTTGCAGTATGGCAGGCTCGCTTTTAAGTGTTGTATTGTTCGGATTTTTCCTTACCGAACCACAGCTATCATTCAAAACCTATGCTGTAGGCTATCCCGTTACCTTTGCCGTCATGCTGGTAGCTTCCGTTCTCACCGGCACGCTTGCCTCGAAGCTTAAGGATCATGCGAGACTTTCAGCTCGTTCTGCGTTCCGCACGCAGGTGCTGTTCGACACCGACCGTCTGCTGCAAAAAGCGAAAAGCAACGATGATATCTTAAGTGTGACCTGTATGCAGCTCTCTCGGCTGCTTGACCGCAGTATTGTTGCTTATACAAAAAGTGAAAATGGAATGTCGACCGGACGGCTTTTCGCCGAAAAAAAGTACACATACTCTGAAAATCTGCTGAACGCTGCAGAACAGAAAGCCGCAGAATGGGCATTTCAAAACGGTCGCCGTACAGGAGCAACAACAGCACAGTTCGGAAAATCCGAATGTCTTTATCTTGCGATCCGTGCAGGGGACAGAGTCTATGGAGTGATCGGAATACCGATGAGACCTGAAAAGCCCGATTCATTTGAAAACAGCATCGTGCTGTCAGTTGTAAACGAATGTGCTCTGGCAATGGATAATACACACAACGCTGCTGAAAAAGAACGTGCAGCAGATCTTGCAAAAAGCGAGCAGCTGCGCGCCGACCTTTTGAGGTCGATCTCACACGATCTACGCACGCCTCTTTGCTCGATTTCAGGCAATGCGGACACACTTTTGCATAACGGAAACTGCTTGGACGAAACGACAAAGCAACAGATATATAAAGATATATATGACGATTCCGAGTGGCTGATTGACGTAGTGGAAAATCTGCTGTATGTTACACGGCTGAATGACGGACGCCTGAAGCTGGAGCTTACCAACCAGCTTGTAGACGAAGTGATCAGTGAAGCCGTTTCACATTTGAAGCAGAAGTCTGTCGGGCACACGGTAACGGTGAAGTGTGACGATTTGATTCTTGCACGCATGGACGCACAACTTATCGTACAGGTCATCGTCAATCTTATCGACAACGCTTTGAAATATACCGAACAAGGCTCGGAGATCTGCGTAAGTGCAGAAAAGCAACGAAAATACGCCGTGATCCGTGTTGCAGATAACGGTAGCGGAATCCCCGACGATATGAAATCGCATATTTTTGAAATGTTTTATACTGGAAAAAGTACAGTTGCCGACAGCCGCAGAAGCTTTGGGATCGGTCTTACCTTATGCAAATCGATCGTAGAACTGCACGGCGGAACGCTGACGCTTAGGGATAATGTGCCGTGCGGCTGTGTATTTACCTTTACTTTACCGCTCAGCGAGGTGACTCTGAATGAATAAACCGCTTATACTTGTTGTGGAAGACGACCGCCCAGTCCGCAATCTGATCGTAACAACATTAAAGTCGCACGATTACCGTTACCTGACTGCGGAGAACGGACATGGTGCGATTATGGAGGCGACCTCCCATAACCCTGATATCGTTCTGCTGGATCTGGGTCTACCGGATATTGACGGCACACAGGTGATCGAAAGCATCCGCTCATGGTCGAATATGCCCATTATTGTGATCAGTGCGCGTAGCGAGGATCGTGATAAAATTATGGCACTTGACGCCGGGGCGGATGACTATTTGACAAAGCCATTTGGTGTAATGGAATTTGTTTCACGTATCCGGGCTTTGCTGCGACGATTTTCGAGCAAAAAGAAACAAATTTCTGTCATTGGAAACCGGCAGAAAATCGAATTAAATAAGGACGCCAGAGAAGTTTTTGTAAAAGGGGAAAAATGCCCGCTTACTTACAAAGAATTTGAATTACTGCAGGTACTGATGAGCCATGCAGACCAGGTGATGACAAGGGATTCTTTGATGGAGTTAATTTGGGGTGTTGATTTTTTTGGAGAATCGAGAACATTAGATATGCATATTCGGACGCTGCGAAAAAAACTTGGTGAAGCCGGCAGCCAGATACAAACGATACGAAATGTCGGATATTGTTTCCGAAAAACGGAGGATGAAACAGAATGAAAAAAAGGATGCAGTTAAACTTTATGGCAATTGCAATGATATCGATGATTGCCGTGTTGTTATTAACAACGGTTGTGTTTTATAATTTGTTTCAAAATGAGGTCATTGAGAATCTTCACACCTGTGCCGATATGTTAGGAGAGGATTTAGTAAATTATAAAGATACTGACCGCATTATCTCGCAGAAAAAAGTTGATAACATACGCGTGACACTGATTGACAAAGACGGAGTTGTCTTAGCTGATTCGGATGTAAATGCAGACGTTTTAGGAAATCATAAAGAACGTCCCGAAGTAAAAGAGGCGATAGAAAAGGGAAGTGGAAAATCCATCCGAACCTCTAATACATTATCTCATGCTTCTTATTACTATGCAATACGGTTAAGCAATGGTAATATTCTCCGTTTGGCAAAAGAAAGTCAGAGTTTTATTAGCTTTTTGATACGAGTTTCACCATTTATTGGAGGAATTGCGATTCTTTTGTTTGTGGTGTCTATCTTTTTATCAAGATTATTTGCGAAAAGTATTGTTAAACCGATTGAAATGCTTGCAAAGAACATGGATCGCGAGGAACTGGCAACCGGTTACAAAGAATTAACTCCTTTTTTGAATACGATTCAAAAGCAGCACCGGGATATTGTAAAAAGTAGTAATATGCGGCAGGAATTTACGGCGAATGTTTCCCACGAGCTCAA
>ERZ1106976.3941-NODE-3941-length-11006-cov-22.096795_pt1 | contig 11006 bp, 6 predicted proteins | sample MGYA00403687_ERZ1106976 | MGnify/ENA primary metagenome ERZ1106976 (study PRJEB35170, sample SAMEA104062446) | human gut metagenome | biome: human gut; feature: human-associated habitat; material: faeces | place: Denmark | collected 2013-02-22 ... | reverse complement strand
TTATAATATAAATTTCTATAAATCTATTTTGAGGTGCAGTCATGTCTGATTTTCAGTGCAAATTTTATCTTCTGGACGGCGCGGAAACGCTGGAGTGCAAAGATGGTAATGCAGAGTATGTCGCAAAAATAGCAGACCGTCCGTTTCCGGACAGCCTGCTGTCGTTCGTATATTATGACGTGAATCAATGGGAACCGCGTTTCCATGAAGCGGAGCGCTCGTTGATAAAGTTTTACCAGACACGGGACACAAAGTGCCTGAAGCCAGTACAAGAACTTCTGGACGATTTTAAGGACGAGCATCCTTATTTCTTCTACCTGTGGTTGGATTGGAGCAATAGATTAAAACAGGCGACACCGGATTGCAAAAATCCGACAAGGCTGCTGCCACACAAGGAATTGGCACACGTTCCGAGCAATCTGGCAAACATGCAGCAGCAAATTCTGCGCCTGTTCCAGACGGTGCTGGACGCAAGTATCACTGACGTGGATTTTTCCGTGCGGGTGCAAGCGTATGAACAAGCTCCATCTTTGCAGAAATTCGACTTCCAGCCGATGAAGATTTCGTTCGAGTTTGTAGAGGAGAAACAGTTCGCTGAGGTGCTATATCCACAAAATATGTACGACCTGATCGACTTTTCTCTGCGTGAGTGCATCCGGCAAAGGATTGCGATGCGCACCTGCAAGAACTGCGGTAAATATTTTGCGCTCACCGTTCACGGCAGCACAGAATATTGCAGCCGGGTATTTGACAACCGTGGCCGCACCTGCAAGGAAGTCGGTGCGATGCGGCAGTATCTGCAAAGCCACGCGCAGGACGAGCTGCTGAAAATTTATCGCCGCGAGTACAAGCGCCGCTTCGCATGGATCCGTGCGGGCAAAATCTCTCAGGAAGCGTTCTCGGCTTGGAGCAAAGAAGCGCAGAAGGAAAAAGAGAAGTGCGAAAACAACGAGATCTCGCAGAGGGAATTTACGCAGTGGTTAAAACGGTAAATCCATATTTTTTTATGAAAAGGCTTGCGCAAAGAATACATTTGTAGTACGATGGTAAATAAAGGGGTGGTACTGTTTGAATAAGCCGCGTTTGGAGATTCCAGTAAAAAAGTACACCGGTGAATCTGCTGTTATTTCCATGCGATTACCCCGTGATATGCTGCAGGAAATTGACACGATTGCAGCTGATACGGGTCGAACAAGAAATGAAGTTTTAACGCTCTGCATGGAGTTTGCATTAAATCATCTTGATAGGGGTTCCAAATAAAACCGAAAGAGGGAGAAAAGAATGGCGATTATCAAATGCAAAATGTGCGGCGGAGATATTGATATCTCGCCTGACAAGACCTTTGGGACGTGCGAATACTGCGGCAGCACGATGACTCTGCCGAAGGTAGACGATGAGCAGCGGGCGGCGGCGTTTAACCGCGGCAATCACTTTAGGCGCAGCGGCGAGTTTGACAAGGCGCTGGCCGTGTATGAGCGGATCGTTGCCGAGGACGACAACGACGCGGAGGCGCACTGGTGCTGCGCGCTGTGTCGGTTCGGCATTGAATATGTGGAGGACCCGGCGACGTATGAATGGCTGCCGACGTGCCACCGCGCGAGCTTCGACAGCTTTCTGGAGGATGTGGACTATCTGGCTGCGGTCGAGCATTCCGACGGCATTACCCGCCGCCAGTACCAGAAAGACGCAGCGAAAATCGCCGAGGTGCAGCGCGGCATCCTTGCCACGTCGCAGAACGAGCAGCCGTTCGACATCTTCCTCTGCTACAAGGAAACCGGCGAGGACGGCCAGCGCACGCACGACAGCCTGATGGCGCAGGAGGTCTATTATGAGTTGACAGAGCAGGGCTACCGCGTATTCTTCGCGCGCATCACATTGGAAGATAAGGCGGGCACGGAATATGAGCCGTATATCTTTGCGGCGCTGAACTCCGCGAAGGTCATGGTCGTGATCGGCACGAAGCCGGAGCATTTTAACGCCGTCTGGGTCAAGAACGAATGGAGCCGCTTCCTGTCCATGATGAAAAAGGACAGAAGCAAGCTGCTTCTGCCGTGCTACCGCGATATGGATCCGTATGATCTGCCGGAGGCACTGTCTGTGCTGCAAAGCTATGATATGAGCAAGATCGGCTTCATGCAGGATCTGATCCGCGGCGTCAAAAAAGTGATCGACGCGGGCAAGCCGCAGGAGGCTGCGAAAGAAACGGTCAAGGAGACCGTCGTGGTACATAACGAGGGCGGCAGCAACGTACAGGCGCTGCTCAAGCGCGGCAATATGGCGTTGGAGGACGGCGAGTGGGGCAAAGCAGACGAGTTCTTTGAACAGGTACTCAATCAGGACGCCGAGTGCGGCGCGGCGTATCTGGGAAAGTTCTTAGCAAGTAAAAAGTCAAAAAATGCGCAGGATTTTGTTCAGAGTTATCTGTCAACCGCAGAAGCAAGCGCACCAACGTCAAAGAACGCAGAAGCCTGCTCCGAGGATTCCGATTTTATTAAGGCCTGTATCGAGAAATACGTTATTGCCCCTTATTTGACTGAGAAAGAAATTCGGCAAGCGTTGGTTTTCAACCGTGCTTACTGCGCAGAGCGCTCCGCGTTTTTCCAAACAGCAGTAGATACGGCAAAAGAACTTCTGGATCGCGACAAGAACTTTGTTCGTGCAGAGAAATATTCCTCCGGCGACGCAAAGGAACAATGCGAGATTTTGCGCACGGGTCTTGTGGATGCCCTGCATCAAAAAAGCGAAGAAAGCAAGCAGGCGGAAAACGCAGAACAAGCACATATTTCCGAAGCCTATCGAGCGTTTCTGCACGAAGCTGAACAGCGCCTAGCGGTCAGGCACAAAGAATCTCTCGCTCAGAAACAAGAAGCTGATGCTGAAAAACAACGACGCCGCATGGAGCAGGAAAAGCTTGAGCAAGAAGAAGCAGCAAAAGAAGCAAAACGGAAAAAAGTCAGAATTATCATTGGCGGAGTTGTTTTGGCTGCAATCGCTATCGTCATTATCGTGACGCAGATTATCGTCCCCTCCGCAAACTATTCTAAAGCTGCGGAACTGCAGGCTGCTGGCGACTATGATGCGGCAATTGCCATGTATGCAGAGCTTGGAGATTTCAAAGATTCTGCGGATCTGAAAGCACAGGCCGAGGCGAAAAGGCGGGAACTGTTGAATGCACAGGCATATGCTGACGCAGAAGCGCTCTTGACAAATAATGACTTCGACGGTGCGATTGAGGGGTTCAAAAAAATCAGCGGATATAAAGATGCAGACGAACGTGCGTTGGAAGCGTGTTACCAAAAAGCTGATTCGTTGCAGGCTGCAGGGAATGATAAAGCGGCTGCAATTGCCTTTGGGCAGTTGGCTGGATATAAAGATTCAAGAGAACGCAGCATCACATTATGGAATTCAATCACAGAGTATCCCACAATTGCGACTGGACGCCGCCATACAGTTGGAATCAGGGCAGACGGAACTGTCGCTGCAATCGGTGAAAACGATGATGGACAGTGCGGGACATCTGCGTTTAGCGATATAATTGCTGTTGCTGCCGGAAATTTTCATACGGTCGGATTGATGGCTGACGGAACAGTTGTATCTTGTGGAAAAACGACCAACAAACAATGTGATGTATCGTCTTGGGAAAATATTGTATCAATTGCTGTCGGTGGAAACCACACTGTTGGATTAAAAATAGATGGGACAGTTGTTGCTACAGGTAGCAACAACTGCGGACAATTAAATGTCTCTTCATGGAGTGATGTTGTTGCAATTTCAGCAAGCATTTCTCATACTGTTGGATTAACTGCCAGCGGAAAAGTGGTCGCAGTTGGTAGCAACAATAATGGGCAGCTGCACGTCTCGGGTTGGAGCAGTATCATTGCGATTGCAACGGGAGAACGACACACGGTTGGCCTTCGTTCGAATGGAACTGTAGTCGCTGTTGGCAATAATGCTGACGGACAATGTGATGTTTCTGATTGGACTGATATTGTTGCAATTGCGGCTGGCACAAACTTTACAGTTGGCTTGAAATCTGATGGAACTGTTATAGCAACGAGCGTTCCTAAGGGCAGTATGTACTATTATGGACAGAATAATGTTACAACCTTTACAGGCATTGTAGAAATTGTGGCGAATGGCTATCAATCCATCGGTCTGAAATCAGATGGCACCGTTGTCGCAGTCGGAAACAACGACTACGGTCAGTGCGACGTCTCCAGCTGGACGAACATCAAACTTCCCAACTGATAGAGAAAGAAGGACGAGAAGATGGCGATCATTAAATGCAAAATGTGCGGCGGGGATATTGAGATCTCTGCGGACAAGACTTTTGGAACGTGTGAATACTGCGGCAGCACGATGACGCTGCCAAAGACGGACGACGACCAGCGGCTGAGCTTATTCAACCGCGGTACGCATCTGCGGCGGAACGGTGAATTTGACAAGGCCGCGGCGATCTACGAGCGACTGATCGGCGAGAATGACGCGGACGCGGAGGCGCACTGGAATCTGCTGCTCTGCCGGTACGGCATCGAGTACGTGCAGGATCCGGCTTCCGGCGAGCGTATCCCGACGTGCCACCGCGCGAGCTTTGACAGCATTCTGAACGACGTGGACTATCAGGCTGCGCTGCAATACTCCGACGGCGTGGCGCGGAGCCTGTACGAAAAGGAAGCGCAGCGCATCGCGGCGCTGCAAAAGGACATTCTGGCGATCTCGCAGAAGGAAGCGCCGTTCGACGTGTTCATCTGCTACAAGGAATCCGATGAGAGCGGCAAACGCACGAAGGATTCCGCGCTGGCGCAGGATATTTACTACCAGCTCACCGACGCAGGCTATAAGGTGTTCTTTGCGCGCATCACGCTGGAGGATAAGCTTGGGCAGGAATACGAGCCGTACATCTTCGCCGCCCTGCACTCGGCGAAGGTCATGGTCGTGGTCGGCACGAAGCCGGAATATCTGAACGCCGTCTGGGTCAAAAACGAGTGGAGCCGGTATCTGGCGCTCATGCGCACCGACCGCAGCCGTCTGCTCATCCCCTGCTACCGCGATATGGACCCGTATGATATGCCGGAAGAACTCAGTATGCTGCAAAGTCAGGATATGGGCAGGATTGGATTTATTCAGGATCTCATCCGGGGTGTCAAAAAAGTCGTAGATGCGGCAAAGCCGCAAGAGGCTGTGACCGAAACTGTCAAAGAGACAGTCGTGGTACATAACGAGACGAGCGGCAACGTGCAGGCGCTGCTCGACCGCGGGCAGATGGCGCTGGAAGACGGCGAGTGGACAAAGGCCGATGAATTCTTCGAGCAGGTGCTCAACCAAGACGCAAAATGCGGCGCAGCGTATCTGGGGAAGTTTTTAGCCAAGGCGCGCAAGGCGAACGTACAAACCTATGTGCAGAGCATCTGTACAGGGATCACCGCTGATGCGCCGACGAAGCGCAATGCCGAGGCGTGCGCAGAGGATCAGGCGTTTATTGATGCGTGCGTAAAGAACTATCAGGTGCCGGAGTATTACGACCCTACGGATATCCGTACAGCGCTGCGTTTTGACCGGGGCTATTGCGCTGACCAAGCGGCATATTTCCGCGACGCGCAGAAAAAGGCCATGCAGCGGCTTGACGACGACCGGAATTTCGCCCGCGCGGAGAAATTCGCCGACAGCGAGACAAAAGCGCAGTGCGAAGCGCTGCGCACCGGTCTGACGAATGCCCTGTGGCAGCAGGAACAAAAAGCAGAACAGGAAGCCGCTGCGGAAAAGCAGCGCGTCACCGAGGCTTATCACACATTCCTGAAAGAAACCGAGCCGAAGCTGGCCGCAAAGCAGAAGCAGGGCCTCGCAAAGCAGAAGCAGGGCCTCGCAAAGCAGGAAGATGCGCAGAAACGCAAAGCGGAATTTGAACGTCTGCGTGCGGAACAGAAAAAGCGTGCGGAGGAAGCGGAGAAACTCGCCGCGCAGGAGGCAAAGCTAAAGGCTGCGAAAGCCGCAAAAACGAAAAAACTCACGCTCATCTGTGCTGTAGCAGCAGCTGCTATCATTGCGGTGGTGCTGATCGTCATTAAAGTCATCATTCCATCTGTAAACTATTCCAAGGCTGAGAAATTGCTAGCTGTCGGAGACTACGATGGTGCAATCACCGCCTTCACAAACTCAGGTGACTATAAGGATGCGGCTGAGCAATTGGCCCAGGCAAAAGATCAGAAAGAAAACGAGCGTCTTGCCAGAGAAGCTGCCGAAGCGGAAGCCAGAAACGTGCAGGCATATGCCGATGCGGAAACGCTGCTGACAAACGGGGATTACGACGGCGCTATCGCTGCATTTACGAAACTAGGTGAATATCAGGATGCCGCTAGCCGGGTAAAAGATGCAGAAGCGCAAAAACAAGAAGCAGAAGATGCACGGGCATATCAGGAAGCGGTTTCTTTGCAAGAAGGCGGTGATTATGAGAAAGCTGCTGACGCATTTGCCTCACTGGGTAGTTACAATGATGCTGCTGAACAGATGAAGGAATGCAAATATCTGATAGCCGATCAGTTCCAGACACAGAATGAAACGGCGAAGGCCGCAATTGCCTTTGGCAAATTAGCTGGATACAAGGATGCAAAAGAACGGAGCTTTGCATTATGGAATAGCGTAGCGGAACGAGAAAGCATTGTTGCTAAAAACAATGATACTGTGGGATTAAAGACGGATGGCAGTGTGGTTGTTGCAGGACAAAATAGTGATAGATTCCGCAGCGTCTCCGATTGGACAGACATAGTAGCGATATCCGTAGGTTATCAACATATTGTTGGTTTGAAATCAAATGGAACAGTAGTCGCAGCAGGTCGGAATCAAGAAGGTCAGTGTGATGTTGCAGGTTGGACAAATATTGTAGCAATTTCGGCAGGAACTTCCCACACAGTTGGCTTGAAAGCTGATGGATCCGTTGTTGTGACAAAGCATATTGAAGGAGAAACAAGCCTCGCTTATTACGGCGAAGGCGATGTCTCTAACTGGTCTGATATCGTAGCCGTTTTGGCAACTGGGTCAGCTACAATTGGTCGAAAGGTAGACGGGACGGTAGTTGCATGCGGATATAATGATGAGGGCGCCATAAATGTTTCTGGCTGGAGAGATATCACTGCCATTGCAGCAGGGCGCCAATACACAATCGGATTAAAATCAAACGGGACAGTAGCTGCTGCCGGATATAACAACGACGGCAGATGCGATGTTTCTGGCTGGACAAACATCATAGCGCTATCTGCAGGTAATGCGTATGCAGTTGGACTAAAATCAAATGGAACAGTCGTCGTCACGGGTAAAAACAGACATGATGAATGCAACGTTTCCGATTGGACAGATATAGTAGCCATCAGCGCCAACTCTTTTCATACAGTTGGGTTGAAAAGAACTGGAACTGTCGTCTCGGTCGGTTGGAATATCGCTGGTGAGTGTAATGTATCCAGCTGGACAAACATTGTAGCAATACGTGCTGGCGAGACTCATACAGTTGGAGTAAAGGCGGACGGAACAGTTGTAGCTACAGGTCAAAATAATGATGGACAATGCAACGTTTCCAGCTGGACGGATATCAAAATTCCTCAGATAAATGAAACAAACTAAAAGGGATATGTATTATGGACTTTTCAAAATCTGAAATAGATCAAGCGTTTCGTATGATTTCAGCACGATATTTTGAAAGAAATTTCGGAACAATGGCAAAAACAGACTTTGAAACATTACTTTTTAGCATCTATATTGAGCATCTGCTTGACAACAATCAACCATTTGACGATTACGCAATGTCCAAGGCATTGGGGATTACGCAAAGTAAAGTACGGACGCTTAAACTGCGAAAGGAACTGCAATATCCCAGAGCTAAGTTTGATTGGATTAAGGCTTTTGCAGATGATTTAAAAAGAGCTTCCTTTGATGCAGAAAGCAAAAAAGTTCGAGTTCTTATATCCGATGTTAACGTGCTTACGGAATTGCGCTATTTCATGGAGAAAAATGGTTGGTATGATGAGTATCAATTAAATCCAAGGTTATTCCAATGCCGTGTGGATTTCTTTCTGAACATCATATCCAAGTTGGCAGAAGAATCGCTGTCGCTTGATGATGAAGCCGAAAGGGCGATTAAAGAGATAGAGAAACAGACACCGGATGGCGTTGTGAAAAAAGCATTGAAGGACATATTGAATGGTTCTGTAGTCGACGGAGCAAAAAAACTGTTACTATATGCAGGAAAAGAAATCGGAGTAAAGGTACTGAAAAAAATACCTGTAGCTGGGGCAACTGCTTCAGAAATTGCGGCGGCGCTTATTGATGTGATAAGCGAAAAGAATGAAGGGAAAGAAGCATGAGTAAATTTGTGATTGAATGCCCCAACTGTGGGAAATTTGCGGAGGCCAAGACAGGCTTCTTTGCGCGAAAAAAGATCGACTGCGCGTGCGGCTATACGATCAACGTGCGCACGGACAAGCTGGCGGGGCGGGAGTGCCCGCACTGTGGGAACATGGTCGTGTTTGACCAGTCCAAGGGTGAAAAGGCGCTTTGCCCGGTCTGCCATGAACCAATCAACACGATGGCGGAGCAGTCCAACACCGTAGAGTTTTCCTGTGCACAGTGCGGCGTGCGTCTGCGCACGAATAAGGCTGCGGCGACCTATACCTGCCCCGTCTGCGACTGCGTGAACGATGTCGCCGAGCGGGTCGCGACTGAAAAGATTAAAAAGGATGGCTTGGCGAGCATCATCAAATACGAGGGCGACAACGAAACGCTCGTCTGGAAGCACCCGATTGAGGATTTCAACTTCGGTTCGCAGCTGATCGTCCACGAGAGTCAGGAAGCAATCTTCTTCCGCGATGGGCAGGCGCTCGACCTCTTTGGCGCGGGCCGCTATACGCTGCAGACACAGCAGCTGCCGCTGCTGGAGAAAATTTATAAGCTCCCGACCGACACCGAGGGTACGTTCCATTCCGAGGTCTACTTCGTCAACCTCGCCACCCAGATGGGCGTCAAGTGGGGCACGGACAGCAAGGTGCGTCTGTTTGACCCCGCCTCCGGCTTACATATCGAGCTCGGCGCGTCGGGCGAGTTTAACATCCGTGTAACTGACTCGCGCAAGCTGCTGCTCAAGGTCGTCGGCACGACGGGTGGGCTTGGGCAGGAGCAGCTGCTCGGCATCGGAAACGGAAAGGGCTTCTTCCGCTCGATGGTCATGACGCAGGTCAAGAGCTACCTCGCGCAGACGATCAAGGAAAATGCGATCAACATTCTGGAGATCGACGAGCACCTCATGGCGCTCTCCGGCGCGCTGCGCGAGCGGATCAATGCTGCGCTGGATGAGTATGGTCTGACCATGCCGGAATTTTACGTCAGCCGCATCGTAACGCCGGACGACGATCCCAATTTCCGCCGCATGAAGGAGCAGTACGCCGAGCAGTATCTGCTCGTCCGGCAGGAGAACATCCGCAAGGCTGAGGCGGAAGCCGCAGCAGACCGCAAGGCAGTCGAGGCGCAGACAGCGGCTAGAATGAAGATCATCGGCGCGCAGGGCGAGGCGGAAGCCCTCAAGATCCAGAAGCAGGCGGAAGCAGAGGCTTATCGGATGCAGGCCGAGGCAGAAGCCGCCGAAATGCGCATGAAGGGCTACACCTATCAGCAGGAAACGTCCCGGCAGGTCGGGCTGGAAGCGATGAAAAATGGTCTTGGCGGCGGCGCGAACGCCGCTGGTGCGCTGGGCGACCTCGCGGGGCTTGGCGTGAGCCTCGGCGCGATGAGCAGCGTCATCGGCATGACGAAAGATGCTTTGAGCCCCATGACACAGGATGCCGCGCAGATGGGCGCGGCAGTCGGTGCAGCCGTCACAGGCGGCTGGGATTGCCCGGCGTGCGGCCACAAGAACATTACTACGAACTTCTGCCCCGATTGCGGCAGCAAAAAGCCGGAACCGAAAACCGGTTGGGACTGCGCACAGTGTGGCACGAAGAACATCCAGAGCAGATTCTGCCCGAATTGCGGCGCAAAGAAGCCGGAAGAATCAAGCGGCTGGAGTTGCCCAGAATGCGGCACAAAAGATATTCTGAGCAAGTTCTGCCCGAACTGCGGCGCACGGAAACCGGAAGAAAAACACGGCTGGATCTGCCCGGAGTGTGGTGCAAAGGATATTATGACAAACTTCTGCCCGAACTGCGGACGGAAGAAAGATGAGTCCTGCTGATTGGAGGGATAGATGATGAAACTAAGCAAAGGAAAATTTCAGACGATTCTGATCCTCGCCATTGTGCTGGCTGCATATCTGGTGCTGGCATTCGTGATCCCGTTTGCAAAGACCGCTGTGTTCTGGCTGGCGCTGGTGTTCACATTGGCGGCGTTCGGCGTGCAGCTGTATGTTCTGAAGCTGTCGTTTACAAAAGGTAAGGACGCGCGCAGCAAATTCTACGGTTTCCCAATCGCGCGTATTGGTGTCGTGTATTTGATCGTGCAAATCGCGTTGAGCTTTTTGTTCATGGCAATCGCAAAATTCTGCGCAGCATGGATCGCAGGCATTGTTTTTGTACTGCTGTTGGCTGTCGCTGCTGTTGGCGTTATTGCTGCAGATGCAATGCGCGACGAGGTAGAGCGTCAGGATGCACAGCTCAAAACCGACGTGGCCGCCATGCGCGCGCTGCAATCCCGTGCAGCTGCACTGGTTTCTCGCTGTGAGGATGCAGCGTTGAAGTCTGATGCACAGAAGCTTTCCGATGCCTTCCGCTACAGCGACCCCGTGACAAATGCCGCAACGAAGGACATCGAGCACGAGCTTTCTGCCTGCATGGATGAGCTGGAGCGCGCCATGCTGGACAATGACGCCGAGAGCGCAAAAGTTCTAATGAAGCGCACCGCCGCACAGTTGGCAGAGCGGAACCGCCTGTGCAAGCTGAACAAGTAAATTTCCTTACCAGCCTTAATACCAATCAACCTAATCATAACCACCGGCCGTGCCGGTGGTTTGCACAGGCCCCCTTGGGGCCTAT
>ERZ1106976.3927-NODE-3927-length-11080-cov-4.174875_pt1 | contig 11080 bp, 8 predicted proteins | sample MGYA00403687_ERZ1106976 | MGnify/ENA primary metagenome ERZ1106976 (study PRJEB35170, sample SAMEA104062446) | human gut metagenome | biome: human gut; feature: human-associated habitat; material: faeces | place: Denmark | collected 2013-02-22 ... | reverse complement strand
GCGGATTTCATCCGCAAAACCCGATTTCGTGGGACAGTCGCACGTTGGTGCGACTGTCCCTATTGCCTTAAGAAAGTATGATAGGCGTTTTTATAGGGTTTTATTGAATATGATTTACAGCAAGCTTGACAAATCCGAAAGCGCGTGGTAATATATCAAAGGATACAGATTATGAAGGAGAAAAAATTGAAAAGACTGTTTACTCTTCCGAATATGCTGACCTGTTTGCGTATGGTCGGTGCGGCATCACTGTTATTTTTTGCCCTGCCGTCGTCAGCATTTTATGCTGTCTATGCAATAAGCGGAATTACCGATATGCTGGACGGTTTTCTTGCCAGAGCGATGAAGCAAGAGAGCGAATTTGGTTCCAGACTTGACAGCGTGGCTGACTTACTGTTTTATTCGGTAATGATTTTCAAAGTATTTCCGTTTTTATTAGAACAGATGCCGATGTGGCTTTGGTATCTTGTCGGAGCAATTGTATTGATTCGTGCAGGTTCATATTTTGTTGCTTTCTGTAAATATCACCGTTTTGCTTCTCTGCATACTTATATGAATAAGCTGACCGGACTTCTGATTTTTCCTGTGCCATATTTACTGAATTGGTCGTTCGTTAATATATACTATACGATTATATGTATCTCTGCGGGGGTTGCTTCATCGGAGGAACTGTTAATCCATCTTCGTGAGCCAAGCTACAACGAGCGCAAAAAAACAATTTTTGATGGGAGAAGAAAAGGATCGTGATATCCGATACCGTAAAATACCGAAGAATACACGGTGATGCAGATCTGATCGTTTTTAGGAAAAATGAGAGAGGCACCGTGTTTTCAAGGGAGAACGCTGAAGTATTTTATGTTACGGTCGAGAAAGAGGGCTGGCATTTTTGCCGAAGCCTGATAACGAAGTACAAAAAACGTTTATCATACAAAAAAGTATGGTAAACGTTTTTGCTTTACATACCTTGCCCCGAAGGCGTAGTGTGTTATACTTTATATTTGTTTGAGTGAAATATTTTTTACGGTAAAATGTGAAATAAAATACCACCCTTGGATTCGCCTCGATCGGGGCGAGATAAAATCCACCCATTCGCCCGTCGAGGCGAAATTCGCATTCCGAAGGAATAGTTCACTGCAAAAGGCAATTTCGTCTACCCGTAAGAGTGGATTTCGTTATGAACGCGCCGATAAGCCGATAATTTGAGAATAAACCTTGGTTATTGGACGCGTTCATTGAAGTACAGTCCTTTCTATTTGGCGGAGTCGGCAGTTTTTATCGACGGTTTGCCGCCTGACCTTTGCGCGTGCCAAGCATTGAGGTGTTTTTATTTATTTAGATTTAGCTCAGCAAAAGTTCCAGCAGGCTTTTTGCAGGCTCCGTTTTCACAGAGATAAAATTGTGCACCGTTCTCCGGAATCGGATAAGAGGCGGTAAAGGGCGCGATTTCTGACAGCAGATCTTGATTTACGGAAGTTTTATGGAGGATAACCAGATCGTCTGCTGGATGGGTTCTTAAATATCCAATAAGCTCTTCCGGCAATTGTTCGCTGCAAATTATCAGTTCTCTGTGAGGAAAGAGAGCACCGAAAAACGCGAGAAGGGAAAAGCAGTAACCGGCAGGGTACTCATGTATTCTTCCGGTGATATAGCGGAGCTGTTTATCTGCCCTTGTGCGCCATTCGTTTTCTCCGGTGAGCGCTGCAAGACGTACAAGAACCTCGGCGGCAACTGAATTTCCGGAAGGAATTGCGCCGTCATACAGTTCTTTCGTGCGTGCTATAAGCTTTTCAGCATCGTCGGCAGTCATGAAATAACCGCCGTTTTCTTTATCCTCAAACAGTTCTGTCATCTGACGGGCGCGTATGATTGCCTGTTCTAAATATTGAATATCGAAAGTGGCATTATACAGTTCAAGCAGTGCGAGCGCGCAAACGGCATAATCGTCGAGCTGACCGCGGTTTGCTGCCTCTCCGCCGCAAAACCTTAAATACAGACGGTTATATTGGTCTGTCATATTTTTTTGTATAAAATGATATGCGTCGACTGCTGCTTCTGTGTATTCCTTTCGGTTAAGAATCTTCCCGGCGCGTATCAATGCGATTACCGTCCATGCGTTCCACGACAGAAGGATTTTTTCATCACGATGAAGCTGAATACGTTTTTTTCTGTATTCCCGCAGATGCTTCAGTTCTTCGTTGTCCGCCCATGATAAATGGTTTCCTTCGCCTATACGGTTGGGAATATTACCGCCTGCGAAATTCCCTTTTTCAGTGATATGATACCGCCTGCAAAACTCCGTTCCTTTTTCTCTGCCGAGAATATCGATGATCTCTTGACGAGTGAAAAGATAGTATTTGCCTTCTTCTCCTTCGCTGTCGGCGTCCTGCCCGCAGAAAAAACCGCCGTCCGGGTTCTTTAGTTCTCTTAGAATATAATCGGCGGTTCTACCGGCAATTTCCGCGTAGCTTTCTTTTCCTGTCAATTGATATGCTTCAAGATATGCGGGAATTAGAAGGGCATTGTCATAGAGCATTTTTTCAAAGTGAGGAATTAACCATTTTTCGTCGGTGGCGTATCTTGAAAATCCTCCACCGATTTGATCGAATATGCCGCCGCAAGCCATTGAGAAGAGGGTATGCTGAACTATATCCAAGGCTTCGGCATCTCCGCCGTTTTCATAATAACGCATCAAAAACATCAGACTGTGAGGCGTGGGAAATTTCGGAGGCTCTCCAAAGCCGCCCCAGATTCTATCGTATCTTTTTTTTAGAAGCAAAAAGGCGTCGTTCGTCATAGCTCTGCGGGGTGATGCCAAATCATTTTTTTCTTTTTTGAATACAGCTTTTGTTATTTTAAGTCCAGCGTCGCAGAGACGTTCACGATCGTTCTTCCAGAGCAGAGCCGTTTTTTCCAGAAGCTCGGTAAGACCGGGCTGCCCATCGTAGCCTTTTCTGGGGAGATAAGTTCCCGCAAAGAACGGAGCTTGTTCCGGCGTCATAAGAATGGTCAGCGGCCAGCCTCCTGATCCGGTTAGAGCCTGACACACGCTCATATATACCGCGTCAATATCCGGACGCTCCTCTCTATCGACTTTAATACATACGAATCCCTGAAGGAGAGCGGCAATTTCTTCATCCTCAAAGGATTCTTTTTCCATTACATGACACCAATGACAGGTGGAATATCCGATACTGAGAAAAATGGGCTTGTTTTCGCGTTTTGCTTTCTCAAAGGCTTCCTTTCCCCAGGGATACCAATCGACGGGATTGTCCTTGTGCTGTAATAAATACGGCGATTTTTCATTTTTTAGACGGTTTGGCATAACTACCTCCGCAATTTACGATATTATGTTTTGAGTATATCCATAATTTCATTCTGCTAATCGGATTTGTTGTTTTTTGAGCGAAATAAGACACTCGTGTCTCAGAAGACAGCGGATGTTGAGGTACATATGGAGTGTTGTTTTGAGAGCAGCGCCTTGGAAATTGGCATCGAATAATATCCGACGGAACAGCAATTTGGCAGAAGAAATATTTTCAATTTTCTGGAATTTGCTGTAATATCGGCATAATGATTTTTCTTTTCGCATATTCATGATTATAAAAATCTTTGCTGCCGTTGAAATAATCCGGTGTTGATCGGAACAAGAATTATAATCGAATCAAGGACGCCTCTAAAAAATCACTATCCCAAACCGGTTCGAGCTGTTTTCTGTCATTGGTCACAAAAATTCTTGACAGATATACGCTGTCTGCGGGATTTTTGTTTAGACTGACGAAAAATCTCTTTGCTGTCTATGAACATTGCATTTTTAGAGATACCCTTAAACGAAACGTTTTTGTGATAATGAAGCAGTATTTGATAAAGAATTCAGAGTAAAAACTGAGAATTTGCTGTTCTTTCCGTATAAAAGTTTCAGTGAAAATACATGTGATTTATTATCGTATACAAGAACAAACGGATCTTTCAAAAGCAGACGCGCGGTATTACTTTTATGAAGCCGCCTGCACAGGACTTATCCGTGCGGAGACATTGCTTTTCTTCTTTCCGAAAGCATTCTGTTTAAGCTTTCTGAGGTTCAGTCCGCTCATAATGCCAAATGTATTTTTACGGCGGATTTTTAATTTCCGATTATAATGTATAATGCTGTATCATTTTTGATCATAATACTTGACAAAGCGCCGTAAATATGGTAATATAATTAGAACATAGGGAGTAGTTTGCGTATGAACTGCGTTTCAAGTCAACAACCCACGGCTCTGTTCCGATTGGCTTGAATTAAAGAACGAGACTATGTGCGGCGTAGAGTCCGTACATTTCTCGTTTATTTTTTTGCGGTTTACGCGGCTATATGAAAGGAAGGGGAAAACCCAAATGAAGCAATATCTTTCCGAAAAGGAAGAAGTATTGAAAGAATTGAAAACCACCTCTCAAGACGGTCTTGCCTCATCAGAAGCAGAGGCAAGACTTGCTGTTGACGGCAAAAACAGGCTTGCAGAGGGGAAAAAGGTAACGCTTTTTCAAAGGCTGATTTCGCAAATCGCAGATCCGATGGTACTGGTGCTTATCGGTGCGGCAATCGTATCGGGAATCACTTCGGCAATCGAGCATGAATCTCCGACCGATGTTTTCATCATTCTTGCAGTGGTTGTTATTAATACGGTTCTCGGTGTGGTTCAGGAAAGCAAAGCCGAAAAAGCAATTGACGCGCTTAAGGAGATGGCGGCGGCGACCTCTAAGGTTATTCGCGACGGCAAGCATATTACGGTAAAGAGTGAAGAGCTTGTCTGCGGAGACATTGTTATTCTTGAAGCGGGGGACGCGGTCCCTGCCGACGGGCGGATCATCGAATCGGCAAGCCTCAAAATTGAGGAAGCGGCTCTTACCGGAGAATCGGTTCCTTCGGAGAAGGTAGATACCGTACTTAAAGCTTCTGATAACGGGGATGTTCCGCTCGGAGACCGTAAGAATATGTGCTATATGGGTAGCGTTGCGGTTTATGGCAGAGGAAAAATGGCTGTTACCGCCACCGGAATGAATACCGAAATGGGTAAGATAGCAACGGCTATTACCGAAGCAGAGGACGGTGAGACGCCTCTCCAGAAAAAGCTTTCCCAGCTCAGTAAGATTCTGACAAAGCTGGTTCTCGGCATTTGTGTGTTTATGTTTGTATTCAGCCTGATCAGAAACGGCAGGTTTGATTCCAAAACAGTTCTTGATACCTTTATGCTGGCGGTAAGTCTTGCGGTTGCGGCGATCCCTGAGGGGCTTGCGGCGGTCGTTACGATCGTACTTTCCATGGGCGTTACGAAAATGTCGAAGCAAAATGCTATTATACGGCGTCTTACTGCTGTTGAAACGCTTGGCTGTACCCAGATAATCTGTTCCGATAAGACAGGAACCCTTACGCAAAATAAAATGACAGTCGTTGACCATTGGGGAAGTGATGAGAAGCTTCTTGCCTCCGCCATGTCGCTTTGTTCTGACGCGGAGCCGGATGAAAGCGGGAATGCAGTCGGAGAACCGACGGAATGCGCCCTTGTCAATTATGCCACTTCTCTCGGCTTAAAAAAGCCGGAGCTTAAGGCGCTCTTTCCGAGAATCGGAGAAGCTCCGTTCGATTCTATGAGGAAAATGATGTCTACCGTCCACAGTAATAACGGAGAGACGATTCAGTATACAAAGGGAGCCCCCGATGAGCTTCTTTCGCGCTGTTCGCATATTCTTGTGAACGGGAGTGCGGTTGTTCTTACCGATGCGTATCGTGCGGAGGTGCTTGCAAAGAATACGGAGTTTGCCACAAAAGCCTTGCGTGTTCTTGCTTGTGCATATAAAAAGTGTTCGTCAGTACCGTCGGATTACAGTCCTGAAACACTTGAGCAGGATATGACTTTTATCGGTCTTGTTGGAATGATTGATCCTGTGCGTCCGGAGGTAACCTCAGCTGTTGCCGAGTGTGTACGGGCGGGAGTGCGTCCGGTAATGATCACAGGCGACCATAAGGACACTGCCGTGGCAATTGCCAAAACGCTCGGAATCATCACCGACGCTTCACAGGCAATTACCGGCGCCGAGATCGATCAATACAGCGACGAGGAATTTAACGAGCTTGTGACGAAATATTCGGTATATGCCCGTGTACAGCCGGAGCACAAGGTTCGTATTGTAAACGCATGGCGCAAACGCGGCTGTGTTACTGCTATGACGGGAGACGGTGTGAATGACGCTCCTTCTATAAAGAATGCCGATATCGGTATCGGTATGGGGATAACCGGAACGGATGTCACAAAGAATGTTGCAGATATGATTCTTGCCGATGACAACTTTGCTACAATTGTCAGCGCAGTTGCAGAGGGAAGACGTATTTTCGATAATATTTGTAAATGTATTCAATTCCTGCTTTCTTCCAATCTCAGCGAAGTTATCAGTATTTTTGTTGCCACTCTTTGCGGATTTACGATTCTGAAGCCTCCGCACATTCTCTTTATCAATCTCGTGACCGATTCGCTTCCCGCGCTTGCTCTTGGTGCTGAGAAGGCTGAACCCGATATCATGACGCGCAAGCCGAGAAAAAGCAATGAGGGTATTTTTGCGAATGGAATGGGCTTCAATGTCTTTTATCAGGGACTCATGATTTCGATTATAACGCTTGCCGCCTATTTTATCGGGCATTTTATGGAAGCAGGCAAATGGGAAATTGCTCAGAGCCCCGATGGTATGACTATGGCGTTTCTTACTATGTCGATGGCGGAAATCTTCCATTCTTATAATATGCGTTCACATAACTCCATATTTAGACTCAAGACACACAATATGCTTTTGTTCGGAACGATGATCGTATCGCTTCTTCTGACAACGATGCTGATCTATATTCCTGCGCTTAGCAATATGTTCGGTTTTGAAGAAATCAGTTTACTTGAATATGCCGTGGCACTCGGTCTTGCTTTTCTCACCATACCGATTGTCGAGATTGTCAAATTGATTCAAAGAAAAGTTTCCCACAAGTAAGATATATAAATTCAGGACTGCCGGTGAATATGCCGGCAGTCCCGATTTTTTTATGTATCGCCATCTGCTTAGCGTGCGGTCAGTCTGAAGGACAAAGCCTGTAGCCACTCATCGTTTTCTCCTTTTATGGTTTACTCGTCATTGGCCATTATAAAGTTTTTTTGATGAGTTGCTATCTCTTTTTCCTTTTGTTATACTTAATATGATAATCTAAGGTAAAAAGTTCCCTGGTGGAGGCAAAGTTTTGGCTTGTGTTCGCATATTGAAGAATGCCCGGGTTTGTTCGATGATAAATATTAAAATCTTGATTATTGCAGTATATTGACCTGCTGGTATGGAAGACGATAAGATTTAATATGGTATATACCGGCTGTCTGATTGATTCAAAATACTTACATTGCCTTTTTCGTTGTCGATATTCACGGTGACAGTGCCGTTTTTGGCAGGAAAACAGCAGTTCATTTTTTTAAACAGAGATTTTTCATAGTTAATTCGAAAAGTCTGATAACCGTCATTCGTTTCAATACCCATGAAGTAACGGAAGGCAATCGTAGCCGGTGCACCGCTCCAGGCGTGATTTTTTGTCCCCAAAATATAGAAGTCTTCCCAAAGCGTGGAATTTTCATTTTGGGCGAGATTATAATAACGGGACATCATGCGGTGATAGGCGTCTTTGCGATAATTCATTTTACATAAGGCGGTGAGAATATAATTTTCCATATAGGTCGTCGCGTTGAAAACCGAGAGCAATATGGTGCGAATTTTGGGATAGTTCTCCTTTTTGCAAAGCCCCGATAAAACCGCCATGGCGTTCGCACGATCATCCACAATTCCTTTAGAGGAATAATAGTCGCCTTGAAAATAGCAGCGGTCAAAACTCCGTAGAATGCTTTCGGCACGTTCCTCAAGGAAGGAATCAAAGCGGTGATCATCTAAGATGTTTGCCATCTCTTGTGAAAATTTTATGGCAGAGTAATACCATGCGTTTTCCAGGACGTCCTCATCTGCATTGTACAGGTGGTCAAACCATCTCCAGTTTCCCTTTCGTCCGACAATCAACCCGTCGTCGTTGAGATTCCATAACATTAAATACCGTACTGCCGGCTCAAAAGCCCATGACAGTACTTCGGTATCGCCGGTGCCACGATAGTATTCCGCTATGAATCCCATTTCACTGATCGCGTTTAAGCTTTGGGCAGGAAGCTCACTGAAATCGGCTCCCGGAACATTGCCGACCAGAACATCTCCTTTGCGCAAATGGATGAAATCGGAGATTGCCTTTTTCGCCAGCTTTTGCGAGTTGCTGTCCATGAGATAAAAAATCTGTGGCATCTGCACCGAAACGTCTCCGATCCACTGACCGCGTTCCCGATCGGGGCAGTCCATAAAGTTGTCCCTCATGCAGACATAAAGAGTGTTTGCGGACTTTTGAACCAGTGTATTTAATAGTTCATCATCGCAGGTAAACAAGCCGATGATATCGGTATCGTAGCCGCTGTTCCGATAGCCCAGAAATAGGACTTTAACCGATTCACTGAAACTGTAGATGATTTGCTCTCCAAATAAATAGTTCAAAGCATCAAACCGGTTTAATCCCGGAGCGCAGATGTATTCAATCCGGTGTCCAGAGTAAAGCCTCGTTTCGTCTCCGGGCCCCCCGTTAACTGTATAGCGGTCTGAGTGGATGTCGATGACTTCTCCCCCCTTTGCTTCGACCTCTAAATAAGGAAGAAACTGAGTGGCTTTCGGCAGGGAGAGAACCGCTTTTCCGTTTTTTATTGGAATATCGGAAAAACGGCAGAGGCTGCCGCGCCGATGGAATGGGATTGGTCTGAGCACCTGTTCTCCCCAGACGTCATTGGGATAGACGGATGCCGGATGCATTTTGCTGTCGTCAAAATTCAGGTCGAAAAAATTCATATCCAGATTGGCATTGAATCCGATATTGTGTCCGCCGTAAAGATAGGAAGGGTTTGGCTCTCCTGTCTGATAATATGCCGGATGACGCAGGCAAAGAAAATTAGATCCACTGAAAAGCGCAAGCGATTCGCACTCGAAAATCCAGCCGGCGTGGGTACTATTCGTGTTGTTTCTGCCTTCATTTCCGTAGAACCAACTGATGCAGACAAGATCATTTTTACCGGTTTGCAGGTAGGGGGCCAGATCAAAACAGTCTGCGTAACCGCAACCCGGTAGGCTTTCCCGGAACAAACCGCCTTCAAAAACTGCCATTTTTCCGTTGATGAATAGCCAATATTTTGTGTCGACGGCCGCGTATGATATTGCATTCTTCGGGATGTTATCTAAGATAAATGTTTTTCGAAATACGACCGTATCATTCGGAACCGTATTTTCTTTTTCCCAGATCCATTCTGCCCGGAACTGATGCTTTTCCATTTTTCTTGTTCTCCAATCATTTCATTTGAAATCAAAATCACGCTGGGATGCTGCTCCCAATCCCATTTAAGAGCTTTTTGAAAAAGGTTTTAAAATCCCAAAAACTTTTACCTGCCGAAAATACCGTTTTCGGCGCTATTTTTCTTTTCCTCTTTCTTTTTAAGAAAGAGGCGGGGAGTGGGGCGGCGCCCCGCGTTTCCTTTTCATGGGGCAGAGCCCCATAAACCAAATGACTGCGTATCCATGTCGCTGGAACCGAGCGATATGGTCTTAGCTTTTATGTTTTATGGCATAGCGCTTTAGTATCGGTTTTTCAAGTGCACGCTTGCATTTGAAGAAAAGCGAGGTTTTATCCCTGATGGGCTTTACGAGAATAGCGTAAAGACCGAGACGTTTGGCAGACCATACGTCGGTAAAAATCTGATCGCCTACGACTGCAGTGTCGGAAACGGAGGTTCCGAGCTGCTCCATGGCGGCAAGATAATATTTTCCGGAGGGCTTTTTACTGTCCCATGAGGCAAAAAAGTGAAGCTCGCTGTTAAAGGCTTCGACACGTTCTCTGTGATTGTTGGAGATAAAAGCGGCGGAGATGCCGCTATCTTCAAGCGCTTTCAACCAGGCAAGCACCGGTGGGGTGGGCTTCGGATCGTCATAGGTAACAAGGGTATTGTCGATATCCAGAAGAACCGCGCGGATTCCGCGCGATTTCAGATATCCGGGCGTGATTTCGTATATATTGTTGAGATAGAGATCCGGCATAAAATACTTATCTGTAAGCAAAATGTAATTCTCCGTGTTTCACTGATTTCCGAATCAGTATATCACATATTTTGCTTCTTTTCAATACAGTTTACAAATATTGCTTGCAATATTGTTGCGGAAGATGTATAATAATTTGGATAAAAAATTCTGAAAGGACTTCCTTACTAATGGGTTATCCGAGCTTATTATATAAAACCGAGCCTAAGCTGAAGCCGATGAGTCTGTCGGTATTTGAAGATTTACAGCTTTTGAATTTTATTCCGCGATCGGTGGCAAAGGCGGTGCGGGTTCCCTGTGAGGCGGAAAATATATCGGCGCGGCAAGCGCTTTTCCGTTCTTTATCCGACGGGGAGGCAAGGGGGCGCTTCGCTGCGCTTTACAAAATATCGAAAAAGCTTATTCTGCTTTCCGAAACGTATTTTTCCGCACGCTGTGACGCAGAACGGAACGCGGTATACCTGTCCCTTATGCTGACAGAAAGAGAATTTGCGCAAAAAGCGGCGGGAGCGGGCTTCGGAGATCCGCTTTCCGATTGCTTTGCCGCTGCCTTTTTATCGGAGATGTCGCAAAAGCTTTATCATGCCATGTCGGAGGATATGGATGCGCTGCGTCCCGAGCTTGACAGCATTCTCGAATTGGCTTTCCGTATTCATGAGCAGGAGATAAAATCGGGAAACAGATCGGAAAAAACAGGAGCTGGAAGCCGCTATCACGACAGCATTCAAGAAAAACGACCTGGCGGCGGTGGATAAGCTTTGCGGACAGCTGGAGGAGCTGTGATGCTATCTGATGCTATGATAGGATCCCTCTTCTGTAGACAAGGTGAATAACCAAAATCTACGGAAGGGGGATTTTTCATGTCTAAATCACCCCCCACACCAGAATTTCGGGCAATGGTATCTCAGGAATATCT
>ERZ1106976.3915-NODE-3915-length-11102-cov-5.407803_pt1 | contig 11102 bp, 11 predicted proteins | sample MGYA00403687_ERZ1106976 | MGnify/ENA primary metagenome ERZ1106976 (study PRJEB35170, sample SAMEA104062446) | human gut metagenome | biome: human gut; feature: human-associated habitat; material: faeces | place: Denmark | collected 2013-02-22 ... | reverse complement strand
TGATTGTATTCTATCTGTCAGCGGGATTTTTTGCCGTGTTCTTTACTTCCGGTTTTATGGAAATATCCCGCCATATGAGAATCCCGGAACTTTGGGCAGGTATGGGACGGGCGGTAAATAATATCGCTGCCGCTGTGATCGCTAACTTTGTTTTAACCCTTTTATCTTCTGACAGTAATCTTGCAGTTATTATTCTTGTGCTGGTTTTGTTTGTGACAGTCAGCGTCGTGGCGGTCATATACACCTTTCAAAAGAAAACTTTTATGGAGCAGCTCATTACAAATGCCGCCGATGTGGTTGATGAGAAAGAAAGGCTGCGGAAATTCTCGGAAGTGTTTTCGTTCACGGAAAGAGAGAGCGAAGTGTTTAACTGTCTGGTCAATACTGAGGATAGCATTCAGATGATTGCGGAAAAGTTGTATGTTTCCAGACGGACTTTGGAACGCCATATTTCCGCCATTTACGAAAAGACCGGCGTAAAATCCCGTGTGGGATTGCTCAACCTTTACAACAAATGATCTTTTGATGTCGGCATTCATCGAGCCGCCTTCTGGAAACAGAGGGCGGATTTTTTATGCCTTTTTTGATAAAAATCACCTTTTTGCCTTGATTTTGAAGAATGGCGGAACTCCGCCACCCCATGTTGACAGATTGGCGGAGCTCCCTTATATACTTTTTTCCCTCTTTTTCCCATAATAAAGTCGGTATTTATGCGAAACAAGTGAAGCGAGCCGTTACTGCTGTTGCCGACCGGATATCACAATATCTGGAAAATAAGACAGTGCTGGCGAATGCTTTGCTGAGAAGATCAAAATTACATGAGTCTGTTTGCAAGGCTTAGAAAATGGAGGAATCATTATGAAGAATCAAAAAAGACACAGCAGGAAGCTGCTGAGTATCCTGCTCGTACTCTGCATGGCGCTGACCATTGTGCCGATAACTGCGTTTGCGGCAGGAGTCAACTACATTGACAAAATTAGTGTCACCTACACCAAACCGGACTATAAAGCTGGCGATGCACCGCAGGCAGCAGCGACGGTGACAGAGGGAGAATGTTCTGTTGCCTATGAGTATTGGATGGAAATAGAACAAAAAACAGAAGGCAGTGTCTGGACAAGTACAGGACGGTATTGGTATTCTGATTCGAGTAAAATGGCGTCTCTTGCAGCAGACAAGCAGATTACACAGTTTGAAGCAGGACACCATTATACCTATAATATTGTACTTAAAACAAATAGCGGCTACTTTATCAGCGAAGATACAAGTGTTTCCGCAGGCGGTCATAAGTTTGATAAGGTGGCTTTCAAAGCGAATCTTGAAATAAGAGAGATGAGTACGGAACTGCGTATTTACAGTCCTTACTCAATCGATCTTCCTGCCGCCAGCACCGATGAGGTTATCACCACAGTTGACATCGGTAATGTTTGGAAAAACCTTGATTCCACAAAGCCCGTTGCGTTTACAGCGGAAGTAAATCCCAACAATTCTGCTTGCAGCGGAAAAGTGGAAATCGTGGAAGAAGCGTGGGAGAAGTCCACTTATGGTGAAAGTACCCCGATAACAGACGTTATTAAAAGCACAGATACTCCCCGTAACCCGATTGCCGGTGGAGAATACTGGTATAGCATTGTGTTAAGGGCGAAAGAGGGATATGTATTTTCTGATAATGTGACTTTTATTTGTGAGGGAAAAACATATACCGCACAAACGGCAAATACAAGCGTGTCTGATAATGGGAAAACCTTTACTGCGTGGGAATTTTTGCTGCCTGTCATAGCAAGCGACGGGGCAGACGATACCGTAATAAAAGATGTTGAAGTGATTGGCGCTACACTTTCTTATGATGCGGGAGATACACCAAAGGCTACTGCTGTGACTAAAGATATTGGTGCAAACTATGAGATTGCTTATGAAAGTTGGGAAGACGAGCAGCATGCTTTATGGTACTCGGATGAACACTATTATCCTAGTGAACTCTTCTTGGACAGGTTTACTTCGTTTGAGGAAGGGAAATCCTATAGATATTCAATTCTGCTGAAAGCGAAAAACGGACGGACTTTCGCAGCAACAGATTCGGGACTGACAGTAACTGTAAATGGTTGGACGGTTGAGCAGCAAAATATTAGTATGAATCTGGACGGACAATCTGTGTATGTTACTGGTATTGCAACAATTACACCGACCAAGCCGGTTGAACCAAAGGAAATTGAAGTTATAGAAATCAATAATGCAACCATAACTTTTAAAGATGGTGATAAGCCTGTATTTACTGGCAATGTACCCGATAATAAAGACTACGCATTTCGGTGTGAGTGGTGGAGCCTGGACAGCGATACTGGTCTGGTTTCTACTGAGCCGGATTGGGGAAGCGGAATTTATAAAAACAAAATTACTACTTTTGAAGCTGGAAAGACCTATCATTACGGGGTGTATGTGACTGCATATTACGGCAATTTCTCACCCGATGCCAAGCTGAAAATCAACGGTCAATATGTGAATTATAAGCGGATAGGTGATGACGACAATATGCAAACCATGTGGCTTGAAACTGATTTGACCATGACGCCATTTGATTCTTCTCACACGCACAGCTATGGAGCAGATTGGAAATCAGACTCAGACAACCATTGGCACGAATGCTCCTGCGGCAGCATCGCAGACAAAGCAGCTCACGATATGGAAACAAAGAACGCTAAGGATGCAACTGCAACGGAAAAAGGCTACACCGGCGACAAAGTGTGCAAAGTATGCGGTTATACTGTAAAGGGCAAAGAGATTCCGGTTTCGGGAACAACAAAACCGACCAATCCGACAAAACCGGATGGAAATAAGGGAGAGGAAATCCCGGCTACAGGAACGACAAAGCCTACAGAGCCGACCAATCCTAACGGAGATGGGAATGGAAATACCAACAGTCCTCAGACAGGCGATAACAGTAATCTGTGGCTGTGGTTTGCAGTGCTGTTCCTATCTGCTGGAATGCTGATCGGAACAAGTGCGTATTCCAAGAAGAAAAAGTATTCTAAGTAAGCCGTTCCGACTGATTTCGATAGGGAAATTAGCAAAGATTCTACCCTCATGAACATAAAATGATTTGAATATCGTTACAAATATATTGAATTAGCAATGATATGGCATTATAATAAAAGAAAAAGAAATGGAGATATCTAAAATGGCAAGTACAATTCAAATCAGGGTAGACGATGATTTAAAGAGAAAATCAGATCAGCTTTTTAAGGATCTTGGAACAGATACAACGTCTGCAATAAGAATGTTTTTAACACAGGCTGTTGCATATAACGGATTCCCATTTGAAATAAAAAGAACAGTGCATAATCCATATACATCTATGATAGAAGATGAGATGCTTCAAAGACTGGAACAATCCAGAGAATCTTCAAAAAATGGAAATTATAGAAATGCGGATGATGTGATTTCAGATATGAGAGGAAAATATGGATTATAAAGTGGTCGTAACAGCAGAAGCAGAAGAAGATTTGAACCATTTTATTCAGTATCTGCTTTTGGCTAAGAAAAATAAGCAAGCGGCGAAGAATGTGCTTGATGATTTTGAGGATACTGTAGAACTGTTAAAACATGTAGCAGGAAGTATGAAAACATATGATAATCCACGCTTACAGAGTCTGGGATACCAGCGAATAAATTTTCAAAAGCACAGATATTTCATGCTGTACAGAATAGAAGATGATGTTGTATATGTGGATGACATTTTCCATGAGTTGCAAGATTATGAAAACAGAATGATATAAATTGAATATTAACGATGAAAAGATCATTTACCGTAAAATCGTAGATGGTCTTTTTTATCCTTTGACGATGAAGGAAATCAGATGGTGAAAGGTGCTGGTATGAAACTGAACCACTATAAGAGAGAAAAAAAATAAAACGAAGGAATTCCTCGAAAATTGAGAATTACATACGTTAAATTCTTTGCATCAGGTATATATTTTGAAAAGTTATCCGGTTATACTGACAATATCAAAAGGCAGAACTGTTAGAATGAGGTGAGCAGATGGATACAGCACAGAGAATAAGGATAATTCGGATGATTGAAAAAATAGAGAAGAACCCAGAATTCAGTAGTAAAATCGGTGTGAGAAATACATCTGAGTTTATATCAAGTAAACAATCAAAAAAATGAATGATTCAAATCATAACAGGAGTCAGAAGGAGTAGAATATGTTATCGTTATTATTTGCTATATGCATGATTTGGTTTATTGGAAAATTTTTTATATTTGGTGTAAAAGCATCCTGGGGAATCTTAAAGCTGCTCTGTACAGTTGTATTTTTCCCGGTGATTTTGATAGGAATGGTTGTTGGCGGACTGATTTATATTGCACTTCCATTGTTGATCATCGGCGGAATCATTGCACTTATATCATCTAACTCATAAAAATACGAGGAGGGAAGAAATTATGGGATATGATATAGAAAAAGAGAAACGAGAAGCGATTGAAGCAGGACAACGTGCGTTAAGTAGTCTTCGGACAGCAAAAGAGAACCTGAACAGTGCAAAGAATTGGGGCTTGGTGGATATGTTTGGCGGTGGATTCTTTTCTACGATGTTGAAACACTCCAAGATGGATCAGGCAAGACAAAATATGGAACAGGCGAAATATGATCTTCGTAATTTCAGTAGGGAATTAAATGATGTGAACGTGGCTTGTAATTTAAACATCAATACTGGAGACTTCTTATCCTTTGCAGATTATTTTTTTGATGGATTTGTTGTGGATTGGATGGTGCAGGATCGAATCAATAATGCCAGACATCAGGTGGAAGAAGCTATCCGCAGAACGGAATACATCATAAACCAGTTACAGCATATGTAAAGGAAAGAGGCAGTGAACCATAAATAGGTTCGCTGCCTTGTTTTTTCATACTTATTTCTGTTTCTTTTTTTCTTCTCTGAGCAATTCGATGTTTAGTCCCTGCTCTCCGGCTGTTTTATCAACCCAGAGATTCAGAGAATCTATTGCCAGAGAAATTTCATCCAGTTTGTTGCTGATAAAAGCAAAATCCTTGATCTCATCATCACTGATCTTACCGTCACGGGCAATCTGGATCAGACGTGTGGTAAGAGGATTAATCTCATTCAGACTGGCAATGGTTTCCAGGATTATATTGGACAAGTCAGAAACTTCGACTTCCGGGACATAACGGTGACCGATTTCGCATTTATGAGAGCAGTAATAATTGCAGAGATCTGGTCGCCCGTAAGCGTCTGCCATCTGGATAATATCATAAGGTGTAGGTTCCTGCATTTCATATTCAAATTTTTCAATTTTAGAATCAGAAACAGCAGTCATTTTTTCGCTGGCTTCTAATCTGGTAAGACCGGCTTCTTCCCGGCAAATCTGATAAATTGTTTTATTTTCTCTTGTAGATTGTTTCCCCATGAGAATAACCTCCCTGTATATCGCAAAACATGAGGATTATCGGGTGGTAAGTCCACATGCTGTACGTCTATTTTCTTTATGAATTTCATTATACTTGAAGCATCAAGAAACAACAAGAGATAACAGGAAGGAGCAAGTTATATGCTTTTGTGGCAAGGCAACAGCATATATGATACAGAAGCAGATTATTCCAATCTTGAAAATCAGATTGCAGAATATCTGACTTCCAATCAGGCAAAGGGCATTATTCAGAAATATTTGAAAGACATTCTGAAAAATAACGGGGAAGTTACGATTACACCAGAGCAGATTAAGGAACTGTTGACCAGCGTGATGAGTGATTTTCAAAGCTGGCTTGTAGAGCAGAACGCTAATCCTGGTGCAGAGGAATTTGGAAGGTACTTCCAGCAGTATCTACAGACCGGGCGTGCCAATGCAATTGTAAATAAATGGGCCAATGAAATATTTGGAAATATAGATTTCAACATTTCCAGTGACACATTGCAAGCTATGGCAAAGGAACTGGCAGATGGGTATACTGCATATGCAAAGGAAAAGAATTATGCAGATCCGACAAAGATGGCAGAGAATTTTGTGAATTATATAAAGACGGATGATGGAAAGAGGCGCCTGAATCAGGGACTTTCTGAGGCAATCAATATGGATAGTCTTCAAAAGCAAATCAGCACGGCCATGAGTAGCTACATGGGTCAGGCCATGAGTGCATATACCGGTGCCATTTCTCAGGCAATCAGTATACAGATGACATCCGCTATGAGTCAGGTGACCACGCAGCTTGCCGGTGGACTTGAAACGGTTATGACATCTGCCATGAGCCGGATTGGAGAAAATCTGCAAAAAGCACTGGGAGGCTCTATGAACTTTAATGCCGATGCATTTGCAAATGCATTCCAGTTCAATATGACGGAAGATGATCTGACGGAACTTATGATGTCCATGTCTGGGACACAGAGCGCTTCCTATGATAATAATCTGCAGCAGCTCGGATATGCAGATTTCAGTCATCCGAGTTCCATTTCCATTTATCCAAAAGACTTTGATAACAAAGAAAAAGTGATAGAGGTTCTGGATCATTATAATCAGAAAATGGAAGATGAGGGAAAAGAAGAACAGGTGATTTCTTATACGGATATTGTAGGAACGATGATGTCATCAGTGACTACCATTATTAATACAATCAGCTATGTACTGATTGCATTTGTGGCAATTTCCCTGCTCGTATCATCAATCATGATTGGAGTTATTACTTATATTAGTGTACTGGAACGAAAGAAAGAGATTGGTATTTTAAGAGCCATTGGAGCATCCAAAGGAAATATGCTGATACATGCACTTGCAGACAATAACCGGGTCAGTGCAATCCTTCCAATCGCACCGGCGATCGGACTGATTCTTTATCTTTATTTTTTTGTAAGGTATTTTGTTAAAGTCCGTAGTAGTAATAATGTTTCTTCTTGATGTTGAAAGTCAAGTTTGCTAAACGTAGAAAGAAGAGAAATTTCTTTTTTCGAAAGTAAAAGAGAAGGAGCAGAAGTGCTAATTTCTAAGACTTCATCTGCCGAAAGTCCATACAAATTAATCAGTGTTGCAAATGTTTGAAGATCTGGTTCAGCAACATTATTTTCATAACCGGAAAGGGATTTTTTATTGATACCGGTTAGTTCCATCACTTGTTTCTGAGTGAATTCTTAAACACCAAAAAGTCTTAGAAATAACGACAAAAGTGTTGACGTCTTAGAATGTAAGACATATAATGAGAATGCTAGGATAGGCATGTAATGGGATAAGGCAGAAAGTAGAAAGTGAGGAAAAAACAAGTATGAAGAACAAAGTTATTAAACAAATGCTTGCGTTTTCTTTGGCTGTCGCTCTTGTAGGGGGAAATTCAGTAGCAACTTTTGCTGCTGAGCCAACTAACGGAACAGAGTCAAGTGCAAATACGCAAGCAGCAACAGATGCAACAAATGCAACTGAGGCAACCGCAACTTTTAGTGTGGACAAAGCGAAAGGATATTTTTCTGATTTTCCTGATCAAGATACATCTACACAGAGGAATTTGCAAGAACAGGATCATGCTATCACATATTTCCCAGCAGTAGTTGCAAGAGAGGGATATGTATGGACAGGCTGGGAGATTACAGATCAGGATGGAAACAGCACAAATGTTGGAACAGATTATGCCGGAGCTAAAACTTGGATGTTTACTCCTAAAGCTGGAAATGTAAAGGTTGTTGCTACATTTAAGAAGACCGTAACTGAAAAAAATGCTACCTTGGTTGTTAAATATGTAGATGAAAATGGTCAGGTAGGTAATCTGCAGAAAATAACAAGAAAAGGAAACGAGGGTGAGAAATGTACCTTTAACATAACTGATCTTAATGTTCCAGACGGTTATGAGCTTGTCACAGCTACATGGGAGAAAAGTGTAGCATATGGGAATGCAGAGAGTGTTAAGGTCGAGGTGAAAAAGAAAGAAGCTAAGAAAGCTGATGCTGTTTTGCGTGTTCATTATGTAGATGAGAACGGTACACCATTAGATGGATCACAGTATATTGTTTCATTAACAAAGAATGGACCAGTAGGTGAAACAGCAACATTTGTTGCAACATCATTTAAAGCTCCAGAAGGCTATGAATTAGTTGGTGGTGATATAACTGACGTGGAAGTAGCATATGGAAAAGACAAAGATGTTAATGTAAAAGTAAAAGCTATTAAAGAAGAAAAAGAAGCAAGAGATGTAATTGTAAACTTCAATGTCGCTCCAGAAAAGGGACAGTTTACAGATCCGGCAGGGGCTAAAGTTGTTACATATACAATTAAAGAAGATTCAGCAGATCAGTTCCTTGTACCTACAGTAAAGGCTAAAGAAGGTTACGAGTTTACAGGTTGGTTAGTAAACGGAAAAGAAGAAGGTTTCTGGAGTGCAGATGCAAAGACATTTGGAATTACAGGACTTGCTCACTTCCCAGAAGGATCTGACACAGGATACATTGTTGTAACAGCTCAGTTCAAAAAAGCTGAGGTAGCTAAGAGAAGCGTGACAATTAATGTTGCAATCGATCCTGAAAAAGGCGAATTTGTAGGAAGAGATGATAAGTATGCTACAATCACTTATACAGATCTTGATGAGTTTGCTGAGGCACCAATTATTTTACCAAAAGTAAAGGCTAATGATGGATACAGACTTGCAGGATGGACAGTAGAAGGAAAAGAGTCAATCAAACTTGATGCAAATGCAACAACTTTAGGATTTGCAGGCCTTGCTCACTTTAACGACGGAGAAAATGTTGGATACATTTCTGTAGAGCCGGTTTTCGAAGAAGTTAAGGAAGAAAAAGCAGCAGTAGTTAATGCAAATGTAGTTGTAGATCCTAAAAAGGGTGAGTTTGAAGGATATGACGGAGCAACAAAGCTTGAGAACAATAACCTTCAGGAAGCTGATGATACACTTGGATTCCTTCCAACTGTAACAGCAAAAGAAGGATATACATGGACAGGCTGGGAAGTAACAAATAAAGCAGGTGAAGTAGTATACACATTAGACACAAACACAAGCTCTATTGTGTTCCCAAAAGGAGTAGAAGATGACTACACAGTAACAGCTACATTTACAAAAGATGAGACTCCAGTTGATCCAGTTGACCCAACAGAGCCAACTCAGCCAGCACAGCCAACTCAGCCAGCACAGCCAGCACAGCCAACTCAGCCAGCTACACCTTCTAAAGACAATACAGCAAACAATATAGCAAACAAAACTACTGACAATAAGAAGGTAGAGAAGACAGCGGCTAAGAAAGCAGAAACAAAGAACGAAAATAAAAAAGCTCCAAAAACAGGTGATGAGAGTATGCCAATCGCTTATATGCTTACACTTGTAGGAGCAGCAGTGGCAGCTATTATTGTTCTGATTAAGAGAAAAAGAACAATCTAGAAACTGTGAATAATCACATGAAACACAAAAGATGGTATCGAAGATACCTGAATAAAAAGAAAAAAGCCTATATCCTGGCAGCCCTGATCTTATGCATAGTCATTGCGGCGGTAGCAGTTTTTGCTATCAGCCGCATGGCTGGTAAAGAGCAGACATCAAAAAATCAGACAGAAGTAAAAGCGCTTGTTATTAATGCTGAAAAAGTAGACGTAAGCAAACTGAAAGATTTGATTGAAAGTGCCGGAAAGATTAATCAGAGTGTTTATACAGATGAAACAGTAAATACTTTAAATCAGGCAAAAGAAGAGGCCGAAGAAACGATTCAGGGAAAGCTAAATCAGGAAGAGGTAGAAGATTCATATTTGAATCTAGTAAATGCAATTCAGTCACTGCAGAAAAAATAATGATATTTAATGTAATGTTTAGATTTTATAAAATGGAAATTAGATAAATCTGCCTGTTGTAAAAAACGGGTAAATGAGTTATAATACAGGAATCGGCATTTGGGGGAACATACAAAAGATAAAGGACAGTCGTTTGCACGGCTGTCTTTTTCTGATGTGAGGGGGGACATTTATTTAATTCCCCTTCTACTTGAGTGGGTTTTGAATCAATCATAGGGCATAATGATTAGGGAGAGAATAGAGCTTGAAACATTTTCGAGGAGAAAAGAGATTTTATTATGGTATGTCAGTGCTGGTCCTGGTGTTTATTATTGCAGGATTAACAAGTAATCTCGAAGGCGGAGTTCGTGGAAACCGTCAGGCAAAAGAAGGGGAGATTACGGTAAATAGCCTGAAGCGTGGATACGGGAGTCCTTCTTATCAAGGTATACTGGAGCTTCGGACAACAGCGGAAGGAATTGCGATTATCAATGAACTCCCCGTTGAGAATTATCTGTGCCGGGTCGTGCCCAGCGAAATGCCGTCCGGTTATGAAATAGAAGCGCTGAAAGCGCAGGCAGTCTGTGCCAGAAGTTACGCCTACAGGCAGATGGCAGAATATGCAGACCGCATACTCACAATCACAGATGGAAATGTGACAGGGGGTGTTGGTGTATGAACAGCGAACTTATTGCATTGACATTTAAGGGAATTCGCAGGAGATTAAAAAGCATTTTAAGGTCAATGGTATTAATAGCGCTTGCATTTACATTTGTTACAGGGATATTGCTGCTACAGGAAAATATGTCAAACTGGCAGAATGCTGATAATAAAAAGCATTTTGGAGACTGGTTTGTAATGTACAGGTCTAAACAGCATGAGGAAAACGAAAGTATTAAAAATCATCCATATACCGGAAATGTGTATACTGCAAAAACTGTAACAAGCGTAAAGGATAGAACCAATTCATCAGATATTATGATTGGTACAATGTCAGATGGCTTTATCAGCATGGGCAGTATAGAACTTGAAAAAGGGAAGATGCCGGATAATGACAACGAAGCAGCAATAGACAGGAATTCTCTTAACAGGCTGGGGCAGGGCACAGACATTGGAGATATTATAACTCTTAATGATAAAGAATATACGCTGAGTGGAATAATGAACAGCTATACAAATGTATGGAATGATGGTAAAAAGCTTCCGGGAATTATTGTTACGGAAAATGAGGCAGACAATATTGAGACGGACGAAACATACATATATGCATATTCATTACAAAGTTTCATAGATGAACAGGATTATAACAGTATAGCTGAGAATTTAAGAAAAGATTCGGGCCTTA
>ERZ1106976.3914-NODE-3914-length-11104-cov-3.687936_pt1 | contig 11104 bp, 8 predicted proteins | sample MGYA00403687_ERZ1106976 | MGnify/ENA primary metagenome ERZ1106976 (study PRJEB35170, sample SAMEA104062446) | human gut metagenome | biome: human gut; feature: human-associated habitat; material: faeces | place: Denmark | collected 2013-02-22 ... | reverse complement strand
GGACTTCACCCAGCTCCATATTCTGCATTTGGTGGACCTTCTTCACCCCCAGTTCGATCTGTTCGTATCCTTTTGCCACATAGGAATATAACAATTCTCCCTCACCGGTCAGGCGCACACCTTTTGCCGCCCGGTGAAAAAGCGACACATCCAAAGTGTTTTCCAGCTGCTTGACAGCCTGACTGACCGCTGGCTGTGAAATAGACAGTTCTTCTGCTGCCTTTGTATAATGTTCTACTTCTGCAAGTTTGGCAAAATAATGCAACTGATTCAGATTCATTTCCGTATTTCCTCCGTCTTCCTGATTTTCCCTCTTTGTATAAAATATCACAATTCATAGATAATATCTATTAATTTTGCTGGAAATATGTATTTGTTTTATATTTTACTTTTTTCTATAATACGGGTTGTAAGACAGATTGTTAAGCAAATGTCAAGCAACCTCTCATGGCAGTTTACAATCAACATTTATATTTTAATTTAATTCATTCACTATTTTAATTCAGGAGATTACTAATTATGAAAAAAGAGTATCAGCATATCTTTGAACCTTTTACAGTTCGCCGTATGACAATGAAGAACCGTATCATGATGACTCCAATGGGAACGAACTACGGAGAATCCAGTGGAGAAATGAGTTTCCTCCATATTAATTATTATGAACAGAGAGCCAAAGGCGGTGTAGGACTTATTATGGTAGAAAATGCCAGCGTCGATTCTCCGGAAGGTTCTAACGGAACCACTCAGCTCCGTATCGACCACGATAATTACCTGCCTCGTCTTTTCAAACTGACAGAGACGGTTCACAAGCATGGTGCATGTATCGGTATCCAGATCAATCACGCAGGAGCTTCCGCACAGTCTGCAAGAACAAATATGCAGCCGGTATCCGCTTCTCGTTTTCCATCCAAAGCCGGTGGAGAGATTCCTCGCGGACTTTCTAAAGAAGAGATTGAAAGTATTGCAAAAGATTATGGAACAGCTGCAAAGAGAGCTGTCAATGCCGGATTCGATGTTGTAGAGATCCACGCCGGACACTCTTACCTGATCAGCCAGTTCTTATCTCCTACCACCAATGACCGTACAGATGAATTTGGAGGCTCTGCCAAAAACCGTGCCCGTTTCTGCCGTATGATAATTGACGAAGTTCGTAAGGCTGTCGGACCTAGAGTTCCTATTTCTTTACGTCTTAGTGTAGATGAGCTTGTCGAAGGCGGTAATACGGTAGAAGATTGTCTGGAATATCTCGAATATCTGAATGATGAAGTTGATATCTACGATACTTCAGCAGGACTGAATGCTTCTATCCAGTATCAGATCGATGCCAACTATCTGGAAGACGGATGGCGTTCATACATGGCAAAGGCCGTTCGCGATAAATTTGGAAAGCCAACGATCGCTATCGGAAATATCCGGGATCCTAAGATTGCCGATGATATCCTTGCAAGAGGCGACGCTGACCTGATCGGTATAGGACGTGGCCTGATTGCTGACCCGGACTGGTGTAATAAAGCACAGTATGGCGATGTATGTGATATCCGCAAATGTATCTCTTGTAATGTAGGATGTGTTGGTAACCGTATCGGCGGTAACAAACCACTTCGTTGTACAATCAACCCGGATCTGATCAACGGAGAAGCTTATAAGAAACAGAAAGTAAACAAACCATGCAACGTTGTAGTTGTCGGTGCCGGAACTGCAGGACTTGAGGCCGCATGCACTGCTGCAGAAGTCGGATGCAACGTTACATTATTAGAGAAAGGAAAAGAAGTTGGTGGTCTGTCTGTTGAGATTTCAAAGATTCCTGCAAAGAAGAGACTTGCTGATTTCCCAACCTACCTGAAACACCGTGCATCAAAACTTTCTAATCTGACAATCAAAACGGGAGTCGATGCAACTGTTGCTGAGATCAAAAAATACAAACCTGACCTTGTTGTAAACTCAACCGGTTCTGTACCGCTTCTTCCACCGATTGAAGGACTGCATGACAATCTTGGAAAGAAAGATGCCAGCGTTTATTCTATCAAGGATATGATTGCCAACTTAAAGAACTATCCGGAAGACATGACAGGCAAGAAAGTCGTAGTTGTCGGTGGTGGTGCTGTAGGACTTGACGTTGTTGAATTTTTTGCTCCACGCGGTGCTGAAACAACCATCATCGAAATGATGCCAATCATTGGAAACGGCCTGGATGCCTCTTCTACATCAAGCATGAAAGAATGCATGGAAAAACATCATGTCAGACAGATGACCAACACAGCTCTTCAGAAGGTAAATGCTCATTCCTTCCTCGTAAAATACGACGGAAAAGAAGAAGAACTTCCGTTTGACTATGGTTTCGTATGCCTCGGAATGAGAGCAAACGCTCCAATCTGGAATGACATTCAGGAAGCGTTCGTTGGCGAAGATGTTGAAGTTCTGAACATCGGTGACTCTGTCCGCGCAAGACGTATCATCGACGGAACAGATGCCGGACGCCACATGGTATTAAATACCCTTGAAAGATTAAACTATCTTTAAAATATTTCCTATAAAGGGTAACCCTTTCCAATATAAATATAAATACAAAAAAAGCCTCGGAGAATTATTTACTTATGATTCTCCGAGACTTTTTCTACATTATAATTCTACCTTCTATTATGCTCAAAAGCGCACACGTGTTAAAATTCTCTCTTCTCCATCACCCGCATAGAGATTATCATAGAAATCACACCAACGATAACCCATATGATCACAATAACTCCCAGAATTCCTTTGGTACCCAATTTATCTATCTGATTCAATATACGCTTTGCACTCTGTGCAAACTTTGTTCCTTTCGTGAATTCTTGCATCAATATTCCTAACGCAACAGCCAATAACACTATTGTAACTAACGCAATTCTTCCTCTTTCTGGTCCAAACTTTAACTGTGCCGGAAGTGCAACTGCAACCATCATTAATCCTGCTGTGACTCCACCGATACAACAACTCATCCAGTCATCCCACGCAATATTCCCTGTTTTTATCACAGCTGTAATGTACCACATGATCATGGATACTATCAAACCGATCAGAAGCAAAATTCCAGCAAAGAGATATTTTTCTTTTACATAATCTTTCTTTGTAATCGGTAAGGTAAATAAAAATGCACAACCATTTTCATATTCATCATAACTGACTGTTGTAAGTGAAAGTAATGCCACCATGGAACATACATAAGCCACGCCAAACGCTTCGCTTCCATTTATCATAAAAACAATCACACACACCGTTACTATTAACAGAAAATATACCTGACCTTTTAACAAACGAAAATCTTTTATCAATAATCCTTTCATATCTTTTCCCCCTGAATCATAATGGTTATCAGCTCATCAATGTTCCCTTTTTCGATTACTATTCCCGGATAATTTTCCTGATAAAACTGTTTCTGGTCCGTAAGACATCTGTATCCAAATGTATCTTTATGCTTTTTCAAAATATACGTATGATCCAGTCCCTGATACTGTTCTTTGGATACTTTCAAAACACCATATTCTTCCAGTAGACGGTCTGTTTCTTCATGCAGAACAATCTTTCCATCCTTTTAATCCTCCAAAACAATCTGAAACAATTCCCTGATCTCCTGATCACTCATGCCACAGCTTCTGCCTTTCCGGATGGCCATTTCCAAATCAGCTTCGACTTCTCTTTTCTTTTCTTCCAGCATCGTCTCCTGGTTCGCACAGGCAACGAAGCTGCCTTTCCCATGAACTGTAACAATGAATCCTTCTTCTTCCAGTCCATCATAGGCTTTCTTGACCGTCAGTGCACTGACTTTCAGTTCCTTTGCAAATGTACGTACAGAAGGAAGTGCTGTATCTTCCTTCAATTCCCCATGCATGATTCTTTCTTTAATCTGTCCCATGATCTGTTCATAGATGGGCTGCATGGATGAGTGGTTGATGATTATGTTCATAACGTTATTCCTCCGTTATTAACAGTATATAACAGTGCAGAACTGTTGTCAACTGTTATATTCTGTTTATCGGTGTTTATGGTAAGTACTCACAGTTACGTCCTCCGTTTCATTCGTCATATCTTACGCATTCGATACACACAGAATAAAAAGCAACCAGGTCTTTCTGTGCATTCGCAGTCATAGCTGGAGTTGCACAGAAAGATCTGATTGCTTTTTATGTAGATTCGGGTATCCAAAGTGATGAATTAAACACCAAGTACTACATCTATCGCATGATCAATTACCTCATCCAATTCCTCCTCATCTGCCTCCGGCATAAGCGTAGCAGAATCTTCATCGGAAATAAGCTCTACAAGACTTCCAAAGTCCTCTTTATATTTACTCTTACAAATTGCATAGAATACTACTCCAAGCAGACTCCATGCCACAACCATTCCCCATTCAGGGAGGATTAAGTTACCGCCGGATCCCGGAATGCAGTACATACACACCATGAATCCAGACATCAGAACCGCCATAGTTCCTACAAATTTGTAATGCTTTACTTTATACGGTCTTGGCATATCCGGTTCTTTTTTTCTCAGGATTAAAAATGATAAAGATACCATGCAGTAGGCCATACAGCAGCCAAAGTTTCCTGCATCACAGATCCAAACCATCATAACTCTTCCTGCAAATGGAGCCAGCATCGTAAGCACTCCGATCAGTATCAGTGCATTGATCGGTGTCTTATGTTTTGGATGCAGTTTTGAAAACATTTTTGGTATCATATAAGACTCTGCCATGGAATACATTGCACGTGATCCTCCGATCATAAACGAATTCCATGATGTAATAATTCCACACATTCCTCCAACAATAATTACCTTTGCCATAACAGATGTACGGAATGCCACAGCCATCGCATCTGCTGTTACAAGTCCGGTTCCTTTCTGTGATGCTGCAATTGCTCCGGAATCCAGAACCATACCTACAGCCAGAATAACGAACGAATAAAATATAACGGCGAGGATGACCGAAAGAATCAGCATTTTTCCGATCTTTTTCGGTGGAACATTGATTTCTTCCGATGCCTGCGGAATTACGTCAAATCCGATGAAATAAAATGGCGAAAGCACTGCTACACCAAGAACAGCTTTTACATTCGATACTCCGGTTGTTCCGGCAAATATCTGACCGTCCAGATTATCAACTGTTCCGTTGAGTACAGATGCAATGATCAGCAGGATTCCTGCGCCACCTATAATTACCGTTAAGATTGTCTGTAAGATCGCAGCTGTCTTCGCCCCCATAATATTAATGACCATGATCAGAAATGCTACTACGATCGCAACGATCAGCCAGGATGCATAGATATCAAACCCTGCTACTGTATAAAGGTATCCCTTTAAGAATCCAGGACACAGATATGTAATGATCGTTGGAAATGCACATGCTTCAAAACATGTAACACCGACATATCCAAGAATGATCGCCCATGTACACACGAATGAACCAACCGGACCCATTGCCCTGTGACTGAAGACATGTTCCCCTCCACACTGTGGCATAGCCGCCGTAAGCTCTGCATAAGTAAGACCTACGAAAAATATCATAACACCACCGATTGCAAATCCAAGTGCCGCGCCAACGACACCACCTTTTTCAATCCATCCTCCGGTCGATACAACCCAGCCCCATCCGATCATTGCACCAAATGCAATCACAAGAATGTCCCAGGCACTGAATACCTTGTCAAAATCTGATTTTTTCTTATTCATATAATCAACTCCTTACTGTTTTTCTACTTGTTTTGCAAGTGTCTCAATTAATCGGGCTGTTCCATCTACTCCCAGCAGACTACTGTCAATTAAGATATCTCTGTTATGTCGGTCTCCTCGGTTACTTCCGGTTAATGCCATGTGACGCTTATGGTACCTTTTATCCGTTTCAAGAATAATCTGTTTTGCTTCTTTCTCTGAAACCTTATGACTTTCCATTACATTTTTTATCCTTACTTCATCCGGCGAATAGATAAAGACTCTTAAAATCGGCTTATGTTCTTTTAGAATATAATCTGCGGAACGACCGATAATCACACAGGATTCTCTGTCCGACAACTTGCGGATAATCGTTTTCTGTACATGAATCGCACGTTTTGTAAGATCTGCGTATTGTGAAAACTCTCCTCGTTCCTCTCCTTCTGCACCTTTTCCAACAATTGTTACGCCTTCTTCGACCTTTTCCATGATTTCTCCGGGGATTCCAACTTCATGAATAATTGCATCTACTATATTTCTGTCATAAAACTGAAATCCCAGGTCTTCTGCTATTTTCCTTCCAATCTGATTTCCCTTTGCTCCATATTCGCATCCAATTGTAATTACCAAATGTGACATTGTCTCATCCCTTCTTCCATATATCTGATACTATCCTGTAAAAGATCACATTTTGTCATTTTTCATATCTATAACATACCCAGAACCTGCCATCGACAGCTCCTTGCGAATGCATGGGAGCAAAAAAGCGAAGTGACTCACTATCCTGTAAGCCTCTTCGCTTTCTATATCCCAAAGTATGCAAGAAAAGTTGCCATTGGCAAATTCTCTATGTCTATCTATTTAATTATCTTTTACAACACTATCACTGTACCACTGTAAATCATTTATGTCAACACATTTTTCAATCAGTGATTACTTTTTCTACCGTTACTCCTCTTCCTTCTCCCTGATCTGCACTTCCCACTCATGCAGTTTTCTGGCTGCCTCCGGATTCTGTTTTTCCAGGCGCTTTTCCAGTCTTTCCCGGCTCTTCTTCAAATGTTCTACAATTTCCGGATGATGTAATAACAGCTGTTGTTCGATCTTTCGTCTTCTCTTTTCAATCAACTGAAGGATCACTTTTCTGTCTCCTCTTAAATTCTCCGGAAGTTCATCCAAATGCATTTCCATTCGTCTTAAAATCTCATCTTCATCCAAAACGCCCAGCGAATGCCAGTTTTTGAGTTTCTCTTCGAACCCTACGTCTGCAAGTCTTTCCAGATCCGGAAGTTTGTGAATCTGTTCCATGACCTGGTGTACTTTCTTCTCCATTTCTTCAACCGCATCATCTCCAAATGCCCAGGCAAATTCTTCCAGCGTATTTTCCTCTTCTGCCGGAACCATCGCCTCATGTACCGCATGAACAGCCGCCGGTATCTCCAGCTGCCAAGGCATCCAGACCAAAGGGTCCCGCGCTTTATCTGCACCGGCGGTTGTTCCCATTGACGGAATGCCGGCATCCTGTAGCGCTGCAAGAATCGTTCTTCTAACCTTTCCTTCTTCAATCAGATGCCCGATCCCAAGTTTTCTCATCTGTTCATTCACATTTTCGGAATGTTCTGTAATGTAGAACTTTATTCCTTTCCTTTCAAAATTCTCTGCCATCATCTCCAGGCGATCTGCCGCCGTAATATCAATGCTGTTGATTGCTGCCGCATCTACGATCACAACCTTAGTATCTTCCTTAATACTGTTCTCAATATCTGTCTGGAAGACTTTTATATTTGCAAAGAACAGATTCTCGCTGAAACGGTATATCACTGTATGCCGGATCGGATATGCATTGCGGTTTCTCTTCAGATCATAATAGGCTTCTTTTCCGGGAATCATTCCCCGTAATGATCTCGGTGGATTTGTCGCTCGAAGCACTACCGCCACAAAGGACAGCAAAAGTCCGATTACCACACCATAGATAGTTCCAAAAACCAGCACGCTTACACATGCCGCCACAAAGATATAAAATTCATTACGGCTCACTCTGAACAGGCGTACTGCCAGATGCAGTTCTACTACATTCATCAGTGCAGAAATTACAATGGCTGTAAGGACCGGAACCGGCAGATAGCCGATAAACCCGGTTGCGCCAAGAAGAACCAAGGCCATTGTAATTGCTGCCACAACAGACACTGCCTGTGTCTTTCCTTCATACTGCTCATTCATAGATGTTCTGGATATACTTCCGTTCACCGGACAGCACCCTACACATGCCGCCGCGATATTTCCCATCGCGCAGGCAAGGATTTCCTGATTCTCATCGATCTTATATCCGTTCTTCATTGCGAAATTATTCTCTGACAAAAGTGTCTCCGCCATTACAACTGCCGCGATCATCAAACTTCTTCCCAAAGCCTGTCTCAGATCAATTCCCACAAAACGGAAATGGACCAGTTTCGGAAGTCCTTTTCCCACCGCATCAAGAAGGACCACACCATATTCATCTACATGGAATATTCTGGTTGCCGCCACTCCGGCTGCCATGATAACAATTGCCATTGGAAATTTCGGTATCATTTTTCCTGCCACACGAAGCAATATCAGCGCACCTGCACCAAGTATCACTGACAACCAGTTAATCTCTTTACCGGCCTGTGCAATATGTCTGATAAGTTCCGGAAGTTCCCCGGATCCGGCTTTCCCGCCTAATATCTTCGGGATCTGCATTAAAATGATCGTAAGCGCAATCCCACTGATAAATCCGCCCATAACCGGTGTTGATATAAAGTCCACGATTCTTCCTGCTTTCAAAAAGTAAAACAACAATAGCCATATTCCCGTAAGAAGTGCGATCACAGGCACATACTGTATTGCCTCTTTACTTCCGTTTTCTATTCCAAGCGACACAAGTGCTGCCCCAACAATCGCTGCCGGTGCCGCATCCACCCCAAAGATAAACTGCCTGGACGTTGAAAATAATGCAAAGAACAGAATCGGGAACACCGAACCATATAGTCCATATACTGCCGGAAGTCCCGCAATCTGTGCATATCCCATTGAAATAGGAATGGACACCGCAGCCATAATAATCCCCGAAAAGATATCCTTGGGAAGATATTCTTTTTTATAATCTTTCAGTGTTGAAAATAATAAATCCTTCATACATCAAACCCTTTCACCTGATTATTCTTTCTATACTTTACACGCATTTTCAAAAAGAGGCAAGGTTCTGAGAAAATTCTCAGTTCCCTGCCTCTTCTATAATATCTTCGTTTTATATCCGTTTCACCGGATGTCCGCCCTGATACTTTTTCTGGTATCTGGTATTAGCAGATCTTGCAAATCCATCCTTCCGGAGCTTCAATATGTCCCATCTGGATTCCTGTTAATGTCTCATACAGTTTCTTTGTAACAGGTCCCATCTCTTCCATTCCGCTTGGGAAGCAGATCTCTTTGCCGTGGTCAACGATCTTTCCTACAGGAGAGATAACTGCTGCTGTACCGCAAAGTCCACACTCTGCAAAATCACCAAGTTCATCTAAGTAAACTTCTCTTTCTTCTACTTCCAGTCCAAGATAATGCTCTGCAACATACATCAGAGAACGTCTTGTAATAGATGGAAGAATGGTAGATGATTTTGGTGTTACAACTTTGTTATCTTTTGTTACAAAGATGAAGTTAGCTCCACCAGTCTCTTCTACTTTCGTTCTTGTTGCTGCATCCAGATACATGTTCTCATCGTATCCTTCTTCATGTGCTGTTACGATTGCATGAAGGCTCATTGCATAGTTCAGTCCGGCTTTTACATGACCTGTTCCATGCGGTGCTGCACGGTCAAAATCAGAAACTTTAATAGTAATTGGTTTTGCTCCACCTTTGAAGTATGGTCCAACTGGTGTAGCAAATACACGGAACTGATATTCTTCTGCAGGTTTTACACCGATAACGGCACTGGAACCGAACATATATGGTCTTACATATAATGTTGCTCCTGATCCGTATGGCGGTACATAAGCTGCATTTGCTTTTACAACCTGTTTGATTGCATCTACAAATCTATCTTCCGGGAATACAGGCATTTCAAGTCTTGCTGCTGAATTTGCCATTCTTGCTGCATTCAGATCCGGGCGGAATGTTACGATATGACCATCTTCTGTGGTATACGCTTTCATTCCTTCAAAACATGTCTGTGCATACTGAAGTACGCCTGCACATTCGCTAATTGTAATCTGATCATCGGAGGTAAGTGTACCTTCATCCCATGCTCCATTTTTAAAATTGGAAACATATCTCTTGTCTGTCTTCATATAGCCAAATCCAATGTTTGACCAGTCAATATTTTTCTTCTCCATTTTGACTCCTCCGTCCTTTTAACAACTGTTTGATTTATCATCTTGTCCTATTATAATACTACTGTTTTCAAAATTCAAGAGTGCACTCTGTTTTTTTATCTTTCCATCATATTAATCGACTCAATCCCTACGCTTCCGCCCCGGACAACCTCAATATTTTTAAATTCTTCTTTCATCAGTTTGATAACTGCATCATTCTTGGTCGCCGTCTGAACAAATTCCATGAGAACACTGTCTTTCCCATAGTCAATCACCTTCGCCTTGAACGTCTCTGCGATCTGGAAGCATTCCACTTTATCATCTTTCGTGCATTTACGTACTTTTACATATAAGATTTCTTTCATACGTACAAAGACATCCGTAAAATCAATTACTTTGATCACTTCAACCAGACGGTTCAGCTGCTTTTTGATCTGTTCAAATGTCTCATCATCGCTGACTGTCGCGATCGTCATTCTGGATACAGCCGGATCTTCTGTCGTACCAACAGTCAGACTGTCCAGATTATAAGATTTGCCTGAAAATAACCCGGAAATCTTTGACAGAACTCCAACCTGGTTTTCTACATACAGAGAAATCCATCTTTTCTTCATACTACTTTCCATCTTTTTCACTTCCTTTCCTAGCATCCTAGCAGTCCATGATCATATCTTCCAGCGTACCGTTCGGTTTTACCATCGGATAAACCAGTTCCTCCGGATCGATGATAAACTCGATCAGTGTCGGGATTTTCGTCTCTTTTTTTGCCTGTTCAAATGCTGCCGCAATATCCTCTTTTCTCATAACCCGGATACCTTTTGCACCATAACTTTCTGCCAGTTTTACAAAATCCGGCGTATATTCCGGCATTTTCTGCCCATTGGTACGACGATATAATGCACCTGCCTTCAGATTCGTCATACCGTAACGCTTTCCATAGAAAAGCTTCTGCCACTGGCGTACCATACCAAGGTATTCATTATTAAATACGCACAGGATCAGCGGAAGTTCTTCCAGCACGGCAGTTGCAAATTCCTGAATATTCATCTGCATACCGCCGTCTCCTGAAATAGCAATAACTTTTTTATCCGGATTTC
>ERZ1106976.3911-NODE-3911-length-11106-cov-6.637227_pt1 | contig 11106 bp, 9 predicted proteins | sample MGYA00403687_ERZ1106976 | MGnify/ENA primary metagenome ERZ1106976 (study PRJEB35170, sample SAMEA104062446) | human gut metagenome | biome: human gut; feature: human-associated habitat; material: faeces | place: Denmark | collected 2013-02-22 ... | reverse complement strand
TCTGTGCTCAGCTCCTATTGGCCGCACGGCAGATATACAGAAAAAAGCGGATATATCATTTGCAAAGCCGCAGATAACACCGGTAACACCTATACTTTCCGCCGGGAAAAAGATTCATTGGTATTTGTCGCAGTTCGTTCTTCCGAAATCCCGCAATGGTCATCATCTGATAGAAAAACGATAGGAGGCGTTTTGGACGGCGCGGTCTTCGTTGTTCTTTTTCTGCTATAATCTCTTGTTATACTGTATAGTTCACCTTGTGGGTGCATGGTGAACCCACCCATAGGTCACCGAATACAAACACTTATCCCTTGGGTGTGCGGTATTTTGAAAAATCGGGGACGGTGAACATGAGCGAGCTTTTGGCACCGTTTTTGCGGAAACGCTGTTCGATCTTGATGTACCCGTGCACAGTCAGGTCATCAATAGCGCGCTTCACTGTGGATGGGGACAGGCTCAAATCCTTTGCAATCCTTCTTACGGACGGCCAGCATTGACCGTCCGTATTTGCTCTGTTTACGAGGTACATGTACACATGGACAGCACGGCTCGGAAGGTTGTCGCTGTAAATGGAATCAAAATAATTCACTTGGCACCACCGTCCTGACCGAGGTTGGTCCGCAATCCTTTGTGTCTTACCGCCGCCTTTTTGCTTGAATAGTGCCGTTCCGCCATGGCTTCCTCTACACGGAAACTGCATCCGGGATGTTTTTCCTGTTGCTTTTATCGTCCGCTACATGATATTTGTTGCAGATGGCTTCGCGCAGTTCTTCACGGCTTTTGTATCACTCCATGCAGGTACAGTCGGCGGACTGCCGAATCGCAATTCAAAAAGGCTTTTTTCGCGGACTTCTAATGGAATTTCTAAAAAAGCCGTTAGATTTTTGTCAGAAGTCGGTCGATGACGAAAAGCACCGCGACATCAGCTTTTTTCGGAATTTTTCGCAAAAGCAATCAAAATACCCGGTCAATTCGTCTATGGCGGGGGCTTTCAGGTTCTCTTGTCTTCTCATAAAATACCGCAAGGTATCGGGAAGCGATGACACTCGAAATCAGGTGCCCTTTCTCATTCTCCGGGTTCAAACAAAGAGCAAAGGAATCGCCCCAAGCACATCTTGAGACCATTCCTTTGCTCTTGCTTGCATTCCTGTATGTACCATGCAAGCTTTGTTTGCAGCCCTAAACTTTCACGTTCGGATTGGTATACTGCCCGTGCTTCTTTGTGCGGTTGCCGTACTGAATCGCGAACTTCGGGCAGCGGTGCAGGCACCCGAGGCACATGACGCACCTGTCCTTTACCCAGACCGGGCGCCCGTCCCGCATTGCAATTGCCTGCACGGGGCATTTCTTTGCGCACAGCCCGCAGCCGATGCAGGTGTTTTCCGCATGGAGATTGGAGGTGCACCGCACCTTTTTGTTATATAGCGGCTCGGCAATCAGCTTTGTGATAATCGCCGGGGTGCGCGGGCGCAGATGACGGTTGGTGCGGCGTTCGCGTACACCCTGAATCATGCGGTCGATCTCCGATTCCGTGTGGCGCGTGTACTTTGCGACCTTTTCCGGGGTGGAAAGGTCAAAAATCGGCGTCCAGGTGTCCGGCATCCGGACGGAATAGTAGGCGTCGATGGTTCTTTCGCGGATTGCCTTGTTTGCCATGTATCCGATTGCGCCGGGGATGGTGCCGTAGGTCGCGGCGAAGTACAGGTAATCCGTCCGGAACGACGCTTTTTCGAGAAATTCTTTCACAATACTCGGCAGTCCCCAATCGTAGGCGGGGGAGATGATGCCGACGGTACCGTCGGAAAAATCATACTGCCCGTTCCGGATGCAGTCCGCAATCGAATACATTTCCTGCCCGGTCGCCTGTGCCAGGCGGGTTGCGACATATTTGCAGTTTCCTGTGGCGGAGAAATATAAAATCATTTGCTTTCCTCCCAAAATTCCGAAGCGCTCCCAGATGTCAAGAAGTGCGGTCAGCAGTGCCGGGTTCCGGGTTTGTGCTTCGTACAGTTTCATTTTTGTGTGTTACCTTTGCAGTTTCCGGTTTTCCGATGATTATACCATAAATATGCCCGCTTTTCAACCGTTCCCGCGTGAACAAAAGCAAAACCGCACCTCTATTGACGTGCGGTTGTCGCAGTTGTGCAATGAATCAAAGCATAGTCTGCCCACCGGACTGTGACCGTGCGATGCCGTCAAGCAGTTCAATGCGCGTTCTGAGGGCGTTTGCCAGTGTGTCAACCCGTATCGGTTCCAGATACGCGGACTTCCCATACAGCGCTCTTGCAAAGTCTTCAATGCCGTCGAGAGCGGACAGGTCCAGCCATGAGAAGTCGGTTACAAGTTCCGGATTTTCTGTGGGATTCTTCTTCCACAGCGGGGTTCTGATATTGCTGTCATCGTCTGCATGCATCTCACCCACGACACGGTTGAACCACATGGAGTTGCCGTTGTCGTAAAGGGGAGCAATGGGAATTGCAAGAGAAATACGGCGAATCATGCGGCATCGGAAAAAACGGACCGGAATCCTCCGTGTGTTTTACCCGTCAAATATATTTACTTGCCTGCAAGCGGAACAGTTCGGCATATTTGCCGTTTTGCTTTAAGAGCTCCGAATGGGAGCCCTGTTCGATGATGTGCCCGTCGCCGATTACGAGGATTCTGTCGGCAAGCGTGGTGTTGGAAAGGCGGTGCGAAATCGTGACCGAGCTTTTGCCTGCGCTCAGATGATAGAGCTGTTCAAAGATCCGATCCTCCGAAATCGGGTCAAGCGCAGCCGAGGGTTCATCGAGGATCATGTATTCGCTGTCCCTGAAGTATGCGCGGGCAAGTCCGACAAGCTGCCATTGACCGCCCGAAAGGTCTTTGCCGTTGTCCGCATAGTAACGCCCCAGAACGCTGTCGTAGCCGTCCTCCCAGTCCTTGATCACCTCACACAAGCCGCTGATGGCGCAGGCTTTTTTCAGCTTTTCGTCGTTGAACCGCTCCTCAAAGTCGGAAAGAGCAATGATCTCACGAAGCGGCAGGCAGTAGGTAACGAAATCCTGGAACAGAACCCCGAACACTTTGCGCACGGCGTAAATGTCGTATTCCTTCAAATCCACGCCGTCCAACCGAATGCAACCGCTTTCCGGGTCGTAGAAACGGAACATCAGCTTGATAATTGTGGATTTGCCTGCGCCGTTCAGGCCGATCAGACCGATCTTTTCGTGCGGTTCAATGGTAAAGGAGCAACCCTTCAGCACGTACTGCTCTGTATTGGGGTAACGGAAGGACACATTGCAAAATGCGATGCGGGGATTGGCAGACGGTTGGAGCGTTCCGCTCTTTTCCGCTTCGGGCTCAATAGCCATAAATTCCTGCAGTTCTGTCAGGCGGGTATGGTCGTCAAGCAGTTGATTGACCTGATTGATCAGCATTTGCGATTGACTCCGCAAGCGTGAAACCATGCCGAGATTGTATTGCAGATCACCGATCCCGATCCGTTTGTTTACAACATCGAACACCGATACGGTAAGCACCAAAAATTCGCTTGCCACGTTGACAATCATAATCAGCGTATTGATAAAGGTGTGCCGGATTTCCTCTGTCTGATTGATTTTATACAGCTTCTGCCACGTTTCCTTGTATTTGCGGATGAAGTAGGCACCGATATGATGCAGTTTGAGTTCAAACTGCACGTTGTTGTCAAAGAACACATCCCGGTAATAGTCCTTCTTTCGCCGATCCCGGAGCTGGTCTTTGTCCATTTGCAGTCTGCGCTCGGTGCGCTTTTTGTTGTAGAGCATAAACGGAACCAGAAGTACGAGTGTGACAAGACCCAGCCACCACCGGTAGGTGCAGACGATCACCAGTGTTGCCGCCACATTGATGAATGCGGAGATGATGTCAAACACAAGCCAGGACACGTCAAGCACGGTCGTGAATTGATCCCGGACCTCTCTGACCCGGTCACCCATGTGCGCTGAGTCGAAAAAGGACAGATCCATCCGTGCGGTTTTATCCATCATCACCGTTTCCATGTAGAAATGCAGTTCGTCGCTGTAGCGCTCCTGCACGTAGTTGTCGAATTGGTCCACCAGGTAGGTTGCCAACAGCAGCGAAAGATAGAGGACCAGACATACGAGAACGGTTCGTTTGCTGTTCGCGAAATCCATGATGCCGTTGAGCACTTCTTTCCACAGCCATAAATTGACAAGCGGAATCAATGTCGTGAACATTAAAATCACAAGCTTCATAGAGAAGTAAAACCGGGACGCTAAAAAGCAGGTCTTCATACCGAACCAGACGTTTTTGAAAATGCCGGAAAGGAAAGCCTTGATCTTATTCATCCTGACCGTTCACCCCCTTTCCTTTGCGTGCGGTGCGAATCGGCACCGTTAAAAACAGAAATTCATTATGCATGCGCGCAATTCTCCTTTGCCGTGTATTTCTCGCGCTGGAGGTTGTAAAGCTTGGCGTACAGACCGCCAAGCGCAACCAGCTCTTCGTGTGTGCCTTGCTCGGTAATCGTTCCGCCGTCCAGCACGATGACCTTGTTGGACATCCGGGCGCTTGAAATGCGGTGGGAGATCATAATGCCCGTTTTACCGTCGGACATGGACGCAAAGTTCTTGAATATCCGGTCTTCCGCCTCGGCATCAAGCGCCGCGGAGGGCTCGTCGAAAATAATGATGGGTGCATGTTTGAAGTATGCTCTGGAAAGCGCAACCTTCTGCCATTGTCCCCTGGAAAGCTCGGTTCCTTTGTCGTCAAACTGACGGGACATGGAGGAGTCCAACCCGTTTTCCAGTTTGGGCTGTATCTCCACGTACACCCCGCTTTGTTTCAGCGCACTTTCGATTTCCGCGCTGTCGTTCATCCGCTCCGGTGCGGATAAGGCAATGTTTTCCCGGAGTGTCAGCGGATATTGCGCAAAGCTCTGAAACAGTGTCGAAAAGAGCTTTCGGACATCCCGTATGTCGTAATCCGACATGGGATACCCGTTTACAAGGATCTGTCCCGCTTCCGGTTCATAAAGTCCGATCATCAGCTTGATGATGGTGGATTTTCCCGACCCGTTTATGCCGACGATGGATAGCTTATCTCCCCGATGCAGCGTAAACGAAACGTCGGTCAGCACATACCGGTCGGTGTGCGGATACCTGAAGCGCACATGGTCAAAAACGAGGCTCCGGAAGGATGTAAGCTGCCGTTTGCCACCCGCCTGTTCGGTTTCGGTCGCAAAGAAATCAAACAGGGTGCGCATCTGTTCGGAAATGCGGCTGTATACATCGGTGATCAGCCAGATTACACGCCCAAAGGAATTGGAAATGCTGTGCGCAAATCCGATATAGAGCGCAATATCGCCGATGCTGATCGCGCCGTTTACAGCCCGGTAAATGACGTATGCAATGAATACAATCTCTCCGCTTCTGCGGAACAGTTCAATCCCGAGAGAGCCTCGCAGCACCTTTTTGTCAAGCGCCTGATTGGCTTTTACATAACGATCTTTCTCCTCCTTGTAACGCGCCTTGACGGAATCGGTCAGATCGTACATGCGCACGTCCTTGGCGGGCCAGGCATCCGTGAGCATCCAGCGGTAGTAACAGAATTTGCGGACATCGGGCGCCGTGTCCCTGCGCAGTTCATCCGATTTGCGGGCATAGTATTCGTTGAAAATAACGCTCGGCACAGTGAATGCCAGGAACATCAGCGAAAATCCGAGCGAAAATGCCGCAAGCGTTGCAAATGCAACGACAAAGGCGTAAATGAGAGCGAGAATATCGATCATGCGGAACGGCAGAAGAATGACTGTCGTTTTGGTATATTTCACTTCGTCGACGGTGTCTTTTCCCTCAGAGGAATCGAGAAATCCCATCGGGAGCGACGCCAGCTTTTCCGACAGGCGGCACTCAAACAGACACTCCGCCTTTTTGTGAATCGTACTGCGTGACAGATCTCTCAGGGATGAGAGCCCCTGCTGAATGACCAGCGAAAAGCCGTACAGGAGAACCGGTACAAGGATTTTTTCGATGGCGGGCGCGGTCTCGGTCAGGGCGTCCAATATATTTTTCAGTAAAAATGCGGACAGCAACGGAAACGAGGTTGTTATCAGAGTCAGTATGGGGTACAGAAAAATCAGGAATTTGCCTGCCGTAAGGTGCAGATTCCATGCGTAAGCGAGGGATTTTGCAGTCATTTTGATTCGGTTCATTCGCACCACCTCCATGTATTTCAGCTGTCGGTTTTCATCCGGGCAGAGGGGACGCTTCGTCAGTTGTGCCTTTTACCATATGAATCTTTCGCATACGGTTGATGAGCATCCGCAATTCCTGCCTGCGGGGCAGATCGAGAAATCTTTTGCAGGTCGTAAAGAAGGGCGAATAGAGAAAGCCAATTCCTTCCTTGGCGATGCGCGCGTACAGCTCGTCGATCTTCTTTTCAATGTCTATCTTTCTTTGATCGTTTGACACCGCCAGATAACGCAGCATAAAACCGAGCGTATCGAGCTGCCGGGGCGATACAATATCGTGAAGCCCGCGTATATCGATCTTTTCGTCGCCCATGATGAGAAAGCCCATGTCCGAAACCTCAAGCCTTTCCGTGCCGCTGCCGGCGGGATAAGAGGAAAAGCGGTCGGAATAAAGCGTTCTGCACTGCCGCCAATCGGCAAACGGGGGCGGGGAAGCCGTCACGCAGTGGGAACGGCAGATGTCCTTTGCCTTTTTGGTCACGTTTTGAATCAGATAATCTTCCATCATGTAGATCTGATCGGCGACGGAAAGATACTCTCCGCTGCCCCCGATTACCAGAATGGTGGAAACGCCGTGCGCCCGGAAAAGCTCGTTGACCCGGTCGGTAAACGGCGTGATGGGCTCTTTTTCAATCAGCTCCTTCATCATGCAGTCACGGATCATAAAGTTGGTCGCGCTTCTGTCCTCGTCGATGAGCAGCAGCCCGGCACCGCAGTCGACCGCTTCCATGATATTGGCTGCCTGTGAGGTGGAGCCGGAGGCGTGATCGGTGGAGAAATCGCCGGTATCACCACCCGGCAACCATTTGATGAACGGCGAAATATTGACATGCCTGACGCTTCGCCCGTCCTCTGCGGATATGGTGACGGCACTTTCGTCCGTGATGCAAAGCTCGCGTCCGTCGCCCGGGGCGTGGTCATAAATGCCTGCGGAAACGGCGTCGAGCAGTGTCGACTTTCCCGAATAACCGCCGCCTGTGATGACGGTTACCCCTTTTTTGATTCCCATGCCCCGCACGCCGCAGATTTCAATTTCATCGCCAGGGGAGGATTTGAACGGAACGGCATCGGGCATAGGCAGGTCCGTTCCCTTGGCGCGCGGCAGAATACTGCCGTTGGCGACAAACGCGCAATAATCGCTGCCCTTCAGCCATGCGCGGATGGCGGACTGCTTTTCTGCAAGCGCGGCTGCCTTCTTCAGTTCTTCGTGATCAAAATCCCGGACAAACCGGTCCACGGCGTCGGGCAGATCGCGGCACATCATCTGCAGGGCCTTGCGCAGCTTTTTTTGCGGAAGCTGTACCCGGATGCGGATACAGAGACACATCAGCGGCGGACGGGGAATGCCGTCGCGCAAAAGATAGACGACGGAACCCGGACCGTTTGTATAGTCCTTCTGCGGACACAGGGCAAAATAGGCGGTGTTTCTTTTTACAACCTCTCCGCCAGGCGCGCACAGGTCATATTTGCCGTTTTCGCTGTCGGGGCGGCTGCGGTTATACAGTCCGGCATTCAGCTCCTCCATGTATTTCCGGAAGGCGCGGAGGCAGTAATCCGCTTCCGCGCTCTCGGCGGACGGCTCCGGCGGATCGATGCCGAGTGTGGCACAGGGAATACGGACGGTTACGGTCGGCTGATCCTGCGCCAGTTTGTGCGCGGCAGTAATGTCGAATCCGATGCTTTCGTTGTAATAGGTCGCGCTGTAATCCACATACGGCGGCAGTGTGGATGCGGGATCGATGACCGACATGCTGCCTTCATACATTGCCTTGTATGTGGTGGTGTCGGATTCCATGGACAACAGTTTGTTTTTTAATCTCTTCATGGGCATCCCCTCTTTCTTTTTCGGATTTCAAAAGTGTAAAAGTGCGTCTTTCGGTCGGTTGTTTTTCCGTTTGAACGCTATGCGGGGCTTTCCGAAAAAAACAAAAAGCACCCCTTCGGGTGCAAAAATCATCAGTTTGCTTTCTGTGCAAACGTTTGCTCTTCGTGCAAACGTTTGCTCTTCGTGCAAAGAAAAACACACCCGGAACCGGATGTGCAAAAAATCCATATAACCTTGCGTTTAGCGTGCCGCAGGCGATCCATATGACATCCGATCAATATTAGCGTTCATCGTCATAATCGCCTCCTTTACAGAAGAATTTATCTACCGGGTGCATTCTACCACAGATTGCCGCATTTGTCAAGACATTTTTGAAAAAAACTGCGGCTGGGAGAAAATATGCCGAAACTGCGCCCGAAAGCGCCCGCGGACGGCGGAATCCGAAAAATACAGAGGCAGTCCCCAAAAAGACTGCCTTTGCCCGGGTAAAACGGCAAAACCGCGTGTTCGGATCAGCGCCGTCTGAAAACAAAACAGCCTGCAATCTATTCCGCACATCCCGCTTTTTTCAGTCAAGGATATTTCCGTCCGTGGAGACGGTCACGACCTGCCAGGGGATGAATTTGCCGCTGTTCTGCAAAGCGGTTTTTGCCGCGTGCTCCAGTCCGCCGCAGCAGGGGACCTCCATGCGGACAACGGTCACGCTTTTTATATCATTGCTCCGGATGATCTCGGTGAGCTTTTCGGAATAGTCCACGCTGTCGAGCTTCGGGCAGCCCACAAGGGTGATGTGTCCCTTGATAAACCGCTCGTGAAAGGCGGCATAGGCATACGCCGTGCAGTCGGCGGCGATGAGCAGCTTGGCCCCATTGAAAAACGGCGCGCGCACCGGCACGAGCTTGATCTGCACCGGCCACTGGGAAAGGCGGCTCTGCGCCGCAGCCGGGGCAGGCTCGGTGCCGGACGCCGTCTCGTGCCGGAAGGTTCTCATCCGCGTTCCGGGGCAGCCGCCGTGAAGGCTCATCCCCTGCTGCTGCATTTTCTTCTGCTTATTGGCGAGCACCGCCTGCTCATCGTAAGCGGCGGCTTCACGCTCTACGAAGGAGATCGCGCCGGTGGGACAGGCGGGCAGGCAGTCGCCCAGACCGTCGCAGTAATCGTCGCGCATGAGCTGCGCCTTGCCGTTTACCATAGCGATAGCCCCCTCGTGGCACGCTGCGGCACACGCGCCGCAGCCGTTGCATTTATCCCGGTCGATCTCAATGATCCTTCTTTTCATTTTTGTGCCCTCCTTGTGTTTTACGTCTGGATTGTAGTATAATACTTTCAACAAGTCGGTTGAATTTTCAACGAAAGAAGTTTTTATGAAAGAATTTTTGCCAGTTATCCGGTCGTCTTCGCTTTTTTCGGGCATTTCCGAGACGGAGCTTGCGGCCATGCTCTCCTGTCTGGAGACGAGAGAAGAACGCTTTCCGAAGGACACCTTTCTGCTCCGCACCGGTGATACGGCCGAGTCGATCGGTCTTGTGCTCTCGGGCAGTGTTCTTGTCGTGCAGGAGGATATTTGGGGGAACCGCAACATTCTCTCCAAAGCGGGGCCGGGACAGACGTTTGCCGCCGCGTATGCCTGCGCGCCCGGCTCGCTGCTGAATGTAGGCGTGCTCGCCGAAACGCCCGTCACGGCAATGTTCCTGAACGTAAAGCGCGTTTTGAATGTGTGTCCGTCCGCCTGTGAGCACCACAGCCGCATCATCCGGAATCTTCTCGGCGAGCTTGCCGAGAAAAACCTGCGCTTCGGCGAAAAGCTCACGCATATGGGACAGCGCACGACGCGCGCCAAGCTGATGTCCTACTTCTCCGCCGAGGCGCAGCGGCTCGGGACGTATGAATTTGACATCCCCTTTTCCCGCCAGCAGCTCGCGGATTACCTTGCGGTGGAGCGCAGCGGTCTCTCGCTGGAACTTGGCAAAATGCGCAGCGAAGGACTTCTGGACTTTCATAAAAGCCATTTCATACTGAAGGTGTAAACGCTTGATTCGCGAATATATCAGCGAAAACCGTCCCTCTTGCTATTTCACTTTCACTTGTAGCACAGGCATTTGTCCGCGATGATGTTGAACGCTGCGGTCGTTCTCTCGCCGGGTGCCGTGTTTTCCGGCATTCTTACGCGCAGGAACAGCGCGCAAGAGCGCCGTGCGCTGCTGCTGTCCGCCTGAGAGCTGAGCCGGGTACTTTTTCTCCAGCCCTTCCAACCGGAAGCGGCGCAGCTTCTCCTCCGCGCGGCTGCCGGAGCGGATGCCGCACCGGATGTTCTGCAGCACCGTCATGTTCGGAAAGAGAGCGTGCTGCTGGAAGAGATACCCTATCCGCCGCTTCTGCGGCGGGAGATTGATGTGCTTTTCGCTGTCGAAGAGCGTTTCGCCGTTGAGGATGATGTGTCCCCTGTCCGGCGTCATGATCCCGGCAATGCATTTGAGCGTTACGCTCTTGCCGCAGCCGGAAGCGCCGAGCAGCGCCATGCGCATGATCGCCGCCGAGGGGCACGGCTAAAGCATTTCTCTTGCAAAGGCGCCGGTGCGGTTATATACTCTTATTGATAGTTACCGCGCCGGAGGTGATTAAAATGGAAATAGAATCGCTGCGCCATCCCTTCCCGGCGATCTATGCGCCGGATTCGCGCATTCTGATCCTCGGCTCGTTTCCCTCGGTAAAGTCCCGCGAACAGATGTTCTTTTACGGGCATCCGCAAAACCGCTTCTGGCGGGTAATGGCGGCGCTGCTCGGCGCGGACGTGCCGCAGACGGTGGCGGAAAAGCGCGCGTTTCTTCTGGCGAATCACATTGCGCTCTGGGATGTGATCGCCTCGTGCGATATTGCGGGTTCGTCCGACGCCTCCATCCGGAACGCTGTGCCGAACGACCTTACGCCCATTCTGGAAACGGCCTCCATCCGGCAGATCTTTACGAACGGCGGAACGGCCCACCGGCTGTACCGGTATTGCCGCCGTTGCAATCGTGGGTATCGTAAACTCGGTAAACCTTACAGA
>ERZ1106976.3905-NODE-3905-length-11122-cov-21.858137_pt1 | contig 11122 bp, 10 predicted proteins | sample MGYA00403687_ERZ1106976 | MGnify/ENA primary metagenome ERZ1106976 (study PRJEB35170, sample SAMEA104062446) | human gut metagenome | biome: human gut; feature: human-associated habitat; material: faeces | place: Denmark | collected 2013-02-22 ... | reverse complement strand
AGGAGAAGCGCAAGGAAAGGGAACTGGTGAACGTAGCCCGTGACATCTTCGGGCGACAGACACATATCACCTACATAGACCTTTGCGAACAGTTGCAGCAGGTCTTGGACGTAAAGGAGCGTACTGCCAAAAGCTACATCCGATTTATGCGTGAACGGGACATTATCATCAAAGACCCGTCCAACCAAAGTTATTTTATGATTGGTTTAATTTAATCAGGCAGCCTTATGTATATAGATAAAGACGTTTTTACCGTATGGATGGAACGTATCATGGATAGGTTCGACATGCAGGACAAGAAGATAGACCGGGTAATAAAAGGACGTAATTGTTTGGACGGGGAAGAACTGCTGGATAATCAGGACTTGTGCCTGCTTCTGAAAGTAGCTCCTCGAACACTGACCCGTTACCGAAAAAAGGGAATACTCCCTTTCCTTATGCTGGATGGCAGGTGTTATTACCGTGCTACGGACGTACACAAGTTAATCCGGGAAAAAACCGATTAATTTTTTCTTTTCTAATGGCTTTCAATCCTGTTTTGTCGTGAGATAAGGCAGGATTTTTTTTTATTGTATGCCAGACTTTTCAAGGATTTGGCTAACTTTGCAAAAGTTACATAAGAAAATAACGGCGATTGAGCAGTAACCTGTGATTTCGCCTTTATATATAACATATTCGTTCGCAGAACGTCTCAAAGTAGAAAACTGGCACTTTTCAATAATGACGAGATTTTCAGCGCAATGTCTATGCTATGTTTCAACATAGCGTGGGCTTGCCTGTTTCGTCATTAAGGTATGCCAGTACCTCTACTTTGAAGCAGTGTAAGTTCACGCTTCTTTTTTGGGTCAAGTCAAAAAGTATGTGGGTATAATATTTGAGAAACATTTAAAGTTTGCAATGCTAAAAACATACATCCTTCCAAAGTATTATAAATCAAGCACATCAAACGAACACCTGATTGGACGTCAGCATTGTAACTCAGAGGTCATGCTTATCACCCACAGGGTTTTCGGATTGACCCCTTTTTTGGCGTACTGGCGAACAGTTTATAAAAAGTAACTGTTAAATACTCAATTATGAAACATTTAAAAACTTGTATTGCCGTTTCTCTTGATGGTTTCATAGCCACAAAGGATAATGAATTGGACTGGATGCCTGAAAACGTCAAAAAGGAAATTTCGGAAGCCTATGAACAGCCGGGTGTATTGCTTGCCGGAGTTAATACCTATACCTATATTTTTGAACATTGGAGCGGATGGCCGTACAAAAGCAAAAAAACTTTTGTAGTGTCCCACTACGATACCAATGTGTCGGAAAAGGAGAATGTAAGCTTTCTTACTGATATGCCATTACGTGCGGTCAATGAACTTAAATCAAATTCGGAAACCGATATTCAGGTTATCGGCGGCGGTAAGTTCATAACATCCCTGATTGAAGCGTCCCTACTTGATGAAATAACGCTATATATTATCCCGGTCATGCTGGGGAACGGCATCAAGTTTATAGGTAAAACTTTCGGGTCGAAGTGGGAACTGACCGGACACCGGGTGATAGACAATCAGGTCGTTTGCCTGACCTACCAGTATAAAGGAGAATGATTAAAAAAGCACCCGGTGTCCCTCCGGGTGCTTCAACCACAAAAATTTCAATTATAAATCTATCTATAATGAAACTTTCTGTGGCAAATATAACAATTTCCAGTTTATTTCTTCGGTTTGCTTTTCTTTTCCGGAAACACGAAAGTAACATTGAACTGCTCGTCAAAAGCAAGCGAAGCATCGAATGCTTTGCCGTTCCTGCTTTTGAAACCTTTGATTAGTGCGGTTTTTCCGGTAGTCACCAGTTCGGTAATCTGTTTGTCGGTTAGCTGCTTGTCGCTCTTGTTGCGAAAGATGGTAACGGAACAATCCATATTGGAACATTTGGCGACTTTCGGATAAAATAAAATGCGTCCGGTCTTGCATTTCGGACAGATACAATTTCCATCCGAAGCGAGAGAAAGCCGGACACCCAAAAGTTCAGCCGTGATTTGTCTTGCATACACCTCGATACCTTTACGAAACGTATCGGGATTCATTTCCCCGCTTTCTATTTTGGCAAGCGTATTTTCCCACATACCCGTCATTTCCACGTCCGCTATTTTCTTGTCCCGGATGATGTTGTAAACAGCAAGCCCTTTCTCGGTCGGGACAAGGTTCTTTTTCTCCCGGATGATGTACTGGCGGGAAAACAGCGTTTCGATAATGGCTGCCCGTGTTGCGGGCGTGCCGATACCCATATCTTTCATGCTTGCTTTCAGGTCGGCGTTTTCCAGTTCCTTACCCGCTGTTTCCATTGAAGAAAGCAAACTGCTTTCCGTATGTAACGGCTTGGGCTTGGTCTGTTTCTCCAGTAATTCAATGCCGGAAAGCAGTAAACTATCTCCGTCCTGCATAGCTGACAAAGTGGCGTTATCTTCCCCGTCCTCTTTTTCAGCGAATACGGCACGCCATCCGGCGGACTTGATTATAGCCCCTTTGACCGTGAAAAGTGACCCTGCACATTCCAGCATTACACTGGTAACGTCTTTGACGCATTTTTCAGAAAAGGCTTCCAACATCCGTCCGGCTATCAGTTCATAGATTGCCTGTTCGTCCGCTTCCAGTTTACCGGGCAGGTTTTCCGTCACAATCAGGGCGTGGTGGTCTGTTACCTTGCCATCGTTCACGGAACGGGAATTTAGGGCTTTGCCTTTCATCCCTGCGGCATACCCGGAAAAGCGGGTGTACTGTTCCAAATTAACAAGACGTTCCGGGATTTCCTCGAACACGTCCTGTGATATATAACGGCTTCCGGTTCGGGGGTAGCTGATTAGCTTACCCTCGTATAATTTTTGTGCGATGGATAATGTCTTGTCTGCGGAGAGATTCAGTTTCGTATTCGCTTCCTTTTGCAACGTAGTTAAATCATAGAGCAAGGGCGGTTCTTGGTTCACTTCCTTACACTCTACGGATTTCACCCGTACCGTTTTCGCTTCCTTTATCCTTTGCAGTGTGTCGATGGCGGTCTGCTGTGCATCGTATTTTTCTACGGATAGGGCAGAAAAAGAGATATTGTCTTTTGCCGCCTGTAATTTCTGTTGCCAATACTTTTGCGGGACAAAGTTCTTGTTTTCCAAAAAGCGGGTGCATATCATAGCCAATGTGGGCGACTGTACCCGTCCCAAAGAGAATATTCCTTGTCCGGCTGCCACGCTTAAAGCCTGTGTTGCGTTTATTCCAATCAAATAATCCGCTTCGCTGCGTGCCTGTGCCGAACGGAACAGGTTATCATACAGACTACCGGCTTTCAGATTTTGCAGTCCCTCACGGATTGCCTTGTCCGTAAGGCTGCTTATCCATAAACGGACAAAGGGCTTGTTGCATCCGATATACTGGTAGATGTACCTGAATATAAGTTCTCCCTCTCTTCCTGCATCCGTAGCGACTATTATCTTGTCCGACTGGCTGAATACCTCTTTGATTACCTTTAGCTGTTTCAACGCTCCGGGGTCAGCCTTGTACCCCTTATCCGCTTTCACTTGCCGGGGTGTAAGTTGAAAACTATCCGGGATAATAGGCAAACTTTCCCGACGAAAACTCTGTATGCCGTATGCTTCCGGCATTGCCAAACCTACAAGATGGCCGAACGCCCAGGTAACGAGATACCCGTTACCTGAAAGGTAGCCATCCTGTTTTTCACTCGCTCCTAAAATGCGGGCAATGTCCCTTGCCACACTTGGCTTCTCTCCGATTACTGCAATCATTCTAATTTTGATTTTAATTGTTCCACTTCTTTTTGTCTTAGGATTTTCCGGTCATAGTAGATGTGATAACCATCTACATAAAATTGTCGGTTCTGCTCGTCTATGGCTTTCCAGTTCGTTTTGTAACAGGCAAAGAGAAACAGCACAAAACCGATAACCGAGATAAGGATTAATACCGCTATCATCTTTTGCGTCCCCTGCTTTGTTTTGGTTTGTCCATCTGCTCCTGCTTCTCCTTTTTATCCTGCTTGGTTTTCTGTTTTTCAGTGGGCTTGTCCTGACCCTTTTTCAAAGGTTCTTTCACTTTCTTGGTGGCTTCGTTGGTCTTGCCCTCCGAATTAACCGCTACCTGTGTGCGGTTCTTGCTTGCCGGAGTAATCTCTTTCACGGCGGAACGGTCAAAGCTGGGATTGTCACTGTAAAAGCCTAACTTCTTCTTATCATGGTTCACCTGAATATAAGCATCGTATTCGACCCCTCTCTTGTCTTTCAGCCCGGCAACAAAGATGGTTTTGTCATTGACTAAATCCTGCTGTTGCTGGCGCGTCAGTTCTATTCCTGAAATGCTCTTGGGGATGGTTACACCGTCACTGGTGACAAGGTTGTTTTGCTGCTCCAGTTTCTGCCGTTGCTCCTGTGACTGTTTGGCATTGGGATAGATAAATTCCAGACTTTTTTTGTCGGCATTGACCTGAACGGTTGCAGAAAAGGGATTTTTACGGTTGGAAATCATATTTTCAAGGAATACTCCCTTTCCTTCCCGTAAGGCTTCCTTTTGTTCCTTGTTCAGTTTGACACCCTTTATTTCATCGGGTATTTGGACGCTACTTGCACGCATGGAAACCAGTTCGTTCGTCACCTTATCCACGCTGATAAAAGAGGGTATCATTTCTCCTGTGATATAGTTTTTCAGGTTTACTATCCGTCCCATATTGCCCGTTTCAAGAAGATTGGCTTTATCCTCTTTGGAAAACTCGTGACCGAAGAACGGGCGTTCAAGTTCCGGCTTTTGTCGGATGCCATGTATCGCCAAAACTACATTCCCGTCCTTGTCATGCCGGAAAGACAGGCGTGCATCCAGTTTCATAATGGCGGAATTGTAGTTTCCTGCGATGGAGAACGCACCGGGTGACTTGTACCCCCTTAACATGGGTTCTAAAGCCTTTGCCTTTTCAAGCTGTTCTTTGGAAAGCCCGAAGTTTTTCAGTGCTTCCCAGTCCACCTTGTCGGGGTCGATGATGTACTTGCTTTTGTCGGGTTGCTGCGGTGCTTGTGCCGTTGCTTCCTGCTGCGGTTGCTGTACCTGCTGCTGTGCTTGGTTCGGTTGTCCGTTCGTCACCCCCTGTTTCAGCGTTTCGGGTGTTACCCGGTAACGTTCTATCTCCGCTTCATTCTTGGCGGTCGGATGGTCGAAGTTGTCCCTGATTATCGGTGTAATCTTGGGAAGTTCAATTTTGGGGATTTTGAAAAAGTTAAAACGGGTCGGGTTCTTCAACTGGTTCATCATGTTGGAAAAGAAGTTGGAAAAGAAATCGCCGTGACGGTCGAATTTCAGAAGTTCGCTGTTGTTTTCCGGCGGTACGGTTTGAAGTTCCCCGTTTTCATCCACGCCTTTTACTGCGCTGATTGTCTTTTTCTCCTTATCCAGTACAAGAAGAATATCCATCATCTGTTCGTCAGTGGTGGATTGGCTGGCTGTGTTTACATCCATAACTTTTTGAATTTTAGTGAGTAAATAAAAATTTCGGAAGTAAAAGTAAGGATGAAATAGAGTATATTTAAGGATTTGGGAACGGATGGCCTCATTAGTCCCCGTTTGGCTTCATTTGTCTCTAGTTGATGGCTAATGCAAAAAAAAGAATAGATAATATTGTTGAAACAACAAAAAATAGTAACTTTGCCAAAAAAAGACAAGTCATTATTTTACAAAAAAAAATGAAGAATATAGGTCAGCATATAAAAGAAATTAGACATGAAAGAGGTGAAACCTTACATCAGGTTGCAATTAATACTGATATAGATTCCCCATTGTTGTCGAAAATTGAAAGAGGTAATAGACTACCTACTATTCCTCAAATAAAAAGAATTTCGTCCTATTTTAATATACCTGAACGAAAGTTCATGGCAATACTAATCGCAGAAAAAATAATATCTGAATTTGGGATTAGTTCAATAACACATGATGCGATTAAATATGTAGAAAAAGAAATAATATCTCAAAGACAAGAATGACACCAACAGAAAAAAAATATACAATAGAAGAACGAAAAATAAATGGTGTATTTTATACGCCATTATTTTTGTCCGATTATTTATCAGATAAAATATTATCTATTTATAATCGTAATAAAGCAAAAAGCATATCAGTATTAGATCCTGCATGTGGAGATAGTATTTTATTGTCTTCTTTAGTTTGTAAATTAAACTACAATACGAATATCTCTTGTTATGGATTAGATAAAGATACAAATGCCGTAGAGAACTCAACTATCTTATTCAAACAGCTATATCCTAATATAAAATCTAATTTTATAACGACCAATAGCCTTTTCCCTTTAGAGTATGATAGTAATATAGAAGGTTGGAAGCAGCTTAAAAAAAAATTAAATCAAACAGAAGGATTTGATATCATTGTTAGTAATCCACCTTGGGGAGCTGATTTATCAACTTATACAGACTTAACCAATAATTTTGAATTAGCAAGAGGACAATATGATATATATGATTTATTTGTCGAAACAAGTTTGATAAATTTAAAAAATAATGGTATTTATGCTCTCATACTTCCTGATTCAATATTTAGCCAGGAGCAATGGAGATTGCGACATTTATTACTAACTAATACAACTATTTCGTTGATTGCAAGATTAGGGGAAAAAATATTTCCAGAAATAAATAGAGCTTGTACTATTATAGTAGGTATTAATAAAAAACCAAGACAAAATCATTTAATAAACTGTTTTCATTTAAATTCATTATATAGAAAACAAATTTTAATTAATGACATATCTCTAAGTGAAGCAGATAAAGATTTATCTCATAAGATACCTCAATATAGGTTTCTAAAAAATGAAAACTATATTTTTGATATTGATTTTATGCACTCTGAAAAAAAAATTTTAAAAAAATTTGAACACAACATTCTTCCTTTGCAAGAGTATATTCAAAGTACAAGAGGTGCAGAAATTTCAAAAAAAGGTCTTGTTTGTAAATGTTCTAATTGTTATAAATGGTTTCCATATCCAAAAAATAAGTTTATGCAATGTCCTCATTGTGATGCAGTGTTAGACATTGAATTGTTGCAAAAAGAACAAATAATATCGAAACATTCAAAAACAGATTCTAAGAGATTAAAAGTGGGAGAAGATTTATATCGCTACACTTCACTTTCAAAAAGCTATATTGATGTGTCAAAAAATGGGATTAATTATAAAAAGATAAATAATTATAATGGAACTAAAATATTAGTACGCAAAACTGGAGTAGGGATTACTGCTAGTATTGACTATGAAGACTCAATAACTAATCAAGTAGTATATATCCTAAAATTACAACCTGCATACATTAACATATTAACCCTTGAGTTTGTATTATCTGTTATTAATTCACGAGCTATCACATATTATCTAATAAAAAAATATGGAGAAAACGAGTGGAGAACACATCCTTATATTACACAAACGATTTTAGCAAAGTTACCATTTCCTGATTTGAACTACAGCTCAGCAGAAAATCAAAAAATAATTAAAAAAATTACTGATATAGTAAAAAGAGAAGTTAGGGATTCTAAAGAGAAAAATATTTCAGCAGAAAGTGATATTCATATAGAAAGAATGATTGCAAAATTGTTTGGACTAAATAGAGATGATTATGAAAGTATATTTCAAACACTAAATTCAGCTGAACAACTTATACCTATTAAAAGGTTGACAAATTGTAATGCAGAACAAATTTTTAAACAAGATGGGATTTAGATATATTGGCTCAAAAGATAAACTTTCTGATATAATAATATCGGAAATGAAAATAATTAATCCAAATGCAACTCGTATTATTGATTTAATGGCGGGAACGGGGTTATTTTCTTTAGCATTAAGAGAACGTGGCTATCAAGTTACTGCCGTTGATGTAATGACATATTCTTTTCATCATTTAAACGTACACCTCTTTTTAAACTCTGCTCCTCCATTTTTAGGTATCAAAAATATTGACAATATAAACAAATTTAGTACTGTAGACCTATTTACATCTGATAATTATCATACAATATTGAATTATCTGAATCAACTTCCACCAATTTATGGTTATTTCTACAAAGAATTTAGCCCAGGTGGAAAACCTAGTAATACTAATAAAGTTCGCAAATATTTTACAGCAAATAATGCTGCAAAAATAGATGCTATTAGACATGAAATTAAGAGATTAAAAGATGATTTAATAATAAGTAAAATAGAGCATTCTTTGCTACTTCACGATTTGATAATGGCTGTAAATGATGTAGCTAATATAGCAGGTACGTATGGTCATTATCTTTCTAAATTTGTAAAAAGAGCCGAATCTCCTATATTACTACAACCGACTTCTTTTTCAACCAAAGGTATTATTTCTGGACATAAAATATATAGGGGGTATGCAGAAGAAATTGCATCTAATTTAAATGGTGATATATGTTATATTGATCCCCCATATATCAAAAGACAATATGCAGCTAACTATCACATATTAGAAACTATTGCAAGGGAAGATGAGCCGGAAGCCATTGGAGATAGTGGATTACGACCTTGGAGAGACCAATATTCTAATTTTTGTTCTAAAGTTAAGATTAGAAACTCTTTTGATCAAATAATAAGAAGCATCAAATGTAAATATATATTAATCAGCTATAGTGAAGATGGGCTATTACCTATAGAGGATTTAATAAACTTTCTTTCTCAATATGGTGATGTAACTAAAAAGAATATACGATATAAAAGATTTAAAAGTAATAATAGCCTAAAAGAAGCAATGTTAAACGAGTTTTTAATATGTTTAGAAAAAAGGGAAATCAAGGCTTTTTAGGAAAAGCCTTGATTTCCTTTTTTTTTAATTATTATTCAATACTTGTTCCACTATTTTTAAATGGTCAGGATGCCAAGTAATAGTATATTCCTCTTCGTTTATTGTTATTGTTAGTTTTCCATCTTTTATCTTCTTAAGATCTATTTCTGAGACCTTTGCATAATGTAACATTCTATGTATTAATGGACTAACAATTATAGCATTAGCATAGGAATCAGACCCATCTTCCCCCAATGGTATTAAATGATGTAATTCACAATAATATTCACCATCTTCTTTTTTAAATGTATAGGTTTTACCTGTAATTTGACATTTTCCATTATAAAGCTTCTTTAATTTTTTCACAAGCGTCGCATTTCTTTGGCGAACATTCATTACTTTAGAAACAATTTCAGGCTTAGTCTTATTATCAATTAATTCCTGCAATATAATTGAAGTATCTTCTAGTTCAAAATCATTAATAATGTCGTCCTCTGTTGGTATCTCATTAATTACAAGTTTTGCATCTGGATAAAAAGGCCATGTTACATTCTTTGTATCAATGAAAATAGATTTTCTAAATTTAATCATTTGGGCTGATTCTGAGAACATTTGCAAAAGCTGAGAATTTATATACCACTCAACTGGAGCTTCATCTTCGAGAAACCAGCCTGCCCAAAAATCTTTATTGGTCGTCTTAAGTATATATACAATTAAATTTTGATTATCTGCATCATAGTCTTCAGGAAAGCCATTCTGGGGATGCCAAGCATGTACTCTATTGGCTTCTCTGCTATGTATTTTTTGAGAAGAAATACTTACAGAGGCATCTCGCCTTTGGTATATTTTTAATTCTTGTGAACTTTCTGTCCCTAAGCTATTGATTCGAAAGTTCCAAACAGGTCTATTACCTGCACCATAAGATGTTGGAGTACCAAGAAAATCATACCACTGAAGTAATGAAATTTCTTTCACAGGAAAATCAATATATGATTGTCCTCCTCCTCCTTGTTCTTCACCCCCAACTTTATTTATATGACGAAAGTCGGCATAAGTCATCCGTCTAAAAACTAAACTATCAACTCTTTTTTCCATTAGAATAAATCATTTATGTTAATATTTAGAGCATTAGCTATCTTTTCAATATTGACTAAGGTTATATTTCTTTCTGCTCTTTCTATCATTCCAATATAAGTCCTATGTAGATTAGCTCTAAAAGCAAGTTCTTCTTGAGAGATTCCCTGCTCAAGCCTATATTGCCTCACTTTATTGCCAAATTTGATCAAAACATTATCTTTATCCATACTCATTATTGTTTGTTGCAAAGCTACCCATAGTATGCAAAATGGACAACATACTATAAGTAGCATAATTACGTAAAATATTTATTTTTAAAAAGTTAATTAATCAAATGCTGTAACTTTGGATCATCTTTAATCCTCTCCATTTCATTTGTAACAATCTGTTGGACTTCCTGCTTGACCCGGTTGTAATTCGCCTGTATTTCTTCCTGCATCCGGTCGTTCCCGTCCTCGTCCCTGAAATCTATAATTTGGGGTAGCTTCTTATATTGGGCTGTTTCCCGCTTCACTTTCTCGTTATCCACCACAATTTCAGCATGGAATATTTTCTGCTCTATCCGTTCATCGAAATTGTCGCTGACCGCACCCACAAACATACCCTGTGTGAGATTGGATATTTTACTGGGTGGTATCAGGCTATCCATCTGCGTACTGATAGAGGTTGATTTGTCGTTCCGGTTAATAGTCATGCTTTGCCGTTTTTGCAGTACCTTTCCGAAACGGTCTGAAAGGGTTTTTGCCGTTTCAGAAACCACCTGACCGGAAAAGATATTACCCACAGTATTTTCGATAACTTTGCTTTCCTTGTCGCCATAGTCCCGGCGTAACTGGCTGAAATCCTGAAAGCCCAAACAGACCGCTACCCGGTTGCTTCGTGCCGTTGCTATCAGGTTATCCAGTCCCCGAAAATAGATGGTCGGTAATTCATCTATGATTACGGAACTTTTGAGTTGGTGCTTCTTGTTTATCAGCTTCACAATACGGGAATTATACAGTCCCAAAGCACAGGAATAGATATTTTGGCGGTCGGGATTGTTGCCTACCACCAATATTTTAGGTTCTTCCGGATTGTTTATATCCAGTGAAAAATCGTCCCCTGTCATTACCCAATATAAAGCGGGTGAAATCATCCTCGAAAGCGGGATTTTAGCACTTGCAAGCTGCCCATAGGCTAAGCACCCGGCGCCTTGCCGTGTTTTATCACGATAGGTTTCCAAGC
>ERZ1106976.3881-NODE-3881-length-11203-cov-4.178956_pt1 | contig 11203 bp, 6 predicted proteins | sample MGYA00403687_ERZ1106976 | MGnify/ENA primary metagenome ERZ1106976 (study PRJEB35170, sample SAMEA104062446) | human gut metagenome | biome: human gut; feature: human-associated habitat; material: faeces | place: Denmark | collected 2013-02-22 ... | reverse complement strand
CACCCGCGCGTGGTTCGCCTGGCAGAACACGCTGTTCGGCGAGCTGATCCTCAAGCTGGTGAACGAGGGCAAGGTCGACCTGCTGAACTCGATTACGGTAAAATAACAGGTTCGGTTTTTTTTCAGGAGGGCCGCGGGAATATCGCGGCTCTCCTGTCGTTTTTTTGCTATCTTTGTATCCGACCCAAATTATTATCATTATGAAGAAACGACTTCTGGCATTGTGCTGCGCATTGGCTGTGGCCGGTGCCGCTACGGCCAAGATCGTCGGTGCGACGTCGCCCGGCGGAAACCTCCGCCTGGAAATCGAGGTGGCTGACAAGATCAGTTATACCGTCTGGAGCGGCGCGGACAAAGTCCTCGATGCCTGTACGTTGTCGCTGACCCTGGACGACCGCACGCTGGGCGAGGCTCCCCGTTTGCGCAGCGTGAAACGCTCCTCGGCCGACGAGATGCTCGAACGCCGCAACCCGACGAAGGATGCCGTCGTCCGAAACTGCTATAATGCCGTGCAACTCAGGTTTGCCGGCGACTACGCGGTGGAGTTCCGCCTTTTCGACGACGGCGTGGCCTACCGCTTCGTCACCTCGCTGCCCGGCGAGGTCGAGGTGCTCGGCGAAGAGTGCCGGCTGGGGCTGCCCGCCGGAAGCGAGGCGTGGCTCTCCGAGGTGAACGGGTTCCGTTCGATGTACGAGGAGCCCTACACCCGTGTGGCGATGTCCGGGTATGCCCCTTCGGACAAGATGAGCTACCTGCCCGTGCTGGTCGGGATGCCGGGGGGCAAGAAGCTCCTGCTGGCTGAGTCCGATGTACGGGACTACCCCTGCATGTTCGTCAGGAGCGACGGACGGGGCGGTTTCGAATCGCTTTTCCCGCGCGTGCCGAAGGAGTACGGCCCCGATGGCGACCGCAGCCTGAAGGTGCTCTCCGAAGAACCCTATATTGCCCGGACGCAGGGGACGCGCACTTTCCCGTGGCGCCTTGCCGTCGTGGCCGGGGAGGATGCCGACCTGATCGAAAACGAGCTGGTGTGGCTGCTGGCCGCCCCCGCTGCCGATACCGACTGGGAGTGGGTGAAGCCCGGACTGGTGAGCTGGGACTGGTGGAACGGCATGCGCCTGTCGGGGGTCGATTTCCGTGCCGGGCGCAATACGGAGTCCTACCGTTACTACATTGACTTCGCAGCCAAATACGGCGTCCCTTATATTATCATGGACGAAGGCTGGTCGGCATCGACGACCGACGTATTCCGTCCCAATCCCGACCTCGACCTGCCCGGCCTGATCGCCTACGGCAAGGAGCGCAACGTGCAGATCGTGCTGTGGCTGACATGGCTCGCCGTCGAGAAGGACATGGAACGCCTTTTCACGACGCTCGAAGAGTGGGGCATCCCGGGCGTGAAGATCGACTTCATGGATCGCAGCGACCAGTGGATGGTCAACTATTACGAACGGGTAGCCCGGGAAGCAGCCAAACATCATTTGTTTGTCGATTTTCATGGCTCTTTCAAACCTGCCGGACTGGAATATAAATATCCGAATGTATTGTCTTACGAAGGAGTGCGTGGAATGGAACAAATGGGCGGTTGTTATCCGGATAATAGTTTGTATTTACCATTTATGCGTAATGCTGTCGGTCCGATGGATTATACTCCCGGGGCGATGATTAGTATGCAGCCTAATGTGTATCGCTCGGAACGTCCCAATGCTGCAAGTATCGGAACACGCGCTTATCAGTTGGCACTCTTTGTGGTTTTTGAAAGTGGTCTGCAGATGTTGGCGGATAATCCTACTCTTTATTATCGTAATGAAGATTGTACCCGTTTCATTACACAAGTTCCCGTAACGTGGGACGAGACTGTGGCACTGGAAGCTAAAGCGGGTGAATATGTCATTGTAGCAAAACGGAAAGGCGATAAGTGGTTTATAGGAGGAATGACTAACAATGGTAAAAAGGAACGTGAGTTTACCATAAAGTTAGATTTCTTGAATAAAGATCGCTCTTATCAAATGACATCTTTTGAGGATGGTATCAACGCAGGACGTCAGGCGATGGATTATCGTTGCAAGTCATCCCAGGTGAAAGCCGGGGAGCAGCTAACTATAAAGATGGTTAGAAATGGTGGCTTTGCAGCTGTCATTGAATGATGGCACATATTCTAACTTTCCATACATAAAAATGGAAATCATCTTTCAATCTATCACCATCCTTCTGAAACGCATTGTTCATCGAGCTTTCAGGGTGGTGATAGATTGTTCTCCACCTATCACCTAATCATTCATCTATCACCGTTTGAAATGAACATGCCTGCATATAAATATAAGCTTGTATGTAAATAGAAGTTTCAACAGGGGATACCTTTGGTTTCAAGGCGGGAAACTGCAGTTTCATAGGCTTGAAACAAAGTGTTTTGCGGCTTGAAACTCTTTGTTTCAAGCGTTGAAACCAATCGTTTCACGGCACGAAACACTTTGTTTTGCTATTTGTTCTAAGAAGGCAATGTCTCGGAATCAACGTTTTCTCTTAGAGAACCACTCTTTAAACTCTGCTACTCGGGCTTTGCTGACAAGTATTTTTTCTTTGATTCCTGAATAATACAAGTTGATGGACAGGCGGCTGTTGAACCATAAGTCAATATCTTTAATAGCTTCTCGCGAAATAAGATATTGGCGGTTAGCCCGAAAGAAAAGAGAAGGATTGAGACACTCCGTAAGTTCATCTAATGTTTGAGAAAAACAGTATTCGGTTTCATCGGTTAAGACTACTTTGACCTGACAGTCCTTAATATAAAACAATTGTATCATATCTACAGAAACGGGTAATAGTTTGTCTCCTTTGGTAGGAATAAGGAAATGACTTTTATAGTTTTCCTGCTTTTGGAGTGAATGTATCAGTTTCAGTAGCTCATTCTCCTGTTGTGGAAAGGGGAACTGGTGTTTGTCAGCAGCATCTTGTAAACCTTGGAGCTTATCGAAAGCGTGTTCTATGTCTTCCTTACCGATGGGTTTTAATAAGTAGTCGATGCTGTTTACTTTGAATGCGCGTAATGCATATTCATCATAGGCAGTTGTAAAGATAATCGGACAAGTAATATTGATATGATTGAATATCTCGAAGGCGGAACCATCTGCCAGGTGAATATCCATGAATACCAGTTCCGGCATCGGATGAGAACTGAACCATTCGATAGTGGAACTGATACTATCCAGTATGGTCACGATTTCTCCATTCGGTTTTATTTCATTAAGCAGTGAAGTCAGGTTTCGTACTGCTGCTTTTTCGTCTTCTATAATGACAATCTTCATGGTGATTATTGTTCTAGTTGTGATTTTTCAATCAAAGGAATACAAACTGTAAACTCTCTGTCCTCCGTTATTTGTATATCCCGTTTAAACAAGAGCCTGTATCGCTTGGCAAGGTTGGCAAGTCCGATACCGGTTCCGGAAGTTGCAGTCCATTTGGGCTGAATGTCGTTGCTGATAGACAAATTGCCGTTATCGTCCGTCGTGATATGAATGGTCAACGGCTTCCGGTTGCTGATTTCGTTGTGCTTTACTGCATTCTCAATCAACACTTGCACCGCCATTGGAGGGAGGAGATATTCTTCGTAGGCATTGCTTATCTGTATGTCGAATTGTAGATTGTTCTCAAAACGCATCTTTAATAGAAATATATAAGCGGAAACAAATTCCATTTCTTCCCGGAGACTGACACATTGTGACTCATTACTTTGCAAAGTATACCTTAGTACCCGGGAGAGTTCCTGAATGTAATCCTGCGCTTTATCCTGATTTTCGCGTACCAGCGAACGCAGGGTATTCAGCGAGTTGAACAGCATGTGTGGGTTCAGCTGATTCTTCAGTACTTCATACTGATTGCGGAGATTCTCTGCCTGAAGCTGTTCGTTTTCAATAAGTACCAGTTGCTGCTTGAATATAAGATGAATGATGCAGCAACTACTGGTGACGAGACATGCCACAATGAAATCCCGCAATGGATGCAAATAATGATGTACCATGGCATCGATGGCCGGAATATCAAACGTTCTGTGAAGGAAAACAAAAAACTGTCCTGACAAGTTACTCAATATCCATGTCACGATAAAGGAAAGCAAAATCTTTGTCCCTGTAATTTTAATGGAAGCCTGATTGAAATGAAACAAACGGGTATTGATGGCAAAAAGTAACAATAGCGACAGAAAGGTAAACAGTATTTCGTTTGCCACATCTATAAACTTCATCCCCGGGAATAAGGAATGACTTTCGAAACGGTCGAAAAGAGATACTGATTCAGGAAAATGAATCAGTACAGCAACCGCTAAGGAGATGATGACTGTGGAAAGTATATATTTATCTTTTTTTATTGCTTTGGCTATCATACAACAAAGATAGTGGTAAATTATGAGTTACCGGTTATAAAATGTGAATGCTGTTGGCGCAGTTGGTCAATTATTGTTTCTGAATGTGTGCCGTGACATACATACCAGGGCGGAATTGTACATTTTCCTCCTTGATGGAAGCATACACTTCGAGCGAACGATTGGTTTCGTCTACTTTTTGTCCGATGGAAATCACGATACCGTGAAAGGTTTGTGTCCCCATTCCGTTTACCCGAAACTGTACCGGGCTGCCGACTTGTATGTCTGCAAGATCTTTCTCGTAAGTAGTCAGGCAAAGCATCGGGCTGCTTTTATCGATAAGTTCGCAAAGTGCTTCTCCCGGATTGATATATTTGCCGATATTCATCGCTACATTAGCGGCATAACCACTAATGGGGGCTTTGACTTCCAGTAGCGGTTGTATTCCGTTCTTAAGTAATGCCTCCGTTTGAACGCCTAAAAGAGAAAGTTGTGCAGCAGCGGCGTCCTGGCGACTCTTCATGGAGAGAAAGTCCGCTTTACTTTGCTGGAATTTCTTTTGAGAAGCTGCTTGTTCGGCAGACAGATTTTTTTGACGTTCGTATTCAGCTAAGAGATATTCGGTCTGTGCGTGACTGTCCAGATAAGTTTGTTGCAGGGTGATGAACTCCGGATTCTCTAACGTGGCGATTACACTGTTTGCAGTCACCCATTGCCCTGGAAGCAGAGAAGCCTTTTTTACAATGCCTCCCATGGTTAAAGCAATGGTTGCCTGACGTTGAGGAGGAAGAACGATTCGTCCGTTGAACGAAACCTGATTAGGCTTTGAGGTAGCTGAAGTAATGGCATCCACTTCGGGTTGTGCGATGGTATCTGCTATCGTTTCGGCAACGGGAATTGCGGCGGATTCGTTATTTGTAGTTTGCTGGTTTCCTTTGCAAGCCGTTAGAACTAGTAAAAGGATGGGATAAACTATCTTTTTCATATCTTATGTTTTATAATAATTATTCTGGGTGATGTATGTCATTCAATGTCTCGATTTTCCACCTACTTGAAAAGTTCATATTCCAGTGCAGCAATATTGTATTGGTAGACTGTTTCAATATAGCCTCTGCGGATCTCTCTGGCGGTGGTAATCGACTGTATATATTCGGCAATGCCTGTTTCGCTCTGCTGCAATTGCAGGTTGGCTGCCTTTGTCAGTTCGTCCGCTTCTTTCAAGGCAGAAGAGGTATAATATCGTAAGCTCTCATTATATCTGCGGAGGGATGCTTCCAGTTCGAGTGTCTTATTTCTTAACTCCCGGATGTTGGCATCTGCCTGTATTTGCGCTGAAGTGGCAGTTAGCCGTGCCTGCTTCACTTTGCTCTTTTGTGGCAGGAAGTAGATGGGGAAAGAAACCCCGATCATCCAGGCATTCAGATTCTTAAGTGGGAGAATGTCCTGACGGGTATACCCCACACTGATTTCAGGAAAGAAATGGCTCTGCTCTACACGGAGCATTGCTTTCGCTTCATCTGCCTGGCTTTGAAAGTAGGCAGTATGTGCTCCCGACAGGTTTCCATCCGAAATGCCGGTATAGAATAAGGATAAAGTGGAATCCACCGGAACAATGGGATCGTTGGAGTAGCAACTCCATTGGAAACGTGCCAATGCCATTTTCTCTTCTTCTTTTGCTTGGAACCAGCGGTTATGCAGATCGGCAGCTATGGTGGTCATCATATTTTTCTCTAGCAAGGTAATCTCTCCTTGTTGGTATCGTAATTCTCCGATGCGCTGCAGTTCTTCTGCCATTTTATCCTGATCCCGATACATTGAACAGAGATTAGTGGCATATTGGTAGTAGGCCCACGCCCTTTTCACTTCTGCTGTGATTTCTTTCTCTACCATCTGCCGATAATAGGTGTTCGTTTTTACCTGACGGTTGACTAACGCATTCTTATAGAATGGCGTTAGAAGGGAGCCCAGGCTTTGCTCGAAAGCCAGTTCCTTGTCTTTTTTGTTTTCTCCGTTAAGTTGCCCCCAGGAATAGCTGAACGAGGTAGGCGTTGCTTCTATCACTTCTCCGCGAGTGGCTTTGGCTTGTTGAATAGCATTATTGGCTATTTTCAGGCGAGGATGATTTTGTTTGGCTATTTCTATCGCCTGTTCGAGACTGACTGTTTGTGTCTGTTGAGCGGAAACGAACGCGGGAAGAAACAAGAACAGGAGACACAATCCCCCGAAAGGCCGGCGCAGTTTGATTCCCGGACGTCTCCAGGTAGCAAATGAATTTACAATTTTGTAAAACACCGGAATAATGAGTAAAGTCAGTACGGTAGAAATAATCAAGCCACCGATGACCACTGTTGCCAACGGACGTTGTACTTCTGCGCCGGCTGAAGTGGCTATTGCCATCGGGACGAATCCCAAAGATGCAACCAGTCCTGTCAGGAATACAGGACGGAGCAAGTGTGGAGTCCCTCTTTTGATAATCTGGTTTGTAGTCATGGAATAGGTATTTTGTTTACGAAGTTCGTTGAAGTGATTTACCATCAGGATACCATTCAATACTGCTACCCCGAACAAGGCGATGAATCCTACTCCGGCCGATATGCTAAACGGAAGTCCGCGTAGCCAAAGTGCGGCGATACCACCGATGAGCGATAGGGGGACGGTTGAGAATACCATCAGGGTATAGGTGATGTTCTTGAATGCGAAGAACAGAATCAATAGAATGAGCATTAATGCTACGGGGATGACCACCAGTAAGGTATTGATGGCATTTTGCAAGTTTTCGAACTGGCCGCCGTATTCGAAGTAATATCCCGGCTTCAGTTTGATGTTCTTGTTCAATGTCTCTTGAATATTGGCGACAACTTGCTGGATGTCTGCGTCACGCACATTGACACCGATGACGATGCGCCGTTTGGTTGCATCCCGGTTGATTTGCAGTGGCCCACTGACAAGGTCGATGCTTGCTACCTCTCCAACAGGGATTTGAATTCCTTCCGAAGTGCGTACAAACAACTTATCAAGATTCAAGTCGGCCACTTTCTCCTGGTCAAGCCGGACCACGAGATCGAATCTCCGTTCGTTTTCAAAGACTACACCTGTTGACTCTCCGGCATAGGCAGTTCGGATAATGGTGTTAAGCTCTTGTATGTTGATGCCGTAACGGGCTATTTTGCCACGGTTGTATTTCACTACCAATTGAGGTAATCCCATCGTCTGCTCAACGATGACATCCGCTGCTCCTGGCACTTTTTCTACAAAGGTAGCTGCTTCTTTGGCTCTTTCATATAATTCGTGCGTGTCTTCTCCATATAATTTGATGGCAATATCTGCTTTTGCTCCCGTCATCAGCTCGTTGAAGCGAAGCTGTATCGGTTGCGAGAAGTTGAATTCGGCACGTTCGGAGAGCGGAGCAAGTGCGTCTTTCATTTTATCCACCATTTCTGCACGGCTTCCGGCACTTGTCCATTCTTTGAATGGTTTCATGATAATCATCACATCGGCGTCTTCCACCGCCATCGGGTCAGTGGGAACTTCCGCCGTTCCTATTTTGGCTACAACATGTTTGATTTCAGGGAATTTATCCATTAATGCTTTCTCTGCCAAGCGGGATACTTCGATACTTTCGGTCAGCGAACTTCCTGCGGGTAGTGTCATTTGCATGGCAAAATCTCCTTCGTCCAAAGTGGGAATGAACTCTGCTCCCAGGCGGGTAAAGAGAAAAAGTGAACCGATCAGTGCGGAGAAGGCTACGATGACGGTACGCCATTGGTAACGAAGACAGGCACGCAGGGTGTACTGGTAGGTCTTGTTCAGTTTCTCGAAGAAGCGGTCGGCAAGGGTGGGTTTCACAACAATGGTATGCTTCAGAAAGAGGGAGGCCATCATAGGAACATAAGTCAGTGAAAGAATTAAGGCTCCGATAATACAGAACACAAGTGTTTTGGCCATGGGGGTGAAGTATTTCCCTTCAATCCCGTTCAATGTAAGGATGGGGAAGAAGACGATAAGGATAATCAACACTGCAAAAGTGGCCGAACGTGCAACGCCGGAAGCTCCTTTTTCCACTTCTTTGTCCATCTCTTTGCGGGTCAGTGTGCGGCCTCGGAATTGTTTTCCGTAAATGTGGGCGAGGATACCTTCCAAGATAACGATAGAGCCATCTACTACAATACCAAAGTCAATGGCACCGAGACTCATTAGATTGGCGGTGACATTGAATACACGCATCATGATAAAAGCGAAAAGCATTGCCAGCGGGATGACGGATGCGACAATCAGTCCGGCACGGAGGTTGCCGAGGAAGAGGATGAGTACAAGGAAGACGATAACCGCTCCTTCAATCAGGTTGTTGACAACCGTAGAGATGTTCCGGTTTACCAGTTCCGAACGGTTCAAGTAAGGTTCTATACTGACTCCTTCGGGTAATAGCTGCTGTATTTTTTTTACCCGTTTTTCGAGTTCTTGAGTCACTACATTTGCGTTGGCACCTTTCAGCATCATGGCAATTCCGCCGACACACTCGCCCTCACCATCCTTGGTCATGGCACCGAAACGCTTTGGAGAACCGAAGCGGACAACTCCTACATCACTGATATGTACCGGAATCCCATTCCGGTTGGTCACTACAATCTGTTCAATATCCTTGATGCGGGTAATCATACCTTCCGACCGGATATAGTAGGCGTTCTTTATCTTCTCAATGTAGCTTCCGCCGGTATTTTGGTTGTTGCTGCTAAGTGCTTCGAACACCTCGCCGATAGTGATATTCAAAGAAAACAGGGCGTCCGGATCGACGGCTACTTCATATTGTTTCAGGTAACCGCCGAAACTATTGATTTCTACTATACCGGGGATACCGGACAACTGACGTTTCACCATCCAGTCTTGAATGGTGCGGAGTTCCATTGCGTCATATTTCTTCTCATATCCGGGAGCTACCTTCAATATATACTGGTAAATCTCTCCCAGACCGGTGGTGATGGGCATCATCTCCGGTGTTCCGAGTTCGGAGGGAATCTCGCTTGTTACGCTTTGTATTTGTTCATTTATCAACTGCCGTGCATCGAGTGTGGGGACACTTTCTTTAAAAACGACCGTTACGACCGATAGCCCGAAGCGGCTGACAGAACGGATATCTTCGACATTCATAATATTGCTCATCGCTATTTCGATAGGCATAGTGATGAGTTGTTCCACCTCTTGTGGCGCGAGTGTAGGAGATACGGTCACTATTTGTACCTGATTATTGGTAATGTCGGGCACGGCATCAATAGGTAGTGTCAGCATCGCATAGATACCTCCGATAAACAGGAAGAGAGTAGTGAGTCCTACAAATAGTTTCTTCTTGATTGAAAAACGTACAATAGCTGTAAACATGATTTTCGTTGTATTATTATTTCACAGTACAAAATTACTGCCTATCTTCATCCGTTATCACTAAGAATAAATGAAGCGGAAAGATTGTGGGGTGAAGTGACGGATTGGGGAATTGAAAGATGTAAAATCATTGTTCTTGTTTCACTGCTGAACAAACATTTCTTTCAGTTTACTCGTTTAATATAAAAACAAACTAAATGTATATTCAACATGAAAACATTCGTCTTGATGATGGTAAGCCTGTTGTTTGCAATTTCTTCGGAAGCGCAAAACAAGTCTTTTTATGATTTTACAGTGAAAACTATTGATGGTAAGGACTTTCCTCTTTCTTCACTGAAAGGTAAGAAAGTGCTGGTAGTCAACGTGGCATCTAAGTGTGGGCTGACGCCCCAGTATGCTCAACTGGAGAAACTATATGAGAAATATAAAGAAAAAGACTTTGTTATTATCGGTTTTCCGGCGAATAACTTTATGGGACAAGAGCCGGGTAGTAATGAGGAAATAGCTAAGTTCTGTTCTTTGAACTACGATGTTACTTTTCCGATGATGGCTAAGATTTCCGTTAAAGGAAAAGATATGGCTCCTCTTTACCAATGGTTGACGGAGAAAAAACAAAATGGAAAAGAAAGTGCACCGATTCAGTGGAACTTTCAGAAGTTTATGATTGATGAGAACGGAAACTGGGTGGGAGCTGTGTCCCCGAAAGAAAGTCCGTTCTCTGAAAAGATTATTACTTGGATAGAGAAGGAATAAGAGAAACTTTTTTCAGCTCTTCTTCGAAGTTGGGAGTGAAGATTCCTTTACCCAGATTTTCTTTTATTTCTTCGATCTTCCAAAATCGTCCACCGTCCAGTTCGTCGCTGGGATGGATTTCTTCCTCATAAACGGTTTTGTGGACAAAAACAAGCTCTTTTTCACGGCTGGATTCAAAAACATAACTGGTGAGAAGCTCGGGAGTGAAGTCTGTGATGCCCAATTCTTCGGAAGCCTCCCGTTTAAGTGCATCTTCGACTTTCTCATTTACGCCGATATGTCCGCCTACTGCGGTATCCCACATACCGGGCAGAAGGTCTTTTTTCATACTTCTTTTTTGCAGGAATAGTTCGTGGCGATCGTTGGTAATGTGTAAATGTACGACGGGATGGAGTAGTTTGGATCCCGAATGACAAATGCTGCGGGGGGCCTGGCCGGTAACTTCTCCTTTCTCGTCGACGATAGGCAACCATTCTTCTTTTTTCATTTTTCTCAATAAAAGACGGTTATAGATAAAAAATACGACAAAATAAGTACCTAAAATAATGTATAAGAGTGGGGTAGTGATGAATTTTGCCGTGTCCTCCGGCAAAAATAGAATGGCTGTATAGGCAAGTAGGGTATGTAGGGCGACGAGGATAAAAAGTATCCGCAACATTTTTCGCATACTTTGAAGTTGTGGTCCCGAAAGGTGGATATTTTTGCGGTAACCGGCAAGAT
>ERZ1106976.3879-NODE-3879-length-11205-cov-3.882422_pt1 | contig 11205 bp, 16 predicted proteins | sample MGYA00403687_ERZ1106976 | MGnify/ENA primary metagenome ERZ1106976 (study PRJEB35170, sample SAMEA104062446) | human gut metagenome | biome: human gut; feature: human-associated habitat; material: faeces | place: Denmark | collected 2013-02-22 ... | reverse complement strand
GATAGTAATATAATCACCGAAGAACAACAAACCCGCCAGTGTAGGGTGCACCTTTCCGTCGTGCTGTCCCTTCCTTGCTGCTCCGATTTTCAGAAGGAATTCCTCGTCATCAAGTTTTGACCAAATATGACCTGGCTTCAAATTATTAAACATGATGCGGTAACGGCGGATCGATTCCGGATTCAAATCACTGTTCAGGAGATTTTCCAACATCAGCGCGTCCTGCGGTGTGTCGGCCTGGTCACGCAGCATGGCCTTCACTTCTGCACCAGAGCAGCGATAGTCTCCCTCATGGTTTCTGCGGAAGGTACCCTTGAACATATCCTGACCGACAAATACAGGTTTGTCTCGGCGATCCGCGCGCGGAACCTCCATTACGATGAAGTGCATTCCGTTGTATTCCAAACTGTATACATGATGCTCCAGAAGGATATTGGTGCTGATTTTTTGACTGTTGTTCAGTGTATTCCAGATATCAGAAAGCATCTGCTGCGGATTTACTACGCCACACGGAATGAACTCTTTCGTGACCTTATCTTCCTCGATACCGAGAATAATCGTACCGCCAAAGGTGTTGGCAAATGAAGAGTAGGTTTCCCAAATACTGTTCGGGATTCCTCCTTTAGCTGCTTTAACTTCAATGTTCACACGCTCGTGCGATTGCAATATAGAAACGATATCAACCATTTATTTTTCCTCCGTATGGCTTGCCTTGATGTATTTGCCGCTTCTGATGCGAGCATCTGTTGGCTTTTCTGCATCCTCCGGAATCAACCAGGTATTTGCGACCTTTTGCACACCGGCAATTCTCCCTTCGCTGCATAGAACACCTATACGGCGGGATGACAGACCCCACTTTTTGCCTGCCTCGGTCGTAGTGATAAACTTCATATTCCCCAATATTCCTTTCCGCCGTTATTATATATATTATATTCGGTATGCGGAATAATATCAAGAGGATTCTCTAAAAAGGCACAAATTTTATTTTTGACACCGCCGTCCGGCCGTTAAAGTGCGAGGGCTATCACCTCAACATAATGTGAATTATGGCGAACTGAACCACCCGGGCGTAGCTTTTTTCGGCGGTGAGTTAAACATAATCAAATGTCAGTTTGTCCACGCGCAGTTATACATAATCAAAACGGTTGTAAACGCATTCCTTTCCTCGTGTAATAAGGATAGGAGGCGATCGTATATGAAAGAATTTGAGGAGTATCTGAGACGCATCGGAAAATCTGAAAACACTGCTTTGACATATTGCCGTAACATCCGAATGTATTTTAGTTGGTGCCGTGACAGTTTCGGCTCCGAACCAAAGGAACTCTATCGTTCCAATGTTTTGGAGTACATCTCCTATATGCGCAATATCCGAGGTTACAGTCCGAAGTCTGTCAATAACCACTTGTCGGCACTGCGCTGCTTAAACAAGTATCTGGTACAGAGTGGTCGGCAGTCGGACATGACAGTTCTTGACAGTGACTTTATGAAAGTCCAAATTCAATATGCCAGCCCATGCTCCGTTGATAAAAAAGAGGTAGAGGCATTTCGGCAAAGGATGTTGGAAAGCGGAAGCAAACGGGACTTTGCAATCGTGACCTTACTGGTCTATGCAGGTCTGCGCCGCAGCGAGTGTGTCAATCTGAAACTGGATCAGGTGGATCTCATTGCAAAGGAGATCCGCGTCATCGGCAAGGGAGACAAGCAGAGGCTTGTTTATATCAATGACCGAATCGCTGCAGCCATTCGGGAGTACCTGAAGGAGCGTAATGCAGACAGTCCCTACTTATTTGCCAGCCGACAGTGTGCGAAGCTTTCAGCGTCCCGGATCAATCAGATATTCAACCAATACTCTGATACAATCACGCCGAAGACGCTCCGACACTTTTTCTGCTCCAACGCTTTGGAAAATGGCTATTCGATCCATGAGGTAGCCAATCAGGCCGGACATAGCAATGTGCAGACCACACTGATTTACAGCAATCCATCCGCAAAGCAGATGAAGGAAAAAGCCAATAAGCTTTGAGACACTATGAGAAAAAATGTTTTACGCACGGCGATTGTTCTGATTTTGGCAGCCGTAACGGTATATGCAGCACACCGAATTTATCAAGAGTATTCCGAGTATCGTGAGGGTGCCGATTCTTATTCCGTTTTGGAAACCTATATAAAGGAACCGCAATCGGAACCTGTGTCTGAAGAAAGCAAACCCGAGCAGGATGAAATGTCGGAAGATGCAATCATATGGCCAGTGGTAGACTTTGTAGCTCTGGAGAGCATCAATTCCGATTGCGTTGCATGGATCAGGATTGACGGAACAGAGATCGACTACCCTGTTGTACAGGGGCATGACAACAGCTTCTATCTGAAGCATTTGTTTGACGGAGAATGGAACAGTACCGGCTGCATCTTTTTAGACTCACGTGTCGAGCCCGATTTGTCAGACCGACACAGTGTTTTGTATGGTCATCATATGAAGAATGGTACGATGTTTTCGGATATCGCAAACTATAAAGATCAGACTTACTATGAGAGCCACGCAACAGGAATGATTCTGACCCTGACAGAGAATTACCGGATTGAGTTTTTTGCGGGCTATGTTGCCGGCGCCGATGACGAGAGCGCTTGGAAGGTAACATTTGCAACGGAGGACGAATATGTCGATTGGCTGAATAAAACAGTTGGCCGCTCTTGGCTCAAAAGCGAAGTAATACCAAGGGCTGAAGACCGAGTCATAACATTTTCCACCTGTAGTTATGAGTTTAATAACGCCCGCTTTGTATTGGTTGGCCGTCTGAAGTAGATTGCTTTGACATATGCCATAAAATAAAAGACCGCTGATAATGCGGTCAAATCATTCGGGTAATGACGGTTGCAATTTTTTCAAGCCCGTGTTTTTCTATGTACCGGTAGGTTTCATACAGATCCGAGAAGGATAATGCTTCATGGAAATATTCCGTGTAGTCCTGGGCGGTTTTTAATAGCGGATACCGTCCGCCGGCATTAACGGCAATATAGTGCTTAGCGTTTGATACTTCTTCCATTTCCAATCCTCCCAACGAATCACACAATATCTATTATAATCGTTGTAGACGGCTTTTTCAAGGAGTTTGGCGAAACTCCCTGTGGGACAGATTGAAATCTGGAAAACTACTTGAAATCCACCTCGTTTTCTGCTATAATTTCATTGTAAGTTTCATTGATTGCATTTTTGCAGTTATAGTTTTCAGGTTACACAGTGTCTGAGAGAGCATCTTTCAGGCACTATTTTTATGCTTTCTAACGGGAAGCACAGAACCAGGCAGACACAGAGGGCCCTCCCTCTGTGTTTACAATTTCATCCTGGCCGTTTGGCAACAAAGCACTCAGAGAATGTGTAAATTCATTCTTTGGGTGCTTTTTTATATAGACCGGAGCCGTAAGGTTCCCCCAACCTTTTTTCTCGGGGAGCCTTATGGCTTGCCGTAACTATATACAAAAACCAATAAAGGAGTGATCTGACTTGAGAATACTTTCTCGAATTATTTTTGTTGCCATGCTTGCTATGGCAGTAATCATTATCCCGCTTGGGGCAGCAACCATCATTATGGCAATCGAACTCGGGCTTCTTTTTGAGGCGCTTTCCGGCATGTTGATGCTGTGCGTCTATATTGCCTTAAGCCTGTATGAAGTGCGCGAATTTATTGCAGAGACCGAATGGGAGCAGCAGGAGCTAAACGGGGTTGGAGGTGATGAGCTTGACTCTTTACCTTGAGGCGACAACCACCATACCGGATCTGTTTATCGATTATATCGAGGTCAGACTGGCATCAGGCGAAAGTGCTTCCCTAAACTGGGATGAAAGCGAAATATACCGCAATCCTGATGGCTTTGGTGCCAAATACAAAGGCGTATATTTCGGTGAAGAACCTGCAAACGGAAGACTCGACGAGCTGCGCGATATGGTTATTACAGATATCGGGTTATATTCCGATACCGTTCCGGAAACCCAAATCACCGTTTCGGAAATGGAATTCGTCGATGACGGGAGAAGTCTGGAGTTTTCTCCGCCTAAAATCTGTATTCGGGAGGGCAGTCATGTCGATGAAATGCAGTGAAAACAGAAAAGAACTGGTTTCCGAGATACGATCCCTGGCACAGTCGCAAGGGCTGAACACGGTGTTTACCACATTCCTGGAGATTGCCGCAAACAGCCTTGCCGCCCAGACCGACCCGGAAAATGCCGAAAAGCGAGAACAGCGATATCAGGAGATGGCGTCGACAATGACGCCGGAACTTTTATCGTCCTATGCGCGGATGTTGGCATTGCTATTCCTGACTGTCCGTGAGTATCGAGATGATCCCTGCGACATTCTTGGGGGAATCTATCACGAGCTGAATCTGAATAACGAGTGGAACGGGCAATACTTCACGCCGGACGATGTCTGCCGGCTTATGGCACAAATAACGCTTCCATCGGACGAGCTTTCAGCCAAGGATGGTCCGATTACCATTAACGAGCCGACCTGCGGCTCGGGAACGATGGTTATCGGCGCCATTTGGGCAATGCAGCGTAAGGAATTTGACTATCGTCACAACACATTCTTTGTGGCGCAGGATATCGACATTCGCTGCGTTTGGATGGCATATATCCAACTGAGTCTGTATGGGATACCTGCCATGGTCATTCACGGAAACACCCTGACGATGGAAGAGTGGGACAGATGGTATACACCGTATGCATTGGTGCCCTTTTCAAAGGCGCAGAGTGAAGATGGAGATATAGCCGTATGAAAAAGGCTATAGCAAATCTGAGCTTTTCGGACCTGAAAGTCCGATATTTTACAGGCCGTTCCATTCTCATTTCCGACACGGGGCAAGGCAAAAGATATCAGTACCGAAACGGTTGCATGACAGCGCTTGGCGATTTGGAGATTTCAGAATGGCGAGAGATGATAACAGAGCTCATCGCCTACCGAAGTGAACAGGAACTTCAAAAAACTCTATGAGTGGTGTGCAGAACACACACCCTGGCTTCACGGGAAAAGTGAAATCACAGATTATGCACTGGAATGCCATGCTGCAAGACTTTTTGATGATCCGCTTTGGGCAGATTATATCCCGTTTAACCGAAAATACCGACCCAATGTTTTGGATTCGGCGGAGCTGATATGGGCTAAGACGGCCTGCTGCGGAACTACGCAGCAATTTACTGTGCCGCAATACCAAAAGATCTGTGGACAAAATTTCTTTTGCAGGACTTGCAATGAATGGACAACACTGATCCCTACAAAACAAAATTCAAGGAGGAAAGACTGTACATGAGTACGAATCAAAATCTAATGCAGCATATGCGTGAACTGATCGATCGCATCAAGGCGGCAGATGTCGCGTATTACCGGGACGATAATCCCACAATGACGGACCGTGAATATGATCTGCTGGTTGATGAACTGAAGGAACTGGAAACAACAACCGGTTTGATCCTTTCCGGGTCACCCACTCAGACTGTTTCCGGAGAGATCCTGAAAGAACTGACGCCGGTGCGCCATACTAAGCCGATGCTCTCAGCGGATAAAACAAAGTCCGTTGATGAGATGCTTCGGTTTGCAAACGGCAGGCCTGTGGTGCTTTCGTGGAAACTGGATGGCCTGACACTTGTCCTCCGCTACGAAGGCGGAGAGTTCAAGCAGGCAATCACCCGTGGCCGCGAGGGCATTATCGGCGAGGATGTGACGCATACCGTCCGCACTTTTATGAATGTGCCAATGTGCATTCCCTGCACAGACAAATTTGAGGTGCGAGGTGAAGGCGTCATTTCCTGGGCGCACTTTGAAAAGATCAATCTCAGTCTAAGCGAGCCATATTCCCACCCCAGAAATCTGGCGGCCGGCAGCGTAAGAATGCTGGATGCCCGTGAATCTGGGAAACGATATCTGGAGTTCTTTGCTTTTGATTTGATCAGCGATTCCATCGAAGAACAGAGCAAAACTGCCCAGCTACAATTCCTTGCAGAAAATGGGTTTGATGTAGTTCCGTATGTATATACGGATACCCATGATGCAGATGAGCTTCGTAAGCTGATCGCAGATTTCAAGCCCGCTGAGTATGGCTACCCCGTGGACGGCGTGATTATGGAATACGACAACCTTGTCTATGGCCGGAGTCTTGGCGCCACCGGACATCATGAAAATCGGCTGATGGCACTCAAATGGGAGGACGAACTCTATGAAACGGAGTGTACCGGATTGGATGTTGCCGTGACCAGAACCGGAATGGTCAGTCTGACAGCGACTTTTAAGCCTGTGGAGATTGACGGGACGATGGTGAGCCGCGCCTATGTGCATAACTTCACCATCTATAAGAATCTGGCTTTGGGTGTCGGCGACAAACTTATGGTCTATAAGGCAAACAAAATCATTCCGCAGATTGCAGAGAACAGGACCAAAAGCGGAGAATTGGATTATCCGCATACCTGCCCCTGCTGCGGTTCAAGGCTCACATTCCATACCCTGCCGGGAGGAAGCAAGCAGTTGTTTTGCGAGAATCCATCCTGTGCAGCCAAACTGGTTCAGAAGTTTGACCATTTCTGCGAAAAAACCCGCATGAATATCGAGGGGCTCTCCGCCACAACGCTGGAGAAGTTTATCGGCCATGGTTGGATCAAAAACTTCGGAGATCTGTATGCACTGGAGCAGCACCGGGAGGATATCATCCAGGCGGAGGGCTTCGGCGTGAAATCCTATGAGCGACTGCAGGAATCCATTGAAAAGAGCCACCATTGCACGTTGGCAAAGTTTATTGCCGGTCTTGGCATCCCGATGGTCGGCAGACATGCCGGCCGTGATCTGGACCGCTATTTCGGCGGCTCATGGGAATCCTTTGAATCCGCAATCCAAGGCGGCTTTGATTTTACGCAGCTTCCAAACTTTGGAGAGACGATGCACAACAACATTTACAAATGGTATGCGGATGAGGAAGAAGCGAAGCTTTGGCGTCCGCTGCTCGACAAAATCATCTTTGAAAAGGAGACAACAAATATGTCCACAAATACAACCAATCCCTTCTATGGCAAAACCGTTGTTGCAACGGGAAAGCTGGAGAATTACACTCGTGACGGCATTCAGATGCGACTTCTGGAGCTGGGCGCAAAGCCCGGTTCGTCCGTCAGTAAAAACACGGACTACCTGATCGTTGGAGAAAAGGCCGGCAGTAAGCTTGCAAAGGCACAGCAGCTCGGTGTGAAGACTCTGACGGAACAGGAATTTGAAAATATGCTCGCTGAGTAATCTCGGCAAAAACGTGGCGGAGTGGGCCTTTCCTGCTCCGCCATATTTTTTCAGAAAGGAGCTCAGAAATGAGACGAAAGAAAATCGGAACGATGGATTTTCACGGAAGCGTCGATATTACAGACCCGTGTTATAACCGGGATGTGTGGTGCCGCATGACGGATGTGAAGATTAGAAACGGTGTGTATACGGAATCTGATCAACGGATTATACAGCAGAGATTTATCTGTGAAAGTAAGGAGTGCAAACAAAACCAGGAGCCGACGCGGCGAGTATCGGGGCGGCAGCGCTTTTTATGGATATCGGTTAGATCCTAAAGATAAGCACCATCTGCTTGTGGATCAGGAAACAGCACCGGTGGTAGTACGAATCTTTGAAGAATGTATTGCCGGAAAAACAGCCGCACAAATTGCCCGTGCATTAAATGATGATGACATTCCATCCCCTGCAAGCTATAAGGAAAAGAATGGTGAGTTTTACAATGGACGTATTCTTGAGGAGAAACCGATATGGGTAGCATGTACCGTGCTCCGTATCATTAAGGATGAGCGCTATACAGGAAAAATGATTTCCAACAAAAGAGAAACGGTGGGAATCAGCACTGGGAAGATGCGAGCGCTCCCGCAGAGCGAATGGATCATCGTGGAAGATACACATGAGGCAATCATCTCCCAGAATATGTTTAGTGAGGCGGATGTATCACGCAGAAGTCGAATAAAGACCGTTAATCAAAACACATCTGGTGAAAGAGCAGACAATTTATTTGTGTGCGGGTATTGCGGACGAAAACTCCAAAAATCCAAGGGAAAAGTAACGCATCTGTTTTGCTTAAAAGCTGGCGTTTCTTCTAATGCGGATTGCACACGACTCCATGAACCAATCGAAACGCTGCAATCAAGTGTTCTTGAGGTCGTAAAGATGCTGGCGAAAACACTGACGGAAAAGGCTGTGCAGGTAAAAGTGAACGCAAATCGAGAAGAACCATTGCTTGAAAAGAAAGCCGCAATGCTCAAGCGTACACTTCAACGGGCACAAAACAGCAAGCTCGACTTATATGAAGAATACCGAAATGGCAGGATGACGCGAGATAAATTTATCGCTGCCCAGGAAGAACGCCAGACCGCAATAGATTCCATGCGTGATGAATTGGTAGCAACGGAAGCAACGATTACAAAATTGAGGGTTGGGAAAGAAAAAGCTGCTGTGTTAGAAGCAGATGCCAAGGGTATTCAGCTTTTGAATGAGTACCGCCCAAAAGACCTTCGGAAACTGATAGAGAAGGTCCGTGTCTATGAAAATGGACGAATAGAGATTGATTTCCGGTGTCACGATGATTTCACTGAGGAAATCATAAAAGCAGTTGCTCAGCTGGCCGGATGATGAGCCTATGAGAAGAAATAACTGATTACCGTTGGACTGAATCGTAAAATTCGAGAATAGCAAAAAATTTATGTGTCCTATCTTGACACAAGCAGAGGGCTTCGTACTGGGAACGGCGGCGAAGATGTTCACCATCGCCGGGCCGGTCATCGTCTATGGCCTGTCGGCAAGCGTGATCTATGGCGTGATCTATTGGGTTTGTTCCATGCTGTAATTTGCCTTGCCTGTCGGTCGGGATCGTGGTATGATCGAAAAAACGCTTGACAGGAGGGCCCGGCCGTGTCTGATGCCGTGATTTTTGCAGAGAACGACGATCTTGTGTCGATCGGCGATTTCGAGCGCAGTCTGAGCTGGGGCGCAGAGATCGAATTTGAATGGAAGGGCGTGCTGTATGGTGTGATCCGATATGGAACGGATCACAAGATCACGATCTACCAGTGCGGCCACCCCGAAACGGAAAAAGTGTGCGAAACGGCGGAAGAAGCACTGGAATACATGGCCGGCGAGGACCGTCTGCGCGATGTGATCACGCAGGTGCGCGTTGTGGAGCGCACGATCTGATCTGACAGACTATTTGCAGCATCCTTTGCGGCGGACGGCAGCGTCCGCCGCATTTTTCTGGCGTTTCGCCGGTCCCCCATGCATATAGTGTTCTGAACGCACAGCGAAGGGGGTCAGGCACATGAGGGAGAACATTGAGCAGAGAGCCTGTGAGTTGGCTGTGTACATCATCGAGACCCACGCCACCGTCCGCGCCGCGGCGAGGCATTTCGGTGTCAGCAAATCGACGGTCCACAAGGACCTCTCCGAGCGGTTGCCGCACTGGAACCGCGCGCTCTATCTGCAGGTCAAGGCGGTGATGGAGCAGAACAAGGCGGAGCGCCACATCCGCGGCGGCATGGCCACGCGCCGGAAATATCGCGGGGAGTGAGGCGTTTTCTTGCAAAGCGGGCATATTTATGGTATGATGATACAGAAAAGAATAAGCCGCAGCGCGGCTGCGGAGAAGGAGCGGCCCGGTGAAGATCTCTACAAAGGGGCGCTATGCGCTGAGAATGATGGTCGATCTGGCGGAGCACCAGAACGGCGAATATATTTCGCTCAAGGATATTGCCCAGCGGCAGGAGGTCTCCAAGAAATATCTGGAGCAGATCGTGCCGATCCTGAACAAGTCCGGCTTTCTGAAGACAAATCGCGGCTATCAGGGCGGCTATATGCTGTCAAAGCCGCCCCGGCAGTACACCGTCGGCGACATCCTGCGCCTGACGGAGGGGGACCTTGCGCCCGTTCCGTGCGCGGCGCAGGACCCGGCCGACTGCCCCCGCAGCGAGGACTGCGCCACGCTGCCGGTCTGGCGCGGGCTGAACCGCGTCATCAACGAATATCTCGACGGCATCACGCTGCAGGACCTGCTCGACCAGCAGCGGGCGCACTATGCCAATGATTACATGATCTGAGGGAGCGCCGTGCGGCAACTGCGCAAAAATTGAATATTTTTACAGGAAATTCCTTGACAAATGGAATCCTGCCTGTTAATATGGAACTATGATCCGACTGCGGAGGAAGAGAGACGGACGCGATGTTTGGCGATCAGGAGACCCATTATCCCGTTCCGGGCGAAACGCCGTGGGAGCGGCTGCGCTATCTGGCCACCAGCACGGAGACGATCTACCCGGTCCCGCCCTATGTCTGCATGAAGTGCCGCCGCGTCATCGTCCCGCGGAAATGGGCGCTCATTCTGCACGATCTGGCGGAATTCCTCGGCTATTTCTGGCTGTTTGGCATCTGGTTCTGGCCGTCCGTCGGGGTCGCCCCGGCGAAATCGATCGCGTTCCCGTCCATTGCGCTGTTCCTGCTGTGCATGCGCGGGGCAGCGCCGCTGGCCTATGCCACCATTCCGTGGGTGCTGGATATACCGGACGATCCGGACGCGCAGTTCTATGCCTGGGCGACGCAGAAGAGCGTGGCCTATCTGCGCTTTTTCCTGCGTATGCTTCCCGTGATCGCGATCTTTATTCTGCCATAATGCTGCCGCCGTGCCCCTCGCTGGACACGGCGATTTTTGCATAGAAAGATCGAGAGAGGAGCTATCCATGAAGCACCCTGATAAAAAGAACGAGATGCCGCTTCGCGACTACAGCTGGATCATCTTTCTGCCATTTGTGGCGTTGGGATGGATGGCGTTTAAGGCAGCATTGGAGAATGCGGCGGCGCTGATCGTGTGGCTTGTCTACAGTCTGTTTCTCCTGTTTCCCATCCTCCTGATTCTCCGCTATCCTGTTCTGACGGAAACCGGCATCCGCCGCACGTTCGCGGGCATCAGCTACCGCTTTGTCCCGTGGTCGGAGGTCCGGGACGTCATGCGCGTCTATAATCAGGCATTTACGCACGGCATGATGACACTGATGGTCACGACAACGCAGGGCCATGTATACCGCCCGGATGAGAAGGGCTACATCCCGCCTGCGCAGCGGCGGGCATTCTTCCGGGAATGGATCGCCGGAAAGAGCTTTATGATCGACTGCTCCGGCAAGAAGTCCGGCCCGAAAATTGTGGCCTA
>ERZ1106976.3878-NODE-3878-length-11210-cov-3.576692_pt1 | contig 11210 bp, 6 predicted proteins | sample MGYA00403687_ERZ1106976 | MGnify/ENA primary metagenome ERZ1106976 (study PRJEB35170, sample SAMEA104062446) | human gut metagenome | biome: human gut; feature: human-associated habitat; material: faeces | place: Denmark | collected 2013-02-22 ... | reverse complement strand
GAAAACGGAGCCGTATTATCGGGGCATGGAACGTCTGCCGACTTTTTGCAAACCTTGCAACCCGGCGACGAACTGGAAATAAAAATAATGCTCCAACTCGAAGACGGCAGTTACCCCGACATTAATTGCATGGTAGGCGGGGACCGTAAAATATTGGAAAACGGAGAAGTTCTCGAAACCGATTGGGCAGAGCTCCACCCGAGAACGGCAATCGGTTACTCGGCAGACCGTAGCAAAGTGTACATGCTGGTAGTCGACGGACGTCTAGGCGGATATTCCGATGGCGCTACGACCAAACAAATGGCCGACATGATGAAATTCGCCGGAGCCGCCAATGCCATGAATCTCGACGGTGGCGGATCGAGCGGTATGTATATCGAAAAATACGGACAGGTGAACAGCCCCAGCGACGGACACGAACGCGCTGTCAGCAACGGTATCTTCGTGGTATCGAATGCCCCGGACGACAATACCGTAGCCGAAATCTTATGCACTTCGGCCTACTACTCTCTCCCCAAAAACGGCATATTCACACCCCATTTCATGGGATACAACCAATACGGGTATCTGATAGATACCGATTTACAAGGCGTTACATTGCGTTGCGACGAGTCTTTGGGATATATAAAAGGAACCGACACATTCGTAGCTTCGGGTGACGGCAAAGGAAAACTATATGCGACTTACAATGGCATAGAAACCTCCATCGATATAGTCATCAACGAGCCGCAAGGTCTTACGCTTCGACTCGATTCGGTCATCAACGACGGGCTTTATGAATATCCCATCGAAGTAACAGCCATCGTTAACGGAGAGAGTATGCTCATTTCTCCCGATGCATTTTCATGGACGGTTCAAGACCCGACGATATGCGCCGTCACCGAGGGACTTTTAAAGGGCATCGCGAACGGTAAGACCGATATATATTGCCGTCAAGACGACTTTACCGACACGCTATCGGTAACCGTACAAATTCCCGACAGGCGCAACAGAGCGATAGACGATTTCTCGGATGCCTCGTCATGGGACATCACCAACTCAGCATTGAAAGACATATCGATCGTACCGACAGCACAGGGAACAGAATTGCGATATACATTCAGTTCAGGCCGCGCTCCCTATCTGCAAATCGCCAAAGACATTTACCTGTACAGTCTCCCCGACTCCATGCGAATCACGCTCAACACCGGAGCGACCCAAGTGAGTAAAATAGCACTGTCGATGAAAAACAATGCATCGAGTACTTCCACATTGACCGAATTCGAAAATATACCCCAAAATACCGACCATGTTATCTCGATTCCCATGAACGGATATTTCGAAAACTACCGCGACATGTCGTTATATCCCGTGAAATTCCAAAGTCTGAAATTATTTATCCTCGGTTCGTCTCAAACGGCAGGGAACCAATATACTATCGCACTCAAAGAATTTTCACTCATTTATGACGGTATCACGGTAAACGTATCGAATCCCGAAATAGCTTCCTTGCTGCGGGTTTACCCCAACCCTGTCGAAGCAGGCGAATCTCAAATACATTTCGTTTTACCCCAAAATGCCGATGTAAACTGTGAATTGTACAACCTCGGCGGGCAGCTTCTAAACCGAGTAGAAATGGGACAAACACCGGCGGGAGAAATTACCCTGCCGATAGGTAATTTGGCGAGCGGGACTTACCTACTGAAAATATATCGTAACGGCATCGCCGATAGCGTGAAAATCATTGTCAAGTAAAAAAATCAATATAAAAAAGTCATGAAAAAGATATTCAGCTTCCTTCTTTCCGGGGTATTGTCTCTCTTTATTTATGCTTCGGGAATAACCATCGGAGGCAAAACCTATGCGGTAGATACCATCGTACACTCGCACGATAAAGGTCCCGGCACGAAATATGCCTTTTACGATATACCCGCCTATCCGCTTAAATTCCATGTCATGGAAGTGGACCTTACCAACCCATACGTAGACATCGAGACTTGCCTTAGCGGAGACAAAGCCGTCGCAACGGAGACTCCGTCGAGCATGTCGGCTCGCAACAACCGTCCGGGGCACGAAGTCCTCGGTGCGACGAACGGCGATTTCTATCAATTTCAAGACCCCATCGAAATAGGAATTCCCCGCAGCGGGCAATACCGTCGGGGCGAATGCGTGACGAATCCGGTAGGGCGCGCCTCATTCGTCCTCACTCCCGATCGGGTTCCTTACATCGACCGTGTAAACTTCGCCGGAACCGTACGTTCCGGCGATAACAGCCATCGGTTACACGCCGTAAACATGCAACGTCTGGAATGGGAAACAGAAACCGCCCCCAACTTCATGCTGCTATACACCAACGCCTACGGTACGGAAACTCACGCCACCACCGGCGGAACGAAGGTCATGCTGCATGCCAAAGAGGGCGAATTGTTTTTCGGAGCGAACAAAAACATCGTGTGCGTTGTCGATTCGGTTTTCGCTAATCCGGGCATATCGCCTATTCCCGAACAAAGAGCGGTCTTATACGGAGTAGGCACAGCCGAAACCTTTTTGAAAAGCCTCTCGGCCGGCGACGAACTGACTGTCTTTTTAGGTACAGATCTTGCCTCGACTCCGGGTTTGCTGACCGACTTCAAGGAACAAATGGGCGGAAGCGACCACATCATATTGAAAAACGGAGTCCCGGCCGACGTATGGGACGAAGAACACCCCAGAACATGCATGGGTATTTCGCAGGATAAAACCAAAGTCTATCTTATGGTAGTAGACGGCCGTCGGGCAGGATACTCGGCAGGGGCAACCCTCAGTGTATTAGGAGATCTGTTCCTTGCCATAGGCGCATACGATGCTGTCAATCTCGACGGCGGAGGATCCTCGGCAATGGTTATCAACCAACAAATAGTCAATCGACCTTCCGATAATAAGGAACGAGCTGTCGGTAACGGCGTACTGGTCATTTCAAAAGCGCCGATCGACGATGTTACCGCCCGATTGGAATTCGAGCCGATTCACTATATACTTCCCTCCTACTGTCGGTTTATCCCCCAAGTGACGGCATACAACCAATACGGATTGATCGTAAACCCCGACTTCAAGGATTATACGCTTTCCTGTTCTCCCGAAATAGGTTACATAGACGAGAGCAATGCATTCGTAGCTTACGGTAACCCGGGACACGGAACCATCACGGCAACCTACAATGGCATATCGGTGACAAAAGATGTAACCATACAAGAAACCGATTTCGCCATGCGTCTCGACTCCGTAATTTTGGACGGATACGAAGAGTATCCCATCGAAATATCGGCTATAATCGACGACAAAGAATTCGTACTGAATCCGTCGACCCCTCAATGGGAGGTCGCCGACCCGGAAATATGCGGTATATCGAACGGCGTTTTATCGGGTCTGAAAAACGGCGTAACGACTGTAACCGGAAAGCTCGATGATTTTACCGGCTCTTTGAAGGTAAAAGTAGAAATACCGCAAACTCATATTCAACAGGCCGACCAGTTCACCTCCGGCTGGGAACTCACAAGTATCTCGGCAATCAACGATGTGACTCTGACACCCCATGCAAATGGAGAAACAAACCTCGAATACACATACAAAAGCGGTAGACAGCCTTACATACAAATGGCCAAGACTTTCAGCTTTTACAGTATCCCCGATACATTCAGAATAACGCTCAACACAGGCGATACCAAATGTTCCAAAATAACCATGTCGATGAAAGGCGGACTTATGCCGACCTCGCAAATCATGGAATGGCCCGCAGTGAACCCCAACGAAGACTTCACCTACGAAGTCGCCATGAACGACTTCTTGGACGATAAAGAAGACCTCGGCAATTACCCCGTACAATTCCAATATCTTAAATTTTTCTTGGATGCCTCCTCACAGACCGCAGGACAAAAATATAAGATTCGCATCAAAAATTTCGATTTGGTATACGACAAAGTCACTTTGAGCGTCCCAAACATTGCATTGGCATCCGCGTTACGAGTTTTTCCTAATCCGGTTAAAGCCGGTGAGACAGACGTATATCTGCAAATCGAAGAACCGGCCGAAATATCGGTACAAGTGTACGACTTGAACGGGAAACTGCTCGTTTCGAAAGATTACGGCAAGTGCGAAAGCGGAGTCATAGCCATACCCATTTCGAGCCTGCAACCCGGCAACTATCTGCTGAACATCAACAAAGACGGTAAAAGCGATGTCGCCAAACTGATTATCAAATAAATCACTTATTCACAAAATCATGAAAAAGGAACTATTCGTTTTCGCCTTATCTGCTCTATGCGGATTAAGTGCCGAAGCAACCATAAACATCGCAGGCGTGGAGAAACAGGTAGACACGCTGGAATGCCGTACGGTAGGGCCGGGCGTTCAATATGTGCGTATGCACATGCCCGAATATCCACTGGACGTCTATACCATGACTATCGATCTGAACAATCCGTATAACGATGTGGATGCTTTCATCGGGAAAAACCATGCCGGAAGTACCGAGGCCATGACCTCGGCATATACCCGATTGTCCACTCCCGAACATCAATCCATCGGATCGATAAACGGTAACTTCTGGATTGTTTCAGGACAAAATATGGACGACCGCCTGCTAGGACAACCGCACAGCGGTTGTATAGTGAACGGAGAAATAGCCACTGAACCGAATGGCTGGAACCGAGCCGGACGAGGAGACGAAATAGAGAAATTGCAGGAGATAGGATTCGTCGTACTCGACCAAGACAAAAAAATGTGGATCGACGACATGAATTTCGAGGCGAAAGTCATAAACGCCGCCAACGAAAGTTTCGCCATCGCCGAAGTGAACCGTATCCGCAATGAAAACGAAATTGTACTTTACAACCACTTTACCGGACAAACGACCAGCGACATCGACGGAACCGATGTACTCATCAAGCCCATCGAGGGAGCATCGTGGGGGCTTAACAAGGACGTGGAATGCGTCGTAACCCGTATCGTGCAAAGCAAAGGCGGAACCGAACTCGAAGAGGGTGAATATGCTCTTTCGGGAAACGGAACAGGAGCAGAGTTTCTAAACCAAATGAATGTCGGCGATAAAGTAAAGATAAATACAAAACTTACTACCCGCACTGACAATCTGATTCCCATAGCCGAGCAAATGCTCACCGGTAACGCTCTCGTCATGAGGGAAGGGAAATTGACTCCCCGAAACGAAAACGAAGCATATAACTCGCAAACCTATTCACGCTCGGGCATAGGCATGTCGCAAGACGGAAAGACACTCTATCTGATCGTTATCGATTACAAGTCGAGCACTTCGGTAGGGACAAACACGGCGACGATGTGTTACATACTGAAACAAGCGGGAGCTTGGAACGTGGCCAACATGGATGCCGGAGGATCGGCTCAGATGATGTTGAGAGGCAAGCTCGTCAACAACCCGGCCGACGGAAAGGAACGTCCGGTATCGAACGGATTCATGATCTTTACCAACGCTCCCGAAGACAACACGTTGAACAGCCTTGCTTTCGATAATTACAATTTGGAAGTTCCTTCCTACTCTTGTTTCGAGCCGACTATTCTGGGATACAACTCATACGGCGTATTGATCGATACCGATGTGCAAGAATTTACATTAAGTTGCGATGCCTCGTTAGGAACCATTTCTTCGGACGGAAAAAAATTCTATGCCTCGCCGAATGCGACTTCGGGTTACCTTCACGTCACTTCGGGAACAGCGACAGGAAAAATAAAGGTAACTGTAAAAGAAGCGGATATCGTCATGAAGAACAGTGAAATCATAGCCGACAAGGCTCACCCCTACTCTCTCGAAGTCATTTCTCATATCGGCGAAAACACGTTCACATACGATCCTTCGTCATTGTTTTGGAGTATTGAAGACCCGACTGTCTGCAAAATTGAAAACGGAATATTGACCGGAATAAAAAACGGAACGACGAACATTACCGGCAGCATAGGCAACTTCTCCGGGAACATGAAGGTAACCGTCGAAATACCAGAATCCCCCAAAATCCCGGCCGACGATTTTTACGGCTGGACTACAAAATCCATCAGCTCCATCACCGATGCCGCCGTTACTCCTTCGGGGAACAATCAGGCCATATTGGGATTCACTTACAAAACCGGACGACTCCCATACGTAGAAATGGACAAAGCGATTACCCTTTACAGTATTCCCGATACCTTGCGCATGCTAATCAATAGCGAGATACCCGTGTCGAAAATACAAATAGACTGCAAAGCCAATGGCGACAAAGAGCAGTATCTCGAATACGAAGGAATAACAGTCAATGAAGATTATCTCATCAGCATTCCTCTATCCGACATCACCGGAGAAAACAACAGAGGAGGATTTCCCGTCTCTCTGAATTATATCAAATTCTATATCAACACGACCGGAACGAATAGCGGACAAGCCTATAAGATACATATCAAAGAGTTCTCTCTGGTCTATAACGGCATAGAAAGCGGAATAGACGAGACGGTGGCCGGTAACAAAAACATGGTCGTCTACCCGAATCCGATAACGGGCAATACCCTCTTCTTACAGGGAGAGAACATCGTTCCCGGTTCGTTGATACGCATATACGACCGAGTGGGGGCATTGATACTGGAACAACTACTCGACGAAACAGGAATCGTAAACATCGGCGACCAACAGCCGGGTGTATACATCGTGAACGTGCAAAATGAGCTAGGGACCCATGTATGCAAAATCGTTATTCAATAACTTAATTCATTATAATCCATGAGAGTAAATTTAACCATAATCCTGCTAGCATGTATCGCATCGCTATCGGGACAGAATGTAAAAGTTACCAAACATTACGAGATAACCCCTTCGGTCGGACAATCGGCCTTCTATCCGATACTTAGTCCCGACGGGAATCGAATCGTATATACCTCTGAAAATTTTTCCGGCTTAAAATCATACGATTTTGCGTCAGGGAAAACCCAGATTATCACTACTGCCGAGGGAGCCGGGTTCGACCCGATTTTCAGCACCGACGGTTCAACGGTGTATTATCGGCCGCAAAGCATCATAAACGGACGTGTTCACCGATCTTTGAAAGAATATAACTTGATCGAGAAAGCCGAAAAACAACTTATCGCCCCAACCCGCGATTTGAAACGTCCGGTCGCCATCTCAGGCGGTATGGAAGTAGTGGCCGACAATAAACTTATGAAAAGTACAGGCTCTCAAATAAGCGGGAACTATGTCTATTCCATCATCAAAGAGGGAAAAATAATCGTGTGCGACGGTAAAAGCACCCGCATATTACGTCCTTACGGCGACAAAGTGGAAAGTTATTTGTGGACAGCCGTATCGCCCGACGGATCCAAAATCGTGACTTATGCCATAGGCGTAGGAACCGTTGTACTCGATATGCAGGGTAACATACTTGCCGAACTGGGCGACTACGAATCCCCTACGTGGTATGGCAACGATTTCGTTGCAGCCATGAAAGCGACCGACGACGGTCACCAATTTACTTCGTCGAAAATCGTATTGTTAGACTGCAACAGTAAACAGGTACATGATTTGACATCTCCGTCCGAAATGGGTATGAATCCGTCGGCCTCGGCCGAAGCAGGCAGAATAGTGTACAGCACGGTCGAAGGAAAACTTTTTATGTTGGAATTGAATGTAACGAAATAACCTCATCGCCATGAAAAAATATTATATCATTATCATTGCCTTCTTGGGCTGTTTAGGCTTGCAAGCCAAAGATATGACCGGACTTAAAATTTACATCAATCCGGGTCACGGCGGTTATGACTCGGACGACCGCAATGTAGCCGTATATCCGTATGCACAAGGCGACACACTCGGTTTTTGGGAATCCTCGTCGAATCTGCACAAAGGATTGATGTTAAGAGAACTGCTACAAGAGCAGGGAGCTACCGTAGCGATGTCTCGCGTATTAAATCGGACGGAAGACGATCGAGGGCTCGAAACCATCGGGCGGGAAGCCAGCGAATGGGAGGCCGACCTGTTTTTCTCCATACACAGCAATGCGACCGGCACGAGCCGCCGGGATAATTTCCCGATGATGTTGTTCAGAGGATATACCGAAAATCCGGTAAAGCCCGAGGACAAGGTAGCGGCGAAGATACTGTTCAAGCACCTTATCGAAAACCAAGTAACCTATTGGACTCAAACGGAAGAGTATGTCGTGGGCGATTTTGACTTCTATCCCGACTGGAACAATGCAGGATTGGGAGTCCTCCGAAAATTAACCGTCACCGGGTTTCTTTCAGAAGGTTCTTATCACGACTATGTGCCCGAAACATATCGTTTGCTCAACACAAATGGATGGAAGCATGGCATTTCACCAAAGCTGTCATGGAATACTTCGACACAGAAGGATTCACAACGGGAAATATCGCCGGTGTTATTTATGATAGCCGCATGACCCGTACCGAATCGTATGTACAACACGGAAGAGACAAGCAAGTGCCATTATGCGGAGCCACAGTAACCCTGTTGCCGAACAATATCACCTATACGACGGATAACCTATACAACGGCGTATACATGTTTAAAAACCTCGCTCCGGGTAATTACCAGCTAAAAATCGCAGCGGAAGACCATTACAATCGGACAATCGATGTAACAGTGACAGCCAATACAATAAGTTATACCAATGTGGCTATGGACAGAGTGAGAAATACAGCACCGGAAGTCACCTCTTACAGCCCTGTCATGGAAAACGAAACAGACAGCATCAACTGTACGACTCCCATTGTCTTGAATTTCAATTGGGATATGGACACGGAATCTGTACAAAAGGCTTTCTCGATCGACCCTCCCGTAGAAGGGAACATTACATTCGAAGATTCACAGTACCGAATGGTATTTACTCCCACTCGTCCTTACGAGGTAGCTACCCTATATACCGTAAAACTCGACAAACGTGCAAAACACCCGGGTAATATGTCTATGGCCGAAGATTTTTCCTTCACGTTCTTAACGCAGGGAAGAAACCAATTGAAACTATTGGCAGCCAGCCCATCGGAAGGAGCGGTACTACACTATCCGAAACCGACGATCGAAGTAAGATTCGATAATGTTCTCGACCCTGTCAATATTCGAGACCTCATCAAATTACAGGATAGTGAAGGAAACGATGTCAGCATCAACTTGCGTTCTGCCAAATACAACCAGTTAGGAGACTCCTACGGGAACTATTATTTTACCACAGCTGCCGATTTGAAACAAGGACAAAATTATAAATTGAAAATAGATGCCTCGTTGCACGATGTGGAAAATATAGCGATCGTAGACCCCATCGAAATCAATTTTACCGCTGGAGATGTAAGCCGCTCCGAAACAGCCGTCGAGGAATTCGAAACTCCCGACATGATTACATTCGATGCGACCCAAAGTATCGGGACAACCACTGCAAAAACGATTCGCTCTACCGCTCAAAAACTGTTCGGTAGCGCATCTTACAATTTCACATACACATTCAATGCAGACGAAGCTCACGCTGTATTCACGACAGCCGATACATTCGGAAGTTCCACTGTGGTCGACAATACCCAAACTATCGGTATGCACATTTACGGCGATCTTTCTTGCGACGAAATATGGCTGCAACTATCCTCTGGAAACGATACACAAGAGATTTTATTGACGAATGTCGATTTCAGAGGCTGGCAATTCCGGGAAACCCGTTTGGACCAGCTGAATCCGGGAAAGGACTATCGCATAAGCGGTATAAAGATAACGAGAACAAAACCGTTCTTCTCCGAATCGGGTAGTTTCTTCTTAGACAATATGCTGGTATATACCTCCTCGGATATTCACTTTATCGCTACATCGAAAGCCATAAATGTTTATCCTAATCCGGCCTCCGATATACTAAAAATTCAGTCTGACACCTCCGTACAACGGTGGACCCTGTACAGCCTATCGGGAAGCTGTATCGCTACCGGTTCGGAAACAACGATAGATACCTCGAACATTTCCTCAGGAACGTACTTGTTGAAAATACAGACCGAAGGAAAAGAGTTCTGTTATCCGGTTTTGATTGTACATTGACAAAGGATTAAGAATATACGGGCGATAAAGTATAAACAATCTGCTTTGTACTTTACCGTCCGTATTTTTATCGTACTATTTTTAACAGAATTTTGATACTTTACAGTAAAATAAGTATTCTATTTGGAAAATGAAGAAAGATATTTTATCTTTGCATAAGATGCAGAAATAGGTTGTGCCTCAGTAAAATCGATGCTAACATTGTTTCTACTTTCGAACGGCACTATTCTCATAAAAGATAAACGACACTCGCCGATACGAAAATTAATTTTCATTACGGCCGTCTGTTTTATCTTTATAAAGAGTTGAATGATGCCAGAAAGCACATCTATCAAGATTTTTTATTTATGAAAGTTATAGCAGAAAGTGGTTCCACGACAACAGAATGGGTTCTCGTCGATGGAAAAAATGTTTTGGAAAGAAGCTTTACGGAAGGAATAAATCCCTTTTTCCAAACGAGAAGGGAAATAAGCCACAGTATCCGTCTCAATTTACCGGAAACTTTTTTTAAGAAACGATGGGAACGGGTCTATTTTTATGGCGCCGGATGTGCCAATCTGGATAAGAAAAACATTCTCGAAGCCTCGTTAGTAGCACAGTTCAAAACACCCATTTCGGCGGAAAGCGATTTATTGGCTGCCGCCAGAGGTTTGCTAATCGACAAACCGGGAATAGCCTGTATCTTGGGGACCGGGTCGAATTCTTGTCTATACGACGGAGAACGTATCATTAAAAACGTACGTTCCGCCGGATATATCTTAGGAGACGAAGGCAGTGGGGCTGCTATGGGACGACGTTTTTTAAGTGACTACTTAAAGAACCTTACTCCAAAGGATCTCTGCGATGCTTTTCATGAAAAATTCAAAGTTACTCCGGACGAGATTATGGACTCCATATATAACCACCCTTTCCCCAACCGTTCGCTTTCTACTTTCTCCTATTTCTTGAAAGACCATCTGGACAACAAATATGCTTTCAATTTAGTCTATGAAGAATTGATGAGATTCTTCCAAAGAAACATTATCCAATATGACTATAAATCATATCCGGTTTATTTCATGGGTAATTTGGCCTATACCTACGCCGATATTCTCGATTTGGTAGCTAAGGATTTCGGATTGAATATAGAAAAAACAGAAAAAAGCCCTATGCAGGGACTCATCGAATATCACTC
>ERZ1106976.3877-NODE-3877-length-11212-cov-4.263064_pt1 | contig 11212 bp, 13 predicted proteins | sample MGYA00403687_ERZ1106976 | MGnify/ENA primary metagenome ERZ1106976 (study PRJEB35170, sample SAMEA104062446) | human gut metagenome | biome: human gut; feature: human-associated habitat; material: faeces | place: Denmark | collected 2013-02-22 ... | reverse complement strand
ATCCGCAAAGACTGGGACGCAGGAATGAGGTCAGGATATACCTATCTATAAGTATGATCTCAGTATCATTCACTCATGCACCATCAGCAAATCATCCTTCACAAAAAGTTCTATATTTAGTAAAAATGTGTGTATTTCTTGTTAAGAAAAACGTTGAAAAATAGAAACTCTCATAGTATACTGTTTGCATAGCGTGGACTGACGCACCGCTTTTGTAAATAGTAGATGCGCAAAGCTCGATATGAGGCAAATATCCCCGCTTCGATCTCATCCCCCATCTCCCCGCCGCCATCAGCGGCTTTCGCAGCAGTTTCGTAATGACGAACACCAGGGGAAACGCCCCCGCCAGGACAATGGCGATGGTGCCCACCGTTTCAAAGCCCTCCGAAATGGGTGCCATGCCGGGAATGATGACGAAGCCCGTCAGGGCTTCCACGACGGCCGCCGCCAGACCCACGGTCACGACGGCCACCACCAGCTTGCCGAACACCTCGAAGCCCCTGACCATGGCGTTTTCCGCCCGCCACAGTCCCAGAGCGATCAGCGCCGCGATGATGACAATGGGGATCAGGTTGCGCAGCACCATCCCGATGGGAAATCCCGCCGTCAGGCCGCCCGCGAGAACGCCCAGCGGGATGGTGACGATGCCGCAGAGGATTCCCTTCGCCATGACCGGCCTGTCCTTTTCCTCCAGAATCCCCATGGCGACGGGGATGGTGAACACCACGGTCGCCCCCAGCATGGAGCCGGTCAGCACGCCGCCCAGCATGGCCGCCTGATGGCTTGCCGCCAGCTCCACCGCCAACGCGCCGCCGCCCATGTCGCAGGCAAGAATCGTTCCGGCAAACATGGCGGGATCGGCACCCAAAAGGGCGAACACCGGAACGATCACGGGCTTGAGCAGGTTTGCCAGCACCGGCGCAAGGCAGACGATCCCCACCATGGCCAGCGCCAGAGAACCCATGGCCAGGATTCCCTCTTCAAATTCCTTTCCCAGCCCCCAGCGGTTCCCGAAAATCCGGTCAATGGCGCCGGCCACCGCGAAAGCCGCCATAACCGCTATGAGGATCTCATGAAATGACATTGCCCTCTCTCCCTTACTATGGATTGTCCCGAGAACGGCGTTTTGTCTCAGGACGTTTGGACTACTGCTTTTCGTCCACGATGGCCACGACGGCGGCGTCCACCGGGGCGTCCATGCAGTATTTGCTGGCAACCGTCCCCGTTGCGAGCAGAACCTTGTCCCCCGTTCCCGCGCCTACCTGGTCAGCCGCTACGATTTTCTCTCCATTGCTCTCCACCACGAGGAAGGTCTGCCCCTGCAGGCACGCCGCCTTCCGCGTCGCCCAGATGGCGCCTACCACTTTTCCTACCTTCATTTCTTCCCCTCCATAATTTCCTTCGCCAGCGGCGTCAGCACCGCGCCGGGACTTGGCAGTTTCCCCGCCGCCCGAAGCCCGCGGGCTTCCTCCGCCGTGATGAGCTTTTTCCGCCCGCCGTCCGTAAACAGCACGCCCCAATTTTTCAGCTCCCGCTGGGCGGAAGCAAGGCTTCCCGCGAGCATCCGGTTTTTCGGCGCTTCCGGCAGACCCGGTGTGTAGAGATAGACCGGCTTTCCCTCCGCCAGAGCAGAAAGCACCCGCTCCTCCCGGAACCGAAGCAGCTGGGACAGGGTCAGTGAGCCAATGACCACCGCGTCGTAGGGCGCTTCCATCACGTAATCATACCCCAGCTCCGCCGCCGGTTCCTTTCCGATCAGCAGTGCCCGGGTCATGGCAGTATCCTCCCCAGGTCGCCCTTCCGGAAGCCGCAGGCGTTGGCCTCGTCGTAATCCAGATGGACGTAGGAGGCAAATTCCGGGCTGACCCGCACCGCCACGTCCTCAAAAATCACCGGGCGGCTGGTATACGCCTTCAGCTTCACCGTCTGCTTGTCCCGGACGCCGAAACGGGCGGCGTCCTCCGGGGTCAGGTGGATATGGCGCTTTGCTACGATGACCCCTTGCGGGAGCGTGACCCGGCCGCACTGCCCCACGATCACCGCGCCGGGGCTTCCGGCGACGTCCCCGGACAGCCGCACGGGGGCGTCGATGCCCAGCGTCCGGGCGTCGGTGAGGGAAATCTCCACCTGCGCTTCCTTCCGTTCCGGCCCCAGCACCGCCACATTCCCAAATTCTCCCTTGGGGCCGATGACCGTGACCCGTTCATTCGACAGATACTGCCCCGGCTGGGACAGCGGCCGCTTGGGCGTCAGGGGATGGCCGAACAACACCAGCGCCTGCTGCGCCGTCACGTGCACATGCCGCCCGGAGGCTTCCAGCTCCACAAAAATCCGCCCCGCAATGGCTTCGGCCAGAGCGGAAAGTTCCCTGTTTTCCATTTGTTTGCCTCCCTGTGGAAAAATCCGGCTTTACTCTCCCAATCTCTGCAAAATCTTCTCCGTGAGCAGCTCCACCAGTTCGGCATTCACCGCCCCGACAGCCGCGCCGCCCTGCGGAACCATGGGACTTTCTCCCAAATCCCACACCACCCGGCGGATATTGATCAAGTCCAACGGAGAGATGTTGTTGGAGGAGCTGCTGCCGCCCACCGCGCCGCAGCCCAGCGTCAGCGCCGGGAACAGCCCCGTGGTCGCGCCGATGCCCCCCAGCGCCGCCGGTGTGTTGACCAGAAACCGGGACACGGGGATTTTGGACGCGAACCGGCGGATGACCGTTTCGTCCGTGGCGTGGATGGCGAAGGTGTGGCCGCTGCCCTCGTGGCGCAGGACCTCCATGCACTTGCTTAAGACGGCGTCCTCGCTGTCCATGACGAAGAACGCCAGCACGGGGCATAGCTTTTCCATGGAGTAAGGCCGGGTCGGCCCCGCCTCCTGCTCCCGGGCAACCAGCACCTTTGTGCCGCTGGGCACGGAAAATCCCGCCGCTTCCGCCAGCTTCGCCGCGGGTTTGCCCACGATGTCCGGATTCAGCGTCCCGTTGGGGCGGAACAGCAGCTTCGCCAGAGCGCCCGCCTGGGCGGTATCCATAAAGAAAAAGCCCTGCCGCTCCCCCTCCGAACGCACGGCGCTTTCCATGCCCTTCTCCACAATGATGCTCTGCTCGGAAGCGCAGACGGTGCCATAGTCAAAGGACTTTGACCTTGCGATACAGGCCAGAGCATGGGCGACATCCGCGCTGCGGTGGATATAGGCAGGGCCGTTTCCCGCGCCGACACCGATGGCGGGCTTGCCGGAAGAATACGCCGCCTTCACCATACCCGGGCCGCCGGTGGCGAGAATCAGCCGCACCGGCTCCGCCTTCATCAGCTCCTGACAGCCGTCCAAAGAGGGGATGCTCAGGCACGCCACCGCGTCGGCAGGCGCGCCCGCCGCCTGCGCCGCTTCCGATACGATCTGCGCCGCTTTCCGGGTGCAGGCAATGGCCTTGGGGTGAGGCGAAAACACGATGGCATTGCCAGATTTCAGGGCGATCATGGCCTTGTAGCACACAGTAGACGTCGGGTTGGTGCTGGGGATGATGGCGGCGATGACCCCCACCGGCACGCCGATCTCCCAGAGCTTTTTCTCCGGGACTTCCCGGAGAATACCCACGGTCTTCATGCCCCGAACCGCCTCCGCCACCCGCTGGGAGGCGAAGAGATTCTTAGCCCTTTTGTCCTCCGCATTGCCGAAGCCCGTCTCCTGAACCGCCATTTCCGCCAGCGCGGACGCCTGTGCCGCAAAGGCCTTGGCCACCGCCTCCACGATGGCGTCCAGCTGGCTCTGGGACAGTTCGGCCAGCTTCCGCTGCGCCGTCTCCGCCCTGCGCGCCAGCTCCCGCGCTTCCTGCCGCGCGGTCAGATCCTTGTCAAATTCCATAGAAACCTCCTTACAGGGACATCCCCGGCAACACGATTGAGGATACCCGCTAAAACAGCAGACTTGACCCGTCGCCCGCTTTCTTTGTCAGCCGTCCGTTCTCCACGAAGCCCATCTTTTCCAGCCAGCGCTGGAATTCGGGGATGGCCGTCTTGCCCGTGATCTCCCGCAGCGCCGCCGTCTCCCGGAAGCCCGTGGTCTGGTAGTTGAGCATGATGTCGTCGCCGTGGGGAATGCCCATGAAATAGTTGCATCCGGCCATGGTCAGAAGGCTGGCCAGATTCTCAATGTCGTTCTGGTCTGCCTTCATGTGGTTGGTATAGCAGCAGTCGCACCCCATGGAAATTCCCGTGAGCTTGCCCATGAAGTGATCTTCCAGCCCCGCCCGGGTCACCTGCCGGGCGTCGTACAGATACTCGGGTCCGATGAAGCCCACCACCGTATTGACCAGAAACGGCGAAAACCGCTTGGCGAAGCCATAGCACCGCGCCTCCATGGTCACCTGGTCGGTGTCGAAATGGGCGTTGGAACTGAGCTCCGAGCCCTGCCCCGTCTCAAAGTACATCACGTTCGGCCCCTCGGCGGTGCCCTGCTTCAGAAGCAGCTGCCGGGCTTCCTCCAGCGTCGCGGCGGAGAAGCCGAAGGCTTCGTTGCCCTTCTGGCTGCCCGCGATGGACTGGAAGATCAGGTCGCAGGGCGCGCCGGCTTTGACAGCCTTGATCTGTGCCGTCACGTGGGCCAGCACGCAGATCTGCGTCGGTATCTGCCAGTGCTCCTTGATCTCCTGAAAACGCCGCAGCACCTTGCCCACCTGCTCCGGGGAGTCCGTCACCGGGTTCAGGCCGATGACCGCATCCCCCGCGCCGAAGCTCAGTCCCTCCAGAGTGGAGGCCGTGATGCCTTCGGGGTCGTCGGTGGTGTGGTTGGGCTGCAAGCGGCACGACAGCGTCCCCGGCAGGCCGATGGTGGTATTGCAGTGGGCGGTGACGGTGATCTTGCTTGCGGCATAGATGAGGTCGAGATTGCCCATCAGTTTGCACACCGCCGCGATCATCTCAGCCGTCAGCCCCCGGCTGAGCTTGCGGATGTCGCTGCCCGTGGTCGTTTCGTCCAGAATCCACTCCCGCAGGTCGGACACCGTCCAGCCCCGGATTCGCTCGTATACGGTCTCATTCACGTCGTCCTGAATGATCCGGGTGACCTCGTCGCTTTCATAGGGGACGGCGGGGTGTTCCCGGAGATCGGCCAGCGTCAGAGCGGAAAGCACCACCTTAGCCGCCACTCGCTCCTGGGCGGACTCCGCCGCCAGGCCTGCCAGCTGGTCGCCGGTTTTTTCCTCGTTGGCCTTGGCCAGTACCTGCTTGATATCCCGGAATGTGTAGGTTTTTCCCAGCAATGTGGTTTTTAATTTCATGTCGTTCATCCTTTTTGTGGGGTGACCTGCGGATGTCGTCCGTTTCCGCAGGTCACCGTTCTTTTCCCCGGCCGGCGTCCGCGCGCTTCTGGATCATCAGCAGATACAGCATACTGCTCATCCGGTTCATGGCCCGGAGGATATCCACCCGGGTCGGATTTCCCTCCCGGTCGCGGAAGGCCGTCACCGCCGCCAGCTCTGCCTCCCGGGCAGCGCAGCGGGCGCGGTTGAGCCGGGCAATGGCCTCCCCGTCCGCCGCCGAGGGCATGAAGTGGGGCTGGCCGTAATAGTCCTGAGGAAAATGGCTGCGCTTGCGCTGCTCATCCTCCGTCAGACCGCAGAGCCTGTCCCATTGCAGCGGCTCGTCCAGCACCTCACAGCGGATGATCCGCCGCGCCAGCTCCAGAATCTCCCCCACCGGTGCTTCCAGACCTTTGTCCGTCAGCTGGCAGAGGATCAGCTCCGATTCCAGCGTGTCCAGCTTCCCCCGGAAAATAATTCTGGGGTGATCCTTCACCACCAGAAAATCCCCGTTTAAGTGGGTCATATGCTCCGGCTTTTCCGTCAGGAAGCCGCCGGTGAGAAGGGGAAAGCAGTCCTGCTTCGCCTGCTCGCCGGGACGGATCTCGATCCGTTCCCGGCTGAGATAGTCCCGGGCGGCGCTGGTGAGCTGATCGCCCTTTCCCAGATAGAAAATGCGCTTGCCCTCCCGGTTTCGGATATTCGCCCGGACGGCTTCTTCGTTATAGAGCATTCCTTACTTCCCGGCGTTCGGGGTCTGGGAAGGACGCCCCTTGGGGAGAATGGAGTCCACCTCCACGTGGGGTCTGGCGATGACGTGGACGGAGATCAGCTCCCCCACCTTCTCCGCTGCCGCCGCACCGGCGTCGGTGGCCGCCTTCACAGCGCCCACGTCGCCGCGCACCATCACGGTGACAAGGCCGCCGCCCACCTGCTCCTTGCCCACCAGCTGCACATTGGCGGACTTGACCATGGCATCCGCCGCCTCAATGGCGCCGACCAGTCCCTTTGTTTCAATCATGCCCAAAGAATTCGTATCCATCGTGTTTCCATCCTTTCAAGTTGTCCGGGGACATGTCCCCTCTTGTTTTCGCTTACCGCTCTACCGGTGACGCCGCGATTTCCGCTACCGCGTCGGCGAAGGCCATACAAGCAGCATCGCAGGCGCTCTGCGTCCCGGATAGCAATCCGCCGCCGAAGTTCGTCTCGCTGGGCGGCGCATAAAGTTTACATAACGTCACATCCGCCGCTTTCAGCGCCGCGTCCATGGCGTACATGCCCTCCAATGGCGGGGCGATCAGATAGGCCAGCGCCGACCCTGGGCGCACGCCCGCTTCCTTTGCCAGAAACGAACCCACGCTGCTGACCGTGTGGGCGAGGTACGGCACCCCCGCCGCGTCCTCAAAGCCCACCCGTTCCAGCTCTGCCAGCGCCGCTTCCATGCCGCTTCGCACCGCCCCGGGGGTCTGCGCCGCCAGAATGCCGATGACCTCCCCGGCAAAGGGCGTGGTAGCGTTGGCCGCCCCGGCGTAAAAGCTGCGGGCGTATGCCACCTGCACCTGAGCCGCCTTCGTCGCCGCGTCCAGAGCGATGTAGGTGGCGTCGTCGCAGTCCGTGGTCAGCAACCCCAGGGACGGATACCCTTCCGGCGCGCCCAGCTGACGGCACAGCGCCGGGGCGGCGTTGGCCAGATACCGCACCGCCAGAACCTTCACCGGGATCATGCCCCCGCCTCCAGATGCAGTCCCACGCCGGAGACCTTTTTTGTAAGAATCGTTTCGATCAGCCCCGCAATGTGCGCCCCGGCTTCCACCGCCGGGGTGCCCTGTGCGTGAATGTTGGACACCACCGTCCGGGCGGATTCGGAAACGCCAGTCCTTGGCTGGTAGGTGATATAGGCGGACATGCTCTTGTCCGTCACCAGACCCGGCCGCTCGCCCACCAGCATACACACCAGCTCGCACCCCGTCACGTCGCCGATGGCGTCTCCCGCACCCACACGGCAGTAGCGGACGAAAATCGGCGTTCCCGGGTCGATGCCCCTGAGCTTCAGGCCGTCCCGGATGGCCGCGAGGCAATCCATGGCGTTGGCGGTGATGGCGGCGGAGGAAAGCCCGTCCCCTACCACGATCTGCACCCGGGGCGTCCCGGGGACGGCGGCACGGATTTTCTGCTGGTTTTCCTCGTCAAAGCACCGCCCCAAGTCCGGGCGGGTCAGGTATTCGTCCTTGTCCCGGCATTTCGTTCTGACCTCCACCATGCCGTTTTTGGCGGCGAAGTCCTCGCTGACCTGAGAAAATACCGCGTCCTGCGCCGCCGCGTGGTCGGCGCGGAAACGGAGCATGGTCAGGGTCTTGTACCGCGCCCCCGCCCGGCCGCTGCCCAGACGCGCCGGGGTCTTTTCTTTCATTTTCCGGAATTTTTCCTCGTTTTCGGCGTGTTCCACCAGATAGAGCTTCCGTAAGTCCAGCGCCGTCACATCCGGGACAAAGTCGCCGTCCCGGTACGGGGTGGGCGCTTTCTCCGGCTGGGGCGCGGTCGGGCGATAGTCGCCGCCCTTCACCGGCGGCTCGTGCTCCATGCCGCTCAATATCTCCGCCACCATGGCGGCCAGTTCCTGTTTGTTCATATGCCTCTCCCCTCTATTTTCCGAGAACCAGAGTCTTTACCACCACCGGTAGGGCTGGCCCCACCGGGGCACCCACGTCCAGATAGCTGCCTTCGCTCACCTTCACCCGGTCGATGCACAGAATTTCCGCGTTGGGGCCAAGACGAAGCGCCAGCGCCTGTCCCAGCGCCTTTGCCATGTCCTGCTCCAAGCAGATCAGCGCTTTTCCGTCCGTACCCGCCGCGATTTCCTCCGCCATCGCCGCCACCTCCCGGTAGCCCGGGGAATTCATCCCCGGAAACGCCAGAATGGCGCTGTCCTCCTGCTTGCCCAGCTCCCGGCGGATGGCCTCCCGGGAAATGTCCGTCAGCGACACCACCGGGACGTTTTTCAGCGGGAACGGGACGTTCTGATGGAACACGGTGCTTCCGGACAGCTGGGCGCTGTGGCAGCCCGCGCCGATGACCGTGGCGCGGATAGTCTCGCTTCCCAGCGTGAATTCTCCCCCGCAAAGCCTGCTTTCCCGGATAGTCTGTCCCAGAATCGGCCCAATATCGCCGAATTCCAGCCATGGAAGCTCTTTTTCGATGCAGTCCGCCACGCCGCCGGAGAAGGAAATGACCAATTCCTTTTCCCGGCAGGGGTCAAACCGCCCCGCTTCCCGGGTGGTCAGCTGCTCCAGCAGGGGCGTTTCCTCCCGCAGACCCGCCGCCATTTCCAGCGCCTGCGTCAGAATTTCGGCCACGGTTTTCACCTGCCCGGGGCTCGCTTTGTCCCCCGGTTTCAAGTCGCACAGCCCCTCCAGCACCGGAGAAACGTAGGTGACGGTGCCGCCGCCGTCAAATTTCAGCAGCCGCCCGCCCACGTTCAGGCAGCCGGTTCTCTCGATTTTCCCGTCGCGGATCAGCGCCAGATTGCTGGTGCCGCCGCCGATGTCCATGTGCAGCACCGTTTTTCCCGTCCGCTGGGAGTAGTCCACCGCCCCCGCGCCCTTGGCGGCCAGTACGCTTTCCAGATCGGGGCCAGCGGTGGCCACCACGAACTCCCCGGCAAAGTCCGACAGGGCGTCCAGCACCGCCCGGGCGTTTTCCTTGCGGCTGGTCTCGCCCGTGTTGATGTTGGCACCGGTATCCACACTTTCCCGGCGGATGCCCGCCTTCCGGTATTCCTCCGCCACCAGCTCCCGCAGCGCCCCGGCATCCACGTGGCTTTCGTCCAGCAGGGGCGTAAAATACACCGGACTGCGGTAGCGGATGTCCCGCCGGGCGATCTCCATCTCCGGCACCGCAAAGCCCGACGCTTTGTTTTCCACCGTCAGCTCCGAGAAGATCATCTGCGTGGAAGTGGTTCCCACGTCCAGCCCCACGCTTCGCAGAATGTCAGACACGGCCGGTCACCTCTTCCAGAATCCGCCGCACCAGAAAATCTTCCACTTCCATGGGATTCATCTTACAGCAGGGGTCTTCCAGCGCCGCCTTTACGATCTGCTCCGCGTTACGCCACACCGACCGGGGGTCAACCCCCGCCTGCGCCAGGGTCTCCGGAAGGTTCAGCTCCCGGCGCAGGCGCACAAGGCCGTTTTTCAGGTTCCGCACGGCGATGGTATCGGCGCTGCCGCCGATCCCCGCGGCTCTTGCCAGCTCGGCGTATTTCTTCGCCGCCACATGGGCGTTGCAGGTGATCACCGAGGGCAGCAGAATGGCGTTCAGCCGCCCATGGGGAACGTGGAACAGCCCGCCCAGACTATGCGCCATGGCGTGGCACAGCCCCAGCCCTGCCTGCGTGAAGGCAATGCCCGCCATGGTCGCCGCCTGATGCACTTTCAGCCGCACGTCCTTCCGCCCCGCATAGGAGGCCGGGAGGGCGGCAAAGGCGCTGCTGAACGCCTCCCGGGCATACAAGTCCGTCATCGCCCCCGCGTTTTTTGCCGCGTAGGCTTCCACCGCGTGGCTCAGGGCGTCGAACCCCGTCTCGGCGATCAGCCCCTTGGGCAGCTCCTGCAAAAGGTCGCTGTCCAGAATCGCCGCATCGGGGCGCAGACGCTTGTCCACCAACGGGTGCTTGACCTTGTTGTGGGTCAGGATGGCAAAATCCGTCACCTCCGAGCCGGAGCCGGAGGTCGTGGGGATGGCGACCAGCTTGTAGTTTCCCTTCGCGAAATAGGCCATGGCCTTGGCGCAGTCCATGGCGCTGCCCCCGCCCAGCGCTACCAACAGATCGGGGGCGAATTCCTTCAGCCGCGCCGTCCCCTCCGCCGCCAGCTCTACGGACGGGTCGGGCTGCACCTTGTCGAAGAACTCCACCTGGGCGCATTTTGCCGTCCGGGCGATCCGCTGCGCCGTGCCGTTTTTCATGAAAAACGGGTCCGTCACCAGCATCAGCCGCTGGCCGCCCATCCCCGCCAGCGCCGAAACCGCACCGGGGCCGGAATAGATCGTGGTCTTACACTGAAACTCCTCCATAAATATGCACCGCCTTTTCAGCGCTAGTATTTCCCATGGAACGAAAAACATGTATTGCCAAAAATAAAAAAAGAGATAGTCAAATCAAAACAAATGTGTTATGATAAGGGGACGAGGTGAATGTTATGGAGCAAACCGATGAAACCGTGCAGCCCAAGGAAGAAGGCTATGTCCCCCGCCCGAAGTGGCAGCTGTGGGCAGCCCGGGTCGGGCTTGTGCTTTTTCTTCTGCTGGTGATCGCCCAGATCATCAACCTTGCCGGAGGACGGTTCTGATGAAGATCCTGGGAATCGATCCCGGCTACGGCATTACGGGCTTCGGCCTGATCGACGCCCAGCGTGGACAGTACCGTCTGCTGGGCTGCGGCGCCATCACCACGCCCCCCAATACGGATTTTCCATGGCGGCTTGAGGTTATTTACAACGACATGACCCAGCTGCTGCAAACGGCGCAGCCGGAGGCGGTGGCCATCGAGGAGCTGTTCTTCGGCCAGAACGTCACCACGGGCATCAATGTCGCCCAGAGCCGGGGGGTCATTCTGCTGGCCATCCATCAGGCGGGGCTGCCCATTTTTGAATACAAGCCCATGCAGGTCAAGCAGGCTGTGGTGGGCTACGGCAACGCCAGCAAGCATCAGGTGCAGGACATGACCAAGCGCCTACTCCATTTGCAGGCCATGCCCAAGCCCGACGACGCCGCCGACGCCATCGCCATTGCCCTGTGCCACGCCCGTTCGGCAACCTCCCTGCTTGCCCGGGCGGAGAAGCAGGCGGAAAGGTAAATCGGAATTTATATATAAAGGAGAATATTGATGAAACTGTTTTTATGTTCGCACTTTTCAAGTGTAGG
>ERZ1106976.3864-NODE-3864-length-11249-cov-13.917992_pt1 | contig 11249 bp, 7 predicted proteins | sample MGYA00403687_ERZ1106976 | MGnify/ENA primary metagenome ERZ1106976 (study PRJEB35170, sample SAMEA104062446) | human gut metagenome | biome: human gut; feature: human-associated habitat; material: faeces | place: Denmark | collected 2013-02-22 ... | reverse complement strand
CCATTCTCTTTGCGCTGCTCGCCGCGTTCATCGTGATGCCGGGGCTTCTGATGCTCTTCGGCCCGCTCATTGACCGCACACAGCACCGCAGCTTCGTCCCCAAGATCTCCTTTGTCGGCAAGCTCGACTTTGCCACACGCTATATCATTCCTCTGGTCTTTGTCGCGCTGGCTGTCATCGGTTTCCGCCTTTCGTCCAACTGCCCCTACGCTTACGGCTACGGCCTCATCACCGCGCCCAAGCAGAATGAAACACAGTTTGCCCAGCAGATGATCGAGGACAACTTTACCTCAAAAAATATGCTCGCGCTGATCGTTCCCACGGGCGATTACGACAAGGAATCCGCCATTCTAAGCGAGCTCAGTCAGTACGACGAGGTCGATTCCACGATGGGTCTTACCAACATTGAAGCGCTCGACGGTTACATGCTCGCCGACAAGCTGACGCCGCGTCAGTTTGCCGAGCTTGCGGGGCTTGATTATGAGGCCGCGCAGGTCGTTTACGCCGCCTACGCCGCGCAGCATTCGGAATACGGCAAGCTTGCGGGCAACCTCGCCACCTACAAAGTCCCGCTCATCGACATGTTCCTCTTTGTCTGCGATCAGGTGGATGCCGGCATCGTCACGCTCAGCGACGAGCAGACGAAGCTTTTGCAGGAAGCCGAGGTACAGATGAGCAGCGCCAAGGCGCAGCTCGAAGGCCCGGACTATGACCGCATGCTCGTCTACCTCACGCTGCCGGAAAGCGGCGATGAGACCTACGCCTTCACCGACAAGATCCTTGAGATCGCCAAGAAGTACTATCCTGACGACACGGTCTATCTCGCCGGAGAATCGACGAACGAATACGAATTCGAAAAGTCCTTCGCCGTCGACAACAAGGTCGTGAGCATCGTGTCGGTGCTCATCGTCATGCTGGTGCTGCTCTTCACGTTCAACTCCGCCGGCATGCCGGTGCTGCTGATCCTGGTGATCCAGGGCTGCATCTGGCTCAACTTCTCGTTCCCGACCATCACGGGCAAATATGTGTTCTTCCTGGGCTATCTGATCGTGTCCTCCATACAGATGGGCGCGAACATCGACTACGCCATCGTCATCGCGAGCCGCTATCAGGAGCTCAAGGGCAAGATGCACCACCGCGACGCCATCGTGGAAACGCTGAACTTTGCCTTCCCGACGATCATCACCTCCGGCTCGATCCTCTCGATCTGCGGTTTTTTGATCGGCAGCATGACCTCCGAGCCCGTCATTGCGGGCATCGGCGAGAGCCTCGGCCGCGGCACGGTCATTTCCATCATCATGGTCATGTTCGCCCTGCCGCAGATCCTGCTCATCGGCAGCGGCATCGTCGATAAGACGTCGTTCTCTGTGCCGTCCATTTCGGAAAAGAAATCCGGACACGGCAAGATCTCCGTCAACGGCATGGTGCGCGGCAACATCAACGGCACAGTGCATGGCATCATGCACGCCACGGTCGAGGGCGACATCGACCTGAATCTGATCTCCGGATCTGCAAATGAGGAGCAAGACGATGAAGAAGACTAATTATATCCATCGCTTCTGCGCGCTTGCACTCTCGTGCCTGCTGCTCGTGTCGCTGTTTCCCGTCATGCAGGCCTTTGCCGACGGGGACGGCGCCATTCACATCAAAAGCGCAGAAGATCTGCAGGAGCTTGCGCGCTCCTGCACACTCGATTCCTGGTCGCGCGGCAAAACCGTTGTTCTTGACAACGACATCGTACTCGAAAGCGACGATGCGCTGCCCATTCCGACATTCGGCGGCACATTCCGGGGCAACGGCCACACCATCAGCGGTCTTTCCATCACGCAGAGCGTTTCCCCCGCCGGTCTTTTCGGCGTGCTGCAAAAGGGCGCCGTCATCACGGAGCTGAACGTGGAAGGCACGGTCTCTCCCTCGGGCGACAGTGAAAGCGTCGGCGGCATCGTTGGCGACAACTACGGCGCCATCGAACAGAGTACGTTCAATGGCAGTGTTTCGGGCAAACGCAGCGTCGGCGGCGTGGTCGGCCGCAACCGATCCAGCGGCGTTGTACGCGCGTGTGAAGCCTCCGGTGCGATCTTCGGACAGAATATGACAGGCGGTATCGTGGGTGAAAACCTCGGTTCCATCGTCTCCTGCCGCGGCCGCGCCTATGTAAACATCGAGAGCACCGACCCCTCTATCGACCTGAGCAATTTGAACCTTGAATTCTCGCTCGACCTCGCCAAGCTCTCCCGCGCCGACACGCTCAACACCGCCACCGACACCGGCGGCATTGCAGGCTATTCCTCCGGCGCGATCGCGTCGAGCACAAACTATGCCGCCGTCGGTTATCAGCACATCGGCTACAATATCGGCGGCGTGGTCGGCCGCAGCAGCGGACAGGTGCTCGCGTGCAGCAATGAAGGCGCGGTCTGCGGGCGAAAGGACGTCGGCGGCATCGCCGGCCAAATGGAGCCCTATATCCGCATGGAGGTCTCCGACGGTCTGCTGCAGCAGCTCAAAACACAACTCAACGAGCTCAGCGGTCTTGTCAACACGGCAGCCAACCATGCCGAAGGCGGCTCGAACGAGATCGCCTCGCGCCTGAACAGCATGTCCGGCTATGTGGATAACGCGGCCAATGAGCTGAACAACGTCCGGCTGAACGCCAGCATTGACAGCGTCATCACCGGCGACGGCTCCCATTCCTCCGACACTCTGATCGGCGGCGGCAAGGGCGCAGCCGGCGGCATCGACCGCGAGCATTCCGACAGCGGTCACAGCACCACCATCTGGGGCGGCAGTGCCGCAGGCGCGGGCGCGAGCCACGAGGGCAATGCCTCGGGCACCGTCACCGGCTCGACTCAGATCGTCGCTGCACCGGATCTTGGCGGGCTGACCTCGTCGATCAACGGCCTGAGCAGTCAGGTCACGATGCTCAACAACGCCGCCAGCGGCACGGTCGGCACATTGGCAAATGACATTCGTTCGATCAACAACAAGTTCAACGAGCTGACAGGAACGCTGTTTTCCGCCATTTCCTCGCTCAGCGGCGGCACGGGCGACATCATTGTCGACGCCTCCGATGTCAACATCGATTCCGTCACGTTCGGTAAAGTCTCTTCCTGCCGCAACAGCGGCGCGGTGTACGGCGATGTGAATACCGGCGGCATCACAGGCTCCATGACCATTGAATACACGCTCGACCCCGAGGACGACGTCACCGGCCATCTTTCCGGCTTTTACCGCAAGCAGTACGAATACAGAGCGATCCTCCAGAGCTGTGTGAACACCGGCGATGTGACCGGCAAGCGCAGCTACGTCGGCGGTATCGTCGGGCGCATGGATCTTGGCTATCTCACCGCATGCGAAACCGCTTCCTGCACGGTGGCAAGCGAAAACGGCAGCTACACCGGCGGCATCGCCGGACTTACCGGCGCAACGGTACACGGCAGCTTTGCCAAGTGCACGCTCAGCGGCAAGAAGTACGTTGGCGGCATCGTCGGCAGCGGCGTACAGGAAAATATTGACGGCAGTGGAAGCAGCGTGCGCTGGAACTATTCGCTTGTGGACATCACCGATTGCCAGCAGTATCGCGGCGCGATCTCCGGCAGCGATACAGGTACGTTCGAATACAACTACTACGTCTCTGACGATCTTCCCGGCATCAACCGTCAAAGCTACGTCGGGCGCGCAGAACCCACCTCCTATGAAGAGCTTCTCACGCTCCCTGAGCTGCCGGAAAGCATGAAATCCTTCTCTCTCACCTTCGTTGCCAACGGTGAGACCGTGCTCAGCCGCACCTTCCACTACGGCGATTCTATCGCCGAAAGTGACATTCCCGATCCGCCGCAGAAGGACGGCTGCCATGTCCACTGGGATCGAAGCGACCTTACAAACCTGCACTTCGACACCGTTGTCACCGCAGTCTACGAAGCCTACACCCCCGCGCTTGCCTCCGAGCAGACGCGCGACGGCGGACTTGCCATTCTTCTCGTCGAAGGAAACTACAACGACGGCAGCGTCATCGCCATGACCGCTCAGTCTCTTACGCCCGCGGCGTTTGATGTTCAATCCGGCACCGTGTTCGACCGCATACAGGGTTATTTCTCCTGCCTTCGCCGCGGCGAGATCCCCTCCACGACCGCCAACGCAGAAGTGCTTGAGCAGTGGCATGTAGAGCTTGCCGACGACGGGCAGAACGCGCACACCCTGCGCTATCTTCCGCCGGATGGGCAGAAAAATATCCGCATCTACGTGCGCGAAAATGGCGGCAGCTGGCAGGAAACAGGCTGCGACACAATGGGCAGCTACCTCACCTTCACCGCAAGCGGTGACAGCGTTGACTTCGCCGCCGTGCGGACGCTGAACGTCTTTGGCATCTGGCTCATCAGCCTTGCTGTGCTGGCGGTTCTTGTTCTTCTGATCGTTCTGCTTGTCCGCCGCCGCAAGCGCAGGGCACGCCGGCGCGCGGAAGCGCTCGCGCGCAGCATGAGCGCCGTTACGCAGGCCGAGCAGATCGTCCGCAGCGCGGATACCGAAAGCGCCCAGACAGAAGATACCGCCAAGGCCAGCGAGGGCGCGCCGGAAGCGTCCGCCGTTCCCGCCGCGGCAGTCCCCGCACCGGTCGTCACCACCGCAGCGGAAAGCGCAGAAAATGCTTCCGCAGCTGCTCCCGCTCCGTCCGCTCCCGTTGACTCCGATTCCATTGAGGCGCGCCTTGCGCGCGCGGAAGAGGAGCTGCGGCTGCTGCGCGAGGAGCGCGAAACGCGCGAAAACGCACTCACGCAGCCCGCGGTCCCGCCCGCGCCGAAAAAGCGCAGACACCGCCGCTTCCTCCCCATCCTCATCACGATCCTCGTTCTGCTTGGCGCAGCGGCGGCATTCTTCCTCAAGTCCGACTTCAAGAAGGATCTTGAGGCCTGCCGCCTCATCGAAGCGCGCATCAAGGAAGATCCCATGGCGATGGACGTCACCGTTGACGCTTCCTGCGGCAAGCTCGTTCTTCACGCAGATGCTTCCGTCGCCCGCACGAAAGCAGATGGGACTTCTGTCACCTGCATCGACCGCGACGGCGCGGCGCTCTACTACGCGAACAGTGCGCTCTACCTGGAAAACGGCAAGTCTTATGCCGTCGGCGGCGCGTTTCCCGACTACGCCGAGCTTCTGGATACAACCGCTGAGCTCTGCCGCACGTTGAGCGTGAGCAAATCCGTGGACGGGCAGAACAAGGTCTACACCTTCACCGCCGAGGGCGACGACGCGAGCGCGCTGCTACATCTTCTCACCTCGGACGAGATCGCCGACGCCGCGGCGCTCTCCTCGATCCGCGTGACGCTCACCGCAGAGAGCGGCGAGCTGATGCGCATGAGCTTTGCGGCGGAAAATTCCGGTGATCTGCACGTAAATGCCGACGCCGTCTTTACCGATGCGTCTGCGCCCGTGGTGCCGGACGAGGTGCTCTCCGCCATTCGCTCGTCCGGCGGCGCCGCCTCTTCTTCCACGCTGACAGACGATGCGCTCCGCCTGCTGCACGCATGGGGCGAGCTGACGAATGACATTTCTTCGTCTGACATTTCCCTTTCCGCCGACTGCGGCCCGATCGTGCTGAGCAGCACGCTCCAGTACGACCGCAGCAGCATCGACGGTCAGAGCTACGGCTGCATTCGCAAAAACACGCTCGCCGTCTACTTCTCCGGTGACAAGATCTGCGACGCGAGCGGCAACAGTGTGGACGCCGCAAGTGCACAGCTCGTCGACGCCTCTTCGCTCATCGACCTCTGCTACCGCCTGATCCTTGACGGCAGCGCAGGCTGCGAGCGCGTGAGCGACGGCTATCTCTACGGGCTCTCGCTCGATTCTGACGCCATGAATGATCTGGCCGCCGCCATCGCGCCGGACATCAAGGCGCAGAATGTGACCTTCTCCTCCGGGCGCATCTCCGTGCTCGTGAGCGAGCAGGGCGCGCTCAAGTCGGTCAACATTTCGTGCAGCGGCGCGCTGCATCTCATTCTCTCTGACGCTCCGGCGTCGCTCTCCGCCGTCATCACGCCGGCGGAACGCGAATTCTTGATTCCCCAGCCGGCGCTCAATGCGCTGAAACAATAGAAAAGCGGAGGGAGTTACCAATCATGGAAAATCGCATCATCAGCATCAGCCGCCAGTTCGGCAGCGGCGGCCACGAAGTTGCAGTAAAAACAGCGGATCTTCTCGGGATCCGCGTCTATGAGCGCGAGCTGATCCGCCTTGCGTGTGAATACGGCGAGCTTTCGGAGAAAACGCTTTCCCCCTCAGACGAAAAGGCGACCAACCCCTACCTCTTTCAGACGGTACACGAGGGCAACCACCACGTGCTGCGCGGCAAGCCGACGAGCGAGGTGCTTTTCGCCCTGCAAAGCCACGAGATCCGCCGCATTGCCCGCCACGAAGAGTGCGTTTTTGTCGGGCGATGCGCAGACTATGTGCTGCGCGAGGAAAACGTGAAGCTCCTCACTGTCTTCGTCTCCGCGCCGGACGAGCACCGCATTCAGCGCAAAATGGCGCAGGAAAAACTCACGCGCGACCAGGCCGTGCGCCTGATCCGCAAGATGGACAAGCAGCGCCGCAAGTATTATGAAAGCTATACCGGCCGCATCTGGGGCGCACCGGGCGGCTACGATCTCTATCTCGACACCGGCATTCTCTCCACCGCCGATGCCGCAGCCATCGTCGCCGACCGCTTCCGCAAGCTGTAAAAAGCACCGCACCAATCAAGGGCGGGAGAACTCTTTTGAAAAAGAGTTTCCCCACCCTTCAGCTTGTCAAAAAACGCCAGTTCTCAAAACACGAGGGCTGGCGTTTTATCATTAAAAGGAGTAAAAATCGTTATATAGGGAACAAAATTGGAAGCATTTCACTTCCGAATAGCGATCTTTTTGAGATTCATGGCAGCATATTTAAGCCTCACCCATACAGATGCTGAAGCAACACCACTTTTATTAACACCACCGGATCTGATCCGGGGCGGCCGTTATCTGCGCAATAATATGGACTTAGCCGTGCATACAGCCATTCACAATCCATTACATTCTCTATCTTGCGCAATAAATGATCCTTGGGGACTAAGGCATCTACATCCACCATCACGATACCTCTTCGAGAATTCTTTCTCCAATTTCCCAACCTTACCCCCCTTTTTTCTCTATGATAGCAGAAGAACCTCGCCAGTGGCGAGGTTCTTTAACAAGCCGAAAGGGAGCGCTCCGGCATTTGCCGGGGCGCTCCCTTTGCGATTTTTTCAGTGAGAGTTATTCTTTGCGATGGCAGGTGCCGCCGCAGTGTGCGCAATCGCCGCTGCATCTGCCGTTTTTCCTGCTTTTTCGCACAAAGCGCAGGGCAAGGAGCGCGGCGAGCGCGATCAGCGCGAGCAGCAGGTAGTCGAGCGCGCTCATCAGAGCAGTCCTCCGAGCGTGTAGGCAGCGAAAGCCACGACCCACGCGACGGCGCACTGCATCAGCACGACGAGCGCGGTCTTGAGCGTGGAATTTAGCTCGCGGCGAATGGTGGCGACGGCGGCAACACAGGGGGTATAGAGCAGCGTGAAGACGAGAAAGCTGACGGCCGAGTGCGTGGTGAAGAGAGACGCGATGGCCGTGCCGCCGAGCAGCACCTCAAGCGTACTGACAACGCTCTCCTTGGCGATGAAGCCGGAAATGAGCGAGGTGGCACAGCGCCAGTCGGCAAAGCCGAGGGGCGCAAAAATGGGAGCGATGCCCTTGCCGATAAGCGCCAGCAGGCTCTGTGCACTGTCGGAGACAACGTTGAGGCGTGTGTCGAAGCTCTGCAAAAACCAGATGATGATGGTGGCGAGGAAGATGACCGTGAAGGCGCGCTGCAAAAAGTCCTTGGCCTTTTCCCACAGCAGCAGCGCTACGCTCTTGAGCCCCGGCATGCGGTAGTTCGGCAGCTCCATGACAAACGGCACGGGCTTGCCGCGGAACGCGGTCTTGTTCATGATGAGCGCCGCGAGAATGCCGATGAGAATGCCGAGCAGATACAGTGAGATCATCACGAGCGCGCGGTGCGCGGGGAAGAATGCCGCCGTGAAGAAGGCGTAGATCGAGATCTTGGCCGAGCAGCTCATGTACGGTGTGAGGAGAATGGTCATCTTGCGGTCACGGTCGGACGAGACGGTGCGCGTTGCCATGATGGCAGGCACCGAGCAGCCAAAACCGATGAGCATCGGCACGATGCTGCGCCCGGAAAGCCCGATGCGACGCAGGGGCTTGTCCATAACGAACGCCACGCGCGCCATGTAGCCGGTATCCTCTAAAATGGAGAGGAAGAAAAAGAGCGTGACGATGATGGGCAGAAAGACCAGCACGCTGCCGACACCGGCAAAGATGCCGTCGATGATAAGACTGTGGACGACGGGATTGATGCCGTAGGCCGTGAGCGCACGGTCGACAAGAGCGGTCAGTGCGTCTACGCCAAGGCCCAGAAGGTCGGATAAGCGCTGCCCGATCACGTCGAAGGTGAGGTAAAAGGTCAGCAGCATGATGCCGAGAAACGTCGGAATGGCCGTATAGCGGCCGGTGAGGATCTTGTCGATGCGGACGGAGCGCGCGTGCTCGCGGCTCTCGTGGCACTTGACGACGGAAGCGTCGACCACGCTCTCGATAAAGGTGTAGCGCATGTCGGCGAGCGCCGCGTTGCGGTCGAGCCCCGTTTCGGTCTCCATCTGCACGATGCAGTGCTCAAGCAGTTCTTTTTCGTTCTGGTCGAGCGCAAGCTGATCGGCCAGATCGTCCCCGCCCTCAATGAGCTTGGCGGCGCAAAAACGCGCGGGCACGCCGATGCGGTCAGCGTGGTCGGCGATGAGATGCACGACCGCATGGATGCAGCGATGCACCGCGGAATCGTCCGCGCAGAAGTCTGTCACCTTGGGCAGCACCTTCCCGCGCGCGGCGGCAATGGCCTGGTCAGTCAGTTCGCTCACGCCTTCACCCTTGGCGGCGGTGATGGGGACGACGGGAATGCCGAGCGCCGCGCTCATTTTCTGCACGTCGATCGCGCCGCCGTTGGCGCGCACCTCGTCCATCATGTTGAGCGCCAGCACCATCGGTACGCGCAGCTCAAGGAGCTGGAGCGTGAGGTAGAGATTGCGCTCAATGTTGGTCGCGTCCACGATGTTGATAATGCCGTCCGGCTTTTCGTTCAGAATGAAATCGCGCGAGACGATCTCCTCCTGCGTGTAGGGGCGCAGCGAGTAAATGCCCGGAAGATCCACAACAGAGCAGCCTTTTTCATCGCGGATCTCGCCTATTTTCTGGTCGACCGTCACGCCCGGGAAATTGCCCACGTGCTGATTGGAGCCGGTGAGGGCGTTGAACAGCGTCGTTTTGCCGCAGTTCTGGTTGCCGACGAGAGCAAAGATCATTTCAGCTCGCCCTCCACTTCAATTTTTTGCGCCTCTTCCACGCGCAGCGTCAGCTCATAGCCGCGCACGCGGATCTCAATGGGGTCGCCCATGGGCGCGACCTTTTGCAGCGTGACGCGCGTGCGGGGAATGAGTCCCATGTCCAGCAGGCGGCAGCGCAGCGCGCCGTCGCCGCCGACAGCGGTGATCTCTGCGGACGCCCCGATATGCAGCTGATCCAGAGTCATACTTGCTTTTCCTTCTTTTCTGCGAGTTTCATGTATCTATCTTATCTAAAAAATTATCATGCCAAAGAGCGAATGTCAACTGCCGTAACGCATTGAAATAGACAAGAAAACGTGCTATGATAACCGCAGATTTTGGATAGGAAAGGAAGCGAGGGGAGTACAGAAGAAAGCTCCCGTCTTGCCATGATCGCAATTCTGCTTGCGCCGGTCTATCTGCTGGCAAATTACTATCTGCTGCGCCGCACGATGGGCTGGGTGAAGGCGTGGTTCCCGTTTTTTCGAACGGTGCGCCATTGGGTGCTGCCCGTTGCGGTGCAGGTGTTCCTTGCCTGTTCCATCGTCATCGCTTTTTTCCTGCCCGAGGGCAGGGCGCGGCGTGTGATGAAGCTCATCGGCAACTACTGGCTGGGCGTGCTGCTGTATGTGCTGCTCGCGATTGTTGCGGCGGATCTTCTGCGGCTGCTGCTCGGGTATGCGCTGCCGTTCAAGCACATTTTTGTCACGACGAAGATGCACCGCATCGCGGGCTGCCTTTGCGCGCTTGCCATCTTGACCGCGTCTCTCTGGGGCGTTGTCAATGCGCGTATCATTCATGTAACACCCTATGACGTGACGATCGACAAAAGTGTTGCGGGCATGGACGAGATGAAGGTCGTGCTCGTGGCGGATCTGCATCTCGGCTACAACATCGGCGAAAAGCAAATGCAGAGAATGGTGGAGAAGATCAACGAACAGGACGCCGATCTTGTCGTCATTGCAGGGGATATTTTCGACAATGAGTGGGAGGCGGTGGACGACCCGGACCGCATCGCGGAAACGCTGCGCGGTATCCGCTCGAAATACGGCGTTTACGCCTGCTATGGCAACCACGACATTGAGGAACCGGTGCTTGCGGGCTTCACCTTCCGCCAGGGCGAGAAGAAGGAGAGCGACCCGCGCATGGACGCTTTTCTGAAAGAGGCAAACATCACGCTTTTGCACGATGAGGGAACACTCATTGACGGAAAGTTCTACCTCTACGGCCGCCCGGACGCGCACCGTCCCGGCCGCGGCGTCGAGGTGCGCAAAACGCCGGGTGAGATCACAGCGGAGATGGACAAAAGTAAGCCCATCATCGTCCTCGACCACCAGCCGAAGGAATTACAGGCGCTTGCAGACGCGGGCGTTGACTTAGACCTCTGCGGCCACACGCACGATGGGCAGATGTTCCCGGGGAACCTCACCATCAAGCTGATGTGGGAGAATGCCTGCGGGTATCTTCAAAAAGGGAAGATGCACAACATCGTGACCTCGGGCGTCGGACTCTTCGGGCCCAATATGCGCGTGGGGACAAAAGCGGAGATCTGTCTGATCACAGTTCATTTTGCAAAATGAAGCTGCAAAGCATCGATGGGAATGCCTCTGAGCAGGGAAAATGACATCAAAGGGTGGGGGCACGGCGTCAGCCGTGACGGATGGATTGTAAGCCAAAAAAATTACGATTCGCTGAAAAATAGGAAAATATTGAACATTTACAACCCATCAGTCATCTTCGCTGACAGCTCCACTGACACAGTGGAGCCTTAGCCGACGCACTATGACATGGTTTTTTGACAGTCTGAAAGGGAGCCCTCCGGCAAATG
>ERZ1106976.3851-NODE-3851-length-11278-cov-4.781342_pt1 | contig 11278 bp, 7 predicted proteins | sample MGYA00403687_ERZ1106976 | MGnify/ENA primary metagenome ERZ1106976 (study PRJEB35170, sample SAMEA104062446) | human gut metagenome | biome: human gut; feature: human-associated habitat; material: faeces | place: Denmark | collected 2013-02-22 ... | reverse complement strand
AACAGCAGCGTCTTGTGGAAATGCTCGTCAAGCAGGGACTTGATGTCGTCAACGAAGCCCGGGAGCTTCTTGCCTGCTTTTTTCAGGCGTTCCGCGATGTCGGCGGAGTGAATGTTCTGAACCCACAGGAAAAGGAACACCACCGTAATGAACAGCGCGAAGATACCGTAGAGAAGTATCAGCATGGAGTTGTCGCCGTCCTGAAGCACGTCGATGCCGAGGGATTCGTCAAAGTGCCAGCCGCGCTGAACTGTTCCGAGGTTCCGAAGCCCTGCGAGGAACCCGAATCCGGTGTCTATCATGAAGCCGAAGTAAGCGATCTCAGCCGCGAGGTACATCAGACCTTTTATGATCTGTCCGCGGAACAGGCTGCCCGCGCCCATCACGATGTACGACAGCTTGGTAAGGATACCGCCGTGTACGAACGTCCGACCCAGCCACACGAAGCCTCTGCCGAACTTTTTAAAGAACTTAGCGAGCGCGCCTGGGATACTCATGAAGAAATGAGCAATGCCCATGCCAAGCGCCTTGAAGAATTCCGCCACGCGGAACAATACCTTTTTGTACCATGGGAGTACGAAGTAATCAATTCTTGTCATTGCATTAACCTCCTGAAATATATCGGCGCTTTGTGCAATTTCAGTGCGACTTTTCACAGGAGATATACAGTTTATTATATCACCATAGCAGTCGGCTGTCAATACGTTCAAAACGGGATCAAAGCGGCATTGAAACTGCATAAAGCAGATATTTTCCATTTCAGAACGGAGTTAACGTAAGCGTCGAGCTTCTCCTGGAGGTTATCCTTGGTGCAGGTGCCTGCGATTATCTCCTGACCGAAAGCCTCGGCAGGAGTCCAGAAGTTCTGGCACTGGCTGATGGAGGTCTGTACTGTTGCGTACTGAGCCTGCAGTGCAAGAGCGCCGATTGCGATGTTGGAGTTCATAGTCTCGGTATCGTTTGCGAGTTCAACGTTTGTGGGAGCGAAGGAGCGCTTCTCAAATCTCAGCTTCTGGTTATCCTTGTTGGTGAGCCATTCAGCGAGTGCCATTGCATCGAGCGGATTCTTTGTCTCGGAGTTAACGCCCATGATCTTGAAGTTTGCCATACTGCCCATCTGAACGGTTTCGCCGTTGGAGAGTGTGAACTCCGGAAGCTTGGTAGCTGCGTAGTTATCGCCGAGAGAAGCCTGTATCTCCGCAGCGTTCCATGTACCGGAAACAGCAGCTGCGAGGGTTCCGTCCGCGAAGCCTGCCTTTACGAGCGAATCATCAAAGTTAGCGCCGTACTTGGGGTTTGCAACCAGGTCGATGAGATATTCACCTACCATGTAGCCGCGCTCGTTATTGAAATCGCACTGTGTGGGATCGGTTCCATCTTCGCCGAACAGCTTGCAGCCTGCGCCGAAGAAGAATCCAGACTGATACCAGCCGTCATCTGTATTGAAAGCAAAGTTTGTGGAAACGCCCTCTATATCCTTGCTCATGATACCCTCGATGGACTTTACATCGTCCTCGCTGAGCTTGGACTTGTCATAATACATGAAATAGGTATCGGAAACGTAAGGATAGCCGTAAAGCTCATCGTTGTTGGAAGCCGCTGATATTGACGCTTCTGTGTTTTCAGCTATTATCTGATCCTTATTCTTGGTGACTCTGTAGAGCGCTCCTGCATCAACCAGGATCGCAGTCTGATCGGAAGCGAATGCGAATACGTCTGCGGCTGCGGAGATATCCTTCAGCACTTCCTTCTGCGCGTCAGCCTCGCTGACAACGCCATAGGTAAATGTGTACTTCTTATCGGGATTTGCGGCTGCAAATGCGTCGCACATCTGCTTTAACATCTCCTGATCCTCCTGGGATCCCCATACAGTGAGGCTCACCTCTCCGGAACCGGTTCCGTTATTCTCTGCGCCGCCGTTGTCCGCTGCGGAGCTGCTGTCCGCGCTGCTTCCTGCGGAAGAGCCTCCGTTGCTGCTGGAGCAGCCTGCGAACATTACGCCTGCCATTGCTGTGGCTGTGATGGCTGTCATGATCTTTCTGATCTTCATAATAAATTCCTCCTGAACTTTTCGTTCGTATTGCTCATTTCGAAACTTGCATTTTGTTTCGAAATAAAGTTTCTGAAATATTCACTCGCAGCATCTGCATGACTGCGAGTGAACACTACGGCGTGTTTCGAAATCATTTTGTTTGATTCGAAATCTTGATTTAATTATAACAGAAAAAAATGTTTTGTCAAGCGATTCTGCACAAAAAAACCTCACAATTGCCAAAACTATTGTAAATTCGGCACGATAAACAAATCGCACCATGGCGTATTTGTGAATTATGGCAACGTTTCCGGTGAAACGTTGTTACAATCCATATAACACGTTTCACTGCAAACGAAACCGAAAATAAAATCCGATACAAAACTCGGTAAATTACACCTTGCCGATATGCCATATATCCTTCGCATATTCAGCGATGGTGCGGTCTGAACTGAACTTACCCGCACAGCAGATATTCAGCCAGCACTTCTTTGCGAACGCAAGCTCGTTGCTGTAGTCACGGTTTACTGCCAGCTTTGCCTTAACATAGCTGTCAAGGTCGCCCAGAAGGTAGTAATTATCGGGAACGTGCCAGCTTGCGCCCTCCATAAGTGCGAAATAAAGTTCTCTGAACACGCCGCTTCCGCCGTCGGAAACGGTACCGTCAATGAGTGCGGATACCACACGCTTGATCTTCGGATCGCTCTCTGTAATGTCACGGGGAATGTAGTGCGGCATAATCTTCTCCAGTTCCTCTACAGTTGCACCGAAGATATATTCGTTCTCTGCACCGGCTTCCTCGGCAATCTCAACGTTAGCGCCGTCCAGTGTGCCGAGCGTAACTGCGCCGTTGAGCATAAACTTCATATTGCCTGTACCTGACGCTTCTGTACCCGCCGTGGAGATCTGCTCGGAAATATCAGCCGCAGCCACCAGCTTCTCCGCATAGGAAACACGGTAATTGCTCACAAATACCACTCTCAGCAGATCCTTTGTATCCGGATCGGAGTTCACAAGTTTTGCTACCTCGTTAATAAACTTGATAATGCCTTTTGCACGATAATATCCGGGTGCGGACTTTGCACCGAAAATAAATGTAGTGGGAGTGAAATCTCTGAGATTTCCGTCCTTGATTTCGTAGTAAAGATACAGTATCGAGAATGCGTTCAGAAGCTGACGCTTGTATTCGTGCAGACGCTTGATCTGAATATCAAAAACGGATTTCGGGTCGATTTCAATTCCCTCCGATTTCTTGATAAAGTCGGCAAGCTGCTGCTTCTTAGCGTGCTTTATATCTATAAAGCGGCGAAGCACACTCTCATCGTCTGCATACTTCTTAAGGCCGCTTAGCTTGTCAAGGTCGGTTACCCAGCTGTCATCACCGAGCAGTTCGGTAATGAGTGCGGAAAGCTCACGGTTGCACAAAGCCAGCCATCTGCGCTGTGTGATGCCGTTTGTCTTGTTCTGAAATCTCTCGGGGTACAGCTCGTACCAGTCCTTCAGCACGGTAGTCTTTAACAGTTCTGTGTGTATAGCCGCAACGCCGTTCACATAGGAAGAACCGAATACCGCAATATTTGCCATATGCACGGTGCCGTTCTTTATAAGACGCATAACCGCACGTTTATCCTGTGGAACATTCCTGCGGTGCATTTCGGATTCGAATGCCTCGTTGAGCATTATCATCACGCTGTACACTTCGGGGACTATTTGTTCGATAAGTCTGCTGTCCCACTTCTCAAGCGCTTCCTGCATGATGGTATGGTTGGTGTAGTTGAACACCTTCTTTGCCGCTTCGAAAGCCTTGTCAAACTTCCAGCCCTCGTCACGCATTACCACACGGATAAACTCCGGCAGAGCGATAACGGGATGAGTATCGTTCATCTGAATGCAATTGTAATCAGCAAAATTCTCCATTGTGCCGAAAATCGCCTTATGCTTTCTGATAAGATCGGCAACTGCGGCGGCACTGAAGAAATATTCCTGCTTCAGTCTGAGTATCTTTCCTGCCTCTGTTTCGTCATTGGGATAAAGCACACGGGAAATGTCCTCGGCGGCACGCTTCTTTTCTCCGGCTTCGGTAAACTTACTGCGGTTGAACAGGTCAAAATCGAACTCATCGTCGGTTTCAGCCTGCCAGAGTCGCAGAGTGCCTACATTCTCAGTGCCGTATCCGATAACGGGATAGTCATAGGGAACTGCATTAACATCGCCGTCAGCGAAGTGTATCACAACAGTTTCCTGCTCACGACGAACGCTCCACGGGTCGCCGTATCTCTGCCAATCGTCAGCAGTTTCGGTCTGGAATCCGTCCTTGATGCCCTGCTTGAACAGACCGTACTTATAGCGTATTCCGTAGCCGTCCAGCGGAAGATCAAGTGTAGCCGCACTGTCCAGAAAGCAAGCCGCAAGTCTGCCCAGACCGCCGTTACCGAGAGCGGCATCCTCGACCTCCTCGAATTCGGATATATCCACGCCGAGCGATTTCAGCTCCTCAGCTGTGCTGTCAAGTATCCCAAGACACAGCAGGTTGTTGTATATTGCACGACCCACCAGAAATTCCATAGAGAGATAGCTTGCCTTGCGTGCTTTATCGTGTGCGACCCGGCTCTTGTCCCACACAGGAGAAAGCTCATCCATAACGAGTTTTGAAACTGCACAGTGCAGTTGATTTGCCGTCAGTTCCCTCGGCTGTGCGTGATACTCCTTCTCACAGAGGGAAACGAGCTTCTCCTTGAAATTTTCAATCTTCATATAATGCTCCTTTCATTATCGTTTTTTTCTTGATTTTTTAACGGGAGGTTTTCTGTTACTTATTTCAGTCAGTCTGTCGAGATACGCCGCACTCTGAGCGGTAAAGTCGCTCTCCAGTGTCCTCCAGCGCCAGTTATTTCCGATGGTGGAGGGAACGTTTATGCGTGCCTCGGTTCCGAATCCGCACAGTTCCTGCATTGTAGTCATAGCCATATCTGCGGTGCTTTTCCAGGCGATGTCGATGAATGCCTCGGGAAGTTCGGCCGCATGGCGCACCCCGAGATATTCCTTCACGAACTGCTTTGTTTTACGATCAAGGTTGTTGAACCAGCCAAGCGCCGTATCGCTGTCGTGGGTGGAAGTATACACAACGCAGTTCTGCGATGTGTAGTTCTGCGGAAGATATTCGCTCTTTCCCGTAGGGTCAAAAGCAAACTGCAGCACCTTCATACCGGGATAAGCCGCCTGCTTGAGAAGTTTTCTCACAGACGGAGTGATTATTCCCAGATCCTCCGCTATGATACCGCCCTTTCCGGTTTCTCTCTTAATGACATTGAACAGATCGTATTTCGGGCCATCGTGCCACTCGCCGCCGTGTGCGGTCTTGTTTCCGAACGGTATAGCGTAGTAGCTGTTGAAACCGATGAAGTGATCTATACGGACAATATCATACAGCTTCTTTGCGAAGCTCATTCTGCCGACCCACCAGCGATAGTTTTCCTGCTTCATTCTGTCCCAGTCGTAGATGGGGTTGCCCCACAACTGCCCGTCCTCCGAGAATGCGTCCGGAGGGAATCCTGCAACGACGGTAGGCACTCTGTCACGGTCAAGCTGAAACAGCTGCGATTCGCACCAGACATCCGCACTGTCAAGGGCGCAGTATATCGGAATATCGCCGATAATCTGTATCCCGTTGTCATTTGCGTACTTCTTCAGCTTGTACCACTGACGGAAGAACTCGAACTGAAGGAATGCGTAGAATTCCATATCCTTTGCGTACTTCTTCTTTGCGGAATATACCGCTGTTACGTCACGCAGGCGAAGCGGTGTTTCCCACTCGCACCAGCTTTTACCGCCGTGTGCGTCCTTTAGTGCCATGAACAGCGTGTAATTCTCAAGCCACGGATTTTCGGCAACGAATGTCTTATATTCTTCGGAAACGTTACCATTCCTGCCCTTAGAAAAGCGCCCGAATGCGAGCCTCATCACTTTATAGAAGTTCTCGTACATCGTGGCGTAGTCGATATATCTCGGATCCTTGCACCAGTTTATATCTGCATATTCCTTATGCTTCAGAAGCCCCTCCTCCTCCAGCGTCTCAAGGCTGATGAAGTAAGGATTTCCGGCATATATGGAAAAGCTCTGGTACGGCGAATCGCCAAAGCTCGTCTGTGACAGCGGAAGTATCTGCCACAGACTCTGACCGGCGCTTCTGAGCCAGTCAACGAATTTATAGGCTTCCCTGCCCATCGTGCCGATGCCGTATTTGTTCGGCAGTGACGCAATGTGCAGTAAGATACCGCTTTTTCTCATGTTGACCTCCAACAAAATCTATATTCTGCCCATTGAGCCGCCCGATCTGAACTGCGCCCTGAGCGTTACATGGCTCGCCTCGGCGCCGTCTTCGATCATATTCACCAGCATACGCACAGACAGACTTGAAATCTGGTGGATCGGCTGGGCTAATGTTGCTATTCTGGGGTTGCTGTATTCAGACAGTTCGATTCCGTCGAAGCCAAGCACCGAAATATCCTCCGGCACACGCTTACCCATATCGAGAAATGCCCGTACAGCGCCCACGGCGATAATATCCGACATGGCGAATACCGCCGTCATACCCTTGCACTTGTGATAAAGAGCCACTGCCGCCTCATAAGCAGAGCTGAACGTATATGCACAAAGTTCGCTGTCGGGAATATCCGCACCCCGCTCAGAGCATACACTGCAAAAACCGCCGTAACGCAATCCCGAAGGACCGTAGGAGCTGAGGTCGCCGCCGAGTATCCCGACTTTTTTGTGACCACGGTCGAACAGCTGTTCTGCCGCCGCCCTGCCGCCGTCATAGTCGTCAACGCTGACGGAGGAAAGGTTTTCAAAGCCAAGCTCCTCAGCGTTTGCCGTACTCAGTATACAGGGCAGTTTTATCCGTGCAAAGCTCCTTTTGAAGTTTCGCATATCACCGCCGAGAAATATCACCCCGGCAGGTCTTAACTCCGTGCAGAGCCTTGACGCAAACTGCACCTCGTCCTCCTGCTCGTCAATGTGGTTCACTGCAATCTGAAATCCAGCGGAAGAAGCCGCTATCTGTATCTGCTCGATGAGCGGTGAAAAGAACAGGTTACTGCTGCCGTTAACGATGAGCAGTATGGTCTTTTCTGCGCTCCTGCGCATACGGCGTGCATTGCCGTTAGGCGTATAGTTATACTTACGGATAACCTCGTTTATGCGTTCTTTGGTCTGTTCGCTTATCTCATTACTGCCGTTAAGCGCCCGTGAAACCGTGCTCACGCCGCAGCCGGCAAGTCTTGCAATATCCTTTATAGTCAATGGCTCACCTGTTGTCTGAATCAAATTACCGAAAACGTTTCCGGCAGTTTGATTGTAGCATAATTCCTACGGTTTTTCAAGAGATTCTGAAAATTTTCCGTTTTGCACAATTCCGCAGCGTATTCTTCGGTAAATACGCACAATTCCTGTTCCGGAAGCGCTTTCCGAATTATCGGGAAATGTGCGGATGATAAACAGAGTTAATATGCCGAAGTGCTGTTTTGCCGTGCAACCGCCCTGCGACCCGTTTTTTTAATTTTTAATATCAAGGAATTGTGTCACACCTATATTTCGCTCTGTATTCCGAATAACAGAAACGACATCGTGTTATCGGAAAATTATATAATTATCCTTGACAAATACCCCTGGGGAGTATATAATATAAATACCCCGTGAGGGTATATTAATCCTACAGCAAAAATTCAGAGGTAACGCTATGAGTGAAAATAAAATCGAAAATAAAAGAGCGGTCAAAAAAGTCTGTCCGTGTTGTGAAAAGCATACAGTAAGGGACGAAAAGCACAAAAAAGCGCTTCTTAACCGCCTTAAACGCATTGAAGGACAGGTGCGTGGCATCGAGGCTATGATTGAGAATGACGCATACTGCAACGATGTGCTTATTCAATCCGCCGCAGTCAACGCCGCAATGAACGCCTTCAATAAGGAACTGCTGGCAAGCCATATAAGAGGCTGCGTTGCAAGAGATATAAGAGAAGGCAGGGACGAGGTCATAGACGAGCTTGTCACAACTCTGCAAAAGCTGATGAAATAACGTCAGACGGACATAATATAAAGATATACAGCAAAAGAAAGAGGGTCTTATTATGGAGCAGTACGATGTCACCGGCATGAGCTGTGCCGCCTGCAGTGCAAGAGTGGAAAAAGCGGTCGGCAAGGTAAAGGGCGTAACCTCGTGTTCGGTGAGCCTGCTTACAAATTCAATGGGTGTTGATGGTACAGCGTCACCGCAGGAAATAATCTCTGCCGTTGAAAAGGCAGGCTACGGTGCAAGGCTGAAAGGCGCAAAAACGGAAAACACCGATACCGATGGCGATTCACTGCGTGATACCGAAACGCCCGGTCTTAGAAAAAGGCTGATAGCATCACTCGTTTTTCTTGTGATACTGATGTACTTCTCAATGGGTCATATGATGTGGGGATTTCCGCTTCCGTCGTGGTTTGACGGAAACCATGTCGCTATGGGTCTTGTGCAGTTGCTGCTAAGCGCAATTATAATGGTTATAAACGGCAAGTTCTTTATAAACGGCTTCAAGGGATTTATCAACCGCTCGCCGAATATGGATACGCTTGTGGCACTCGGCTCGGGTGCGTCATTTGTATGGAGCGTATACGCCCTGTTTATGATGACCGATGCACAGCTTCACCAAAATGCAGATGCCGTTATGATGTATATGGACGAGTTCTATTTTGAATCGGCGGCTATGATACTGACGCTAATCACGGTCGGAAAACTGCTCGAAGCCCGTTCCAAAGGCAAAACCACCGATGCGTTGAAAGGGCTTGTAAACCTCGCCCCTAAGACCGCAAACGTAATACGAAACGGCACGGAGCATACTGTTCCTGCCAAAGAAGTGATGAAGGGCGATATATTCGTTGTACGTCCCGGCGAAAGCATACCCGTTGACGCAGTAGTAACAGACGGCGAAAGCACGGTCAACGAATCCGCACTGACAGGCGAAAGCATACCGGTAGATAAGACGGTCGGAGATAATGTTTCGGCGGCTACCATAAATCAGACGGGCTTCATCACCTGCAGGGCAACCCGTGTAGGAGAGGATACCACCTTATCGCAGATAATAAAAATGGTGAGCGATGCGGCGGCAACAAAAGCGCCCGTTGCGAAGATTGCCGACAAGGTATCGGGAATATTCGTTCCGACCGTTATTGCAATTGCCGTTGTCACTACGATAGTGTGGCTCTTGCTCGGACAGGATTTCGCTTATGCTCTGGCGAGAGGAATATCGGTGCTTGTTATAAGCTGTCCGTGTGCACTCGGACTTGCCACTCCCGTTGCGATAATGGTAGGAAACGGTGTCGGCGCAAAGAACGGCATTCTTTTCAAGACCGCCGTTTCGCTTGAGCAGACAGGAAAAACTCAGATAGCCGTGCTTGATAAAACAGGCACCGTAACAGCAGGAGAGCCGGTCGTAACGGATATAATCCCTGCGGAAGATGTTGCCGAAAACGAGCTTCTTAGCCTTGCACTGTCGCTTGAAGCAAAGAGCGAACACCCGCTTGCAAAAGCGATAAACGTTTACGGCACACAGCACGAAGTAACGGCACAGAATGTCGATAATTTCAAGGCACTCAGCGGAAACGGACTTACAGCTACCATCGGCAGTGATACGCTTTACGGCGGAAGTCTTAAGTTCATCGGTGCAAAGATCGCTGTCGGTGACAGAATAAAGTCTGAAGCGGACCGTCTTTCAGGCGAGGGCAAAACTCCACTGCTTTTTTGCAAAAACAACCGTATGCTCGGTATGATAGCAGTAGCCGACACGATAAAGAGCGACAGCCCCGATGCAGTAAAACAGCTCAGAAATATGGGCATACGGGTAATAATGCTGACAGGCGATAACGAGCGTACCGCAAAGGCAGTAGCCAAAAAAGCAGGCATTGACGAGGTGATAGCAGGCGTTCTCCCCGACGGAAAAGAGGCGGTCATCCGCTCGCTCAAGGCACAGGGTAAGGTTGCTATGATAGGCGACGGCATAAACGATGCACCTGCGCTTACCGCCGCAGATACAGGCATCGCTATAGGCGCAGGAACTGACGTTGCGATAGATGCCGCCGATGTTGTGCTGATGAAGAGCAGGCTTACCGATGTTCCTGCGGCAATAAGGCTTTCCCGCTCGTCACTGCGTAATATACACGAAAATCTTTTCTGGGCATTCATCTATAACGTTATCGGCATTCCGCTTGCCGCAGGCGTATTTATTCCGCTCGGGCTTACGCTTAACCCTATGTTCGGTGCGGCGGCGATGAGCCTTTCCAGCTTCTGCGTCGTATCGAATGCGTTAAGGCTAAATTTCTGCAGGCTGTACAGCACAAAGCACGACAGAAAAGCAAAGCCGATAAATAATATTGCAATACAGCCGTCCGACACGGCGAAAATAACAAAGACGATAAAAATAAAGGGTATGATGTGCGAAAAATGCGAGCATCATGTAAAGACTGCGCTTGAGGCTATTCCGCAGGTGGCAAGCGCTGTAGCTAGCCATACAGACGGTATCGCAGTGGCTGAGCTTTCAGGCGAAGTACCCGACAAACAGCTTAAAAAAGCCGTTGAAAACAGCGGCTATAAAGTAATATCAATAAAGTAACGGAGGAATTTACAATGGTAAAGACAACACTTAAAATTGACGGAATGATGTGCGGAATGTGCGAATCACACGTCAACGACGCTATCAGAAATGCTTTTCCCGTAAAGAAGGTCACTTCTTCTCATTCAAAGGGAGAAACCGTGATAATAAGCGAGGAGGCACTTTCCGAAGACAAGATCAGAGAGGTTATGCAGCCAACGGGCTACGAGCTTAAAGACATTACAAGCGAGCCTTACGAGAAAAAGGGCTTATTCTCAAGAAAGTAAGCCGTAAAAGCAAAGATTATGTGCCACAGCATCTCACTGCGGCACATTCAGTCTGTCGAAAAACCGATTATTAAAACAGCATAATGGAATGTATCACCGACACTGCTTAAAACAGTTCCCCCCAACAAGACGTTAATAGTTTCGTGGGTATATCAGTGCAACTGCACTAACATTAACCTTTCAAAAAACGCCACTAACCTGCGATATATGTACTAATATGCGGACGTGTAGCGTTAAGCGTCCCTGCATTGGCAGGATATACAATGTTCAGGTGGTTATTCAAGTTTAGCCAACACCCCGACGGGGTGTGGGTATGGGTAAGGAAAGTGGGAGCA
>ERZ1106976.3848-NODE-3848-length-11284-cov-3.946567_pt1 | contig 11284 bp, 12 predicted proteins | sample MGYA00403687_ERZ1106976 | MGnify/ENA primary metagenome ERZ1106976 (study PRJEB35170, sample SAMEA104062446) | human gut metagenome | biome: human gut; feature: human-associated habitat; material: faeces | place: Denmark | collected 2013-02-22 ... | reverse complement strand
CATATACACTCCTAACAAAAAATCAAGGGCATCCCTTAAATGCCCTTGATTTTTTGTTAGGAGTGTACACAGCGTTCACAATTGTTCATGCTATGAGCCGACCTCATCTCTTTTCATAAGGTGCTTCCTATCAGAAAAAATTTATCCTCACTTGTTTTCAGCACGGTAGTAATTGATTAGACAGCCGTCAAGTATAATCTGTCTCTCATCGTCGGTCATAACCGGGATATCCAGTGAAATCTCATAAGAAGAACCGTCCGGTTTTATGACATACGCCTGAACCGCAGAAATTTTAGCTGCAATCGCCTCTCTGATTCCTTTCACAAGAATATAGTCGCCGACTGCAAAGTCAGGCTCCTCCTTGGAAATAAAGGGAATCATTCCCCAATTAATAAGATTGCTGCGATAGCGTTTTGTCGCGTATTCAAGCGCAATATTGGCAGCCCCGCCGAGGACTCGCTGACAGGACGCCGCCTGTTCTCTGGCAGAACCGTCACCGGGCTTTCTCGCATAAATGACGCTTCCAATCTGAGGAAGCTCTTGATATCCTGTAAGCTCCGCTACCCTTTCGGCAACAAATTCAAACGGCGCAATCGAAACCGCCTCTTTCGCCCGGCCGACATACTCGGGATCTTTTCTTGAAAGAGCAAACTCGGCAAGCTTCAGGGGATTGGAACGGTAGGACGAGGTTTCTCCGGAGGGAATCAGCTCGTCGGTGGTTGTAACGCTATCGGTAATATAGGAACAGACCTTCATCAAAATATCTTCTCCGAGAGGCTTCATTTCAGGCCAGTCCGCAATATTCGGACCGAACCGAAGCTCGACAGAGGGGTCCGCCTTGCCGTATCCGTTATAAACTCTGTTTTTATACGCTGAATCGTCAAAGACATATTCAACTTCGGAATATTCAACATCAAGATCGGTAGCAGGTGTAAGGACACCTCCGTTCGCCGCCGTTGCCGCGATAGAACGGGCGTCCATCAGCGCAACATAAGCCTGTTGACCGTTTCCGGGTTTTGAACCCTCGCGGTTAGGAAAATTTCTCGTCGAATGACGTATACTGAGACAGCCGTTTCCGGGAACATCGCCCGCGCCGAAGCAGGGACCGCAGAATGCGGTGCGGAGAACAGCGCCTGCGTCAAGAAGCTCAGAAGCGATTCCGGATTTCATCAGCTGCGTGAATACCGGCTGACTCGCCGGGTAGATTGAAAGCGAGAAATCACCGTTTCCTATTGAACCTCCCGAAAGTATATCATTTGCGGCGGCAAGATTATCATAGATCCCTCCGGCACAGCCCGCAATGACTCCCTGATCCACATGAATATTACCGTTTTTATCAATCTTAGAGTCAAAATCAAGACCAAATTTTGCAAACACCTCATGCGGGTTCTTTCTGAGTTCGTTTATCGTCACCGCGTTTCCGGGATGGAAGGGGAGCGCTATCATGGACTCCACCTTGGAAAGGTCTATGGTTACCATTCCGTCGTAATAGGCAACCTCAGCCGGTCTCAGCTCACGGAAATCGTCGGGACGGTTATGTATCATATAATATTTTTCCGTCTCGCTGTCAGTAACCCAAATCGATGAAAGACAGGTCGTTTCGGTTGTCATCACATCAATTCCGTTTCTGAACTCGATGGGAAGATTTTTAACCCCTTCTCCGACAAATTCAAGAACCTTGTTTTTCACAAAGCCCGAGGAGAATACCGCGCCGATAAGGGCGATTGCCACGTCGTGAGGTCCTATTCCGGGGCGAGGAGAACCGACAAGATTCACCGCAATAACCTCCGGCATGGAAATATCATATGTACGGCAGAGAAGCTGTTTTACAAGCTCGGGACCGCCCTCTCCGATCGCCATCGTTCCGAGAGCACCGTATCTTGTATGACTATCGGAGCCGAGTATCATCCTACCGCAGGCGGTCATCATTTCTCTCATATAAGAGTGGATAACCGCCTGATGGGCGGGAACATAAATTCCTCCGTATTTTTTTGCCGCTGATAGACCGAAAAGATGATCGTCCTCGTTTATTGTTCCGCCGACGGCACACAGACTGTTGTGACAGTTTGTCAAAACATAAGGAATCGGAAACTTCTCAAGTCCGCTTGCCCTCGCCGTTTGGATAATTCCCACATAGGTGATATCATGAGAAGCCATAGCGTCAAATTTGATATTAAGCTCTTTATCGTTTCCCGACACATTATGAGAAGTGAGTATAGAATAGGCGATTGTGCCTTTTCGCGCTTCATCGGCAGATACGCCGCATTTATCCTTAGGGTGTTTTCCGTCAATCAGATATACCCCGTGATTCGTAATTTTAACCATAAATTCTCTCCTTTTGGAAATACCGGCTCCCCTAAGATTGCGGTATCCATAAAATAATTGCTTTTATATGATATATTGGGAAAGCGGACTTCAAAGCAAAAGCGCCCCGTGAAACAGAGCGCTCTGACAGTGCTGATTTATTCAAGACAGAGCCGCACACAAATCCGTACGGTTTTGTTTCCGCCTCAGGTCTCTTCCGCAGAGGAGGTATCACTACCGCTCGTCTCCGCCTCACCGGAAGTATCCTCTTCCGAAGCCGACTCTTTGGTATCATCCCCGGTATCAGCCGTATCTGTTGTATCGGCGGAATCAGAATCCGCTGAATCGGTAGCAGTGAGCTGATCATATATATTATTGAGATCTGTATCATCCTGAATAACGAAAGAAACAAGAACAAGAACCACAAATATAACAGAAATTACAGTCGTAGCCTTTGAAAGGATTCTCTCCTTTGTATTTCCCTTATTTTTTCCGTAAAAAGTATCTGAAGAACTCCCTGAAAGCGCCCCGGAAAGTCCCTTGTCCTTACCGGACTGAAGCAAAACGGCGACTATAAGAAAAATCGCAGATGCTATCAGTATTATGCCGATTACGATATCCATATATATTATTCCTCCTGAAGTCTGCCGCGAACCATTCCGAAACGACAGTAACTGTATATTATCAAAGCCTTTCTATTTTATCATACTTTTTCATGAAATGCAAGAGTATTCCGATATTTTTCCCAAAAATTTTACGAATATGCCTTGAAATCATAACCGTGTGAAAAAATTATGTATTATAGATTAAAAATATCAGTTATAGGGATAGCGTCAAAAGAAATATTCCCCCTTTTGCCCTTGGTATTGCTGAAAGCTCATTTTTAAAATAAATCGTCAAAACAGCCAAGCGGCAATTACCCGGTACAGGCAACTACCTAATAAATAGAAATTTATTGAACTTTTTTCATAACATAATTGACAAGTGTAACTCCCTGTCTTTTTATCTGCTGTTCTTTAATTACTTTATATCCTCTTTTTTCAAAAAAAGACCTTGCTGTAATAGAAGCATGTGTAATAATATCTTCCTGAACAGCGGCTTCTAACTGATTGCATATAGCGGTAGCAATCCCTTTTCTTTGATAATCTTTATGAACATATAAACGGTCAAGGTAGCCGTTTTCATCTATGTCCCCGAATCCTACAATGGTTTTATTTTCAACAGCGACTATACTGTAATGCTCCAGAAATGACTGATTCCACCTTTCCAAATTTACCTGACCCGTAGCCCAAACATCCATCTGTTCTTTCGTGTAATCTTTTGCATTTATTGTATGAACAGTATTGTAAAACAACTCCGCCAGTTCTTTGCAATCTGTCGGTTGATATTCTCTGATAACCATTCCATGTCCTCTCCTTCAAATTGGAATATTATTCTAACTATATCACAGATAACTTTGTGCTTCAACGTGGAATCAGTGAAATCGATAGAGTCCAACTCCTACGGCACTTACAGCAAAAGCGAGGAAATATTACTTCGCCCGATTCGGAATTTCGAATACAAAAAATACACTTTTATCTTTTTAGAGGTCCCCTTTAGTCATATAGCATCTCTCTTGGGAAAAGCGGAGGAGGAAAGCCGAAAACTCTCCTCCTCGGTATTCATTAAAATTCTGCCGAACCTGTCGTTCTCGGGAAGGATTCCACATCCCTGATGTTTCCGATCCCCGTTACATACATAATCAGTCTTTCAAAGCCGAGACCAAAGCCCGCATGCTTTGTGCCTCCGTAGCGGCGAAGATCCACATACCAACGGTAATCCTCCTCGTTAAGACCGAATTTATTCAAGCTTTCAAGAAGAACATCAAGTCTTTCCTCGCGCTGTGAGCCTCCGACAAGCTCCCCGACGCCCGGGACAAGAAGGTCGACGGCGGCAACAGTCTTTCCGTCATCGTTTACACGCATATAAAACGCCTTTATATCGCGCGGCCAATCGGTCACGAAAACCGGCTTGCCGTACACCTGCTCGGTAAGATATCTTTCATGCTCGGTCTGAAGATCCATGCCCCATTCAAGCGGATACTCGAACTTCACTCCGCTGTTCTTTACAAGAGAAACCGCGTCGGTATAGCTCAATCTTACAAAATCGGAGTTCACTATATTACTAAGTCTGTCAATCAAAGTACTGTCGATAAACTTATTGAAAAGCTCAAGCTCGTAAGGACATTCCTTCATAATATAAGCTACAACGTATTTGAGCATATCCTCAATAAGCTCCATATCGTCGTTAAGGTCTGCAAAGGCAATTTCCGGCTCCATCATCCAGAATTCCGCCGCATGACGGGGCGTGTTCGACTTCTCGGCGCGGAAGGTAGGTCCGAAGGTATATACCTTTGCGAACGCCATGGCATAGGTCTCCGCGTTAAGCTGACCGGAAACAGTTAGGTTTGTGCTTTTCCCGAAAAAATCCTTGGAGAAATCAATCTTTCCGTCCTCCGTCCTGGGAAGATTCTCCAGATCAAGGGTAGTGATTCTGAACATTTCCCCTGCGCCTTCGCAGTCGCTTCCCGTAATAATCGGAGTATGAACATATACAAAGTTTCTCTCCTGAAAGAACTTATGAATGGCGTATGCGGCAACAGAACGAACTCTGAAAACCGCCTCGTATTTATTGGTTCTGGGACGAAGATGCGCTATAGTGCGAAGAAACTCGTCCGAATGGCGTTTTTTCTGGAGCGGATAGTCAGAGGTAGAGGTACCTGTCACCTCTATCGACTCCGCTTTGAGTTCAAACGCCTGCTTGGCGTCAGGAGTAAGCTCGAACAAACCCGTTACCGCGACGGAGGCACCGACATTCTGCTTTGCAATATCTTTATAGTTATCTAATTTTTCAGCTTCAAAAACAATTTGCAAGCAAGGAAGCGTGCTTCCGTCATTCAAATCGATAAAACCGAAATTATTGTTGGAGCGAATGGAACGGCACCAGCCGGCAACCGTAACGGTCTTTCCCGCGAACATATCGGGAGTCTGATAAAGCTCTTTGACAGTTATGCGTTTCATATTGATTTTCCTCTGTAAAAATATATTATTATCCTGCTAAAAAACAACCGCAATCAGTAGAATTTCCAACAGGCATCACTGCTATTCAATCCGATTTTCATCTTAAACGGCTTCCTTTTCCGGCGGTATTCGAAGCGGTGCGCTTTACGGCTTTTCCGCCGTTCTTTTTTCTCACCGAGCAGCCAAACGGCGCAAGCTTCCTGCCGAGGGCATAATAATCGCCGTGAGCGAACGCTGCGAGTCCGGCGTTTTCAAGATGAAGCTTTCCATTCCTGTCGATAAGTGCGCTGTCAATATGGGCGGCGACAATCTCTGCCAGAAACATATCGTGCGTACCGAGCGGAATAACGTTTTTCACAACGCATTCAAGATTAACCGGCGACTCCGCGATAAGCGGCGCCCTCACCTTTGCCGCGCCCTGCATGGTTAAACCGCATTTCGAAAACTTATCGACCTTCGCTCCCGTATATATACCACAGTAATCGGCTTTTTCCACCAAAGACTCGGAAGTCAGGTTTATAACAAATTCGCCTGTTTCTTTTATGATAGCATAAGAATGCCGGCAGGGACGCACCGAAATGTAGGTCATCGGCGGTTTGGTATTGACAGTTCCCGTCCATGCGACGGTGATAATATTAGCCTTTTGGGAATCACCGCAGGTCACCATGACAGGAGGAACAGGAGACGTGAGAACGGTTCCCTTCCATACCGTCTTTTCCATTTAATCTCTTTCCTTTTCACATTCGGTTTTTTCAAGCTGCATAAACATATTTACTCTGGTTTCGTGTCTGCCGCCCTCAAATTCCGCCGAAAGAAAGGCATCAAGGATATCGAGCGCAAGCCCGTTTCCGGTCGTAAGCGCGCCCATGCAGATAACATTCGCGTTATTATGCATTCTGGTAAAACGGGCGGAATAGGTGTCTGCACAAAGCGCGGCTCTTATCCCGTGATGCTTATTCGCCGCCATACTCATACCGATACCGGTACTGCAAAGCAAAATACCGAGCTCCGCCGCTCCCGACTGTATTGCCTCACATACCGCGTGAGCATACACCGGATAATTCACCGATTCGGGACCGTTTGTGCCAAAATCGATGTATTCTATTCCGAGATCGTCAAGATGCTTTTTTACAAGATCCTTCAGGAGATAAGCTCCGTGGTCGCAGCCGATTGCTATTTTTCTTGCTGTATTCATGTTTTATACCTTTCTTATATCTGTATATTTCAAGATAAATGCTGTCTGTTCCGTTCCGCCGATGACGGACGGAGATAGGACGGCATGAGATTGATATCGGAACAGTCCTCCGCAGTTCCCGCCTCATAAGCGTCAAGCGCGCAGAGAGCAACCGAAAACGCGCTTTGATATCGGAGAAGCTCCGGCGTCGGGAGTATATTCTTTATACCCGCGCAGGCATCCCGTATGACAGAATATCCGCCTCCGCAAAAATATATCGGTTCGTCATACTCGAAAAGCTCTTCGGAAAGCTCCGCCGATGATATGACGCGATCGGGAGCGAGCCTTGTTACCGTACAGTTTGCCACCCGAAATAAAGCATTATAAAGCTGTGAGCGCCTTGCGTCCATTACAGGACAGATGATTCCGTGAAAGCCGAGAAAATTATATGCCATCGCAAGAAGCGCTGACACCCCGATGCAGGGCTTATTTCTTCCGAAAGCAAGTCCTTTTACCGTCGCCGCTCCGATTCTCACCCCCGTAAAGGATCCGGGGCCTTCGGAACAGGCAAAAATATCGATATCGTCATAAGACAGCCCCGTACCGCGCATAAGCCCTTCAATCGCAGGAAGAAGCGTTTCACTGTGATTGAGACGGGTATTGATTACCGTTTCCGCCAGCAGCTTTTTTCCGTCCGCTATTGCCGCGGCGGCTGTAATTTCAGTAGAATCAAGAGCAAGTGTTATCATTTTTCAGACATACCTTTCCTGCTATAAACAGATTATCCCCCGAGCGAAGAGGTCTCAATCTCCGATATCTCAATTATGCGGCTATTTTCTCCTGTTTTAAGAAGACTCAGCTTGTAGTATCTGTCGGGTAACGCGAAGGGAATTTTTTCAGACCATTCCACCGCCTTCATACAGTCCTCGTAATCGTAAAATCCAATCGAATAAAGATCGTCCTCGCTCTCTATTCTGTACATATCAAAATGGCAAAGGCGTCTTCCTTCCCCGACATACTCATTTACAACGGTATAGGTCGGGCTGCAAACCGCTGCGCCCGGCGCAATACAGGAAGCAAGCCCACGAACAAAAGCGGTTTTTCCCGCTCCGAGATCGCCGTACATGGCAATAAAAGCATTGTATTCTTTCATTGAAAGCAGATACTCTCCGAAGCTTCTTCCGATTTTTTCTGTATCCTCTGCGGAATCCGATTCAGTTGTAAAAGGAAGCTCTGTCATAGCTGATCTCCCGCAAAAGCATAATAAATATTAAGGTATCGAAATATCAATCTGAATGGAGACTTGGTTCTCAGGACAGATCGATTTCGGCACTGAAGAAATCCTTTTCTTTTTATAATATCACATTTTTATCGGTTTGAAAAGGTTTTTTTAAAAAAAAGACAAATATTCCTGCAAAACCGGATTTAAGGCAATACCGCACAATGCCTGTTGCGCAGATATGCCGCCGCATTTTTTGTCAGACGATACAAATTGAGAAGACAAGAGTGGCTTCTCTGCCGACGGAATTTGTGAAGGTTGACGGAATAGATGCAAGCATATGCGCAGCAAAGACATTAGCCGTGCACCCGGCGGTATTGCCTTAACTTATGCCTATCGTTTCATTGTTTCATTCATCCCCCGAATAACAGAACAGTTTCTTTCGGTTATGAATCTCAAAATCCAAACCGACTCTGCTTAAAATGCTCTTTTTGCTCAATGTAACACATTGTTACCATAATGTCAATAAGAATTTTAAATTAAGGATTTATTTCAGCTGTTATGATAGGTCTAAGGGAAATCAGAAGAAAAAAAGGCTACAGTCAGCTTAAGGTAGCAATGGAACTCAACATCAGCAGAGAAGCATTGTCTTATTATGAAAACGGAAAACGAAGCCCCGACATACAAATGCTGAACCTCATGTCAAAGTATTTTGATGTATCGATCTACTATTTGATAAACGGAAAGGAATTTGTTCCGAAATATAAAAAAGACTGAACAAGTGAGGCTTGCAGTACTTCTACTGCCGTTTTTTTGCAAAAACACAGAAATTCGTATTGTTTTTTTTTCAGAAATGATATATAATAAAAACAGTTCTGTAAATTATCCCCTTCTTCCCGGCGGTATTGCCTTAAGAAAAGCGAACAGAAGCTTTGCAGTCGAAAAAGTCTCTCTGACGCTGTTTTCGGCATTCCGAAGCCAATCGGACTTCTGACGCCTCGCTGCAAAGCTGCCGGGAATACCGAAAAAGGAATCTTATGTCAAATACTTTTGTCGGCGGCATAAAGCTGCCTTATATGAATCCCGCTCCCGATATTATATCAGCCCCCTTCAAGCCAACGCGCATATCTCTCGACATTCCGGACGGATACCGCGTTGCGGTTAAACACGGAGATAAAATCGCAATAGGAGACGAAGTTGCCGTATCCGACGGCGGAAATCCCAATATATTGAGCGGAATCTCCGGAACAGTATCCGTTTCACATTATGAAGGACAACAATCTGTCACAGTAGAAAATAATTTCTGTGATACCGTTTCAGAAAAATGTGTTCCGCTTAAAAAAAATATAAACGAGCTTTCGGAAGCCGATCTTACAGAGGCTCTCCTCAAAATGGGAATCGCGCCCCCGTCCGCCGGAAAAAAATCTCCGGTATGTCTCATTATAAACTGCTGCGAATCGGATTCCCATTCCTCCTCCGTCACACGCACGCTTCTTGAAAAAACGGAAGAAGTTATCGGAGGAGCAAGAATCCTCATGAAGCTTCTCGGAGCGGGAAAAGCAATATGCGCCGTTCCCAAACCGATGTATAAATGCGCAAACGACCTCGGCTGTTGTATAAACGACAGCCGCATGATAAAAATAAGGCTTGTTTCGGGAAAATATCCTCAGCACGAGCCCCATATGCTTGTAAGCTCGCTCTTCAATATAGAAATCAATCCGTCTGTTCCTGTGTCTGACGCCGGATATCCCGTTGTTTCTGCCGTTCTCTGCGCCGCGGTTTTTGACGCCCTTGCCAAAGGCTTGCCGTTCACCTCTTCTATCATAACCGTTTCGGAAGAACATATCGCTTCCGGAAATTATACCGTTCCCTTCGGAACGGAAATAAACGAGCTGATACCGCTCTGCGGAGATTTCAGCGAAAAACCTGAAAAAATACAGATCGGCGGTATCATGACAGGAAAGGAAACCGACGGAAGCGATCATACCAAACCTGATACCTCTGCCATCATTCTGAATAAACAGAAAAGACAAGTAAAGCTTCGTCCCTGTCTCCACTGCGGACGCTGCAGCTCGGCATGTCCGGTCAGACTTCAGCCATCTCTTATTTTCGAATATTCTGCCGACGGAAATCATGAGATCACAAAAAAACTTGACGCAGAATACTGTATAGCCTGCGGATGCTGCAGTTCGGTGTGCCCTGCCGGCATTGATCTTCGCGCGGTTATATTATCAGAAAAAGCATTTATCACCGGAAAAGGAGCGGCATATGAATAAAAATACCGAAGACAAAAATCGCGTCATATCGAACGTCGGGAAAGATTCAAACCCAACCTGCTCAGATGACGATTGGCTTGACAAGGTAGAGGTTGCCCGCGATACCGGCGACATATATCCCGATAACGACAGCACGAATTCAGAAAAAAAATCTGGCGGGACATATGAGATCAAAACCGAAACACCGCGAAAAGAACAGCGTCTTTTTTCATTCCTCTTTCGGGAATATAACGAGGACTGCGTTCGTTCCGACATGATCGATGTTATCATTCCGCTTGTTCCACTTGTGGTATGGGGAATCTATCTTTTCGGTCTTCGCGTTCTGACGCTTGCTTTGATATCCGTTATAAGCTGCGTCGTCCTTGATGTGATTGCATCTTTAATCTTGAAGGACAAGGAAGCCGCTTCGGATCTGTCATCGGTAGTTATAGGTCTTATGACGGTACTCTGTCTGCCCCCTACCGCCCCCCTGTGGCTTCCCGCAGCGGCGGCAATTATATCCGTCGTTTTTGTGAAACACCTTGCCGGCAGACTTACAAAAATCAGGCTTCATCCCGCAGCGGCGGCAGTCTCGGTCATATATGTCGTCTTTCCTGCGATAATGACCGCTCTTTGCAATACCGGAACAAAGCTCCCCGCCCTTACGGTAACGGCAGGAAGCTTTGAGAAATTAAGCTCTACCACGCTCGGGTTTCTTCTCTCAGGCTCTCTTCCCAAGCAATCTGTCGGTTCACTGTTCGTCGGACTGCGCTCCGGTATGATAGGTGAAATGTCTGCCCTTCTTATACTCGCCGGCGGTGTCTATCTCTGCCTCAGAAAAATCATCAATCCGAGACTGCCCGCTGCTTTTGTTCTGACCGTTGCAGTGCTTTCTTATATTTTCCCCCGTCTTGCCATTGCTTCGGATACGATCGCTTTACAATACGCCGCTTATCATATTTTAAGCGGGAATCTTCTCTTTTGCGCTTTCTTCCTGTCTTTTTTCCCCGGTTCTGCCCCGGTATCCCCGCGTGCGCAGCTTGCCGCCGGTATCATAGGAGGAGCCGCAACCTTTCTTATAAGATATTATGTAGGAGCCGGTGCCGACGCGCTTATTGCGGTACTGATCATAAATCTGATTTCCCGCCCCCTCGATCTGCTCTTAAAGCCGTCTGTATTCGGCGGCAGACCAAAACACTGAGTCGAAAGGGGCAGTCTGACTGCCCCACGAAGTCGGGTTTTGCGGATGAAATCCGCAATTTTGACCATTTAA
>ERZ1106976.3845-NODE-3845-length-11293-cov-7.476508_pt1 | contig 11293 bp, 10 predicted proteins | sample MGYA00403687_ERZ1106976 | MGnify/ENA primary metagenome ERZ1106976 (study PRJEB35170, sample SAMEA104062446) | human gut metagenome | biome: human gut; feature: human-associated habitat; material: faeces | place: Denmark | collected 2013-02-22 ... | reverse complement strand
ACCATATCTATCAGAAAAAGCCCAGCTCCAGCCAGACTTTTTCGACAGACTGAGGGCGCGGCCTGTTGGCCGCGCCCTTTTTACGTTAATACTGAGCAAACAGCGAACCGAATCCCCCTGTATGGAGAAAACAAACGGAGCCGTCCGTCTTGTGTGAACAGATCTGATCGTACATGCCGACCAAAACTTTACTGTTATATATGTTTTCGATAAAAATGCCTTCCGTCCGAGCAAAATCGGTAACGAGACGGCTGCTCTGCGGGGTATTGACGCCCCAACCGCCGCCGCGGTAACAGTCGATGATCGTACAGGCATCGTCGAGTTTACAGGAAAAGGGAAGGCCCAATATCTCTTCGCCTTCCTTGATCGTGCGCTGGATATCGGCGGTTAAACGGTCCCGGTCGTTTTCTACGCTGATAATCACAATGCGAAAAGGAAAGCCGCATAGCGCATTTCCATAGATCAGGCCGCTGGCGACGCCGCCGTTTCCGCCCGGAGCAAAAATAGTCAGGCTAGAGAGATCCATGGCTTTTGTCTGCCGAAGCAGTTCGGGAATCGCCTTTACATAGCCGAGTGCACCGCGACCGCTGGTCGCACCGTTTTTTATGATATACGGCCGATGCTTTTCAGAAAGCCTCTGAGCGAGAATGTTTACATGATCTGCACGTTCCGCTGAAGAGACCTCGCCGAGATAATGTGATTCTGCGCCGAGCAGGTGATTGAGAAGAATGTTTCCCTCTTTGTGCGCCGGTTCTGCACCGTTGTGGATCAGAATGCAGCGGAGCCCGAGGTGGGCGCAGGCGGCTGCGGTCAATGTACACAGATTTGATTGTAGCGGACCGGCGACAAGGATGACATCGGTGCCTTGATCAAGCGCATCTCCCAGAAGAAATTCAAGACTTCTGAGCTTGTTCCCGCCCGGTCCAAGACCGGTCAGATCATCCCGCTTGATATAAATATCAGAATAGTTCAATATTTGCTCTGCCCGAGTTATACGCTCAAAAGGGGTCGGCAGACTTGCCAGCGGCACTTGGCTCACCCGGCTCAGGGCATGTTCCAATGTGGTATGCATAATAACAAATCGTACTCCCTTCTCTTGATCATCATGATGAGGGAAATGTATGTGCGGCTTTAATTTACATAGGAGATGAAAAAGGTTTTCAATTCATCCGATAAGGCAATGAGGATATCCGCCATGGGATGATCGGAGCGAAAGAGTGCGGACACGGTGTATGGCAAAAAGTTTTCGGTAAATGGAATCGCTTTTAATTCGGGGAACTGTGGCAGCAGAGGCCGTGTGTAATAGTCCTGAATGGTTATGCCCAGACAGACCTCTTTCTGGCAGGTATCGTACATATAAAGCGTATCGCTCTGCTGCACGATCTCGGCTGGCTGACAGTCATTTTCATTGCAGTATTGCAAAAGCTTTTGCTTGGCGTAGGTGTTGGTGTAGATGACAAGATGCTCGCCTTTCAGAACTTTGGGCGATACCTGCGACGCTCCATATAACGGATGTCCCTTTGGAACGAGAAGGACACGACGCCAAGTCCCCAGATCGATTTTAGACCAGCCGTCTGTTACATCATAGTCTGAATAGGTGATCAGGTCGAGCTTGCCTTCTTTGAACAGTTCCATTCCCTGCGCATATGTCAGATCCTTTGCCTCAAAACGGGCGTTTGGATAACTCGGCAGGATACTGTTCTGCCAAATCTGACGAACATTGATCGTATTGAGATAACGTGTGCCGCCGATAAGACCGATGTCGACCTGCTGCGAGACTGTATGCGAGAAGTCATAGACAGCTTTTTCCAGCTCGTTCATTTCGCGCAATACCGGCTGGCAGGCACTGTAGAGCATCGTTCCGAGCAGAGTCGCCTCCAGACCGTGATGTAGCCGGGTAAAAAGGGGGCCGACTTCAGACTCAAGAGAGCTGAGGATACGGCTGAGCCCCTGCTGTGAAATATACAGTTTTTGAGAGGCTTTTGCCAAGCTCTTGCATTCGTAGATCGTTGAGAAATATTTTAGCTGTCGGAATGTCATGGTACTCCTCCCAACATAACCTGCATAGGTTTTGCTTTTCCCTTGATAGAGATTATAACAGGTGATTCTGAAAAAGCAAGATGTTTATCAACATTATGTTGATGGAACCTAACCACTTTGCTACTTCACAGCAGCGAGGTAAACTGATATTATGCGTATATAGGAAGAAATGGCAACGGTTCATTTGTACAAAATAGACAAAGAAGGACGATATGTATGAAAATTACAGACATTACCTATGATTGCGTAGAAGTTCCGTATTCTCAACCATTTCACCCAACATGGTATCCGGGAAAGACGGAAAAAGGGCAGATTATTTTTATTGCCCGAGTCCACACGGATGAAGGGATTACCGGCTACTCTTGCATGGAGGCGCCTCACGGAATTCTTCCGATCGTATGTGATACGATGGAATATGTGAAGCTTTTCGTCGTCGGCGATGATCCCTGCGATATTGAAAAGATCATGCTCAAGCTCCGCAATGTTGCACGTATTGCAACGCGCCCGTGGATTATCGAGAACGCCTGCTGGGACATCATTGGCAAGAAAGCCAATATGCCGGTTTACAAGATCCTGGGCGCAGCGCGCGACCGCATTCCGGTTTATGCAGCATGGGGAGAGCTCCGCTCTAACGAGCAGCGGTATGACGACGCGCAGCGTCTGGTCGATATGGGCTTCCGCGCGGTCAAGATCCGCTTCTCGCATGAAAAGACGAAAGATGATATCGCGATCATAGAGACCGTCCGTAAAGCGGTTGGCAACAAGCTGGAGATCATGGTCGACGCAAACCAGGGTACGGCCTGCGAGCGCAATAACAACTCGTTCCCACCAATCTGGAGTTATAACCGTGCGCTGGAAACGGCACGCGAGATGGAGCGTCTTCAGTGCGCGTGGCTGGAAGAGCCTTTGTGGCGATATGACTTCGATGGCCTTGCCCGTTTGAATGCAGCAGTGGATATCCCGATTGCTGGTGGTGAGATCAACATCGGCATTCCAGATTTCAAGTTGATGCTGGACAAAGGCTGCTTCGATATTCTTCAGCCCAACTGCACGATGAGTACTGGCATCAGCTACATCCGCAAAATCGCGGCACTGGCGGACTCCTACGGGAAAATCGTCAATCCGCACGCCTATATTCCCGGCATGGGCGTTTTGCAGAGTATGCATTTGGTCGCTTCGTATACGAATTTCACTTGGCTGGAATATCCCTGCGACCCGCCGTCCCTCACGCCTGAGGTGTTTCAAGGTGTGCTGAAGGAGAACTATTTGGTGGATAAAATCGATGGATGCATTCCAATGCCGCTGAATCCCGGGTTTGGCGTTGATGTCGACGAGGAGCTTGTTAAAAAATACAGCATCCTGGAACGCTGACGTAGGTGTGTTAACCGCGAAAGCGGTTTAATAAAGTAGGATCTGCGAAAATTCCCAAAAAATAACAGGAGGAAGAAAAATGAACACCCTAACATTAACAGTTGTAGTCTTAGTCGTATACATGGGAGCGATGCTCTTTATCGGATGGCTTGGACGAAACACATCGGAAAACTTTGAGGAATACATCACTGCTGCCAAAAAAGGAAGTCTGTTGGTCGTCTGCGGCTCTTATCTTGGCTCTCATATCGGCAACGGCGTGGTTGTTGGCGGCGCGCAAAACGGTGCAGATTACGGACTTGCCGGCGTCTGGTTCGGTCTCGGCGCGTGCCTGAGCTACATCGTTTTCGCGATCGTTATCGCAAAGAAGCTCTACCGTGCAAATTGTCTGACGCTCTCTGAGTGTCTGGACAAGCGGTACGGCGGACACTCTACGGGCACGATTTACGCGGTTGTCAACTGCGGCGCGGCCATCAGCATCATGGCCGGTCAGATCGTTGCAGGAAAGGCTCTCTTCCAGTATCTTGGCTTGAACCCCGTTTTAGGCGCTGTTCTTTGTGGTGTCGTTGTCTTTATCTACGCGTCCATGTCCGGTCAGTGGGGCGTTATGGTCACCGACGTTATCCAGACTGGCGTCGTCTTTACCGGTACGATTCTCGCTATGATCTATATGCTCGCTGGAGATGGTTTCAACCTGATGCACAGCGTTCTGCCCGCTGAGAGCTGGAGCCTTTTTAATATGGACGCCGAGACGATCGTCATGAATGCAATCCCATCCATGCTGTACGGTCTTGTCTCCTGCGCGTCTTTCCAGCGCAACATTTCCGCCAAGGACGAAAAGACGGCCGTTCGCTCCGCTTTCTGGGGAGGTATTATCCTGCTGCCTTTTGTGTTCCTGCCCGTGCTAATTGGTATGTACGGTCGCGCGATGTTCCCCGATGCCGACTCTGCCAGCATCATCTTCAAGGTCATGCTCGAAGCTTTCCCGCCTGTATTGGGTGCGGTCATGATCGCCGCTCTGATGGCCGCGGTCATGTCCACTGTAGACTCTCAGCTCATCTATGTCACAGCTTCTATGACGAACGATATCTACCTCCAGTTCATCAATAAGAACCCCGACCAGAAGAAGCTGAACCGTCTGGCGCATATCATCACGTTTGCAGCTGGTCTGCTCGTGCTCTACATTGCAATTGGTACGACTTCCATTACGAAGATGCTGTCTTACGCATATACCTTCCTGTGTGCAGGAACGCTGGTCATGTTTGTCGGCGGTATATTCTGGAAAAAAGCAACCAAGGCCGGCGCGCTTACTGCTTCTGCGGTCGGCGTGTTCTTCGTGGTCCTTTATAAGTTCTGCGGCGTACAGCTTCCGTTCTCTTCGGTGTTCCCGATTCTCCCCTCTCTGGTCGCCTTTGTGATCGTGAGTCTTTGCACACAGCCCAAAGATCAAGTTCAGAAGAACTGATCAATACCTCTCCCTCGTTGGCGGCAGGATGGGCACTGCCGCCAACACTCTTAAAAAAGAGCGCTACCGCAAACTGCATAGTAACGATAAAAATGTGAAAAGGAGTTATTGTCATGAGTGAAGAAGTATTGGTATATGAACGCGTAGGTAAAGTCGGCAAGGTCATGCTGAATCGTCCCAAGGTCCGCAACGCACTGAACCGCGAGTTGGTCGAAGGCTTCGGCAATGCGATTTGCAAGGCTGACGCCGATCCTGAGACCAATGTGATCCTGCTCTGTGCCGCTGGTGAAAAGGCCTTTACCGCGGGCTTTGACCTGAAAGAGAGCATCGAGGCGCCGATCGTTGATGTTCCCGCCCGCCGCGAAAACACCCTGATGGAGCTGAACAACTGGCGCGCGATCTGGGAAGCCAAGAAGCCTGTTATCGCGGCAGTCCAGGGTTACTGCATCGGCGGCGGCGTGTGGATGTCTTTCATGTGCGACCTTCTGATCGCCTCTGATGACGCCAAGTTCGGCGAGCCAGAGCTCAAGTATTCCTACATCAACGATGTTTTGGTCGAACCATGGAAAATGACCATGAACCGCGTCAAGCAGCTTGTATTCTTGGGTGATTTCATGAGCGCACAGGAGCTGAAGGAAGCCGGTGTTGTCAACTTCGTCGTTCCCGCGGACAAGCTCCAGGAAGAGGCCATGAAGCTCGCCAACCGTCTGGCTGACCAACCTGCCGAGTCCATCCGTATGCTCAAGTATGAGATCAACAAGACCTATGAGATCATGGGTATGCGCAATGCCATGGACTTTGCCGCTGAGATGTTCAATCTCTGTCGCATCAACCAGGTGCAGGAGCAGGCGGAGTTCAACAAGATTGTCAACGAGCAGGGCCTGAAGGCCGCGCTCGCGTGGAAGGCTGAGCAGGAGGCCAAGAAAAAGCAGTAATTGCCAAAAGGAGATCATAAGCAATGGCGTGGCAAGAAGAATATCAAAGAAAAACCGTGACGCTTGATGAGGCTGCGGCGCTCATCAAAAGTGGAGATCGCATCATGACGGGTAACCGCGAATGCCGAGGTATCCTCCGCAAGCTCTCCAAACGCACCGACTTAAAGGACGTTTACTATTACGGACCGATCATCAATTTCCTCGCCGATGAGGAAAATGTGGGATACGGTTTTCGCCCCGCAACGAGCTTCCTGAACGACAGTTCCTATGCGCTGCGCGACCAAGGTAGGCTCGACTACATCCCGAGTGAGTACTGGATGTACGAAAAGACCGCGACAGTGGGCCTCAACTGCAAGGTCGCAATGATCGAGGTCACAAAACCTGATGCACACGGGTATATGTCTATGGGGACCTGTACAGATTTTATCCGGCGTGCATGCAAAGACGCGGATTTGGTAATTGCCGAAACAAATACGGAATTCCCTTTTATTCAAGGTAATAATCTGATTCACATCAGCGAGATCGACTATGTTGTGGATGAAGGCGAGAATTATGCGCTGAAAAACGCCCCGATTGATGTTGATGAAGAGTGCCTTGATACCTACAAAGTGATCGGCGGCTATCTTTCCGGATTGATTCCGAACGAAGCTACGATCGAAGTCGGCCTTGGCCGCTTGAATGCAGCGTCCCTGCTGTTCCTTGAAGGAAAACACGACCTCGGCGTACATACGGAAGTTTACGGTGATATCCTGATGCGCCTTACGGAGCAGGGGATCATTACAAACGCCTGCAAGAGTATGAACCGAGGGAAGTCGACCTTTACGCAGGTAGTAGGTACGCCGGAACTCTTCGCTTGGGCAGACCATAATCAGGGCCTTGAGATCAACTGCTGTCAGGATGTACTCAATCCGGGAACCATTTATAGTCAGCATCGGATGACGGCAATTAACAATGCGGTCGAAGTGGACCTGCTGGGACAGGCCAACTCAGAGTTCCTGAGGGGTAAGCAGTACAGCGGTATGGGCGGCATCTGCAATTTTGCCTCTGGCGCTTCTGCGAATCTGGAAGGAAAGTCCATTGTGGTGTTGGAATCCATGACGAAGAACGGAAAATTTTCTAAAATCACCCCAGCGTTTAAACCAGGTACACCTATCAGCCTGCCGAGAACTCTGATTGAATATGTTGTCACGGAGCAGGGCGTTGCCAAATTGGTCGGCAAGTCGCCAAGCGAGCGTACAAAAGCGTTGATCAGTGTAGCACATCCAAAATTCAGAGATGAGTTGACCTTTAAGGCAAAGGAAATGGGACTTATTTAGTTCCGCGTTAGGATGGCAGGGGAGCGCGCCTTGTGCTTCCCTGCCGTTTGCATAAGCAGTACAAGGCGGAAAGCTTGACGAAAGGGTGAAAGAAAGGAGCAAAATGCCGATTCTTCTTGAGGAAGACTTACAGCGTCCGCTGCCGAAGATGTACCGTGTGCGTCAACAGTTCGATGAGACCTGCCTGACCGACATAGAGGGCACCGTGCGCCGCGAGCTGGTAAAGCCGAAGATCTGTGCGCTGGTCAAGCCGGGTATGCGTGTGGCAGTCGGCGTGGGGAGCCGCGGCATCCAGAATCTGTCCCGCATTGTGGAAACGACGGTGAAGGGCCTGAAGGAGCTTGGGGCAAAGCCCTTTATCGTCTCCGCTATGGGCAGTCACGGCGGCGGTACGGAGGAGGGGCAGCGTGAGGTGCTTGCCGGATACGGTGTGACCGCGGAGCGTCTGGGCGTTCCGGTCGTGACGACGGTGGACACCGTGCATCTCGGCGACTGCGCGAACGGCCGTCCCGTGTGGTTTGATCGTGCCGCGTATGAGGCGGACCTGATCGTACCCATCAATCGCGTGAAGCTGCATACTGATTTTGTCGGCCCCATTCAGAGCGGCCTTTGCAAGATGCTCGTTATCGGCCTTGGCAACCACAAGGGATGCTCGGCTGTGCATGAGGAAGCGCCGGAGGTATTTGCCGACGTGATCGAGGAAACGGCACGGCTGATTTTGAAAAAAGCGCCGATCGGCTTCGGCATCGCAATTCTGGAAAATGCTTACGACAAGACTTATGCCGTCGAAGCGGTCCCTGCCGAGGGGCTGATCGAGCGGGAAAAGGAGCTTGTGCAGATCGCGCGGGGCAATATGCCCTATATCATGCTCGACGAAGCGGACGTCATCGTTTGTGACGAGATCGGCAAGGACGTTTCCGGCGCTGGCTTTGATCCCAACATTCTCGGCCGAAGCTCCGTGCTGAAGAAGTTCGTGCTGCATATCCCGAAGTATCAGCGCCTCGTGCTGCTGGACGTAACGCCGGCAAGCCACGGCAACGGCATCGGTGTGGGCTTGTTCGATGTTATCACAAGGAAGGTCGCCGACCAGCTGGACCTGGAGGCGATGTACGCCAACGCGATCGCCTGCAACTGCCTGATCGACGCATCGGTCCCCTGCACGGTGGACGATGCGGAAACGGCAGTCCGCGTGGCGCTCAAATGCTGCCGCAATATCGACCGAGACGATCCGAAGATCATCCGCATCAAAAACACGCTCCACCTTGGGGAGATCGAGGTTTCCGAGGCGCTGCTCGGCGAGGTGGCGAAGAATCCGCGCATGTCTCTTATTCAGGAATGGCCGTCCAATAAAAAACAGGAGGGAAATACATGATTCTCAACGATGAACAGAAAGCCATGCTGGAGGGCAAATATGGCGAGGGCGCAGCCTATGCCATGAAGATCCAGGTCGGCATCGGCGAGTGCTTTGACGCACAGCGCATGGTGCCGATCAAGCGGGCGCATGTGGCCCTGAGCAATCAGGACGGCGACCTCTGGTTTGCCGAGAAGCTGGTCAAGGCCGGCGCGCGCTGCCGCGTGGCGCCTACGCTCAACCCGGGCTTCTGCACCGGCCACTTTACCGGCGCCTGTGCCCACCCCGCGGATGCGGAGGACATTGCTCACATGATCCGCACGGACAATGCCTACCGTGCGCTCGGCGCGGTACTCAGCTACAACTGCACCCCCTACATCGCCACCAATGTGCCGAACTTCGGCGAGGTCTGCGCGTTCTCCGAATCCAGTGCCACGCCGTACGTCAACGCCGTCTGGGGCGCGCGCTCCAACCGCGAGAGCGCCAACAGCGCGCTGTGCGCGGCCATCACGGGCTGCGTTCCCGAATACGGCCTGCTGCTCGATGAGAACCGCAAGGGCAACGTCCTCGTTCGCGTCGAGGCCAACATGAAGAGCGCCTATGAGTATCATCTGCTCGGCATGATGGGCGACAAGATCGGCGAGGGCATCCCCGTGTTCACGGGCCTGCCGAAAGTCATCACCCCGGAAGCACTGCGCAACCTCGGCGCACAGCTCAATACCTCCGGCGCCTACGGCATGTACCACATCGTCGGCTTTACGCCCGAGGCGCCCACGCTGGAGGCTGCTTTCGGCGGCAAGAAGCCGGAGCGCGAGGTCGTTATCACCGATCAGGACCTCAAGGACTTCGAGGAGAAGTTCTGCGACGAGACGCATGACGGCAAGGTGGACTTTGTCATGTTCGGCTGCCCGCACTTTACGCTGGAGGAGGCCAAGTACATCGCCGAACATATTGAAGGCAAGAAGCTCGCTATCCCCATGTATATCCTCGTCTCCAGCCACGCGCTGCAGATGGCGGAGCGCATGGGCGTGAACGACATTCTGACCGCCGCGGGCGCGGAGCTGATCTCCGACTCCTGCCCCGACCAACCCTGCTGGCACTATCTCAAAGGCATGGTCGGCATCACCGAGTCCCCCAAGTGTGCGTACTATCCCCGCCGCCGCGGGATCAACTTTGTCATCCGTGACCTCGATACCTGCATCGAGGCCGCTCTGACCGGAGAGGTGAAGTAATATGGGAAAGAAATTTGCATGTCATAAGATTTCGGAGGGCAAGGCGCAGGCTGAAGCCATCATCTCCAAGGATCGCATCATGTTCTATCAGGTCCGTCCCGAGGACGGCATGATGGAGGAAAAGAACCACTACCTTGAGGGCCGCATCATTGCCAAGAAGGTCCTGCTCTTCCCAGGCGGCAAGGGCAGCTCCGTCGTTCAGCAGGACGGCCTGTACCATCTCGACCGCTTCCACAACATGCCCGCTGCTCTGATCGTGCAGGACCCCGATCCCGTGCTGGTCGCCGGTGCGATCATTATGGAGATCCCCATGGTCGACCGCCTGCCGGAGGAGTTTTACGAGACCGTCAAGGACGGCGACACGCTGCTCGTCAATGCCGACGAGGGCTTTGTCGAGATCGTGTGAGGGGAAGACGAAAAGTGTGCCCCACCGGGCGTATCCCGGAAGAAATAAACAGCAAGAAGCGATGAAAACAGGAGGAATTGAAATGAAAAAGGCGTTATCTCTGATCCTTGCACTCGCCATGATCCTGGCCCTGACTGCCTGCGGCAGCAAGACCGACGCCCCCAGCGGCGATGGCGATACCCAGACGGATACCCCCGCTGAGAAGATCGTTCTCAAGATCGGCCACGTTGAGGCCGAGGACCGTTCCACCCATAAGGCTCTGCTGATCTTCAAGGACGAGATCGAGTCCAAGACCGATGGGCGCATCGAAGTCCAGATCTTCCCCAATGCTGAGCTGGGCGGCGACGAAGAGCTGTGCGAATCTGTCGCAATGGGCACCATTCAGATGGCTCTGCCCTCCACTTCCGTTCTGACGGCTTACAATGAGCGCATCGGCGTTCTGGATATGCCCTACCTGTTCACCGACGCGCAGAGTGCGTTTGACGCACTTGACGGCAAGCTCGGCGAGCAGATCGACGAGTGGATCGCCGGCAACGGCTTCATCAGCCTCGGCTATGTTTACAACGGCCCCCGCTGCACCACCAACTCCGTCCGTCCCATCTACACTCCCGATGATCTCGCCGGCCTGAAGATCCGCGTGATGAACTCCCCCGTCTTTATCCGCATGTACGAGGTCCTCGGCGCGAACGCCACTCCGATGAGCTTCTCTGAGCTGTTCACCGGCCTGCAGCAGCACACGGTCGACGGCCAGGAGAATCCCCCCACGCTGATCTACGCCTCCGGCTTCCAGCAGGTCCAGAAGTATCTGACCATCGATAACCACGTCCATAACTTCCTGCCCATTCTGACCAACGAGAACTGGGTCAACAGCCTCAGCGCCGACGATCAGGCCATTCTCAAGGAGTGCTGCGCCAACATGGTCGCCAACCAGCGCAACATCGAGCTTGAGGACAACACGGATATCGTCGCCAAGCTGCAGGAGGCCGGCATGGAGGTCAACTACCTCACCGACGAGCAGTATCAGTCCTTCGTCGATAAGGTCCAGCCCATGTACGACGAGTACAAGGCGGCATGGGGCACTGAGATCTTTGATCTTGCCACTTCCTTCAACAAGTAATTCTACGCAATCGGTTTTGTTCCCTAACGGATATGGCGGGCCGTTCCCGTGCGCGGCGACGGC
>ERZ1106976.3840-NODE-3840-length-11307-cov-3.773640_pt1 | contig 11307 bp, 9 predicted proteins | sample MGYA00403687_ERZ1106976 | MGnify/ENA primary metagenome ERZ1106976 (study PRJEB35170, sample SAMEA104062446) | human gut metagenome | biome: human gut; feature: human-associated habitat; material: faeces | place: Denmark | collected 2013-02-22 ... | reverse complement strand
AATGTCGATGTTACTGCCGATGAAATGACCGCTAAAAGCTCTGCCGAGGATATCGCCCGTTTTACCGGAGAATTGACGCGGGAGTTTATTGCCGGAAAAGTCGATTGCGTGGAAGTTGTATATACTCATTATAAAAGCGCGAGCAAACAGATTTTAGCGACTCGTCAATTATTGCCGATTGCCGCCGATGATTTGGCGACGGGTGAAAAAGTCGAGCGTAATAAACCTTATTTGTTCGAGCCCGATGTGAATACGATCTATAATGAGGTATTACCGCTTTATGTTCTGTCGAGTATGCAGGAGGCTATCTGTTCCAATCGGGTGTCAGAACAGGCGGCCCGGGTGATGGCCATGCAGTCGGCGAACGATAATGCGAAAGAATTGTTGGACGAACTGCAATTGGAATATAATAAACTGCGTCAGCAGAGTATTACGTCCGAATTGTTGGATATTATCGGAGGAAAAGTAGATTGAAATCAAGGGGCTTGAAGAACCAAGCTCTTTTTTATGAACGAAATAAACCATAGTGTTAACTAATAAAAATAGAAGAGTTCTATAAAGAAATTTATGGGAAGTTTTAAAAATTACATCACATCTTTCTGGAAAGGATTACTGAGCCTTCTTAAAGGAATGGGGGTTACCGGTAAGTATTTTTTCAGCCGGAAAGTTACCGAACAGTACCCTGAGAATAGGGCTACATTGAAAATCCCCGAGCGTTTCAGAGGTACGTTAACTTTGATTTATGACGAAAACGGACAGCACAAGTGCATTGCGTGCGGTATTTGTCAGATGAATTGCCCGAATGGGACAATCAAAATCGAGGCTTCGAAAATTACCACCGAAGATGGTAAGACGAAACGAGTGTTAGATAAATATGTGTATGATTTGGGTAGTTGCACCTTTTGCCAATTGTGTGTGACTACATGTCCTCACCATGCTATCAAATTTACAAACGAGTTTGAGCATGCCGTTTATACGCGTGAGAAGTTGGTGAAACAACTGAATCGTACCGATAACCCAACAGAAAATAATTGATTAACATTATGGAACAAATAGCAAATCAAGTTATCTTCGGCTTGCTTGCATTGGTCATCGTGGTTTGTTCGATTCTTACGGTAACCACGCGGCGCATATTGCGGGCGGCTACTTACCTTCTGTTTGTGCTTTTTGCGACGGCGGGTATCTATTTCCAGCTTGACTATACATTTTTAGGAGCCGTGCAATTGGCCGTTTATACCGGTGGTATCGTAGTCTTGTTCGTCTTCTCTATCTTGTTGACGAGTCACCCAGGAGACAAATCGGAATTGTTGACACCTAAAAAACGTGTAGTAGGTCTTATTGCTTCGATATTCGGTGCAATCGTGTGCGGATATACATTATTTACTTATCCGTTTTTCACGAAACCGCTTACCAGCGTAATTACCGGAGAGGTAGATATGAAAGAAATAGGGCATGCTCTTATGGGTATGGACAAGTTTCAGTATCTGTTGCCTTTCGAAGCTGTCAGTGTGTTGTTATTGGCTTGTATCATCGGTGGCATTATGATTGCCCGTAAAAGATAAGAGACTATGGAAATACCAATGATTGCCTATTTGGTGGTAAGTACCATCATGTTTTTTGCCGGAGTTTACGGGTTCGTCACACGTAAAAATATGCTGGCTATGCTCATTTCCCTTGAATTGATGCTGAATGCGGTGGATATCAATTTTGTGGTGTTTAACCGTTACCTTTATCCCGAGGCATTGGAGGGATTCTTTTTCACCCTCTTTGCAATAGGCATCGCCGCTGCCGAGACAGCGCTTGCCATTGCGATCATTATCAATATTTTCCGTCATATACGGAATGTTGAAGTGCGTAACCTTGATAAAATGAAATATTGATCGATATGGAATATTCAGTTATAATACTTTTACTTCCGCTTTGCATGTTCTTGTTTTTGGGACTTGTGGGGCATAAGTTGAGCGAACGTGTTGCCGGGATATTGGGAACAATCGGATTGTCGGTAGCTGCCGTTTTGGCTTATGTAGTGGCGTTCAACTATTTTACCATGCCCCGCAATGCAGAAGGCGTTTTCGATACCTTGCAGCCGATCAATTTCGAATGGTTGCGTTTTACAGAACATTTGCATATTGACTTGGGCATTTTATTAGACCCTATTTCCGTGATGATGCTGGTTGTTATCACAACCGTGTCGTTGATGGTTCATATTTATAGTATGGGCTATATGCACGGAGAAAAAGGGTTCCAGCGTTATTATGCGTTTTTGTCGTTGTTCAGCTTCTCCATGTTGGGGCTGGTGGTAGCGACGAACATTTTCCAAATGTATATTTTCTGGGAGTTGGTAGGTGTTTCTTCCTATTTGCTCATCGGATTTTATTATACTAAGCCGGCGGCTGTATCTGCTTCTAAAAAGGCCTTTATCGTTACCCGTTTCGCCGACTTGGGCTTTTTGATCGGTATTCTTATCCTCTCATTCTTTACCGAAACTTTCGATTTTGCTACATTGATGTCCAATCCTTCGGCATTGGTGAGCGAAACGGCCGGCATGACCTTTATGGGCTGTTCGGTAGCCGCTTGGGCTATGGCTCTTATCTTTATGGGAGGTGCAGGTAAGTCGGCTATGTTCCCGTTGCATATATGGTTGCCCGATGCGATGGAAGGTCCTACTCCTGTATCGGCGCTTATCCATGCCGCTACGATGGTTGTAGCCGGTGTTTATTTGGTAGCTCGGTTGTTCCCTATGTATTGTGCCGTGCCCGAAGTGCTCGAACTGATTACATGGGTAGGAGCCATTACCGCTCTTTATGCTGCTGTCGTTGCTTGCGTGCAGACCGATATTAAACGGGTGCTCGCTTTCTCGACCATTTCTCAGATCGCTTTCATGATGGTAGCGTTGGGAGTTGCCTCCGATGTCGATTTGCACACCGGACTCGGTTACATGGCTTCCATGTTCCACTTGTTCACGCACGCCATGTTTAAAGCGCTGCTTTTCTTGGGTGCGGGTTGCATTATCCATGCCGTTCACTCCAACGAAATGTCCGAGATGGGAAACCTTCGCAAATATATGCCTGTGACCCATATCACGTTCCTTATCGCATGTTTGGCTATTGCCGGTATTCCTCCGTTCTCGGGATTTTTCAGTAAAGACGAAATCTTAACCGCCGCATTCGAAAAGAGTGCGTTCTGGGGCGTTTGGATGACGGCTGTCGCCGGTCTGACGGCTTTTTACATGTTCCGCTTGTATTACCGTATCTTCTGGTGGAGCAAACCTTCTTACGAACATCATACTCCGCACGAGGCTCCTGCGGCCATGTATTTGCCTTTGGTATTTCTCGCGTTGGTTACGTGTGTTGCCGGATTCATTCCTTTCGGAGAATTCGTATCGGTAAACGGCGAGGCCTATCATATACATCTCGACTGGTCGGTAGCGACTACAAGTATTATAGTCACAGTGGCCGCTATCGCTTTGGCTACATGGATGTATCTCTCGGAAAATACCAAACCCAAAGCTCTTGCCGATAAGTTCCGTGCTTTGCATACGGCGGCTTATCATCGGTTCTATATGGACGAACTCTATATGTGGGTGACTCATAAAGTGATATTCCAGCGAATTTGTCGGCCTATCGCATGGTTCGATCGTCATATCGTCGATGGCACGATGAATATGTTGGCGACCGTTACCAACGGGGTTTCCTACGGCATACGCAAGTTGCAGTCGGGATATATCCAGTGGTATGTATGGGTATTCATTATGGGTGCATTGTTAATCGCCGTATTGGCCATGTGTTTTTAACTGATGGTTGAACGATAAAATATTAAAGAAACACTATGAATTTTCTATCATTATTTGTGCTTATCCCTCTCTTGATGATGTTGGGTCTTTGGATCGCAAGAGATATGAAACAGATACGAACGGTAGCGGTTATCGGTTCGACCATTTTGTTGGCGTTGTCTGTATATACTCTCGTTGAGTTTTTGGCCGAACGCGCTGCCGGAAATACGGCTACAATGCTGTTTACCGATAGCAGAATGTGGTATGCTCCGTTAAATATTCACTATGCTGTGGGTGTGGACGGAGTGTCGGTGGCCATGCTATTGCTTTCTTCTATTATTGTATTTGCCGGAGTGTTCGCTTCTTGGAAGATAAATCCTCTTCCCAAAGAATATTTCTTGTGGTTCATGTTGTTGTCTACCGGTGTATTCGGTTTCTTTATTTCGGTGGACCTTTTCACCATGTTCATGTTCTACGAAGTGGCGCTTATTCCCATGTACTTGTTGATGGGTGTTTGGGGAAGCGGCAGAAAGAACTATTCGGCAATGAAACTGACGTTGATGTTGATGGGTGGCTCTGCTTTGTTGATGATCGGTATCTTGGGTATCTATTATCAATCGGGGCTCCATTCGATGAATGTAGTCGAAATTGCCGAGCACGGTAATATCCCCATGAATTGGCAATACTTCTTGTTCCCGATGACTTTCGTGGGATTCGGTGTGTTGGGGGCTATGTTCCCGTTCCACACATGGTCGCCCGATGGTCACGCTTCGGCTCCTACGGCAGTGTCTATGTTGCATGCCGGCGTATTGATGAAATTAGGAGGATACGGTTGTTTCCGTGTAGCCATTTATCTGATGCCTCAGGCTGCGACCGAATTGGCTTGGATATTCTTAATACTTACCGGTATTAGTGTTGTTTACGGAGCGTTTAGCGCTTGTGTTCAGACCGACCTCAAATACATCAACGCTTACTCTTCGGTGAGTCACTGTGGTTTGGTTTTGTTCGCCATATTGATGTTGAACACGACGGCTATGACCGGAGCCGTGATGCAGATGCTTTCTCACGGTTTGATGACCGCTCTTTTCTTTGCCCTCATCGGTATGATTTATGGACGTACACATACCCGTGATATTCGGGAGATGGGAGGTTTGATGCAAATCATGCCGTTCCTTTCGGTTTGTTACGTGATTGCCGGTTTGGCTTCGTTGGGTCTCCCGGGATTGAGTGGCTTCGTTGCCGAAATGACTATATTCGTCGGTTCGTTCGAGCATACAGATACGTTCCACCGAGTGTTTACCATCGTAGCTTGTACTTCGATTGTGATTACAGCGGTTTATATTTTGCGGGTTGTCGGCAAACTTTTGTTCGGCGCTGTTCAGAATGAACATCACCGGGAGTTGACCGATGCCGAATGGTGGGAACGTCTGTCGGCTATTACCTTGATCGTATGCGTGGCCGCTATCGGCTGTTTCCCGAATTGGATTTCCGATTTGATTCGTCAAGGTGTGGAACCTATAACTAATTTGTTGTCTCAAGCTCTTTAATAAAACAGTATATGGACTATTCACAGTTTTTAATTATGCGCGGAGAAATATCGCTGCTGCTTGTGTTTTTGCTGATATTTCTTTTTGACACCTTTGGAGGGAAAAAGAGCCTCAAAGGATTATCCATTACGGCATGCGTTTTATTCGCCCTGCATACGGTTTGGAATATAATACCGGTCGATTCTGCTACGGCGTTCGGGGGTATGTATCAGACTTCTCCCATAGCTTCGATGGTTAAAACCGTACTCAATATAGGCACATTGATTGTTTTGTTACAATCCATTTCGTGGTCCGATACCCCCGATGTCAAATTGCGCCGAGGAGAGTTTTACGAATTGTTATTGGTTACCTTGTTCGGTATGTATTTAATGGTTTCGTCGGGACACTTCTTGCTGTTCTTTATCGGACTCGAAACTGCATCGTTACCGATGGCCGTTTTGATAGCTATCAATAAGAAAGATACGGAATCGTATGAGGCGGGGGCCAAATACCTCTTTACGGCGGTTTTCTCTTCGGCTGTCTTCCTGTTAGGGCTTTCGTTCCTTTATGGAGTATCGGGCTCTCTCTATTTCGGCGATATAGCCGTAGCGATTGCATCTAATCACACGCCACTGTTGATTGCCACGCTCGTTTTTGTACTGGCCGGTATGGGATTCAAACTTTCGTTGGTTCCGTTCCATTTGTGGACAGCCGATGTTTATCAAGGAGCTCCCACTCAGGTGACTTCTTATTTGTCGGTTATATCGAAAGGGGCTGCTGCTTTTGCATTGATGTTGATACTTTACAAAGTCTTCTTCCTCGATCCTGTCATCTGGCAAGGTATCATGTGGGCTTTGATCGTATTGACCATTACAGTGGGTAACTTGTTCGCTATTCGTCAGAAGAATCTGAAACGCTTTTTGGCTTTCTCTTCTATCTCTCAGGCAGGATATATTATGTTGGGTATTATAGCAGGTTCGGCACAGGGTATGGCTGCGTTGGTTTACTATGTGCTGGTGTACATATTCTCCAACTTGGCTGCATTCGGTGTGATATCGTCTGTTGAGCGTAGTAGTGGAAAAGTAGGAATGGACGACTATAACGGTCTGTACAAAACCAATCCCAAGTTGAGTGTCGTTATGATGTTGGCGATGTTCTCTCTGGCGGGAATTCCTCCCTTTGCCGGATTTTTCAGCAAATTCTTCATTTTTGCTTCGGCTATCCATTCGGGATTTTATATTTTAGTACTTATCGCCTTGTTGAACACCATTATTTCGCTTTATTACTATTTGTTGGTGGTAAAAGCTATGTTCATCAACAACGAGAACGATTGTGCCATAGCTCCGTTCCGTAGCGATAACGCTTCTCGTGTCAGCCTGATTGTTTGTGTTGCCGGTATTTTACTGTTGGGAATCGTAAGTTGTGTCTATACCTACTTCACGGATCTCAGCTTGATAGGAGCTTAATGATAGAATAAAGAGCAAAATAATTCCTTGTATCATGTTAGACAGATGGCAGACAGCTATCTGTCTAATTTTTTTGTATGAAGTCAGTACAGGTAGCGGATATTAGCGACTATCATGTGTTACTCATAGAAATTTTGCGGTATCTTTCGGGCGATATGCCTGCCACTCTACTAAAATATTTTGAGAATAGAGATTGGTCGTTAAACCCCAATTCATAGGCGATTTCTTTAATTGACATAGGGGAGTTGCGTAGAAGAATTTGAGCTTCGAGTACGGTATATTCCTCGATCCATTGTGAGGCACTGCGACCGCTTGCTTGTCGGATAACAGTTGTCAGGTGTCGTGGAGTCAGAGACAGAGCATCGGCATAGAATGAAACACGCCGATGCTGTCGGTAATTGGTGTGCAGTGAATCTAAGAAATCATAGAGAATCTTTTTGCTGTGCGAGGCAGGTGCTGCGGTTGCTTCCCGGTTTTGGCAGATATTGCGTATTTGAAAAAATAGACCGACGATGAGGGGATATAAAGTCCCTATCGGATCATGTTCCGTAGTATCGGCACAAAGGCAAAGCAGTTCATGAAAGCGAGCAAGCCGATTTCGCTCCTCTTCCGTAACGACGATGAAAGCATTGCGCGCGGCAATTGAGCTTAATGTTCGTTCTGTAAAGAGTAATTGCCTCCAAAAGGATTTGGATAATAGCAGTCCGACGCATAGAAAATCGGGACTCCGTTTTACAATGCGACAGGCACAGGGAACAGTGAAGCATAGTAAATGCTCCTTATCGAAATGATAGGTTTGTAAATTGATTTCTATTTCCATTTCCCCATTCCAACATAAAAAGAGACATGGAACATCGATTTTGACCGGATAGGCATGTGTGCCAAACAAATCCTTTTCGCGCCATATTACGAAGGGCCTCTCTCCATCGTCGAGTTGCATACGCCTTAGTAGAGTTTCAAATGTAAAAATCTGGTCTTGCATACAAAAAGACATTATTTCTTAAAATATATAAGGAATTATATTGGATAATCGTACAAAAATACAAAATATACGCAGAATAATACATTGCCGGATCCAGCATATCTCCGTTACTTTGTCGTGTAATCAAATTTAGAGAATAATGAAACGAAAAATTTTGAGTATTGCGCTTGGTTTGGTAGTTGTACCGTCGACAATTATGGCGCAGACAGCAGCGACAGAGCATATGATACATGCTAACGAGGCTGTAAAAACAGAGTTGGATTTCAATGACCGTCAGGATTTCGAGGATGCCAGTCGGGGATTCATCGCGACAGTTAACACTTCGGCCATCATGACCGAAGATGGGAAGGAGTCCTATTCGCTCGAAGGTTGGGATTTCTTGAAAAACGATGTTCCCGAAACTGCGAATCCGAGTCTTTGGCGACAGTCGCAGCTCAATCGCTTCAACGGTCTTTTTGAGGTCATTCCAGATAAACTCTATCAGGTTCGTGGTTTCGATATCGCCAATATGACCTTTATTCGTTCTGATCATGGTTGGATTATTATTGATGTAACAACGACCAATGCAGCTGCAAAAGCTGGTTATGACCTCATTAAGAAACACGTGGCCGATCTGCCGGTTGAAGGGGTTATCTTTACCCACCCGCACGGCGACCATTATGGAGGTATTGCAGCTATTCGCGAGGGGTCATCGAAGAAAGATTTCGAAATCATTGCGCCCAAAGGGTTCATGGCATCGGCTCAAAACGAAAATGTGCTAGCCGGTGTGGCAATGACTCGTCGGGCTACTTATATGTACGGTCTGCAATTAGAGCCGAGTGTTACGGGCAATCTCGGCTGTGGCTTAGGACAGGCTATGTCTACCGGTAGTAAAGGTATTGCACGCCCGACAATCGAGATCGAAACCACCGGTGAGAAACATACGATTGATGGAGTAGAGATGGAATTTGTCTATGTACTTGATACGGAAGCTCCGGTAGAAATTATGGTATGGTTTCCTCAAATGAAAGCATTCTGTACAGCCGAGGATATGACGCATAATATGCACAATCTGCAAACTTTGCGCGGTGCAAAGGTCCGTAACGGTTTGTTGTGGAGCAAAGCCGTGGATACGGCTATCGAACGTTATGGCGATGAAGTGGAGGTTTCGTTTGCCACACATCACTGGCCGACATGGGGAAATGAACGCATCGTAGATTATTGGGAGGCACAACGCGATTTATACCGGTATTTGCATGACCAAACCTTGCATATGGCCAATCGAGGTCTGACTCCGAATGAAATTGCCGAAGAGATGCAATTGCCTGCTTCTCTCGCTTCGCAGTTCCATTGTCGGGGTTATTATGGCACATTGAGTCATAACGTAAAGTCTCAGTATGATCTTTATTTCGGTTGGTTCGACGGAAACCCTGCACACTTGAATCCGCTGCCCCCTACGGAACTCGGAACTAAGTATGTCGAGGCAATCGGAGGTGCGGAAAAGGTTCTTGAAGTGGCCCGGGCTTCTTATGATAAGGGCGATTATCGTTGGGTTGCAACTTTGCTTGACCATCTTGTATTTGCGGAGCCGCAGAATATGGAGGCTCGTCGTCTGTTGGCTGATACTTACACACAACTGGGGTATCAGGCCGAGAGCGGTCCGTGGCGCAACTTCTATCTGACCGGCGCTCGTGACCTGCTGAAAAGCGATGTCCCTTATACTTCACAGCTCATCAACGATGGTGTGTTGGCGCAGATGGATATGGGAATGTTACTCGATTATTGCGCGATTCAGTTGAATGGAGAAAAGGCCGCAGACAAAGAGGCAGTCATCAATATAGACTTCACAGATACGAACGACAAAGTTGTGCTTATATTGAATAATGGTGTTTTGAACCATCGCTTGAATCGACAGGAGAAGGAGGCAGACCTTACGTTGAGTATCGCCAAAATGGATTTCGTAAAGCTGTTCTTCGGACGTACCGATACCGAGGCTTTACGTAATGCCGGCAAGATTAAGATGCAAGGAGATGAGAAGGCTATTGAAATGCTTCGTTGTTGTTTTGAAGCTGCCGATTCAAACTTCAAAATTGTACTGCCTTAAAAATTGGACGTGATATAGTAGTTCCCGGCGGAGGTATAAAATTTACCTCCGCCGGTTTGTTTATAAAATTATAAGTACGTATAGACCGGTTAGGTAATCTGACGATTGTTGAGATAGCGAAAGTAATGATGGAGAACCCATTTCTCAATTAAAACTCCCAAATTAATCTTGAATCAGGAAAATAAAAAAGGCGTACAATGCGTACGCCTTTTCTCGACATGTATGTATAAGATATTATTTCATTTTGCCGGACAGAACGGCTTTTGTATCCGAAGCAATCATGTATTCTTCGTCTGTGGGAATGACGACTACTTTTACTTTTGATGCCGGGGTGCTTATCACACATTCCGTTCCATGAATCTGTTTATTTATTTCGGGATCGATTTCTACTCCCATAAAAGCCAACGGTTTACATACGGCTTCGCGCGTTATGGTTTGATTTTCGCCTACACCTCCGGTAAAGACGATGATATCTACTCCGCCTAACGCCGCAGCATAAGCTCCTATGTATTTGGTGATTCGGTATTCATACATTTGTAACGCCAAAATAGCCCGTTCGTTTTTTGCGGCGACTCCGGCTTCTATGTCTCTCATGTCGGAAGATAATCCCGATATACCAGCCACTCCGCTTTTTTTATTCACCAAATTTGCTACTCCGGCAGAATCGAGGTGTTCTTTGTCCATTAAATAGGTGAGGACTCCTGCATCGACATCGCCCGACCGAGTTCCCATCATTAATCCTTCAACCGGAGTCATACCCATAGAGGTGTCGACAGACTTCCCGTCTTTAATCGCCGTAATGGAACCTCCGTTTCCGATGTGGCAGGTAATTATGCGTTGTTTCTCGTAGGGCACTCCTAAAAACTCGCAAGCTCGTTTCGATACGTATCGATGACTTGTTCCGTGGAATCCATATCGGCGTATCCCGTATTTTTTATATAAATCGTAGGGAAGGGCATACATGTAGGCATGCGCGGGCATGGTTTGGTGGAATGCCGTATCGAATACTCCTACTTGCGGAACCGTAGGCATCAATTTGGATATTGCTTCGATACCCGCCATGTTGACAGGATTGTGCAACGGCGCTATATCGTAACATTCTTTTATTTTTTCGATAACTTCGTCTGTGATGAGCACGCTTTTGTTGAATTTTTCTCCACCGTGCACGACCCGATGGCCAACAGCATCGATTTCATCGAACGACTCGATACACCCATATTCTTTACCGGTGAGTACATTCAGTATGTTTTGAATAGCCGAATGGTGTTCCGGCATACTGGTTTTTAAAATTACTTTTTCTCCGTTGGGCAAAGTTAGTTTCAAGAAAGAATCTTCCAATCCTATTCTTTCTGCTCCTCCTTGTGCCAATACGGACTTGGAGTCGATGTCGAATAATTTGTATTTTACCGACGAGCTACCGCAATTATCTGCTGCTGATTCAGTGAAAAAGCACTCTTAAGTGCATCGATGTTTTTCTC
>ERZ1106976.3838-NODE-3838-length-11310-cov-4.524123_pt1 | contig 11310 bp, 12 predicted proteins | sample MGYA00403687_ERZ1106976 | MGnify/ENA primary metagenome ERZ1106976 (study PRJEB35170, sample SAMEA104062446) | human gut metagenome | biome: human gut; feature: human-associated habitat; material: faeces | place: Denmark | collected 2013-02-22 ... | reverse complement strand
GATTATTATGAATTTAAATGGTCAAAATTTCGGATTTCATCCGCAAAACCCGACTGCCCCAGATTTCCAAGATGATTCTTTGAACGACAAGGCAAAAAATCAGCCGGAAAGATGCGTTGAGAATTTATTTAGTGGGTACTTAGCATGTAAGCAAGAACGTAATTGCCGTTTTCGTTTGCATGCAGTGTTTCGCTTGTCATAAAAGTATTGCTGCTTTTTTTACGAATTGATATTATTCGCCTTGATATAGCTGTTATTTCCGGCAGATGCAAGGAAATGCATAATGCTTTTGTCGTTTATTCATTCGGATTTTCCGCGGTCTTTACCGCATTTGCGTTTGCCGATTATGGAAGAACCCTCGTTTGTTTGAAATCGTCTGATTGCATTCCGTGTATACAAATAAGACGGGGAAAGCTGTGATAAACAGCTTTCCCCTCTATGTTCTTCAGGTTTGTCGGGACTTATTCCGCGTCGTTTTCGCCGTCCGCAAGCTCGCAGTCGGTACAATTTTCTTCGTCGCATTCGTCGCAGTAGCAGTAATCTTCGTCGTCGAAGTCGTCATCCTCATCTTCGTCGTCCCATGCTTCGTAATAATCCGCTTCAAGGTTTCCGAGATCATAATCGATTTCATCCAGGTAATCCTCAAGATGCTCGGTTTCTGCCGTAAGCTCGGCGACCTCTGCCGCCATATCGTCAAGCGTTTCGATGATTGCTTTGAGAAGCTTTGCTTCCGGTTTGGCTTCATCTATTGAAAGTCCCTCAAGAAGTCCCTTGAGATATGCGGTTTTTTCTGTGATCTTCATAATGGTATTTTCCCTTCATTTTACTACTAAAATTGTTTTTAAAAGCGCCGAATCTGAATAAGCAAGACCGGCGCAATTTTGAACTGTTATATGCGCGAGACCATACGATATCGCATGGTGGCGCGATTGTGGGGTTAAGCGCGCTCGATATACTCGCCTGTACGGGTGTCAATACGGATTCTCGTGCCGATATCGATAAAGAGCGGCACTCTGATAACCGCTCCGGTCTCAAGTGTTGCGGGCTTTGTAGTACCGGTCGCGGTATCTCCTTTAAATCCGGGCTCCGTATCGGTTACTTCAAGTTCAACGAACATAGGAGGCTCTACAGAGAAAACATTTCCCTTAAAGGAAACGATCTTGCAGATCATATTTTCCTTAACAAAGCGGAAGTTATCGCCGAGCTTGTTGGCGTCAAGGGGAATCTGCTCATAAGTCTCGGTATCCATGAAGTAGTAAAGCTCACCGTCATTGTAAAGATATTCCATATCCTTGCGCTCGACATAAGCGTTTTCAAATTTGTCGGTGGGGCTGAAGGTTTTTTCGATGACGGCGCCTGTTATGACGTTTTTAAGTTTTGTGCGAACAAAAGCAGCGCCTTTTCCCGGCTTAACGTGCTGGAATTCGACTACCTGCATTACATTTCCATCCATTTCAAAAGTCAGGCCGTTTCTGAAATCACCGGCTGTTACCATATAAGTGTTCCTCCAATATATCAAAACAAAATTATTAACCTATCCTATATTTTAACCGATATTAAATCATTTTGCAATAGGTTTTTAAGATATTTTTTAAAATGATACGAATTTTGTGCTTCACGGAGGAATTTGAATAGAACTTGCCTTATTTGCTGCTGATTTTTCGGATGGATCGGTTTTTCAGAAGTTTGTTGTTGTGTTTTTTTGTATTTTTGTTTTTATCTTACGGGTTTGTGTAAATCTCCGCAGAGAAATTTACCGGCTCTTTCGACGGCATCCTTTGCGTTGCCCCACGGTTCGGCGTCATAGCGGTAATCAAATTTTTTACAGAACCAGGAGATGTCGGAGCGCAGCTCGTCAAAATATGCGTATACCGGCCTTGATACCGCCTTGTAGAAATCAGGATAACCGCGTTTCAACTCGCGTTCCGCGGCTTCAAGCCACATCCTGAAATGAGGCAGGCAGATATATGGCTGAGCCTGCACCTTATCTCGAAAGCTATCGTCTTCCGTCCAAAGAAGCACTGCGTTTGAGAGCATCCGGCTGAAGGAATATTCTATCCTGTCACAGACATAGCAGCTTCCGTCAAGACGGTTCAGGCGTTTCGGGGCGGCGCTTCCGGTTTTTCCTACCAGTGCTGCAAGACCTTTGTCGTTCACTTCTTCACGGAGCTGATTCATGTGAGATTCCAGAATCAAAGCAAGACCGAGTCGGTTTTTTTCTGTAAGAAGCATATTGAAGTGGTCGGGGCAAAAGCTTTTCTCGTTTGTTTGTTTTCTTACATCAGGTTCCATCATGGATGCGCCGAGAATCAGATCAAGCTCATTCGCTTCCAGCTTATTGTAAATTCGGCAGAAAGGGCATCCGCGGGAATGCTCTTCGGCACAGGCTTCAAAAGCCTCGTTCACGGGTATGGTATAGATTTTTTCGCTCATAGTTCTATCCTTGTATGTATGATTTTTTTCAGGCGATTGTAAAACTTTGTTTTACAATCGGTTACACTGCGGCAGGTTTATGCACGCTTATCACCGAAGTCCGAAATGACAGATTTTTACTGTGCCCTCTCGGTGTGCGGACTCGCTTTGCCCGTTTGTAAGGTGTTTTCATCGGAGAATTCGCCGATCAAATTTGTGGAGCAGACGGAAACCGGACAAGCAGATATGCCGTCAAGGCGCAAGGCATGAACCGGCTGTGGCTGCCTTAACCATATTCTTGCATTTTGCCTTATCGTTCAAAAATCATCTCGGAAATCTGTATAGCAGATTGATTCAGCAATTCCCTTAATTTGCTGACTTTTACAATCGGCAATGTAAGATTCTATGTGAAATTTCGGCGGTCAAACGATTATAACGCCGTGGTCGCTGTCGGCGAGATGCTTTATAACGGTGGCGATGGCGATTTTTGGATTTGACGCCGAAATTTCGGCTCCGGCGGCGCAGGAATGTCCTCCTCCGCCGAACAAAGCACACAGTGCATTGGCGGGGAAGCTTTGCTCGCTTCTTACCGATATTTTGTATTTTGAAGCGTCGGATTTACTTTGCTTTATGGTGATTCCCACTTCAACTCCGCTTATTTCTCTGGTTATTGAACTCAGTATACCGAGATCCTCTTCACGGAGGTCAAGACGTTTTTTGTCGTCATTGGTAATGACGGTGACGGCAACCTTTCCGTCGAGAAAATATCTCATGCTCGCGTAGGCGGCGGTCAGCGCCCGTATTTCCGACTGTGTGCGGCTTTCATAGAGCATATGATCGATAAAAGCGTTGTCGGCTCCCGCTTCAAGAAGCTCGGCTGCAATTCTGTGGGTATGTGCAGTGGTATTGGAGTAACGAAAGCCTCCGGTGTCGGAGGAAATTGCCGCATAGAGCGGCTCGGAGAATATGTCCGGCGGAACACCAAGCAGCTTCAGAAGATCATAAATAATCTCTCCGCAGGCGGCGGCAGAGGGATCGGTATAGTTTCGTTCGGCAAAATCGTCGCTTGTCGCATGATGATCGATTTTAAGCGCGATTCTTCCGCCGAAATTTGACTGAAGATCACCCAGAAGCTCTTCTGACGCGACGTCAACAGATACCGGCACGGCATTTTCATCCTCCGGATCAAAGGCGGGAAAATCTTCCCCGTCAAAAAGAAATTCATTATTCGGCGAGGGCAGATCCGCACAAAGAATCTCGGCTTTTTTTTCCAGATAAATAAGTGCCCGTTTAAGGGCGAGCGCCGAGCCGAGCGTATCGCCGTCGGGATGCTTGTGACAGAGAATTAGAAAGGAGTCTCCGCTTACAAAAAAGTCTGCGGCTTCTTCAAGAGTAATGTTGTTTGCCGGCATCATTCGTCCTCCGTTCCGTCTTTATCTTCTTCGGCTTTGTCGACGTCGTCGAGTTCTTTTTCGACTTTACGGAGAAGATCGGTGATATGAGCGCCGCGTTTTATGGAATCGTCGGCGATAAATTTAAGCTCCGGCGTAATTCTGAGATTGAGATTTTTGGCAAGCTGAGTTCTGATATATCCGGAGGCGTTTTCAAGTCCTTTGCCTGTATCTCCTTCACGGCGCTCTCCCATTACAGAGTAATATATTTTTGCAAATTTGAGGTCTGCCGTGCAGTCAACTCCGGTTATGCTTACAAACGCAGAGGTTACACGGGGATCCTTCACGGTACGGAGAATGTCGGAAAGCTCCTTGCGCATTTCCTCATCTACACGTCCTTTTCTGTAGTTAGCCATTATGATTTTCGGCGGCTTTGCACTGTAACTTAAGTGAAACGTTCCGCGCTGCTCGGATAGTTCGGATCGGTTTCAGATGTTTTTTTCGGGGACGGGACATTTATCGCGGAAACCGAATGACGGTTTCTGCCCCCTATATAAAGCGAAATCGCCGTTCTCCTTTCGTTTTGAATCGGTTTGAATGCCGGAGCCGTACGCGCAGCAGAGCTTTGTACGGCACGACCGTATTTATTATAACACATTTTCAAAAAAAATAAAGAGTATTATAAAAAACGGTTGAAAAAGTAACAATTTTATTCTATAATAGAAACATATACACTCACATCGGAGGAAAACCATGCTTAAAATTCTTCACTGCGCCGATCTTCATCTTGACAGCCCTTTTAAAAGCGGAAACGCGGGAAAATCAGAGGTGCGCCGCAGAGAGCTGCGCGGAACTTTTTCTTCGCTTATCATGTATATAAAAACAAATAAAATCGATATTGCGCTTATGTCCGGAGATCTTTTCGACAGCGGCTTTATGACAAAGGATATGGCAGACTATTTTGTGAAAGAGCTTGCGGCGGCGGCTCCCTGCCGCTTCGTGATAGCGCCCGGCAATCATGATCCCTATACGCAGGACAGCGTTTATGCCAAAACGGTATTCCCCGATAATGCTTTTGTTTTTTCCGATACGGCGCTGAATAAATTTTCTTTTCCCGAACTCAATACCGACGTATACGGATATGCATTTGTGAAAAGTACCCTTGATTATAATCCTTTTGCGGGGAGAAGCCCTGAGGATTCGTCAAGAATCAATATTCTATGCGCTCATGCCGATGTCGGGAATCCTCTTTCCGTCTATTGTCCCGTCTCTCAATCGGATATTGCCGCCTGCGGTTTTGATTACTGTGCTTTCGGGCATATTCACAATTCCGACGGATTAAAAAAGGTGGGAAACACCTTTTATGCTTACAGCGGATGTCTTGAGGGAAGGGACTTCGGAGAAACGGGGCACAAGGGAGCGATATATGCAGAAATTACAAAGGAGCGCGGGCTTACCTCGGTGAAAGCGACGGGCGTGCGTTTTTCAAAGCGAAGGTATGAGGTGCTCTTTGCCGATGTATCAGGCTGTTCGGAATCGGGACAGCTTTTGACGGGTATCAGAAATGCGGTTTCGGAAGGAAAGCTTGGTTCCGATACGCTTTTACGGCTGATACTGACGGGGAACGTGTCTCCGGAGCTTGTGATCAATACGAAGGAGCTTGAAGAGACGGTCGGTCAGGGGTTGTTTTACATAGAGATAATTGACCGCACTCTTCCCCTTTATGACGTACAAGCTCTTGAAAATGATCCTACAATAAGAGGAGCTTTTTTCAGAGAAATGCGTCCATGTCTCGAATCAGGGACGCCGGAGGAGAGGGCGATTGCCGCCAAAGCCCTTCGCGCCGGTCTTCTGGCGCTTGCGGGAGAGGATATTTCGTAAGCTGAGGTAAGATTTTGAAAAAGAAACGTAAAAAAAGACACGCTCCGTTAAAAGACGGAGAACAAAAACTCAAGAGAAAAATCCCGGGGAAGAAGCTTCTCATATTGTCGGTTTCCCTTATCGTCATTTTTTCGGTATACCAGATAGCGATATATTTTTATGCGGAATGGATTCTCCATGCGTACTGTATTGCTGCCGGCATTCTTGCGGTAGTATATATAGCATTCAACCGCGGTATGCTGACCGTACCCGACAGAGAAATGCTTCCCGGCGATTGGAGCGAGGAAAAGAAGGATACTTTTATTGCGGAGCAGGTAGTTCGCAGAAAAAAATCCTCGGTTTTGCTTTATATTCTGATACCGATTATTCTTACGGTGGTATTTGATATGATCTATATTTATCTTACTTATAATATGGGGCTTGATATATGACGGACTGCGGAGAAATTGAACTTATCAATCTTTTTTCCGGTTCAAAGGGGAATTGCACCTTTATACGTGCCGGAAAAAATAAGATACTGATTGACGCCGGCGGAACCGCCAAAGCGATTGAAGGGGCGCTTCATAATCTCGGCGTCGGTATGGAGGATATTTCGGCGGTATTTGTGACGCATGAACACAGCGACCATACGCATGCTCTTCCTGTGCTGGCAAAGAAATACAGGATGCCGGTCCATATGATAAAGCAATCGGCGGCGATGCTTGGTATTTGCAGGAATACGCCGCTTTTTGAATGTCTCATCATGCATGAAGACGAATTTAGGCTTGAGCTTGACGGCGGAGCCGAGATAGAAGCGTTTTGTACGCCTCACGACAGCGTCCGGTGCGTCGGATACCGTGTGAGTCTGGCGGGACATTCTGTCGGTGTTGCCACCGATCTCGGTTATGTTACGCAGAGAGTGTACGATATGCTTTACGGGTGCGATGCGGTGATGCTTGAATCCAATCATGACAGAGATATGGTGAAAAACGGAAAGTATACCGAGGCGCTTAAAAAGCGGATACTTTCAGACGGTGGTCATCTATCCAATGACGACTGTGCGGAGATAGCTGCCGCGCTTGCGAGAAGCGGAACGCATGCTTTTATGCTTGCGCATCTCAGTAAAGAAAATAATACGCCGGAAGCAGCTCTTAAAACCGTCAAAAATTCTCTCTGCGGTTACGGTGCGTCGGTAGTGGTTGCCGATCAGGAGAATATTACGGTATTGGTCTGAAAAATAATGTTTTTCAAATAGAATGAAATTTAAATTTTAGGAACCGGTCATGCTGAATATAACAATACTCTGCGTCGGTACGCTGAAAGAACAGTATCTCCGCGATGCGGTAAAAGAATATTCCAAGCGTATAAATGGCTTTGCAAGGCTTACAATAACAGAGGTGTCAAGTGACAGAGAAATTATATCCAAGCTGCCTCGCAGAGCATATAAAATTGCACTCTGCGTCGAGGGAAGGCAGCTTTCCTCCGAGGAGCTTTCGGAAAAAATCGGCGGTATTGCGGTAAACGGAATATCGGAAATTGTATTTGTCATCGGTGATTCCGACGGCATGGGAGAGGACATAAAAGCTGCCTGCGATCTCAGACTTTCTTTTTCCAAAATGACCTTTCCGCATCAGCTTATGAGAGTTATTCTGCTTGAACAGATATACCGTGCATTTTCGATTGCAAACCACGGGAAGTATCACAAATAACAGGAGATACGGCTTATGAAAATATTAAAAAATATAGCGGTCAGATTAACGGCGCTTCTTGTTTTTTTTGCTCTGATTGTCGCAGTGATACTGTATCAGGCGGGAGTCTATGATATTTCTTTTATAAAACGTCCGCTTCCGGCGGTCACCGAAGAAAGCGATTCTGTGACCGGTTCCGAAACCGATATCGGTACGGAAGCTCCCTTTCCGGATACTTCCGATACGGATATTCCTGATACGGAAACGTCGATAAGCACCGATAACGCAGAGAAAATGCTGGAGATGATACTTTCTCTCTCGGAAGTAGGCGCCGACGGATGGATGCTTTCTGAAAATATGTTCGGAAGCAAGTCTTCAATAGCGCGTCTTGCCTTCGATTTTGGTGAACTTAAGAATAATTTTGGCAGCCGCACCGAAACGGTTACAAAGACGATTATTTATCAGAAAGAGGATGGCCTTTACGATACCAAACAGGTGACGGAAAAGAAAACAGCGCCTTCTGTGCGGCTGTATTACGGTCTGATCTTTCTTGATGACGGCAAAACCGTTTCGGTGTGGAATACAGACGGAAAGAGACTGATAAAAAAATTTACCGGTTCTCTCGTCTATGCGAAATCGTTATCGGGAAGGCCGGTTGTCAGCATAAAGACCAAATATTATGAAATTGATTCCGAGAAGGGGCTGACGGGCGAAATCAGCGAGAATCAAATCGATTTTCGAGCGATTCGTTTCGACGCTCCCGGATATTACGCTGCTGACCGGGGAAACGGTCCTTATCCTTATTGCGAATATGTTGAGGTGTATACCGAGATTACAACGGAGCCTCCGGCAACAGAACCGGAAGCTACCTCACCTGAGAGCACCGATACCGAGGAACCGGATACCACCTCTTCGGACGATACAGACAGCGAAGCGGAGACGACCTCGCCTGAAGAGACCGAAAGCAATGAGGAACCGGTGTCTTCCGAGGACGCGGATACCGACGAAGAGACGGACAGTAATCCGAATCCGGTTATTTCCCTGTCTGAAAAACGAAACGAGGCATCGGAGGGCGAGGAAACCGTTGTTATCGACGGGAAATTATATTCGGTCGAAACGGTGCTTATGTGGGGGTACCGTGACGGGGAAGGAAACACCGTCATAGAACCTCAGTTTGAAGCTGCATTTGATTTTACCTCCGACGGGATTGCGGCTGTTGTTGATTTTGAAAAAAGGATGTCTTTTATCGACAGAACCGGAAAAACCGTTATTACGCTTAACGATAAGGAGATCATACGTTATAGTGATCAGCAGCGGACAAAGGTTCGGCAATCATACTTTGAGCCGGTTTCCAACGGAATGGAGAATCTCGGAATGTATTATTTTGACCGCGGATATGTTATGGTCAGATATGTTTATCGGGGAACAAAGACCGAGAAAATATATCTAAACGAGAATCGTCTGCTCTCAAAGACCGGTGAATATTTCGATATTCCTGCCGGTTATAACCTTATAAATTATTCCGACGGAGTCCTTTTGCTTGAAAAAAACGGGAAATACGGATATATGGATCTTGACGGCGGCTGGATCATGCCTTCTGTGTATTCGTTCGCTTCTCCGTATATTCAGGGACTTGCCGCAGTGGCGGGCTCCGATGGGAAATACGGTCTTATCGATACCGATGGGAACTATGTTTTGCCGATGTATTTTGATTATGTTTCAAACGTGTCAGGCGGTCTTGTCTGCACATATGAGCAGACGCGCGGCTGGGAAATCTACTGTGTTGTCGAAAAATAAATGGCGGGGATGACAAAAGGGAACTTTTTTCGTAATTTTCCGTCACAGGGATCAGATGCGGAGAATGCCGGAAATACTCTGTTCGATCCGTTTTCGCCGTAATAAACACAGAGAGGAATATACGTTTATCTTGAACCGAAAATGAAAATCTTGAATTTAAAAAGATGGAAGGCGCTGCCGGTTATTCTTGCGGTAACGGTAATATGCTTTGCTGTGGTTTTTGCAGGTCTTACCGTTTTTCGTCCTCAGGTAGCGGCGCTTTACAGAAAAGCTGTGGCTTTTTTTACCGTAAGCAAAAACGCGGAGTATGCCCATTACAGAGACGAAGACGGTCAGATCGTTATTCGTGTCGATCCCGGTCACGGCGGAAGCGATCCCGGTGCGGTATCGGATTTTCTGGGGGAGTTTACCGAGAGTGATATCAACTACCGCTTAAGCCGCCTTTTGAAGGAGGAGCTTGAGAAATACGGGTATACCGTTATATTGACATGGGACGAGAATACCGTTCCTTCGGAAAAGGGAGACTATCCGTATCAAGAGCGGTCTGCGGCGGCAAATGCCGATGAAAGCACCGATCTTTATATAAGCCTTCACTGCAATTCCTTTACCGATTCGTCTGTGAACGGTTCGAGGATTTATTTCTGCTCAGAGGGCTCAGGCTATAACTATTTTCTTGCCAAATCCATCTCCGACGGAATTGCCGGCGTCCATGAAGATTACCCGACGCTTTACCCCATGAAGTATGAGAATGCTTTCTATGTAATAAAATATACCGAAGCGCCGTCGGTACTGCTTGAGACGCTTTTTGTCTCAAATCAGTCCGATGCGGAAAAGCTTCTCGATGAAGAGTGGCTTGCTGCTGAGGCGCAGGGAATTGCAGCGGGTATAAAAGCTTTTCTTTCCGACGGCTGAGAGCCGCGTGGTCTGTTTTCATTTTTATCCGTTTGTAAAAGACGGCATATTTTTGGCAATACTTGCTGGGGTCCGGCGGTACAGATACGCAGTCATATTTTTCGTCAAACGATACTAATTAAGGAGGCAGGAGTCGGCTCCTCTACCGACGTAATTTGTGAGGTATGAAGGAAAATGGACAAGCAGATATACCACCAAGGCGCAAGCTGTGAGCTTTGCGGCGCTGCCTTAATTTCATTTCGATTTTCAGCGGATTCTCTGCTGAAAAAACTGTAAGACGAGTAAAGCGGGGGCGCACACTGAGGGGAGCAATCCAAAATCTGTGATGGTTGATTGTGTCGGTAAGCGTGTAGTATACCTGCCGCAGGGCGAATTAAGCCTGTTACCACTGACGAAAACGGTGTGGCTGCGCCGCACGGGAGGACAAAAGAGTTTGAGCTCTCCCCAAAATTTGATATTCCTCGGCAGTTTAATAGGTAAGGCAACCGGACTAATTTGCTCCGTGAAAAAGCCTGAAAATGGAACGGAGGAATCTAAACGGGGGGAATCCAAATTTGTGCAGCCCCTATATATTCCTCGTTAGCTCAGTTGGTAGCGCGACCAATTGTACAACAGAGTTTTACAATTGCCTATTTTAATTTTATTAAGGAGGAAATTACCTTATGCAAATGAGAAATGCTGTAAAAGTGATTATCACACTTCTTGTAATACTGATACTCCTTCTGACATCCATTCTGATTATTACGCGCCGGACGGAGCAAAACGGTGACGGGACGGGAGACACCGAGAAACCCTCCTCAACGGAGAAAGATGACTCGTCCGGCACCGATCCGATCAACAAACCGGACAGCACTGATTCTTCGGATACCAATTCCTCCGACACGGTGCAGGATACATCGGACTCCGGTACGGTATCCTCGGAAGAAGAAACGTTCCCGTCTTCGGAAGAGACAACCATACCTTCCGATTTCAGCTTCAGCAAGACGCTGAGATCCAATACCGGAACACCGCTCAACCTTCGCGCGGAATGCAGAGGCGTTAGGGAGGAGAACGGAAAAGTCAGAGTGACGGTGCTGCTGTATCTTGACTATCATTCGCTTTATATGGGAAGCAGAAGCGGATGCCGCCTTTCCATCGGGGATGTGTCGGAGACTTTTTCGATTCCTGCAATAAAAGAGGATTCCGAGGAGGCGCATACGCAGTATCTTTGCCATGTTGAAAAGGTCTGTGAATACGGAGATACGGTTTCC
>ERZ1106976.3835-NODE-3835-length-11324-cov-4.751265_pt1 | contig 11324 bp, 10 predicted proteins | sample MGYA00403687_ERZ1106976 | MGnify/ENA primary metagenome ERZ1106976 (study PRJEB35170, sample SAMEA104062446) | human gut metagenome | biome: human gut; feature: human-associated habitat; material: faeces | place: Denmark | collected 2013-02-22 ... | reverse complement strand
GGCTACGCCCCTGCGACCCCATTTTTATATAATCAAGAGGTTTATCGACAGTCTGCACTGCCCTGTGAGGAAACTCACGGGGCAGTTTTGTATTAAATTCTTTTTCTTTACCGTTTTACAGCTTGTCAAAATACTTCTGCACAGGGCTGTACTGTACGATATAATCCACATACTCTGCCGTTGCCGAGTAAAAATCCGCCTCGAATCTTGCTATACCCGCACCGCCCGATGCAAAATTCTCATCAGAAACATAATTCTTTGAGTTATCCAGTATATAGCAATCCGTATTTTCTGCAAATCTATCCTCGCACAGCTTTAGCAATGCCTTTGCATTTGCGAATTTCTTCTTGTCTGTCACAAGCGGCTTTATTTTTCCATCATAATCTCTTACCTTGTCATTGAGCGACACCTTGCACAGAATTATATTACTGCCGTATTTCTGCTTCACAAACTGCGACAGCTTATCGCAAGCGGCAAGGATACGCTCCTTGTCCTTTTCTGCGTCAAGCGTGAACGGCTGTCCTGCTTTTCCGAGAATAACGGCAAGGTCAGAATTTGCGTACTGCTTGTCTACAGTAAATCCCTCGCCGTTATATTTTGCATTATCCGCAATAACGTCCGCCATATCTATCGCTATCCACCGTGACTGACTTACCGTGAGCCTTTGCACAGTTGTCCTCATAAGCTGTTCCAAAGCCTTAGCGCCCGACTTATCTGCAGTGGCAAACCTCTTTTCCTCTACGGAATGCGGCTTATCAAACGCCCATACAAATGACTCTCCGCTCACCGCCACATTCATTCTGATAGTTGTAGCCTTTGCAAGCGCTCTCTTTATAACACCCGTACCCCACATATCTATCAATGTGAAGTTGTGTATCTTTTCATATTCATCTATCTTCTGAGGCACTGACTTAGGATCGCCGCCGTTCCACAGCTCGTATGCGACCCTTGTCATAAACCGCAGGTTCTGCTCGTTTACATCTACCTCTTTTCCCAGCGCACCGCCAAGCGTAGCCCTAACAAAGTTAGCGATAGGACGCTTTATCCTGTACTGCCTGTCAAGAAGTCTTATAAGTTCGCCGTGAGTCACATTCTGCAGCGTATTGCTTTCCAGTGCCGCAATAACCTTCACCGCATTCTTCATCTCGATATTGTCGCCGAAATCGTAATATCTGTAAATATCGGTTATGCTTGAATAATGCTGTTCGATTATGTCCTTTATTTCAGCCCTGTTCTCCGCAATAAATTCTCTTGAAGTATGGAACATAAGTGCGTCCGCCGGCTCTTTTCTGTCAAGCAGAACGGTAAGCAGTCCCCTTGCACACGCATTGTCATAATAGCACAGTATCTGTTCAAGCCTTGAATCAATATCCTGCTCCTTGTACACTCTGCCGGGTTCTCCCGATGTGATCTCATCAAGCGCCTTTTCGCAGTCTGCAAAATAGAAACGGTTGAACACTGCCTCTTTTCCGTCACCGGTCAACGATAAATCACCGAAATATCTTCCCGAAAGGTCTATTATAACAGGGTGTACCTTTTTGATAAAATAATTCTCAATATCCTCAAGGAATGCGTTCAGCTTGTTCTTCGGCGTGCTTTTTCTGACCTGTCTGCCTATTGCGTAGAATTCGGGAGAAATCGTCCTTACAAGAATGATTCTGTCCGCAGGATACAGCTTTAATATCTCTTTTGCGAAAATATCGACAAGCGGCTTATAAACGTCTTCGGGCAATATGTTCGGCAGTTTTTCGCCGTGCTTTTCATTGCCGTCAATACCGCCCGTCAGAAATGAATTTTCGGTTTTGACAAGTCCGTGTACCGCAGTACCGTAAAAGTCAAAAATAAAATAGTCCGAGCGGTTTTCCTTTATATATTCAAACGTCCTGCTCTCCACCTGAGCATCGCTGTTGTCGATTTTTTCAGGGAAGAACGCCGCAAGCGGAGATATTTTTCTTACATTGTTATCGGCTGTGAACTTAGGGCTTCTTTCGACTATCTTCTGTACATTGTAAGAGCCCATAGTAATAAAGCCGGTACGCTTCATAAGCGAAGAAGTATCCACAGTGCCTATATTCACCGTTCTTCCGCCGCTTGTCTGTCCGGTTATTCTGAAATAGCACAGCCCTTCGACAGCGTTCACTCTGACAGCCGTTTTCTCTGTGGTTATAAGAAATTTGAATCTGCCGTTCTCACGTCTGAAATAAACCGTATACTTTTCACAGTCCTCACGCTTTTCAAAACGCAGAATAACAGCGCCGTTCTCGTCTTTGGTTATGCGGATTTTATCCATATTAACACCTCGCTATAGGCTATATAGCTTATTTTATCATATTTAAAAGGAAATTTCAAGATTCTTTGCGTTGCCGCTTGACATTCACGGCTAAGGAGTGTATAATATCAAAGGATTTGAAAATGAATTTCATTTTCATTTTAACATTTGTAATTACTGCGGAGGGATAAATATGTCATACAATACCCGTCAGCGTGAACTGATACTCGATTATATTAAAAAGAACGCAAAAAAGCATCTTACCGCAGACGATATAGCCGATGCGCTGAAAGCTGAGCAGGTCGGCAAAACCACCGTATACCGCTATCTTGAAAAGCTCTGCGAACAGAATATCGTCAGGAAATTCATTCTCAGCGAGGGAAAAAGCGCCTGCTATCAATATAACGATGAACAGCAATGTCACGATCATTTTCATATGAAATGTCTTAAATGCGGAAGGCTGTTTCATCTTGAATGCGACCACCTGAAAGACATTGCGGCGCATATTTCGAAAATGCACGATTTTACAATAGACAGCTCACGCACCGTTTTTTACGGTATTTGCGGAGAATGTGCCAAAAAGACCCCGACAGCAAAAGAAAAGAGTGATATATAATGAAGTTAAAAAGAAAACTGCTTGCCGTGATTACAGCGGCGGCAACGGTTCTCAGCCTGTGTGCCTGCTCGTCAGAAAGCGGTTATTCAAACAGCGACAGCGGCAAGCTGAAAATCATCTCGACCGTATTTCCGCCGTATGACCTTGCAAGGCAGATAGCCGGCGACAATGCCGAAATAAGTATTCTTCTCCCTCCGGGAAGCGAGATTCATAACTATGAGCCGTCCGCCAAGGATATGATTGCAATACGCAACTGCGACATATTCCTCTACATCGGCGGCGAAAACGAACAATGGGCTGAAAAGCTGATAAATTCAAACGATACTGAAAATGTCACAGCAGTAAAGCTGATTGATTATGTTCCTACCCTTTCGGAAGACGAAGACGAGCATGACCACGACCACGACCATGAGCATGAGCATGAGCATGAACACGAAACCGATGAGCATATATGGACATCGCCCAAAAATGCTCAGCTTATGCTTTCGGCAGTATATAACGCAATCTGCAAGGTTGACCCGTCGGATAAACAGACCTACACAAAAAACAAGGACGCCTACGCAAAACAGCTTTCCGACCTTGATAACGCTTACAGGTCGGCTGTCGACAATGCAAAGAACAAGACGATAGTTTTAGCCGACAAATTCCCGTTCAGGTATCTTGCGCACGAATACGGTCTTGAATTCAGTGCCGCATTTGCCGCCTGCTCCGATGAATCCGAGCCGGGCGTTTCTACGATGATAAAGCTGACAAAAACGATAAAGGAAAACAACATTCCCGCAGTTTACTATCTCGAATTCAGCAGTACCAAAATAGCGGATACTCTGTGTGATGAAACAGGAGCAACAAAGCTGATGCTTCACTCCTGCCACAACGTTTCAAAGCAGGATATTGAAAACAACGTAAGCTATGTTGATCTTATGAAACAGAATCTCGAAAATCTTAAATTGACCCTTAACGGCTGACAGGAGGATTAATAATGTCATATCTTATAGAATGTAAAAATCTTACCGCAGGCTACGAGGGAATGCCTGTTGTAAAGGATCTCAGCTTCAATGTTTCCGCAGGCGACTATCTGTGCATAGTCGGCGAGAACGGAAGCGGAAAATCCACCCTTATGAAAACCATTCTCGGACTGCGCTCTGCTTTATCGGGAGAGATAATCTTCGGTGACGGTCTTAAACAGACCGAGATAGGCTATCTTCCCCAGCAGACCGCCGCACAGAAGGACTTTCCCGCTACTGTGCGTGAGGTAGTGCTTTCGGGCTGTCTCGGCAGAAAGGGACTTTCACCGTTCTACTCCAAAGCCGACAAGAAACTCTGCGATGATAATATAGAGCTTCTCGGCATAACCGGCATCACCCACCGCAGCTACCGCAATCTGTCGGGCGGTCAGCAACAGCGTGTACTGCTTGCCCGTGCGCTTTGTGCAACAGGAAAACTGCTTCTCCTCGATGAGCCTGTTTCCGGACTTGACCCTATGGTTACTGCCGAAATGTATGAGATAATAAGCAGGCTGAATCGTGAGCAGGGCATAACGATAATAATGATCTCACACGATCTGCAGGGCGCACTGAAATACGGTACAAAGATACTCCATATGGAAAGCGGCGCATACTTCTTCGGAACTACTGCCGAGTACCGCAGTACCGATATATTCCACGCAATGAGTACCTGTGACTGTCATTGCACCTGCGACCATCACACAGGCTCAAAGGAGGCTCGTTAAAATGCTTGAGATTTTTCAATACGGATTTCTTCTGCGTGCGCTTGTAGTCGGACTTCTTGTTTCGCTGTGCGCCGCACTTCTTGGTGTAAGCCTTGTATTAAAACGTTTTTCTATGATAGGCGACGGATTATCACACGTCGGCTTCGGTGCGCTTGCAATAGCCTCCGCACTGAATTTAGCGCCTTTGCAGGTATCTATCCCAGTTGTAATCGTGGCCGCATTTATCCTGCTCAGAATAAACTCTGACGGCAAGATAAAAGGAGATGCCGCAATAGCCCTTCTTTCAAGCAGTGCGCTTGCGATAGGTGCTATCGTCATATCGCAGACTAACAGTGCAACGGATATGAACAGCTATATGTTCGGCAGTATTATGGCTATAAGCAACGACGATCTTGCGCTCAGCATAATCTGCTCGGTTATTGTCATTGTAATGTTCGTCTTATTCTACAACAAGATTTTCGCTGTGACCTTTGACGAGAATTTCTCCAAGGCGACAGGCGTAAAGTCGGGCGTATACAACACGATAATTGCGCTCCTCACTGCTCTTACTATTGTAGTGGGAATGCGGATTATGGGTGCGCTCCTTATTTCAAGCCTTATAATATTCCCTGCACTGACCTCAATGAGAGTATTCAGGAGCTTCCGCAGTGTAACGATCTGCTCTGCGGTTGTTTCCTGCGTCAGCTACATTATCGGTATAGCGATAACCTACTATGCCGACAATTTCCCTGCAGGCGCAAGCGTAGTAGTTGCTAACCTCGGAATGTTCCTCATCTTCTCGCTTCTCGGTTTCCTCCTCCGCAAAAAGCAACAATAAGCGGCTGTGCGGCTGTGAGCCGCACAAATCTGTTCTTAATAAACGCTTATAAAAAAGCCGCCCACACGGACGGCTTTTTTTGCAATACCCTGTGACATTTACGGAAAAATATCGTCTTAATATATAAAGAGAGAAAAAGGAGAGTGAATATGAATATATCCGACAAGAATATCACCACACTGCTTGAAAGCCGCAATGAACAGGCACTAAAACTCCTGTCCGAAAAATACGGCGGACTGTGTTCATCAATTTCATACAATGTCCTCGGCAACAGAAGCGACAGCGAAGAAGTCACAAACGATACATATATGAAAGTATGGAACACAATACCGCCGGAAAAGCCACGCAGTCTTTGTGCTTATGTGGCTAAAATCGTTCGCAATCTTTCCCTTGACAAGCTGAGATACAACAACCGTTCAAAACGATGCGGTGAAACCGATGCACTGCTGTCAGAACTTGAAGAATGTATTCCGGCAACAGACAACACAGAAAAATCGGCAGAAAACAATGAGCTTAAATCCGTTCTCAACACATTTTTAGCTCAGCTTGACGAGCGTACACGCAAAATTTTCGTCTTACGTTATTTTGCCTGCTACAGTATAGCCGATATTTCAGAAAGATTAGCAATTACCGAAACCAATACAACATCTATTTTAAACCGCACACGAACCAAACTCCGAAAATATCTTTCGGATAAAGAAGTATACATTCAGAAAGGAGAAAAATCATGAACGAGCATAAAGCATTCCCGCTTTTTACTGCATTCAGCGACATAAATGAAAAGTATATTTCCGACGCACTTGACGAAACGTCACACAAAAGCAAGTGGTATCTGAATTCCGCTTTTCTTGGCATTTCAGCCGCCTGCTTCTGTATTATTGCCGTAATAGCCGCTATAATGATAGCACTGGGACCGAATCGCCTTCAGTCGCTTGAATCAGACGGCTCTTCCGCACAGCCGTCTGGCTCAGAATATAATGACAATATTTATAACACGCTTAATTATCTGAATGTGCCCTACACAAGGCTCAATCGTGTTACAGATATATCGCTGTGTACAAGCAGTGTCGGCAAAGCAGAAACACAGTATGCGGACGGTCAGCACAGCTTTGAGGCGTATAAACTGAAAAATTTTTCACAGCTTCGTGTAATAGCTGTAAAGTTCGATGAAAACACATACTACAGATATATTTCAAATGATTTTTCATCAAACCTGACTTACCTTATGTCCGAAATAGAATCTGACGATGAGGTTAGAATAAACTACGTTTCTACTGCTTTTTCAGAAATAAAAAAGCATGGTGTACATAGCGAACTGCGTTACACCGGAATGACATATGAAAAATTAATATGGTTCACAGATAAAGCAATCAATTCAGACTACAACAATGATGTAATTGACAACTCGCCTGTTCTTCTGAGTTTCAACATATCACTACCATCTCTTGAAACGGATAATATTACCCTTACAGTAACAGAAAACGGCAGTATCTCAATTCAGGGCGAAAGCGAACAGCGGGGCATAAGCGGTTACAACATAGGTTATGATACAGCACAAGCGTTGTATAAATATATCATAACACACCTTGAAGGCTATACATATGAATTTGATGACAGCAACACCGAAAGCACCAAAATAATCCGTTTACCGGAAAACAGCACCTTTTACTGCATGGCTGAAATAACCGACATCAGTTATGAAAATAATACTAACAGTACTGTTTTGGCATTCACTTCGGATTACCTTCACGACTCGGTAGTAATTTCGTCCGACAAATATCATTCAGAGGACGCTTTTAAAATCGGTGATAAGATCCGTGTTTATAAAATTGACAACGTAGTAAATAATGACGGCACACCGAATTACATAATAGAAATAGCTGAATAAAAATAAGGGGCTGCAAAAAACAGTCCCTTTTCATTTATCCTTCAACATAATACCTGTACGAATTAATCGTAACGACCTGCGGCTTCATTTCCGACAGCCTATCCTCTCTCTTTCCAACAAGCTGAAATCCGTTCTTTAAAATAACCTTGTTGCTTGCAACATTTTCTTCAACTGCTTCGATAACCAAAGTGCCAAATCCGTCATCCGCAAGCTCTTTCATAAGAGCGCCCAGTGCCTCAGTCATATATCCGTTGCCCCAGTATCTGCGGCAGGAGCAATATCCTATCACGGGATTTCCGTGATGATAACCGACTACATCTATCATTCCTATAAGCTCCCCGTCAGCCTTATTTTCAATGCCGTAACGGTAACATTTGTCGTTATCATATTCCGCAAGCCACATATCAAGAATCGCCTTGGTTTCGTTTATATCCTTATGCGCATTCCATGTGACATATTTTGCAACCTCGCTGTCACTCGCCCAATTTCTGAAAATACTCTCTGCGTCATCTTTTCGCAGTTTTCTGAGAAACAGCCTTTTTGTTTCAATCTCTCTCATATTATCCTCCTTTGCATTGTTGCAGTTGCTACAATAAAATCCGGTACTTGATTTCCGATTAACAAAATCCCACAACCGCCTTAAAACGTTTGTGGGATTTGATTTTAATTCACTTATCAAGCAGGAACATGACCTTTTTAAGCTGTGCCGTCATCGCCGAATAATACAGCGGAAACATAGCCTCAACACAGCCGAGGAAATAAAGGTTACGGTTATTTATCTCACCGAACTTCGGCATATATGTGTAAACATAACGTCTGAACCAGTCCGATGAATATGACGGCAAAGGATTTTTATGCTTTCTGACTTTAAAATTGCCCTCATAGCTTTCATAGATAATCTCTCCGAAATTATCCGCACCGTTCTTTATCATCAGCTCGTACACCTGTTTAAGCTGTTTATCCGACAGCGGAAAATCTTCCGTCTGACGTGCGATAAACGGCAGCCTTACCGCAAGGCTGTACATAATAAGATGCTGTACCCTGCCGAACTCAGCCGTTTCAAACATTGCGTCATTTTCCGGCGTCTTTATCCTGATTCCGAGATTTTCAAGCCGTGATGTTTCGGTAACGTCCATCAGTGCGATACGAAAAACGTCTTTTATATTGATATTGTAAAAATCGCTGTCGGACACAGTATAGATATACTGCATTACCGTAGTCATTGACCTTGCCGTATTGGTAATAATGCCTGCAATTATCGGCAAAGACTCATTTGAAATGCTCATTTATCCTCCTCAGGATTATTACTCGGAATATTGATAGTCTTGCTGTTGCCTCTAAGAATTTCTTCAAAGGAATCACTCGGCATAGGCTTTGCAAAGTAGAAACCCTGTGCCATCTCACAGCCAAGACCGCCGAGCAGCTTTGCCTGCTCATCGGTTTCGATACCCTCGCATATTGTATGCATACCAAGCGAGCCTGCCATTCTGATAACATAACCCAGTATATCGTTGGCTCTCTTGTTGCTGTTTGATTCTGCAAGGAATGCTCTGTCAATTTTCAGCACATCGGCAGGAAGATCTTTCAGCATATTGAGCGAAGAATATCCCGAGCCGAAATCATCGATTGAAATATGGAATCCGTAATCCTTGAGTTGCTTGAACACAGCCGTAAGCACATCGAGCGACTCATAAGCCGCACTCTCCGTTATCTCAATTTCAATGCTTGACGTTGAAACGCCGTGAGATAAACATATATCATTCAGCTTTTCGACAAACTGCGGATCTCTGAGATGTGCTCTTGACATATTGACCGATATAAGCAGATGCGGATAATAGCTCTCCCACTGCTTGATTTTCTGGCATACCTGATCCATAATGTAATAATCCAGCTTGACAATAAATCTGTTCTTTTCAAAGAGCGGTATGAATTTTCCGGGAGAAATGACCGTGCCGTCCTTTATCCACCTTACAAGAGCCTCCGCACCCGTAAGATTAACCTTGCCGTCAAGAGAAACCTTAGGCTGATAGAAAACGCTGAATTCATGCATATCAAGCGCTGTCTGCATCTCGTTTTCGATGCGCTTTTCCTCACGCATCTTTTCAAGCATACTCTCACTGTAGAACGTATATACACTGTCGTCACCGTATTTTACGGTACGCTTTGCTATATCCGCAAGGTCGCCCATACGTCTTATAGACACGCTCTTGTCGGTTATCCTGTAAATACCGAATGAAAGCACAGGCACAAACTCGGTTATTTCGTATTCGATAGCCTGTATCAGACTGCCTATACGTCTTGCAGTATCACTGTCACTGCGATAAAGCATAAGTATATAATAATTGTCCGAGTTTATTCTTGAGAAGGTCTCGCCGTCCTGAAGATTTCTGTTTACAGTATCGGCAATCAGCTTAAGTATCCTGTTGCCCTCATCGTGACCGTACATATCGTTGATAGCCTTGAACTTGTCAATATCGAAGCTGACAAGCGCATATCTGCGGTATTCGTGACTTAGCAGACTTTTAGCGTCAAGCACAAACTTATCCCATGTACCGTAACCGGTTATGCTATCAGTATAGGCTATTCTGCTGACCTCCTCGTTGGCTTTTGTAAGCCTTCGGAACGATACTCTGACTATCACTATGTATGCCGTAATTACAATAATCAGTATCAGCACAAAGAATGCGTACATCAATATGTTTATCATTGCGTAATGATTCTGCTCTGCCGCTACAACATTCTCTTTGAATATCAGCAGATAGTGCAGATCATCAAAGCCCGACATACCGCTGTAATACGCTACATACTTTTCGCCCTTGCAGACGCTTTTTACAATACCGCTTCCTCCGACCTTTGCAAAGTTATCCTTGACGGCATTTCTTACGCTTTCTTCCACCCCTGCAAGAATATCGGACGAGAAGAACAAATCTCCCATAGGAACATAGTCACCGAGCGCATTTTCACCGGACATTATCACTTCACCGTCAGAATTAAGCACATATCCGTTACTGTCGTTTTCTTTACCGCCGAATGACATATCAATCAGATTGTTATAACTCCTTGTGTCGCATATTCCCGCAACCATGCCCACAATACGCTTGTAATCGCCATAGATCGGTGCAGCAATTGCATTTACCATTTTTTCGTCAGGCTCGCTGTATATCGCCTTTGAAATATACACCTCGCCGTTCATAGCCCGTTTATAATATTCACGGGCGGATATGTTCTTGCTTATGTTTTTGCTTGTTATAACATCGCCGTTCTCATCGGCGATTATAAATGCGTCTATCGTTGAACAGCTGTTCTCAAGGTCCTTTATCATCTTGATAACAAGATTCTCATCGGTATTCTTATAATTATTTGCACAGGCGGCAAAATTCTTTACCGTATTGACATCGTTCCTTATTGCACTTTCCACTATGTCACATTTCTGAGAAGCCGCTCTGTCTATATAATTGTTGACCTCTCCGTCAAGTGCAGATATGGTATTTGCCATAAACAAAGACGCCATTACCACAAAGATCGCTATGCATAAAGCCGCTATCACTGAAATTATCTCTGTTCTGTGCTTTATATTCAACATAGTAATCTCCCTCCTTTATATCCGCAGACTTTTTGTTTTCTGACCTCCGGATATACTTATTTAAATAAAAGTATACCACATTTCGTTTCTGAAATCAACAGTTTAAATCAATTTATATTATGTTTGTTAGAAAGCTGAAATCAAAACTGTGAATTTTACACTAAGCAATTGTAACAATACAGCAAATAAAACTGCCCGGTTTTTACACCGGACAGCACAGATTGTAGAAAAAGTATGTTTTTGAAACAAACTTCTAACTCACTACCCCTATCCCCCTGCCCCCTTTCCCCGGGAAAGGGGGATTTTACTGGGGCTACCGCCCCTAGACCCTGTCGGGGGCTCCGCCCCAAAGCAAGGATGCTTTGGTTGCTTGCCAAAAGTTTTGCAAGATGCAGAACCAACATAGCAAGAGATCGGAAGAG
>ERZ1106976.3832-NODE-3832-length-11327-cov-4.415720_pt1 | contig 11327 bp, 10 predicted proteins | sample MGYA00403687_ERZ1106976 | MGnify/ENA primary metagenome ERZ1106976 (study PRJEB35170, sample SAMEA104062446) | human gut metagenome | biome: human gut; feature: human-associated habitat; material: faeces | place: Denmark | collected 2013-02-22 ... | reverse complement strand
TATATTAGATAACTTATGCAGGATGAAAATTGACGGTTGAAAAGTTAAAAAGTATAATAGAACCATCATAAAACATTGGTAAAAACGTCAATGAAGAAATAAAAAGTGCGCAATAAAGTGCGCAACAGAAAGGGATGGAAAGCAATGAATAATGAAGTGGTGAAAAAACCAAGAGGTCCTAAGGCCTTCTTCAAAAAAGTGTACCGATATCGTCAGTTTCTGATTATGTTAGCACCTGCAGTAATCTATACATTGATTTTTGCGTATTATCCAATGACTGGTATCGTTTTGGCATTTAAGAAGTACACATATGCTGGTGGTATTTGGGGAAGTGCATGGAACGGATTTAAGAATTTTGATTTCTTTTTTAAATCTGGTCAGGCACTGTTGGTAACAAAAAATACGGTATTGTATAATCTTGTTTTTATTGCGGTAAATACGATCATGCAGATCGCAGTCGCAATTTTCTTAACGGAGATCCACAATAAGCATTACCGTAAGATCACCCAGTCGCTTATGTTCCTTCCATATTTTATTTCATGGGTTGTAGTAGCAACCGTAATGTTAAATATTTTTGGTAGTAACGGGGTATTAAATTCTATTCTGGCGCATTTTGGCGTGACGGATTTTAGCATTTATAAGCAGGTGAAGCAGTGGCCGATCGTGCTGGTACTGGTGCGGTTATGGAAACAGACCGGATACGGAACCGTTGTATATCTGGCGGCGATTGCCGGAATCGGAAAAGATTTATATGAGGCGGCATCGATAGACGGTGCAAGTGTATGGCAGAAAATCCGTTATATCACGCTTCCGAGTTTAAAACCAACCATTATGATTATGGTATTGCTCGCACTTGGAAATGTATTCCGTGGAGATTTTGGAATGTTCTATCAATTGGTCGGCTCTAATCAGCTTTTACTCAACAGTTCAGATATTCTGGATACCTATATTTACCGTATGCTGACAACATCTCCAAATGTCGGACTGACTGCGGCTGCAGGATTGTATCAGTCAATTTTGTGTTTCGTGACGATTCTTACGGCGAACTGGATCGTAAAGAAGATCGATCCTGAATATACACTGTTTTAGGAGGGGCATATGAAAAAAGGAAAAGATCAAGTCGTATTTAATATTTTAGCTTATGTGCTGGTTGGGTTGTTTGCAATCTTATGTCTGGTGCCGTTTTACCTGATTGTAGTGGGTTCTTTTACATCAGAAAGTACAATTGTAAAAGAAGGATACAGTTTCTTTTTAACAGTAAAGAATTTTTCAACAGAAGCGTATCATCTGGCACTGAAAAATCCACAAAGTATTCTGCACGCATATGGTGTGACCATTTTTGTAACGGTTGTGGGAACACTGCTTTCGATCTTTATGACAACGATGACCGGTTATGTGTTGTCACGTCCGGATTTTCCGTGGAGAAATGGCATTTCTTTTTTCTTTTTCTTCACGACATTATTTAATGGTGGTCTTGTGCCATGGTATTTGCTTTGTACGCAGTATCTGAATTTTAATAATCATATTTATTCGCTGATTATACCAGGGCTGTTTTCGGTGTGGAACATGATTATTGCCAAAAGTTTTATGAAAGGGATTCCTTTTGAAATTACGGAGGCAGCAAAAATCGACGGAGCAGGAGATTTCTATATTTATCTGCGGATTATCCTGCCGATGGCAAAGCCGCTTGTGGCTACGCTGACCCTCTTTATTGCACTGGCATACTGGAATGACTGGTATAATTGCATGCTGTTTATGAGCAACAGTGACAACTGGAATTTACAATATACACTGCAGAACATTCTAAACAGTTCAGAGGCATTAAAGCGCATTGCCAATCAGACCGGGGTACAGGTAGGACAGATGCCATCCGAAGGATTAAAACTTGCAATGACAGTTATTGCGACCGGACCAATCGTGCTGTTGTACCCATTTTTACAGAAGTATTTTGTAAAAGGACTTACACTTGGAGCTGTAAAGGGATAACCTTTTCAGATAGATTTTTATAGGGAGGAAATACAATGAAAAGAAAACACGTAGCAAAAATGGTAAGTGCTGTACTGGTAACAACCATGCTGATGGGGCTGGCAGGTTGTGGCAGCAGTGGAACAAAGGATGCGACACAGTCGGGCAGCAGTAGCAGCACAGGGGATGAAGGAATTGCCAGTGACAGCCCGTATGCGGGAAAGGGGTATGACCTGTCCGAAAAGAAAACAGTTGTCATGTATGTGCTTGGGGATACACCGGAGGATATGGATGAAGTGCTGGAGAAGGCAAATTCCGAGTATTTTGAACCAAACTTAAATACGACGCTGGATCTGGAGTTTTTAAACTGGAGCGACTACAGCACAAAGTACAGTCTGCTTCTGGCAGGAGGAGATTCGGTGGATTTGATTTACACCGCGTCCTGGTGCTACTATAATGAAGAAGCAGCCAACGGTGCATTTAAAATTTTAGACCGTGACTGGTTAAAGCAGTATATGCCGCTTTCTTATGACCAGCAGCCAGATGAAAGCTGGGATGAGATTTCGATTAACAATACAATCTATGCAGTGCCGAAATCCAAGGCAACCTTTACAGCATATAATCAGGTGGCTGTGCGTCAGGATCTGATTGATAAATACAATCTGACCGTGCCGGATAGCTGGGATAATTATGTCAAATATTTAAAAGAACTTGCACAAAAGCAGTCAGAAACCGGTGTGACTGCACTCAATACGAATGCAAACAGGGAGCAGCTTCTGACCACCTATGGACAGTCCAAAGGGGTGCAGGGTGTGACAGAAGGATATGATTTTGAATATTATGCAAACAATAGTGATGCAGCACCGTCCACGGATGATATCTGGTATCTGTATACTTCAGATTTTTATAAAGATTACTGCCTGACCATGGCAGATCTCGCAAAATCCGGGGTATGGTCTACCGATGCAATCAACGACACCAGTGATGCACAGGCATACTTTGAAAATGGAACAAGCGGTTCGTTTGTATGGAATTCTTCCATTTTTACCGCTGGCAAGAATCTGGAGGATTCCGGAAATGGAACCTATGCAGCTTATGATGTGACACCGGATGTCAAGAGAAACCGCGGAAGCTATGCGGTAGATGCGATCGCGATTACAGAAAAATCAGAAGATCCGGAACGTGCTGCACTGGTTCTGGATTATATGAAGGGCGATGTGAACTTAAACCGTCTGCTGCTTGGTGGAATCGAAGGCAAGCATTATCAGCTTAATGAGGATGGAACCCGCACGACACTGGACGATGCAGATGGTTATACCTGGAACAACTGGGCATGGGCGATCAACCGTCAGGATGAGCCGGACGAGTCGGGCTTAGACGAGCGTCAGATTGCCATTGACAAGCACAATGAGGAAATGGAATATGTACTACAGCAGACTGGATTTACCTTCGATCCGAGTGAAGTACAGACAGAGTTTACCGTGGTACAGTCTCTGGTGGATGAGTACAAGATGGCATTTGCCCTTGGAATCTACGGAGATGATACCGAAAAAACCTTTGAGGATTTCAAAAAGCAGTTAGAGGATGCGGGCATCCAGAAGGTTTGTGATGAATTTAACACACAGTATAAAGTATACATGGAACAGAAGGATTTATAAACAGATCTGATACGGGGAGGAAAGCCGATGTCGAAGAAGCTGGAAATTAAACAAATTGCAGAGGAATTAGCACTTTCTTCGACAACGGTGTCCCGAGCACTTTCCGGAAAAGGCAGAGTGTCAGATGCGACCCGGCAGAGGGTACAGGAGTATATAAAGGCAAATAATGCCGCACCCGCGGTACGCAGGCGTCCTTATACCGCACGGAAAACGAGAAATATTCTTGTTACGGTAGCGGGCGAGCGCAATTATGGTCTGCTGCCTTATTTTTCACAGGTGATTATGGGAGCTTACGATTTCTTTCAGCCTCTGGGGTATCAGGTACTGGTTGCAAAAACCAGCGAGGATGATATCGAGCCACTGAAAAAAGTGATTAAGCAGCACAAATGCGATGGTGTGATTTTGTCGCGGACGCTGGACAATGCGCTGGATATCCGCTTTTTGCAGGAAAAGGGCGTGCCGTTTGTGACGATTGGCAGCTACGATGACAATACGCTCTACCAGATTGACGTGGATCAGCGCGGAGGCTGTAAGGAGCTGACGATGCGGCTCCTGCAGCAGGGCGTGCGCAATATTGCGCTGTTTTGCGCAAACCGCACACATGTCGTCACCCAGAGCCGCTGGCGTGGATTTTTACAGGCATATGAAGTGCTGGGGCTGGACTTTGATAAAAGTTTTTTATTTGAAGAAACCGGTTACGCAGATGTGGCAGAGCGCTGCACGGAGCAGATGCTCAAGGCAGGAGCAGAATGTATTGTCTGTATGGATGATAATATCTGTCTGAATGTGCTCAACGCATTGCGCAAATTCGAGGTGCGTATTCCGGAGGATATCCTGGTGGCATCCTTTTACAACAGTAGCGTGCTGGAGGAATACTACCCGCCGATCAGCTGCGTGAACCTGGATATTCAGGCACTGGCGCGGACCGCCTCCGGGGTGCTGTATGATTTATTACAGGGAAAAGAAGCAAAGAAACGGATTCTGCAGGGGTACGAGGTACTCATGAAGGATTCGACAAATCGAGATAAAATGAGGAAATGATATGAAAAATTGGAAAAAACTAATCAGTGCTGGACTGGCACTGGGACTGGTGCTCACCAGTGTGCCACAGAGCACATCGGTGGTTTATGCACAGGAAAATGGCACCTTACAAAATGTTACTTTCGAGCAGGAGCAGGAAGCAGTGCAGAATGCACCGATTACAGTACAGAAGGTGAATGGACTTTCTAAGGATTTTGTAAATGGTGTGGATGTGTCTTCCTACTTAAGTCTGGTAGAGAGTGGCGCAAAGTATTACGATGAAAAAGGAGACGAGACAGATTTATTTGACTTGTTAGAAAATGCAGGAGTCAATTATGTGCGGCTTCGTGTCTGGAACGATCCATTTCCATGGGATGAGGATGGCAATTATAAATATGTTGGAGCAGACGGAACCACTGAATACAAGGCAGCAGCGGTAACGCAGGCAGGCATTAGCGTCAATGGCGTGCAGCAGTATTGTCTTGTGGATGATCCAGACACACAGGTATACCGGGAGGTATATGGTGCCGGTGTCTGCGATGTGGCAACCGCAGCAATCATCGGAAAGAAAGCAACGGATCACCATATGAAAGTGCTGATCGATTTCCATTACAGCGATTTCTGGGCAGACCCAAAGAAACAGCGTGTACCAAAGCAGTGGGAGGGTATGAGTTTAGAGGAAAAGACCAGTGCTCTATCAGAATTTACCGAGGAGAGTCTTAATACCCTGCTGGATGCTGGTGTGGATGTTGGTATGGTACAGGTAGGAAATGAGATCAACAATGGTATGGCAGGAGAGACGGACGAGGCAAACGTATATCAGTTGTTAAAGGCCGGAAGTGCAGCAGTTCGCAAGGTTTCCCAAGAAAAAAAACATGAAATTTTAGTAGCACTGCATTTTACAGATCCGCAGAGTGAGGATTATCAGTATAAAAGAGCTGAAGGGCTGGAAGCCGCAGGTGTAGATTATGATGTTTTTGCAACCTCTTTTTATCCGTTCTGGCATGGCTCTGCAACGACACTGAAGGAAAATTTACAGCGAATTGCTGATAAATTTAATAAAAAGGTCATGGTTGCCGAAATCTCCTATGCATGGACCATGGAGGATGGTGACAGCTATGGAAACGTCGTATATTCTGGTGCTGGAGATCAAAACTATGATTATACGATTGACGTTGAGGGACAGGCAACAGCTATAAGAGACGCGATTGCTGCAATCTCTGCAATAGGAGAAAACGGACTTGGTACATTTTATTGGGAACCAGCCTGGATTCCGGTAAATAACTATGCCGATGCGACTGACAAGGACGGTACAGCCGCAAAAAATGAACTGGCATGGAAATTAAACGGCAGTGGCTGGGGAACCGTTTATTCTAAAGATTATGACCCGGAAATTGCAGAAAATGAGCGTGGTGGAGGCACATGGGATAATCAGGCATTTTTCGATTTTAATGGAAAGGTGCTTCCTTCGCTGAATGTATACAAGTGGGTATACACAGGCGCAGTCGGATCGACAAAGGTAAAGCGTGTTGCAAAGACAAGCGTGGTTATGAACTATATGGAAACCCCACAGCTTCCGGAAACCGTTACGGTTACTTTAAATGATGATAGTACCATGGAGGCTCCAGTGACCTGGAAGCAGGAGGAGGTCGATGCATTAAAGACCGCAACCTATGGAGATTATCAGGTAAGTGGTTCCGTGGATGCCTTTACCTATACAGATAAATTAAGTGGAAAAACGGTTTTAGTTCCGGCAGGAACGTGGACAACCAGCTGCAATGTAACGATTGAAGGAAAAAGCTATATTACAAATGGGGATTTTGAAACTGGAGATGCACAGGGATGGAACCTGATTAATTATCTGGGAGAGGATGTTGGCTATCCAAAGGTGGATAAAAATTCTTCCAATGCACAGAAGGGAATATATTATTATACCGGATGGAGTAAGGAATCTATGGATTTTGCTATCGAGCAGGAAATCACAAAGGAGCAGATTCCGGATGGTGTATATGCGCTGTCTGCATATTATCAGGGAACTGGTATTGCAGAGGTGTCTAAGGATGCAGCTTTGTATGCGGTGATTACTTATAAGGATGGAACTACCAAAACATGCAGTACAGGGATCGAGATTCACAATGTCTGGAAAGACTTCTATCAGGCAACAGTCAATGTGGAACTGGATGCAAATGTAGTTTCGGTTAAAGTGGGAACCAGAATTGCATGTACCGCAAATGAACTCGGCGCATGGGTAGTCTGTGATAATATCACCTTGATTAAATCTGGAGAGCTTGCAAAGAAGGATGACAGCAGCAACGGAGGTACAAGTGGCGGAAATGCAGAAACCACTGTCGTACCGACAGATAAAAAGGACGATTCCCAGAAAAAGGATAATACGGATAAAACAGACAACACTGGAAATACAGAAAATACCGTTAAAAAAGGCACTACTATTTCCAACAGCAAGGCAGCCTATATCGTAACAAATACAGAAAAGAAAACGGTTGTATACAAAGTTGGAAAGACAAAGGAAAAAACGGTAATAATTCCTGCGACGGTAAAAATTGACGGTGTCACCTATAAGGTAACATCTATTGATGCAAAGGCATTTGCCAATAACAAAACCGTGACAACTGTTGTCATTGGAAGCAATATTACAAGCATCGAAAAGGGTGTATTTTCCGGTGCGAAAAAGTTAAAAACGATTACGCTTAAGAGCGGAAAGCTGACAAAAAAATCTGTGAAAAACTGTCTGAAAGGATCAGCAGTTACAACGATTCAATTAAAGGGAAATGCAAAGAAGCAGTATGCAAAATACGTGAAATATTTTACAAAAGCCAATTGCGGCAAAAAGGTAGTTATTAAAAAGTAAGAGACGGAGTATACTATGGAATTCATCAAGGGAGCCGATGTCTCATCGCTGCAGGCGATGGAGGATTACGGTGCAAAATTTTATGATCTCAACGGGAACGAGGCGGATGCACTTGCCATATTGCAGGGGCATGGCGTAAACTATATACGGTTACGGCTGTTTCATCAGCCAACACGGTCGTTCGATGGTGGAGATTACTGCGATCTGCCACATACAGTTCTTATGGCGAAACGGACCAAAGCGCGCGGGCTGGGCTTCCTTTTGGATTTCCATTACAGTGACTTTTGGGCGGACTGGAAGGCACAGACCATTCCGGTGCAGTGGCAGGGAATGTCAGCAGACGAGCTGGAGCACCAGGTTTATGCATACACCTGCGAAGTATTGCAGACGCTGACAGATGCCGGTGCTGCCCCGGATATGGTGCAGATCGGAAATGAAATTGGAAAGGGAATGTTATGGGAATACGGAAGCCTGAAACATCCCCGGCAGCTTGCCATATTTTTAAACGCAGGACTTTCCGCAGTGAGGGCTGTGTGTGAAAAGAACAGGTTACAGATGCGCACGGTGCTGCATGTGGAGTGTGGTGCGGATATGCCGCGCACAGAGCAGTTTTTTACCGAATTATTTGCCAATGGATTGCATACGTTTGACGAGATTGGATTGTCGTATTATCCGTTTTGGGCGGGATCTTATGAACAATTGCGCATCAACATGGAAAACATTGAGCATAAATTTCACAAGCTAGTTATTGTTATGGAAACAGCGTTTCCCTATACAGACGCCTCCCACGATGAAATGCCAAACATTGTGACAGGGCAGCTTACGATGGAAAAGATGGGACTTCCTCCTTCCGTGGAAAACCAAAAAGCCGTGCTTGCGCGTGTGCTTTGTGAGGTGAAAGCTGCGCAAAATGGAAGTGGAGTCTTTTACTGGGAACCGGTGTGGTATTGCAAAAAAGGCGTCGGTGTAGAAAAAGGCCAGGGAAATGAGTGGGAAAATCAGGCATTGTTTGATGAACATGGGAAAGTGCTTTCTAGTATTTGTGCGTTTGAGGAGTGTGTATAGATGAGGAGGCAGGAAATGATTATAGGGATGGATGTATCTTCATATCCGGAAATGAAAGATAAGGGGTATCGGTATTACGATGAAAATGGCACAGAAATTGATGTGCTGGAATATGGGAAAAAGAAAGGATTTAATTATGGGCGGCTGCGGTTGTGGAATGCGCCGCAAAATATACCGGAATCTGGCGGATATTGTGATTTGTTGCAAACGATTGCAATGGCAAAACGGTTAAAAAAGCTGGACATTCCCTATTTGCTGGATTTCCATTATTCTGACTGGTGGGCAGATCCGGAGCACCAGAATATTCCGAAGGCGTGGAAAGATTTGTCCGTGGATGCGATGGCACAGGAGCTTTTTGCATTTACGGAGCAGGCACTTCTTGCCTTAAAAGAAGCGGATGTGTATCCGGATATGATCCAGATTGGCAATGAGATCCGAAATGGAATGCTTTTTCCGGTGGCGAAAGTCCCGAAATGGGAAAATCTTGCAAAACTTGTCAATAGCGGAATAGCAGCAGCGCGCAAGGTGAATGCAGATACAAAACTTATGATCCACTTGGATGAAGGTGCTACATATGCATATTATGAAGAATGGTTTGACCATATGATGGCCCAGGGAATGACAGATTTTGATGTGATCGGATTATCGTACTATCCTTATATTCACGGCAGTTTTTCTGATTTTGAGGATTGTCTGCAGCGCTTGTCACAAAAGTATGGCAAAGAGTTAAATGTTGCAGAGTTTGCGCATCCATTCCGCAGAAGCAAAGGAAGCTTTTTCGGGGAAAAAGAGGAGCAGTGTGCTGGATATCCGGCAAGCCCTGTGGGGCAGCAGGAGAGCCTGCAGCATTTGACACAGCTTATCCAAAGCGTGCCGGCATGTAGCGGATTTTTCTACTGGGAGCCCTTTATGCGCTGTGAGAATAATGACGAAAATGGCTGGGGAACCTTTATGGAACTGATGGATGATGCAGGAAAGCCTGTAATTGCGTTGCAAAAACTGCAGAAATTACAGAAATAGCCCCATTTTCAAGGTGTAAACGATTTCACAAATTGTACGTTTCTATCTAAAAATTCATATCTTAAATACAAACCAAAACGATTCCATGCAAGTGAAAAACTTGCTGGAATCGTTATTTTTTCGGTATATTTCACATAAAATTTAAAACATATTAATTTAATATGAATACAGGGAGATAAAATGGAAATCGTGCAAACGATTTCACGAATAGCCTTTGCTATTGGCATACACACACATATATAATGCAGTCAACATCAACGAGACATTGTGATACTTCAAAGGATGTTCAAACAAGGAGGTGCAGGAATGGAAACAGCAAGAGAAGACATTATTAAGGTCACACACCTGAACAAACAGTTTCTGGTGAACAAACAGCCGATGGAGGTGCTGCATGACATTAATCTGCAGGTAAAAAAAGGAGAATTCATTACCATCGTGGGGCACAGTGGATGCGGAGAAAGTAAAAAAACATCTGGAACTTGTAGGATTGGCAGGACTCGAAAACAGTTATCCAAGCCAGTTGTCCGGCGGTATGTCACAGCGTGCCGCAATTGCCAGAGGGCTGGCAAACAATCCGACGATTCTGTGGCCGCTGGTAAGGCATAGGTTTGCAAAACCGAAGTTAAGGGTTCGAATCCCTCCAGTGTCATTTTAGATATGATTGTATTTTATAAGCCAAACCGTTATACTATGGTTAGTTATATAACAAAGTATTTGTGGAGGCTTTGATGAACAGTACCTTAAAATTGCCGGTCGGAATTGAAAACTTTGAAGAAATTCGGAAATCAGGATTTTACTATGTGGATAAGACGAAGCTCATAGAGCAGCTTTTACAAAATTGGGGGAAAGTAAATCTTTTTACCCGTCCGCGCCGTTTTGGAAAAACACTGAATATGAGTATGCTTCAGCACTTCTTCGAGATTGGAACCGATCCAAAGTTTTTTCAAGGTCTTTCTATTTCTAAAAATAATGAATTATGCGAAAAACATATGGGAAAATCGAACGGTTTTCCGATAAAAAAGCGCGCGACACACACGGCATAGTGTATGAGAATGCAAAAATCTCTCGGCTTAGGCTCAAAAATAAATACACACACTAAGTGTATACCAATAAACAGGAGGCTATTATGGCTGGACAAAAAATCAGAATCAAGTTGAAGGCGTATGACCACGATCTTATCGATTTATCGGCAGAAAAAATCGTCGAAACGGTTAAAAAGACGGGCACTAAGGTTTCAGGACCTATTCCGCTTCCTACCGAAAAAGAAATCATCACGATTTTGCGTGCTACTCACAAATACAAAGACAGCCGCGAACAATTTGAACTCAGAACTCACAAGCGTTTGATCGATATCTACAATCCCACGAGCAAAACAGTCGATTCTTTGATGAAACTCGATTTGCCCGCAGGCGTCGATATCTCCATCAAGCTCTAAGCAAATAAAAGGAGGATGAACTTTACATGGATAAAGCAATCATCGGAAAGAAAATCGGTATGAGCCAAATCTTCTCTAATGACGGAAAAGTTATTCCTGTAACCGTCGTAGAAGCGGGTCCATGCCCAATCGTGCAAAAAAAGACAGTAGCAAACGACGGATACGACGCTCTTCAAGTTGCGTTCGGCGAAGTCAAGATAGCAAGAGTCAACAAACCGCAACAAGGACATTTCAAGAAAGCTAACGTTGAACCTAAGCGTTATTTGAGAGAACTCAGACTTAAAGACTGTTCGGC